>Ga0187814_10000070_pt1 | contig 23641 bp, 19 predicted proteins | sample NC_S_4_FD_132450 | JGI IMG/M metagenome (GOLD analysis project Ga0187814, IMG submission 132450) | Wetland sediment microbial communities from Neuse River Estuary, North Carolina, USA - ASW-S_4 | ecosystem: Environmental > Aquatic > Freshwater > Wetlands > Sediment | place: USA: North Carolina... | reverse complement strand
TGCTCAACCACCCCGACGTCTGGGAGTCGATGCGCAGCCTGCTGGGGGTCACGGTAGCCGCCGGGACCCGGTCATAGCGGTCCTGGTCAAGAGGCCGCGATTCCGCTTGCGGGTTCTGACTTCGAGAGAAGCTGACCGGCGCGCCGGTCGACGAAGTGCGTGAGTGCCTCCTGAGCAAAACCAAATACGATGGCATATGCGGCAAGCTTCGTATTGGGCGCGACGCTTAGCGGCGGGAGTATCCCGGATTGCAGCAAAACGATGCCGAAGAGCGCTGTCAGGGCTCCGGCCGGCAGCTTCAGTACCATCTGGCTGAACTGAAGTCCGGCCGGCGAACGCGACGAACGCAGCCGGTACAGACTCGTGGTCACGGCGATCGCCCCACCGAGCAGGCCCCACAGTTCCACGCCGCCCATCGCGACGAACAAAGCATGGGCGCTCGGCTGCTCCGCGGAACGGATGACAACTATCCCCAGGCTCATCCGCGCGGTGATGATGGGAAACGAGATAGCGATCAACAAGAGTACCGCACTAGCTATGATTAGCGCGTTACGGTAAGCGCGAACTGCCGTACGGGTCGAAAGGCGGGCATTGTCAATGTCTTCCAGTATGCCGTGCAGACGAGCGCGGTCGGCGGAAGTAAGATTACTCACGACTCATCCCCATACGATGATTCGGGCGGTCGCCTGTTAGATTCCGTAGCATCACGTGGTGCGGATTCCTGGCGGCTCGGCACCGTCCTATCAGGAAGAACCATGGCGTCTATGTACTGCAGGTAGCTGTCGAAACGAGGATCACTGACTTCAATATAGACCTTAAGCGCTGCCCGTATCGCAGGTATTCTCGCCCGCACCGCGTCCTCGTCTTCTATGAGCAGGAGATCCTCGGCAGCGGTCAGCAGGTAAGAAAGAACCCGCTCGTAGACGCTGTCGGCGAGAAAAAGCCGACGGAACCATGGTCGCTGATTGAACTGCGAGAGGCTGGTGCTCGCCGCATCCAGTTGTCCCTGAATCCGCACGCGGGCTTCGGTACCAGTTATCGACCGGTCTATAGTACGCGCCAAGGACATCCTAAGACGAGATATTTCCTGATCCAGGGATATTTGCCATGACGGAAGCGGCCTGAGGTTGCCGCCAAGGCGATTGCTCGGCAGGATACTTGGGCGGCCTGGACCCGCTTCATCTTCAGGCACTCGCCGGCCCGCGGTATTATCATCACCGCCAAAGCTACTCACACGCGCCCCTCTCCGATCATCCGGAAACTGCTTTCCACCTCAGCCTAGACGACCTGAAGTCGCTAGGTGCCAACATGCAGCATATGGCCGCGGAGCGATCTAATTCCGCTGATACCTCGTCACTCGAGTCGATGCGGGCGGCGTCTTGGCCGGCCACGTCCGGTCCGGTATCCGGCCGCCCCATATGGTCATCACCGCCGCTCCTACCCAAGATATCGTCCTGGCTCAGGCCAGCCTCCCATCTGACATGATTACGTTCGATCCAGTAATGCGACCGGCACGGGAAGTTCCAATTTCCGATGGACGGCTGCAGGGAGATGGACTGGCCGTCGAATGTGACAGACCAACTGGTAGGGCTCAGCGGGGTGACTACCTCCGACCGGCAGCCGCAACAGCACAAGTGAAGCACGGTGGCGTAGGTGATCGAGACGTAAACAACACCGTCTTGGAGTTGGTCAGGGATCGTATCGACGAACTCGTGGCGGACGAGAGCGCGGCGGGTCACGCCAGGTCCTCATTGATCAGGCTGTTGGTGTCGGTAACGTAAACCGTGGAATACTCGTGCGACAGGTCGTTGTAGAAGCCGACGTACTTTTTCCAGGCGACGACGGCGAGCGCCGCGTTGAGGGCGTTGAGGTCGGCGATCTGGATGTTCTGCTGGTACATGTCGTCGTCGCCGACGAGAGAAATCCTGGCGCGCGCGGCGGTCCGCACCGCGCCGGGCGCCGTGCTGAGGGTGGTCCTTACCTGGCCAGCAAGGCAGCCGTCGATCGCGTAGACACCCATCCCGACATCTATGAAGGGGATGTCCCGCAACTCAAGCCGGTCGATGATCGCCCTTTTCGCGTCCCCGTCGTCGATCGCCAGGAAGACGAAGTTCATGTCGTCGAGCTCGGCCACGTTGGACTCGTCGAGCCGATAGGCGTGGGCGGTGATGCCGTGGCGCATCGCTGAGTACGTATCCGCGTGATAGTCGGCTTTCATGGGAAGTTGCTTCAGGTCCTCGACCGTCGCCGCACCAGGAGCGCGGAAGGCGTTGTGCTGCAGATAGCGGTCGCCGTCGAATAGGTGTATCTGCTGTACGGGCGTCTTGGCTATCAGGTCGAGGATGTACGAACCGGTCCCGCCGAGGCCGACGATCGCTACTTTCGGCATAGCGAGCTTATCGACGATGGCACTTATTCCGGCCCGGCTCGACGCAGTGTCGAGGAACTTAAACACCGCGCGGTCATCGCCTTCGGCGACGGTCTGGTAGGTCTGCGCGGTGACGCTCTGGTCGATCGCCTCGGCATACGCGCCCAGGATGGCGATGTAGGTGGTCATCTTCTCGTAGTAGTCGTCGTAGAAGCCCGCGGGCGCCGGCTTGCTGGACAACGTGTACCTGGCGATCAGGTCATCGGTCACCTGATGGGGCCGCTGATCGCGGAGAATCAGGTTCGACAGCGGCCTACCCTTCACGTCACAGGGGCAATCGCCAGAGAAGTAGGTAACGTGACTGTCCGGCCGGGCGGTGACGTCACCGCTGAGGGTCAGTTCGGAGACAAGCGTCCCGAACCTGACGACTCTGCGCGAGTTGACGTAAGGCACGTGCGTTATCACGAGATCACCGCCCACGATGGCGACCTCGTAGCCATCGTCACGAAGACGACGGAGATCGTCGCTACGACTTATCTGTTGCTGTGACATTGAAAACCATGCCGTTCTGTATTCTCACGCTCCGGCCCTCGAGCAGGCTTCCGGAGGGCTTATCGGCAGCCGCCCGGCTATAGGTAACGGTATAGGTCACGTACGAGCCGGCCGGGGGGTTCTCGAAAGCCAGCTTAACGATCTCATCAAATCGAAGGTCCGGTGTGCGGACCTGCTTTTTACGTCCATTGACGATCAAGCTTCGCAGTGGGCCCGCCAGGAGCTCGTTGCGCCCGATGAGCGCGGCGCCCAGAACCACCGCCATATCTGGCTGGCGAACGCGAAGCACGGTCCGCCGGCAATGCCCCGCGAGCATCTCTTGAACCAGCGGTATCCTGCTGCTCCCGCCGGCGAGCACCACCCGGTCCACGTCGGCCCAGCCCATGTCGAGCCGATCGAGAAGACGGTCGCACTCGCTGACCGTCTCCGCCAGCAAGGGGCGGATCAGGGCCTCGAAGTCGGTTCTGGCCAGGCCGAAGAACCTCGTCGGTGTCAGCGCGGTCAGCATTTCCTCGGCGCGGTCGGTGACCGAGAGCTGCCATTTGAGCTTCTCGCACTGATCCTTGAGGTTCAGCCGGCCGCGAAGGATGTCTATGTCACGGGTCGGGCCCGCGAAAAAGGCCGCCGCGGATTCGCCGAAGTGCTCGCCGACCAGGCCGAGCAGGCTGCGGTCGAAGGCCGCCCCGCCGACATCTTCCAGGCCACCGGGATCGCCGATGACCTCGTACCAGCCCTCTGCACCGTGGGCCACCGCGCAGTCGAAGGTGCCCCCGCCCAGGTCGTATACCAGTGCGGTGAGTTGGTCCGCCGGAGCGTAAGGCGCCCCGAACGCGTAAGCCGTGGCTGCCACCGGTTCGGGTATCAGCTCGATCTCGGCGCCGGTGTACCCCGCCAGCCTCGCGACGGAGCGCATCAGCTTCTTCTTCCCCGCCTCCCACGAGACCGGAATCGTGATGAGGACCCGGTCCGGATCCCCTGGCACCACGTTTTGTGCCTGCTCTCGCAGGAACCGCAGGACCTCCACGGTCATCTCGTCCGCGGTCATCGGCCGACCCTCCGTCGTGGTCGGGGTGGGGTTACCGAAGTCCCGCTTGAACTCGCTTCGGTAGGCGCTCGGCCGCAGGTTCTTAGCGTTCTCCGCCGCCTGGCCGACTTCGACCTTCCCGTTGCGCAGCACGCACACCGACGTCCGAATGGACCTGCTACCAGCGGTCGAGGCCGGATCCGCGATCGGCGTCAGCCTGCCGTCGGGACGGCATATGACAATCGCGGAGTTCGATGTTCCGAAGTCGATCGCATGCAGCAAGCTGGTATCGGTCATATTCCCTCCCAGTGATGCCGTCGACGGAACGTGGCTGCCCCGCGGCTTACCGGCTAGCGGACGTGCCGGATAATCCCGGCCTCCCGCTTTGGTCGCGAGATAGGCGATCCGCCCGGTCACGCAGACGATCAAGTTCAGCGCGCATTCTGGCGAATTCGTCGTACTGCTTGGCCAGGTCGTGCTGCCGCTGGGCCTGGCCATGTCCACCGCGCTGCCTGGCCTCGTCAAGGCTCCGGATTGATTCGTCCAGCGAATCACTCCTGGCCGTTACTTCATCCTCGAGCCTTTTCGCCAGCGTGCGGCCGTAATCGCGGATCTGCTCGGCCAGGTCGCCAGTCAGGCGCCTGCGGCCCGCCTCGAGCTTAGGCAGCACGTTGGCGCGAAGATCGGCGACGTAGGTCCGGCGCTGCTGCTCCTCCATATTGCGCTGGTACTGCTGCCTCGCGCCGAACAAGCCCATCATGAGCCCTATCGCCCCGCCGATGAGGGTCCCTGCGACCGGAACCGTGGTACCCAGCGCCATCCCGGCCAGCATTCCGGCGAACGATCCGGCCGCTGACCCGGCGCTGCCGCCCAGCCACATCTCCCGGAACCGGGCGTATGCCTGCGGTTTCCTGGCCATCTTGGGCAGGTCGGCGGAAAAGCTCGGATCGCTCACCGAGACGGGAACCCCGGCGACGCTGATGGCAAGCTCGGTTATGGCCGCGTACTTGTCGGCGAGCCGTCGCATATTGTCTTCGAGCCCGCTGCTGGCCCGGTTCGCCGCGTCAACCATGGCGTCGGACAACTGCTGGACGAGGGTGCTGGCGTTGTGCAGCGCATCGCCCGTGTTCAGCGCCCGCCGGAAATGGTCGTTGATTTCCTCGAGGTCCTTGTCGAGCCGCCGCAGGATGGGGCGCGCCATTCGGTCCACGTCTTCCTGCAAGTCGCGCCGCCAGCCATGGGAGCTGGCCTTCAGCTTCCTGGCCCGCTCTCTTTCCGTCCTGAGCTGGTCCGCGACTTTCTCGGCATCGCCCCGCAGGGCCGCGAGCTCGTTTTCCAGCGGCGCCGCCGCTTCGGCCAGCGCCTCGTACATCGCGCCCAGAGCCGCCCGGACCTGGGCCGCACCGCAGGTGATCGCGAGACCACCCCAGAGTGCGGCCTGCAGGTCGCCGAAGCCGGAGTCGGCGAGCAACTCAGGATCGCGGTCCTCCAGCGCATCGCGCTTGCGGTGTGACGAGACCGGTACGATCACGAGCTTGTCCGGGTCGGCTCCGGCCTTGCTCGCGATAAGGGTTCTGGCCTCCCGGACCACGGGTCCCGCGTCCACCACTTCGTCCATCCTGGTGAGGGCGGTGACCACGATCTTGCACTGACTCAGCGCGAGCTCCAGAAAGTCCAGCTCATGGGCGCTCAGCGGCTCCACCGCCGAGGCAACGAACAAGATGGCGTCGGCATTGGGCAGGAAGGCCCGGGTGGCCGCCGTATGACCGGTGTTGACGCTGCCGATTCCCGGCGTATCGACTAGGACCAGACCGGATTTCAGCTGCGGAATGGGCGCGCCCATCTCGATCTTCAGGACGTTCTTGGCATTGCCTGGATTGGCCTGCTCGGTAACGAACTCGGCGGCCCGGGCGACCGGGATGGACTGCGGCGGCCGGGCGGAAACGGGTTTTTCCGTATCGGTAGGCGAGAAATGCACCACGGCCGAATCGCGGTCATTCCACTGCAACGTCACCACGGCGCAGGTGGTGACGTCGACATCGACGGGGAACAGCCCCGGGCGCTCCACCAGGGCGTTGAGCAGGCTTGACTTGCCTCGCCTGAACTCCCCGCAGACAACGACGTAGAAATGCCCCTCGGCCAGCCTGTTCCGGCTCGCGTCGAGCAAGCTCCTGCGGGTCGCGGCGAGACGGCCCGACACCAGGCCGAGCAGCATGACATAGGCGGACAGCACGTCCTCGCGCAGTCTTTCGAACTCGTTCATCGGTCCTCATCTCCGGTCGGCCCGCTGGACCGTCTTGATCCTCGGCCGCCGACCCGGTCCCGGCGGCCGGGGCGACGTTCCTAACTCCGTCACCTCGCTGGCGGGCACATAGGCGATGACCTGCTGCGGTCGCACCAGCGAACCGTGCCACTCGTATCCAGGTCGGACGGTGTCCGCGATCTGGTCGACAAGCCCCTCCTGCGGGGCGGCGCGGCTCGCGACGACCTCATGCCGACGCAGGTCAAGGTGACCGCTGTCCTCGATCGACGCGATGCCACACGCCGTCAGCAACGACTGGGTACGGACCTGGACCCAGCGCAGGGCCGCACCGGCTTGCTGCGGATCCGACAGTGCGCTGGTCCCGGTGAGATCCGTCAGGCCGTCGACCACGCTGATCAGCTCGCGGACGACCGGCGGCGGCCCGCTGATTCCGTTCCCGTCCAACTCGGGCTCCTGGCCGGGCGGGACGCCGCCTGGTGTCGTTGAGTCATCCGGGTCGCGGGCTGATGACCCGGCAGCGGCCAGCTCTTCCTCGGCCTCGCGCAACCGCTGTGTCAATTCCGCGATCTGGCGCTCCGACTCTTCTTGCCGCTCTTCTCGCTGGGTCAGCTGCGCATGGAGACCGTCCAGTTCCCGGACGCGAATCAGCCTGAAGCCAAGCAATTTGATGTTCATAAGGCTCCTGTCATCGGCTGCCGGACGTCGGAGGTGGGATCTGATGCAAAATCCGGTCGTAGCTGAGCCGGATCGTGTGGGCGGCACGCAACGTGGCCCGGTTCAGCGTCGGGTCCTGCTCCCGTTGCGCCCACTTGGCCACCAGGCGCTCGGCTTCTGCCCGGAGTTCGCGCACCGGTGTGTTCTCCGGCTGACCGAGCCTGGCCGCCCAGGTTGGGCCGTTCTCGCCGGTGACGGCGCGGATCTCCGCTACCTCGGCCTCGTCCAGGTCAAGCTCCTGGTTGTAACACGCCGCCAGCACGGACAGCTCGGCAGAATCGTGGTCGCTGATCCGCAGCCGCTCGACCTGCGCGGCGATCACGTCCACCAGCACGGGCACCTCTTCGCCGGCGCGCCGCAAACCGGCTCGGCACCGGCCGATCTCCGCAGCGACATCCCGGAGCCCGTGGTCGAGTTTTATGGTCGAAGCCCGGCTGCCGAAATGCCCGGCTATCAGTTCCCGTAGCTGCGTGACGCCGCTGTCGGCCACCAATCGGTCGCGGACCTTGTCCTGCCCCTCGCCGTCGCGTAGGTAACCGCAGGCGCGGTAGGTGCCCCAGGCGCCCAGGCGCCTGATCAGGCGCTCGCGCATCGCGACGGGCAAAGGCACGTCCGGGAGTTGCGTGGCCGTGGCGAATCGTTGCGCATCACCCAGGCGCCGCGCCAGGACCTTCGGTTCCACCATGCGTAGCTGATCGAGCCAGCCGAACTCTTCTCCGGTGAGCAGGCGGGCGCCGATGCCGACCAGCCCGGCGATGGGAACCACGGTGAAGAACAGCCGACCGGTGCGGGAATCCGCCATGTACCGATCAGCGATCAGGCGCGCCGCGTCCATCGGGTCATAGGTCACCGGGTCGGGATGGCCCGGCAGGTCCCGGTCAGGCGGCCAGTACCGGTCGCACAGGCTCAGCACGCCGAACGCGCGCAGCGGGGTTACGCTGCTGCGCGCGTCCCCGAGGAACTCAGCGACCGTCTCGTCGTCCCGCTCGTGCAGGCCCCGGCTGAATAGGTAGAGCACCGCGTCAGCCTCGACGATCTCGCGAACGCTCTCCTCGTGCACGTCGGCGGCCGTACGGCCCATCGCGTCCAGCGTGTCCCGGGCGGCGGAACGTTGCGCCCCGATCCTGGGCGCCGAGCCCAAGCCCAGGTAGTCGACGGTGTTCTGGGCGTCGATGAGATGAACGCTGCCCAGGCCGGGCGTGTCAACGAGCCGGAACGTCCGCAGCAGTTCGTTCGGCATGACGAACTCCACCTTGCGGATCCTGCGCAGCTGACCGAGCCTGGCCGGGTCGCGGACGGTCAGGCCCTCCAGCGCCGCGGGCGGCAGCGGCCCTTCCGACGTGCCGTCCTTGTAGCGCACGAAGACGACCCGGTCATCGCCGTGGCAGAACTCGCTGATGGTGAAGGTCAATTCCAGTTGCCCCGTCGCCGCGACCTCCTCTCCGAGGAGCGCGTTGACCAGAGTCGATTTCCCACGCTTTATCTGGCCGACGACCACGAGGCGCATCGGCTGGCCGAGCCGTTCCCAGGCCCAGCCGAGCTGACGCGCGATGGGTGCAAGCGGGCCGCCTCTTTCGGCCGCGAGCGCCTCATACGTGCGGAAGACGCGGCTGGCCGCACGACTCGCGGTGCCAGCGGCGCCCTGCGAATGACCCGCCTCCTTGTGCCGATTCTCCATAGGTCCTGATCTGCTCGCTCATCAGTAATGGCCGTGGTGGTCGGTGGAGTCCGGGAGGTCGTCCGTTTCGTGGTACGTATCGTCCGCTCCGTCGTACTCGACGACACTCTCTGTCAGGTCGTAACCGAAGGTGTCAGATTCGCTGTCGTGCCAGGTAACCTCGTGCGTCCCGGCATGCCCGGCGCCTTCATCAGATACAAAATGCTCTGTTTCGCTGTAATACTCGATAGAAATCTCGGTCACATCGCGATCTATCGTGGAAAATGTCCCGGTTTCGCGATCTGAGGCAGAAAAGTAGCCTGTATCGTGATGCGGATTGGCGTGCGGCGTGGCGTCATGAGCCGCCAGGCTGTCGTACGGAGCGTGCCGGGTCGCGCCGTCGTCGTCTGGGACGTGCTGACTGGGCGAGCTGTGACCCGTGGGCTCCTCGCTGTGGCTCGTTTGATGACTGTCCTGGACATGCGGCGTCGCGTGCTGATCGCCCGGCCCGCGGCGCGGGCCGTCCATGTCGAGCTGGAGACCGAAAATGGAGGATCCTTCCTTGCTCCCGGCATAAAGGGCCCAGGCGAGGCTGGCGGCCGCGCTGAGATCGAGCAGCATGCCGTTAACAGCCCGCTGCCTGCGCTGAAGTTCGGTGGCGTCGGGGTAATCGGGCACCGTCGCCACCATGGGCAGCGGGCCGGGCACCTGAATCCACGCGTCCGCGGAGAATCCTTTGGCCGACCGGCTGATGTGAACGGCCCGGAAATCCGCGGCCGGCAGCCCTCCGTATCCCTCGGCGAACATGTCATGAAAGAGATCCGCCGTGACTATGAAGGCAGCGTCGCTGACGGGGCGAGCGGCGAGCGCGATCCGCAGCTCATCGGAATCCAGCAGGCGGCAGACCGTCACCACCGCAGGCGCCACGAAGCCCAGGGCACCTACCTGGATGGCGCCTTGTCCGATGGATACCCGGAGCCGGATGCGGCCGCCACGCCCCACCGGGTTGTTGACACGGTGCAGCGCGGTCAGCAAGCCGAGGACCACGTCGGGGAGGACCGCCCTCTCGTCGACACCCGGCGGGAGGATGAGAATCTGGCCGTCGCCGGAGTCCTGGCGATCGCACCTGGCCGGGTTCACCCGCGCCGCCCGGCATCCCTGGACCATCGCCCAGAGCAGCCGGTTCTGCAGGTCAAGCTGCTCATCTCTCGAGCGCTTGCTGTAGGACTCGACGTCGACGGCCAGGCATAGGCGACGGAACGCTGATTGACTAGCTGGCACGCTGCCCTCCTTTTCCATCCCTATCGTCTGGCCTGCCGGGCGCCCGCATACCCTCGCGCGATGGCTTCTGACGAGGTAATCCGGGCTCGGTCTGCTCGGGGAAGGCGCGCTGCCGCAAGCCGGCTATGTCCAGGACGGTCGTGCCCCGATAGCCCGTGGTGACGACGCCGTCGGCCCGAAGCTGCCGCAGCACGCGCTGGATCGTCGGTTCTGAGGCAGCCGCGAGCGTGGCCAGCTCCGTCTGCGTGAGCGGGCAGCGGATCACGGTCCCGGCGGGCGTGCGCTCACCGTAACGATCCGCGAGTTCCAGCAGGACCCTGGCGAAGCGGGTCGCCACGTTAGAAGTGCCGAAGTCGATTCTGCGGGCCGTGGCACTGCGCAGCTTGTCAGCGACCTGCCGCGTGACCGCCAGCGCTATGTCCGGATTCCGGGCCAGGAAGCCGCGGAACTCGCCAGGCCCGATAACCCGGGCCAGGACCGCGCCAGCGGTGGTGACCGTCGCCAGCCGCGGCCGGCCGTCGAGCGCTGACAGTTCTCCGACCACATCGCCCGCGATCCTGATCGCTAATAGTGCCTCTCCGCCGTCGGTAGCGCCGCTCACCTTGACCATGCCGGCCAACAGCAGAAAGACAAGGCCACTGTTCTCGCCCTCGCGGATCAGTATCCGGCCAGAATCGGCATACTGCCTTTTTGCGCCGAGGCTGAATAGCCGGCTTCTGGCCGACTCCGACAACTCGCCAAGAAGGCTCCCCGGCGGCCATGTTCCCCCACCGCCGCTGGCTCCCTCCGGCGCGGCACGCGTCAAACCCGCTTCGCCCATCTTCCCTCCCCAAGCAGTCCCGCCTACGCAGACCGCCAACAGCTCCGAGCTAATCTATGCCGTTTTATCCCGGTTAAACCCGTTAGCTCCTGTCCGGAGTCTTTATAGGCCGATCCCTCCGAGGGGAAAGTATTCCACGCAAACGACAGCAAAATAGGGGAGTTGGATAGCTATGGCGTAACGACCAGGCGAACGGCATCTGGCTGAGACAGCCGAACCCGTCATGCGATGGGGTACCGGCGGCAGAGGCGAGGAAGAGTGGATCATGCCAGGAAGCAGATCCGGATGAGCCGCGCCAGCGCTGCACCGGGCCAGCGAAAGAAGGCTCGTGTGGTCGAGTTGTCGCCAGGGGTCCGGCGATTGTGCGTCTGCGTCGGGGCTCCCCAGCCGGGTCTGCTTGACGCGGCCTGCCAGTCTGGAGGCTTCGGCCGGCTCTATACCGAGCACGCCAGGGACGAAGGCGTCGATCTGGGCTTCGCATCGCCCGGAGTCGACGAGGCAAAGCTCGTGCCCGACCTGATCATGGCGCTGCACACCGCGGCCGCCGCAGCGCTCACCGCTCCGCAGTACCCGGCGCTCGCGGCCTTCCACGTGGGAATCACGCGGGTGGAGGGGGATTACCTCAGAGGCGCCGCGGTCATCCGTATCTGCGAACTACTCAGGAGCCTGGCCCCCAGGGCCATATCCCGCGCCAGGCCCACGGGCCTGCTCGTGGTGGGCATCTCATCTGGCCTGTTCGAGGACATCAGTTCCGAATGCGGTTTTACCGAGGGCTGGGTGCCGCTGACGGCGGCCGGGGCGTGGTTCCGCGTCTACGGGCACCCGGTTGTGACGCCAACGGGGACCGAGGAGAGGAGGTGAGCATGTCGCTGACGAGATCGCGCAAGCACAGCACGGGCGCTGGAGAGCCAACTGCCGGGCAGCCGCATCCTTACTGGGCGGCGGACTGGACGATCGGGCCCGCGAAGGTGCCGGCGTCGAGCAAGATCTTCCTGTGGTGTGCGGGCGTGGACCGGGCGCTGCTTCGTACCGGTGCGGAGGTGCTCAGGTACTCCGGCCTCGGCGCCCTAGTGATCGCCGTCGCCGCTCTGGGGGCCACGACCTTCACCATCTTCAGCATCGTGGTGATCGGGCACTTCCACTGGTACCTGATTCCGTTCGGGCTGCTGTGGGGCACCGTCATCCTGCTCATCGACCGCGCAATCGTCACCGAACCGCATTACCGGGAACGAACGGCAAGCAAGTCCTTCAGCACCGAAGAGCGGTCCGCGACCGACACGGTGGCGTGGGCAGGCAACGGCACCAACGGGTCAAACGGCTCCGCCGCCGGCCACGGCGGCGCGACCAGGCCGGCGCTCACCATGGAAGTCCCCCCCGATCGCGCCGGCTGGGCCCTCCGCGGCCTGGTCTACGCTCTCCGGATCCTGATTACCGCCTGCATCGCCTACCTCGTGGCCGAGGCGGCCATGCTGCTCATCTTCCACCCCGAGGTGACAGCCGAGGTTGCTCAGCTGCACGTCGCCCAGTTCCAGCAGGCCGAGGCGAAGGACCTCGCCAAGGCTCAGACGGACCTGGGGTCGCTGCACTCGGCCTGGACCAGCGCACAGCAGCAAGTAGCGACGCAGCAGACGCTGGTGAAGAACGACATCGCGCAGGCCGCGGCCGAGGAGTCCGGAAGATCGTCTGGACCGCTGGGTCCGACGAGCGGAATGGCCGGTACCGGCAGCACGTACCAGCAGGACCTAGGGAAAATCCAGGCCGACGAGAAAACGCTGACACGACTGCAGAATGACGCGACGCAGGACGAGCAACAGTACGACACGCTGAAGTCTGAGCTGCAGGGCGCCGACCAGGGCAACCTCAAGGATCTGCAGGCTTTTCACCTGACCGATGTCCGCGAGGGGATCAACAGCGACAACGGGCTCAACGAGCAGGAGCACGCCTTCAGCCTCTTCGTCCAGGCCAACCAGGGCGACGTGCTCGCCACCGCGGGTCCGTGGGTGCTTCGGGTGCTGCTGATCGCGATCGACCTGGTACCACTCAGCACCAAGCTGCTCAACCGGTACACGATCTACGGGCGGCGCATGAGCGAACGGGCGCTGATCATCCGGTACCACGACGTGAGCAGGGACAACGCGATCATGCGGGACATCGACCACCAGGCCGCCATTCACGCGCTGCGCAGCCAGCACGACTACGAGGTCGACGCGGAACGCGCGGGCTGGCGGCGGTCGTGGCGGATGAACTACATGCGCTTCCCGGAGTAGGGGACCATGAAGGACACATCGGATCATCAGGAACTGGCCAGGCTCCGGGCCTTCGCCGCCGAGGCGCGCGAACGTCTCGGCCATCTCCCGCAGCTCGCGAACCCTGCCGCGCAGGCCGAGTCGGAGCAGGCCATGAAGCTGGCCGACGAACTCTACGAGCGGACCGCAGAACCGATTTCCATCGGGCTGGTCGGCGAGTACTCCGTCGGCAAGTCCCGGCTTCTCAACGCGCTAGTGGACCTGCCCGGTCTCCTGCCGGTGTCGTCGGCACCGACCACGGGGAACATCACGGCACTGCGGATCCGGGCGGTTCGGCCGGGCGAGCAGCCAGGACCGCTGACGGCGGCGGTCAGCTATATGTCACGGCCTGAGCTGTCCAGCGTGGCTCGGTTCATGCTGGGCGAGCTGAGGTCGGTGGTTAACCACGACCGGCTGCAGTACGACGTGACCTCACTCCAGAGGTACGACCCCGTGACCGACGGCTGGCAGCAATTCGAGGAGCTGGCCCGGAGCTGGTGGCAGCGCGACCAGGTCACCAACCTGGAGTTGCGGCTCTATGCCTGGGAGCTGCTCCGGCTCAGGAACGCCCTGCTGGTCGGGGCCGAACTGATACCACAGCGCGGCCAGGGCCGACCGATCCCGATCGAGACGGAGCTGGTCCAGGAAGCGGTCGAGATCGGCGATTCCAGGGACCTGCCCGACCGCTTCCCTGAGCGCCCGGGGCGCAGGCCGATTCCGGCCGACGCCCGGCTCACCGCTGCGGAGTTGCATGCGACGTTCCCGTTGATCCGCAGGCTGACGTACGAGGTCGCCATCGACCCTGAACTGTGGCGGCTCGGCGGGCTGCGGGACAGCAACGGCTTGGAGCTGCTGGACTTCGCGGGGCTGCATACGGCGGGCGCGGCCAGGGATGAGTTCCTGTGCGGGCGTGAGCTCGAGCGGATCACCGGCTACGTGGAAGTGGTGGCGGCGGCGCACCCGGAGACCCGCACAGCCACCAGATTCCCCTCCATGCTGGAAGGGCGCAGGAGGTCCAAGGCCTACCTGTCCGACTCGGTCCTGCTGGTGGCCAATAAGTTCGACGAGGTGCCGCCGGTCGAGCCGGCAGCAACGCTCGACGACCTGGGCACCGCCTCCAGGGAACTGCGGTCCTTGCTGCGGACCGCGCGGGGACTGAGCCCGCAGTTGCACCGGGTCGCGCTGACCTCCGCCGTCGTAGCGCACGGTGATCCCCGCTGGGCGGCGGTGGCGAACACGCTGCCTGCCCAGGATCCGGACTCCGCCGAAGCGCAGATTGCCGTGGCGCTGCGTGCCTACGTCGCCGACGGCGGGATCACCCGGTTGCGGGAACTGCTGGACTGGCACATCAGCACCGAGGCACTGCCCATCATGGTGAGCGAGCTCACCGCGCTGCGCACCGAGCTTTCGGCCTCGCTCAGCCGGCTGCGCGTCCTGCTCGAGCCCGGGCCCGTCCGGGAGCAGGAAGACGCGGATCGCAGACTGCTCGGTGATCTCGTGGTCGGCTTGCACAGCATGATCACCGAGCTGAAGACCGCCGCGACGTATTTCCGCGACCCGCAAGGCATCGAGGTGGCCGCGGCCGACGGGACGCTGGACGCACGGTTGCTCGAGCGCATCCGGCAGGAGGCCGTACTGGCGGTCTATGCGTGGCCGGAGTGGAGGGCCCTGCTGAGCGGCTTCCGCAAGGGTGAGATCCTGCGTCCGGCCGACGCGACCGCGGAGCTCGCCCGCACCAGCGCCGTCGGCTACGGCCGGTTCGCCGAAGACGAGGACGAGGACGACGAATTCGGCCAGCTCATGGCGGTCGTCAACCGGGTGGACTATGACGACCGCACCGTCGATTCCACGGTTACCTTCCCGGTAAGCACCAAGGACCTCGAAGGCGCGTTCGCGGAAGCACTGTCTGATCTGCGGGTAAGCGCCGCGTCGCTCGCGCTCGACGTGGTCAGGGAATGGGTGAACGTCCGGTATCAGCGGCACGCCCTGGTGAGGAGCCAGATGGCGGACTCCAGGACCCGGCACCTGCTGGCCGGGCGGCTAGCGGCCCTGCACCCCGACGGCGGCGTGGCCGTCCTCGGCCTCCTTGACATGATCGTGGACATCAGCTGGGTTCCCGACCAGTTCGACCGGGCCCTGCGGAAAATCGAGCAACGGACAGCGGAGGCGGGCGCCAACGCCTACCCGCTCGCCCCGGAGCACGCCCTGCCCTGGCATCCCGCCTACGAAAGCAGTGCCGAGGAGAAGTCGCTGTCCTTGCGCAGGCATCACAGCCGGGCGCACCGGCTCAGGCACGACCTGGCCGAAGGCCTGGCCTTCCCGGTCCAGACGGCCGTTGCCGTGGCCTTCGGCTCGCTGTCTGGGGTGCTCGAGGCACGGCTGGACATGCTGCAGGCGCAGGTGCCTAACCAGTCGGCGCTGCTGGTCGCGCCCGCCCCCGACGCTGCCGGTGAGACCGGCCAGAGGCCAGAACCCGGCTTGTTTGACGGGCTGCTCGATGATCCGGGCACCGACGCTGGCGACGACCCTCAGGACAGGAACGATGACCCAGGCTACTGACCGGAACGCCCTCGAGCCGGACCCCACGCTGGGGATCGTGAGCATCGACTTCGGCTCCACGGCGTCGACCGCGGCAACGTTCGCCCAGCTCCGCGGCGCCGTGGCCGCCATGGACGCGGAGCACGTGCAACTGGTGCGCAAGCACCTCGTCGAGCTGATCAGTTCGCCGTGGCCGACCGCGGAGTTGCGCGACGAGTTCGGGAAGGAAGCACGGGAGCGGGTAGCGGCCACGTTCCCCCGCCTCAGGCGGGAGCCGCGAACGAACGAAAGCGACCTAGATCAGCTGCTCAGGTGGATATTGCAAGAGGCCCCGGAGCGAGATGCCTACGAACATTTCACTGAGCCCCTGAACACCGGCGTGCTTGACCAGGTCTGGGTAATGCTGGCCGAGTTCGTCGAACTGCACGAGCCGCTTCAGCAGTGGGGACACCTGAAGCTGCACGAGATCCTGCACCAGGCCCTACGCACACCAGCCTTCGTGCAGAACAACCTGGTCAGGATCGAGCTAGAGGGCAAGCGCACCCAGATCAACAGCGTGCTGATGGTGAAAGGCAACGACGTCGGCCGGGCCGAACTGACCGATCTGCCGCCCGACCCGGCCAGCGGCCGACTCTATTTCCGTGACCTCAAGCGGCGAACGCTCAAACCCGTCCCGCTGCCGCTCAGCCTGCAGACGCCCGGCCGGGAGGACTCCGACGTACTGGTCGGCCAGGTATACCGCGATCTGAAGAAGCGGATCATGAAGTTCGCCATCGATGAGCTCAAGGCGACCGGGCATCGTCTCTCGCACGTCATCATCACGTACCCGACGACGACCCCGCCGGCGGTGCGACAGCGGCTGCGGGAGCTCATCAGGCAAGAGCTTGGCGTGGACCAGGTGACCATGCGGTTCGACGAGGGAGTCGCCGCGTTGATGTTCGTGCTGATGCGCGACTTCGGCGGTGACGACGAGGCAGGCATCGAGACCTTCAGGGCGAGGAGCAGGATGGCCGAGGACGGTCATTGGCGGCAGAACCTGCTGGTCATCGACATCGGCGGCGGCACGACCGACATCGCGCTGACCAGGCTCGAGCTCGATGACGCGACCAAGGCCGTCGACCGGATAGCGGAACGACGCGAGGAGAGCGGGCCGGACGCCGCCGCCGAGGGGCAGCCGCGGACCCGCGGTCGTGTCTATTTCCTGCACCCGCAGGTGCTCGGCTCCACGGGTCATCAGCAGTACGGCGGAGACCTGCTCACACTCCGCGTGTTCTACTGGATCAAGGCACTGATCGCGGACGCCATCCGGGAGATGGTCGCAGATCAGCCAGAAGCTGAGCAGTTGCTCGACGGCTGGCCGTCCGGGCTCGACGAGCGCCTCCTGCCGCTGGCCCAGGCCGTTACCGATTACCAGGAACCCGGCCCGGCTCCTGGCCACGTGGCGCGTTACCTACGTGCGGTCCTGCCCACCGCGAGCAACGGCGGCGCCGACGGCGAGGAGACCTACAGCGTACAGTTGGAGCCCGCATTCGAGCTGCTCTGGGGCATCGCCGAGACCGCCAAGCGCACCCTCGCCGCAGGGAAGCCGTACCAACTGCTCGGTACCGAGCTCAGCAAGATCGCCGGGCAGCTAGGCGGCGCCTGGCAGGCCAAGATCGCCGCGCTCCCGGCCAACGGCCTGCCGCTCAAGGTCGAGGACTTCGACCGGCTCGCCAGGTCGGTGCTGAACCCGGCAATCGAGCTCGCGGTAGACCTGACCCAGCGGTGCCTGCGGGATGATCCCGGCGAACTGCTCGACGGTATCGCGCTGACCGGCCGGGCCGCTGGGATGCCATTGGTCAGGGAACTCGTGCTGGACCGGCTGGCCGAGGCATTCGGTACCCGTGACCGGGTCGGCGGCCCGATGGCCTGGAACCCCGCGCTCGTCACGACCGAGCATGACCATCCCAAGGAGGCGGCCTCCATCGGCGCCTGCTGGGCCCAGGCCAAGTACCAGGACGCGCAGAAAAACCTCGTCGGGCTCGCCGACGGACTGCACTACAAGAGCGGCCGGGATCAGCTCCTGATCAAGGTCAACAACCTGGTGATCAACCTGCCCTGCCGGTTCGGCCTAGGGACAGCAGGCCGCACACCGCTCGACCTGCTCGGCCACGGGCACCCGCTCGACGGCTGCGACTGGACGGGCCGGCGGTTCGCCCGGACCAGATGGCATCCGGCAACGCCGGACATCCGGCTGCTGCGCTTCCTGGACCAACAGCGGTACATCTTGTGGGGTCACTACGACATCGAGAACCGCCTGGGCTTCTCGTTTCCGGACGACCTTTACTTCCAGATCCAGATAGACGACGAATTGGTCCCCACCTTGTACCTGTGCCGCGGCCGGATCCCGCATTACGGCCTGGAAGGATCCATGATCGACCTCACGGGCCGACTGCCAGCCGACTGCTTCGGACGCGATCGGTCCCTGCGGTCGCTGCCGTGGGACATCTGCGTGCGCGTGACAGGCGAGGCCGACGGCGACGAGACATACCGGACGGTCATTAGGGCCATGCCGACCGTGACGGAGACCTCATTTCGGCAAAGCTTCGTCCCGGTGATCCAAGCGCAGCGGAATCCCGCGCCAGGGCTCGTGCGGGCCGTCATTTCCGCCGAACTCCCGCCGCCCCAGGACATCGAATGGGTAGCCGACGAGACGGCCGCGAGTTCGACGGCACCCGGCGCACGGGAGTACACGTTCGCCGGGATCGCTCCTGGTCAGGCGGAGCCGCAGTGGACCGAGTCGATCCCGGCCACGCAGCGCCAGGATCCGCGCGCGCGGACTGGCCCGACCCTGCCCGCCGCTTCCCCGGACGTGCCGCACTGGACCGTGCTGGATTCGTCCGGGCGGCTCTACCTGCCAGAACCTGGCTATCCGCGCTACCAGCCCGCCACCGACCTCCGGATGATGCTCAACATGCCCGGCAGCGTGTTCAGTACGCCCATGGAACCCCCGCAGCCCGACCTGCGCCGGGACTGGGACCCGTTCTCGGGCGAGCACTGATGATCCGGGAACACGATGCCCTGACCGTCGATGCGGTCCTGAGGGATGCGCTCCGCGCCGACAGCACCGGTGAACTGCGCGAGTGCGTGAGCGACTGGGCCGCGCAGGCCTGGCGGATGTCCTGCCAGTTCGGTGCCGATCCCGATGGCAAGCGGCGCGCCGAGCTCTTCCGGCAGCTGGCCGAGGCCCTCCGTGACGTGCTGCGGCCCGAGGTGCTGGTTCGGGACGACCCGCCGCCATCACCGTCAACCCGGCCGCCGACGCCGTCAACCCAGAGGGGAGAAGCGGACCGGGGCAGCGGGATCCCGCGCTGGCTCGCTGGGGCGCGAGACGAGATCATGACCCTGTCGGACGGGCGGCTGCACGCGGACGCCGGCGAGCCGACCAAACTGTGGCAGCAACTTCACCTGGGTATCCTCTCGCTGCCGACGGAACAGTACCGGCAGTCCCTCGACCTGCTCGGCGTGATTTCGCTGGAACACCTGATCCCGCCGCAGCCTGAACTCAAGGTAGCCGGGATCACGTGGTCGGACGCTATGAAGCATCCGCTGGCTGCCCAGACCATCGACGACTGGCCGCCGGATGTGCAAGTCAGGTACGGCTCACTTCGGCCGGTCATCGCCACCACCTTTACCGTGGTGGACCTGGCCCCAGGCTTGTTTATGGCGAGCGGCCAGGGCGCGACGGTCACGCCGCTCGACAGTCCTAAGGCCCAGCGCGCCTATCAGGAACGGGTACGAAGGGCTATGGCTCAGCTCGGAGCGGCGGACCTCGACTCGCCGCCGGAAGTCGACTGGCTGAGCGCGCTCGACGAGGCCCTGCGATCGGTGTTCCCGTTGCCCATGCCTTCACGGTTCAGCTGGTGGGCCGACCGGCTTCAGCGGTCGCTCGAGCTGCTCACGAAGTGCGCCTACAGCGTGTCATCGGGCTCGGACGTCAAGCTCGCCAAGGCGGGCATGTCGTTCGACGAGACGCAGCGGAGGGGGCAGGCCGGAGGCGACAACGTGGCGATCCAGCCGTTCCGTCCAGAGGAAGACGGCCGGGTCCTCTGGGTGCTGCGGGCTTACATCTTGCTGCCGGGCGGTCCAGGCGGTGCGGTGATGACGCGTGAGGGGCGGGTGGCTTACGGCCATCGCCAAGGATCGTCCTATCCCGGGCTTCCTTCCGGGAAAGTGTGACAGCCGAGACCACCATCGCCTAGTCGAAGCGGCGGGCGCTCAGGTAGATCTGGCCGCCGTCCACGGCGAGGTTCGGACCTGGTCACAGCGGGCGGATCATGCCGACCTCGCCGAGGGCCGGGTTGGAGGGCAGCGGCTGGCGTTCGCCGGTCACCGAGAACCCGCAGCGCTCGTACAGCAGGCGGGCATGCTTGTTGGTCTCGGTCACCCACAGGTGCACCGAGGTCGCGTCCCGCTCCCCGGCCCAGCCGGTCACCGCGTCGATCAGGGCCGCGCCGACGCCGCGGCCGCAGGCCTGCGGCCGGACGAACATGGAGATGAGCTCGACCGTCCCGGGCGCCGCCCGGTAGCCGCCAGCCATCCCGGCCGGCTCGAAGGTAGCGGCTTCGGGCGGGCTGACCTCGGGGATCCAGGCGAGGAAGAGGCCGCCGCCGGCGACCCGCTGCCGCCAGTGATCCGCGCCGAGCCTGTTCTGCTCGGCGTAGGTCGAGCTGAAGGCATCCGGCGCGTCCCGCAGGGCCAGCAGCCGGATGTCCCGCCACGCCTGCCAGTCCGCCGTCACCGTCTCGCGCACCAAGACCATGCCCCATGCTCGCGTCGTCACCGCCCGTCAGACAACCGTTTTTCGCGGCGGCTTGCCTCCTGCGAGAGCCGGCGGGCCGGCATGCGGCGAGCCTCGGCGACCAACGACCGCCGCGGGTCGCCTTCCGGGCGGCCGTGGCTGTCGAACATTGCCCGCAGCCGCCCGCCGGCGGCGGCGGCGCCCGGCACGAAGCCGTAGGTGTGCATGTGCCGCCAGGCGTCGACAGCGGCGAGCATGGCCACGTCGGCGATCCGGTCCCGGTCGATGCCGCCAGCCGGGCCAGCGTCAGCCGCGCCATCCTCCGCGCCATCGTCGGCCAGCAGCGTGCCGGCCAGCAGCTCGTCAGGCAGGGTGAGGGTCAGCACGGACCAGGACGCGGTTTCCACCAGGCGGTCCAGCGTCTCCCTCAGCCGGAGCATTTCCTCCCACGGGACATTCCAGATTTCGCCGCCGCGGGCGAGCAGCCGGTCGCCGCTGCGGACATAAATGACGCACGCGACGTCCGCCTCGGCCAGGCTGCCGGTAATGGCGGGCAAGACCCGGTGGTCAGTCACCGACCATACGTGCTTATGGGTGGCGGCGCCGTCTGACGCCAGCGTGCCGAGGAACTGAGCCCGGGCCGCCGTAACGGCGGGATCGGCCGGAGCCAGGTCCAAGGGCATTGGCACGCTGTAGCGCACGTCCAGGTATCCGTACCCAAGGGCATCGGCGATAAGGGCGCCGATGTATTCGGCGTGCGCGTACGGGCAGCCGAGCATCATGATGTTGGGGGCGGCGCTGAGCGCCGTGGCCGCGGGCGGTCGGGGTCGTTCATGCTGCGGGACGTTGAGGATGAGGTTCGGCCGCGGCGGGGCCCAGTCATGCGGATCTTGTTCGCGCCACTGGGCGCCGAAGGCCCGGGCCGACTCGCCGACGATCTGCGTGACGCGCCTGCGCAGGGCCGCGTCGTCCTCGTCGGTGTCCGCGTGGATGCGCTGCACCCCGACGTAGGTGCTCAGGTGCACCGGGTACCGGCGGCCCCGGTAGGCGCGGCGCAGCGTGACCTGCAGGTCCGCCCCTTCGTGGCTAAGCAGGATCCCGGCCAGGCGCGCGCCGACGTCGGAGAAGGCCAGCTCACCCGCATGAGCGACGGCGTCGGCGATCGTTCCCACCGCCGAGCGCAGCTCGTTGGTCAGCTGGATGGCATGGGCTTCGGCGCGCATAGCCGGCGGCAGGACCCCGCCGAGCTCGAGCTGGATCGCGTGCGTGAGGCCGGTGAGGTCGGCGATCCTGGGCAGCAGCGACAGTTGCGGCGGGGCGGCCCCGTCTAGCCATCTCCGCAGCGTCGTATTCCGCACGCCCAGGTACTCGGCTGCGGCGTTGACGCTGAGGCTCTTGCGGGCCAGGGCGTCGCGCACGGCGGCGGCCCACCGAGGCCAGCCCCCAGCCTGCCCGTCCGCCGGGTCGGTGTTCACGGCCAGCTTCACCTCGCGACCTGACCAGCACGGGACTGCCGGAAACTGGCACCGCACCGCCGACCTCCTGGTGACCAATCTTGTCACCGAGCGATGGCCAGCCGAGCGCCCGATCCTAAGCGCTGAGTGACTTTACAGCATAGTTCGGCTTTTGGCACAGTCAACTACAGCGCCGGCAAGGGCGGCTCGGAATGATAACTCCGGCAGCTTTTGCATAAAGCGCCGCGGCCGCGCACAGAATACCGTTCGACGGGAAAGGGAATCGGGACATGCTTACCCTGATCTACGGCTTTGCGCTGGTGGCCTCGTCATTTACGCTAGGCCTTTTCGGATTCTTCGTCGGGCGCTGCGCCAGGAGGATGCCCATCATCGACGACAGGCTGCCCTGGGCCATCCACCGCGGCCAGGCCCTCGGCGCTCAGTCGAAGCGGCGAGCGCTCGGATAGATCTGGCCGCCGTCCACGGCGACGTTCGCGCCGGTGATCCACGAGGCCCGCGCCGACAGCAGGAAGGTCACCACCTCGGCGACCTCCTCCGGGCGGCCCAGGCGGCCGAACGGGAACTGGCTGGCCAGGAAGACCGCGAACTCCTCCGGGTGCTCCCGCTGGAAGGTGTCCCACCCGCCGTCGGGAAACATGATCGACCCGGGGCTGACGGCGTTCACCCGGATGCCGGCCGGCGCCAGCTCCTGGGCGGCGGTCGCGGCCAGATGGATCTCGGCCGCCTTGGCGGCGGCATAGGCCGTCCGCGGCGCCGGGCGCATCCCGGTGATCGAGGAGATGATCACCACCGAGCCGCCGCCCGCGGCCCGCAGGTGAGGCAGCCCGGCCCGGATGAGCTCCGCGGCATGGCCCGCGTTGAGCGCGAAGGTTGCGGTAAAGTCGCCGTCCCCGGCACTGGTGAGGTTGCCGCGGCCGACCGTGCCGCCCGCGTTGGCCACCAGGTGATCCAGGCCGCCGAGCGCGGTCGCGATGTCGTCCACGGCGCTGCGGAGCTGGGGCGTGTCGGTGACGTCGGCCACCGCGGTGGCGACCGGGACACCCCGGGGTCCCAGCCGCCCGGCCGCGGCGGCCAGGCCGGCCGCGTCCCGGGCGATGAGACCGACGGCCGCTCCCTCGGCGGCGAGCGCCTCGGCTACCGCGAAGCCGATGCCCCGGCTTCCCCCGGTGATCAGCGCGCGGCGGCCGCGCAGGCCAAGATCCATGGCAGCCTCCTATCGGTCCGACAGGACAGTTTCCCAGACAGCAACGGCACCCACTGCCCGAGGCCCCGGGCCACGGCGGTTGCCGGTCCGGGCCGACGCGGCGCACCGGTTCTTACCGGGTATGGTCCTCTGCGATCAGTACCGCATGTACCCGCTCCAGGCTCTGGCGACGACGGAGCTCCAGGTCCGCTCCCCCCTGCCGGGTCGGCGAGACCGATGCCTGGGTGGCACACCACCGCGAGAGCAAGGGCACGGACCGGTCATCGCCGCGGTCGAGGGCTACGAGCAGCGTGGCGGCCCGCTGCGGGTGGGCAGGCCAGTCGACTACCAGGAGAACCATGGGCGGTTCATCGGGCTGCGGGACGATCGCCCGCACATGAAGCTCCGGCCAGTCGAGCGCGGAGACCGGATCGGGCGTGGCGACCTTGCCCGCCAGCTCCATCGCGTCCAGGTTGCCGACGTGAACCAGATACGCGGTCCAGGCCAGCCCGGCGGCGACCAGCAGGACCACGGCCCCGATCGCGGCCGCGACTATCACACAACGACAGTAAGCCTTGGTTGCCGCCGCGTCACCACACGCTGAGCCTAGGCTGAATCCCATGCCGGACGGACCCAGCGGCGTCGCCCGGATCGTCGCCGCCATCGAGCCGTTCGACGAGGTGGAGCGCTCGCACCAGGCC
>Ga0187814_10000069_pt1 | contig 23762 bp, 20 predicted proteins | sample NC_S_4_FD_132450 | JGI IMG/M metagenome (GOLD analysis project Ga0187814, IMG submission 132450) | Wetland sediment microbial communities from Neuse River Estuary, North Carolina, USA - ASW-S_4 | ecosystem: Environmental > Aquatic > Freshwater > Wetlands > Sediment | place: USA: North Carolina... | reverse complement strand
CTTGAGCACGCCGCCCGCGAGCTGGCCGGCGTAGCCGCGGTAGTCGTGCAGCTCGGGGTCGGTGGCCTGGTGCGGCCTGATCACGTACTGGACCGGGAACCTGGCATCGATGAGGTTCCGGTCCGAGGCGATGTGCACGTGCTCCAGGTGATGAAGCAGCGACGGACCGTCATACCACGGCGTGTTGTACGAGCGCTGCACGACATTGTCCCCGTGCAGGGCCGAGATCGGGATGAAGGTCAGGTCGCCTATCTCGAGCTTGGTCGCGAAGGCCGTGAACTCCTCGCAGATCTGCTCGAAGACCTCCGCGCTGTAGTCGACCAGGTCCATCTTGTTAATCGCGAGCACCAGGTGCGGAACCCGCAGCAGCGTCGCGAGGAATGCGTGTCGGCGGCTCTGCTCGGTGAGCCCGTTCCGGGCGTCAACCAGCACGATCGCCAAATCCGCGGTGGAGGCCCCGGTCACCATGTTGCGGGTGTACTGAATGTGGCCGGGGGTGTCGGCGATGATGAACTTGCGCCGTGGCGTCGCAAAATACCTGTACGCGACGTCGATCGTGATGCCCTGCTCGCGCTCGGCGCGGAGCCCGTCGGTCAGCAGGGCCAGGTTGGTGAAGTCCTCGCCGCGCTCCCTGCTGGTGCGCTCCACCGCTGCCAGCTGGTCCTCGAATATTGCCTTGGAGTCGAACAGGAGCCGCCCGATCAGCGTGCTCTTGCCGTCGTCCACCGAGCCAGCAGTGGCCAGCCGCAGGATGTCCATGTGGCGCCCGCTGCCGGCCTGGATGCCGTCAGACTGGCTCGCTGTCATCAGAAGTAGCCCTCCCGCTTGCGGTCCTCCATCGCCGCCTCACTGGAACGGTCGTCGGCGCGTGTCTGCCCCCGCTCGGTGATCCGGGTGAGTGCGATCTCGCTGATTACCTGCGCGACCGTACTGGCCCTGGACTCCACCGCACCGGTACACGTCATGTCGCCCACCGTGCGGTAGCGAACTTTCGTCTCGAACAGCGGCTCATCAGTCGACCTCGTGATGAACTTGGTGTCGGCCAGCAGGATTCCGTCCCGCTCGAACACCATCCGGGTATGAGCGAAGTAGATGGACGGGATCTCCAGCTGCTCCCTGGCGATGTAGTGCCAGACGTCGAGCTCGGTCCAGTTCGACAGCGGGAACACTCGGATGTGCTCCCCTCGGCGGATCCTGGTGTTGTAGACGTTCCACAACTCGGGCCGCTGGTTCTTCGGATCCCACTGGCCGAATTCGTCGCGGAAGGAGAACACTCGCTCCTTGGCCCGTGCCTTCTCTTCATCGCGGCGCGCTCCGCCGAACACCGCGTCAAATCTGTGCTCAGCGATCGCGTCCAGCAGTGTCGTGGTCTGCAGCCGATTGCGGCTGGCCCACCGGCCGGTCTCCTCGACGACCTTACCGGCGTCGATGGACTCCTGGACGGATGCCACGATGAGGCGGGCACCCAGCTCGGCCACGCGACGGTCGCGGAAGTCGAGTACCTCGGGGAAGTTGTGCCCGGTGTCCACGTGCATCACCGCGAACGGGATCCGGGCCGGCCAGAACGCGCGCTCGGCTAGCGCCAGCATCACGATGGAGTCCTTGCCGCCCGAAAACAGCAGCACCGGGCGCTCGAACTCGGCCACGACCTCGCGCATGACGTGGATGGACTCTGCTTCGAGGACGTCAAGCTGCGACAGCAGGTAATCCGTGCGGGGCTGCACCATCAGGACTGCTCCAGGTCGCTGGACGGGGGGACTTCGCCGAGCGCGGCCGTCGGGCTCGTCGATAGGGGAACGGGGTCGCTGGCCATCGCGGCACTGATCGCGCCGAGCAGCCGAGGCGCCAGGTCCACCGGGCACATGAGGATATCAGGCAGGGTGGGATTGGCCTGGTTGTACCGAAGCGGGGAGCCGTCCAGCCTGGACGCGTGCAGGCCCACTGCCCTGGCCACGGCGACGGGCGCGGCCGAGTCCCACTCGAACTGCCCGCCGCTGTGCACATAGGCGTCGGCCTGGCCGGTGATGACGGCTGCCGCCTTGGCACCCGCCGACCCCATGGGCTGCTCTACGGCGCCCAGGCTGACGACCAGCCGGGTGATGAAGCCGGGTGGCCGGGACCTGCTGACCACGAGGCGGAGCTGCCCAGTCCCGGCCAAGCGGTGGATTTGCCCCGGACTCGGAGTGCTCAGCACCTGATCCTCGGCCGGCAGCGCTACCGCACCCGCCACTAGGTCACCGTCCTGCCAGAGTGCGACGTGAACCGCCCAGTCCGTCCGGCCTGTCTCACCGAATTCCCTGGTGCCATCCAGCGGGTCGATAATCCACACTCGCCTGGCCGCAAGCCGGGCCGGGTCGTCAGCCCCTTCCTCGGAAAGGACCGCGTCCGCGGGACGCAGCCTGGCAAGCTCGGCCGTGAGGTACTCGTGCGAGAGCCGGTCGCCAGCGGACCTCAGCGCATCCGGCGCCACGTCACCGCGCCCGCGAAGCGTCAGCAGCCGCTGGCCAGCGCCCCGGGCAAGCTGGCAGGCCAGCGCGTGGTCGTCAGCTGGCGTCAACGACGACCCACCCGACCAGCTTTCGCCCGCACCCGGCCTCGATCTACTTCAGGCATGCCTGGTCAGCCTACCGCCCGGGGTGGGCCTGCCCGGCGGCCGCGGCCCGCCCGCCGAACCACCGCAGAGACCAGGGCGGCCCGGCGCCCTAGTGAAACTCGTTCTGGGCCGCGGCGAGACCGCGCTGGATCAGCGCCTCGGCCGCATCTGCCGATCGGCTCACTATTTCTGGCAGGTCGGCCCGCTCGGCCGCGGCGAAGTCCCGAAGCACGAAGTCAGCGGGATCCATAGAGCCCGGTGGACGGCCTATGCCGATGCGGATCCGGTAGTAATGGCGGCTGCCGAGCGCGGTGGTCACGGACCGCAGCCCGTTATGTCCGTTGTCGCCGCCGCCAAGCTTCAGTCGCACGCTGCCGAACGGGATGTCCAGCTCGTCATGCACCACAATGATCCGCTCTGGCGGAATCTTGTAGAAGCTGCGCAGCGCGGCCACCGGCCTGCCCGAGAGGTTCATGAAGGTCACCGGCTTGGCTAGGACAACCGGAGCGCGGTCCAGCCGCGCCGTCGCCACCAGGGCTCGGGACCGGTCGCGCTTGAACCTGGTGCGGGCTCGCTCGGCCAGCAAGTCCGCAACCCGGAAGCCAATGTTGTGGCGGTTGGCGGCAAACTCGGCGCCTGGATTGCCCAGGCCGACGATGAGCCACCGGTCCTCAGCCATATCCCGCGCGCACCTCAGCAGGCTGACCGACGCCCGGCTCGCGGGCGCCCCGACAGTCCTGGCTCAGCCCGTCAGCTCGGACTCAGCCAGCCTGCTCGGCCGAGGATTCCTGACCCTCGGCAGCGGCCGACACCTCGGCAGCCTCGGCGGGACCGGCCGCGGTCGGAGCGGCCTCCGCCTCTGGCGCCGCGGCCTCGGGCAGGCCAAGCTCGGCCTCCAGCTGCTCCGCCGTCGGAGCGCTGATGACGTGCAGGACCAGCAGATCGGCCTCGTCGTCGAGCTCAACACCGCGCGGCATCGTCAGATCGCCCGCGTGCACGGCAGCGCCGGGCTCCATGCCCGCGACGTCGACCTCGATGGCCTGCGGGATGCCGGTGGCCTCGGCCTTGACCGAGATCTGCACGAGCTGCTGGTCAAGCATCCCGCCGGGGGCGATCTCACCGGTGACCGTGACCGGCACGTCCACCGTCACCTTCTCGCCACGACGGACGAGCAGCAGATCCAGGTGCTCGACCCAGCCCTTGATGGGGTCCCGCTGCACCGCCTTGGGCAGCGCGAGCTGAGCACCGCCGGGCAGGCCCTCCAGCCTGATCAGCACGTTCGGGGTGCGCATGGCCATGAGCACCTCGTGGCCGGGCAGCGTGACGTGCCTGGGCTCGGTGTGGTGCCCGTAGAGCACGGCCGGCACCCGGCCGCCATTCCTGATCCGGCGGGCCGGGCCCTTGCCGAACTCGGTGCGCACGGTGGCGGCGATAACTACCTCGGGCACTGTGCCACTCCTTGCGATGACAGGAAAGTCCCTGCGAAGCATACCCGGCGCGGTCGGCTAGCCGGGCGGTCAGGGCGCAGACCGTCAACCGAGCAGGCGGAGGCGACCGTGGCCAAGCGCAGCCCGTTCCCTCCCGGGTCTCGGTTTTGATCGCGAAGTGTCAGCTCTGACCGTCGAACAGGCTCGTCACCGAGCCGTCGCTGAACACCTCGCTGATGGCCCGCGCGATCAGCGGCGCGATGGACAGCACCGTCAGCTTGTCGAACCGCTTCTCGTTCGTGATCGGCAGCGTGTTCGTCACGATTACCTCGCTGACCCGCGAGTTCTTCAGCATGTCGACGGCGCTTCCGGACAGCACACCGTGCGTGGCGGTCACGATCACCTGCTCAGCGCCTTCCTCGAACAGCGTGTCGGCGGCCTTCACGATGGTCTGGCCGGTGTCGATCATGTCGTCGACGACGATGCAGGTGCGGCCGGCCACGTCGCCAACGACTTCGAGCACCCTGGCCTGATTCGCCACGTCAGGATCCCGCCGCTTGTGGATGATCGCCAGCGGGCAGCCGAGCCGATCCGTCCACCGCTCACAGACCCGCACCCGCCCAGCGTCCGGCGCGACAACCGTGACCTGCGATACGTCGAGCTTCTCCTCCAGGTAGGAGGCGAGGATGGGGAGCGCGAACAGGTGGTCCACCGGGCCGTCGAAGAAGCCCTGAATCTGCGCGGTATGCAGGTCGACCGCCATGAGCCGGTCCGCGCCCGCGGTCTGGAATAGGTCCGCCATCAGTCGGGCCGAAATAGGCTCGCGGCCGCGGCTCTTCTTGTCCTGCCTGGCGTAACCGAAGAACGGCGCGACCACGGTGATGCGCTTCGCGGACGCGCGCTTGAGCGCGTCCACCATGATCAGGTGTTCCATGATCCACTGGTTGATGGGCGCGGTGTGGCTCTGCAGGACGAAGGCGTCGCAGCCGCGCACCGACTCCAGGAAGCGCACGAAGATCTCGCCGTTGGCGAAGTCGTACGCGGTCGTGGGCGTCGGCTCAATGCCAAGGCAGCCGGCGATCTCCTGTCCAAGCTCGGGGTAACCACGACCGGAGAAGAGCATCAGCTTCCGCTCGGGTGTGGCGGTCATGCCAGTCACTGGAGGTCAACTCTCCTTGTCAATCCTCGTAACTGAGCTAGCCGGCGAGGTCAGCTGGCTCGACGCTCGGAGTCCGGTTCGCGGGATGCGTGCATCGTCCCGACTGATGTGAGCGAACGGACCGACCACGGTTCCCGGATCTATGACGGCTGCCTCGCAGACCGACTGGATGACGGTGGCGCCAGCCCCGACCGCTGTGTCGCGCAGCAGGCAACCCGGACCCACGCTCGCACCAGCCCCGATGGTCGTACCGCCCTCGAGCTGCGTCGCCTGCGAGATCCGCGCGCCCGGCTCGATGCGCACGCCCACGTCGATCCAGGTACTCGCCGGATCCACGATGGTCACGCCCGCTGCCATCCACCGCGCCAGCAGCCGCTCGTTGAGCACCCGCCGCGCCGTGGCGAGCTGCGCCTGATTGTTCACACCCTGGATTTCATCGAAGTCCGGGCAGAACGCGCTGCCGACCAGGTGCCCGTCGGCCCGCAGGATCGCCGGCACCTCGGTCAGGTACTCCTCGCCGGTGGCCGGCGCCGCGGGGACGCGCTTGACCGCGTCAGCCAGCAAGTCGCCGTCGAAGGCGAACATGCCGGAACTGATCTCCGTCACGCCCCGCTGCTCGGGGGTAGCGTCGGCCTCCTCGACGATGGCGGTCACCTGACCCAATTCGTCACGGAGGATGCGCCCGTAGCCCGTGGGGTCAGGCGCTTGTGCGGTGAGCACCGTCACGGCGGCGGAGGCCGCCTCGTGCGCGGCAACCAGGCTGGCCAGTGTCTCGCCGCGCAGCATCGGGGTGTCGGAGAACAGCACCACGACCGTGCCCTGGATCACGCCGACCGACTCGACCACGGTGCGTACGGCGTGCCCGGTGCCCCACGAGGCGCCGCGCTCCTGCACCACCAGCGTCGCTTCCGGGAAGTGCTCGCGCGCGTAGGCGGCGACCTGGCCGTCCCGGCTGGCGACCACCAAGATCAGCTGTCGCGGATCGAGTTCGCGTGCGGTCGCGAGGACGTGACCGAGCATGGGTTGGCCGCACACCTCATTGAGCATCTTCGGGGTCGCTGTCCGCATTCGGGTGCCCTCGCCCGCCGCCAGCACGATGACGGCGGCCGGACCGTTCGATGTCACTCGGCTCGGCTCCTCGGTATCGCTGGTGTCGCTGCGGAACTGCCGGGGCGGCTGTGGCCGGAGGGTTCGCGGCGCGCCGGGACGTCATGCTCCTGACACGGGCAGGATACCGGCCCGTTACCTGTCTTTTCGGCTGGGCTGGACAACCGTGCGCAGGTAATGCTGCGCTTGCCCCGATCGTGCCACACGCGCGCCGTCGCCCGCCGGGCTAAGGCCTCGTTGGACGCATACCAAGCCCAGCCGCCGCGCCCTGGCTAATCGCCAGCCGATCATCGCTCATCCCCCGTATTTACGATCGACCGGATAAAACCCCTCAAGGCCCGCGAATGTGGCCGACGCTCGCCGGTCCCGCCCGCCCCGACTCCGCCGACCCGCGGTTTGCCCCCGGCGGCACAATCCGCCGCCGTTCATGGCGGCGATCCTTGAGGGCTACCCCGACTCCCCTTTGGACCGAGCCCAGTCCCGACTCTACCGAGGGTTCTCGGTCCCGCCGCGCCGCACGCCAACGCTGTGCTGACGATCGGCCGACCAAGCCAGATCCAGGTAGGCTTTTGGCTCGGGCGCTTCCTTTCCCAGGTGGTGTAAGCGGTAACACTCAGTCTTTTGGTGTCTGCGTTGGAGGTTCGAGTCCTCCCCTGGGAGCACATCGGGGTTCGAGTCCTAACCATTTAGCAGCAGGTCATCGGCCCGGGATGTTGCGGCGGGGCGGCGCCTACCGCTGACCACCAGCCTGCTATCTGCCGATACAGCTCGCCGCTGCGAGCGACGTCAATCTTGAGGCAGCCGTGATAGCCGTCGCCGGTGTTTCTTCTGATGGTCTGCGGGTTGTGGTGCTTGAGCGTCGGCTGCCGGAACTGCTCGGCGGGTAGGCCGGTGACGTGCTGCCAGAATCGCTGTGCGCTGTCGACGTCAGCGGTCTCGTGGATATACAGCCGACAGACCAACCGATCAGCCGAGACCCCCGCAGTGGCAAGGAATCGAAGGAAGAACGAGATCAAGTCAGGGTCGCTGTTGATGAAGACAACCCGGTCGTTGCGACGGTGCGGCTTGCTCTTCGTGCCCTCGCACCAGTAGGCGATGGCGCCGGCGATCAGTATCTCCCGATCGGTCAGCTCACCAATCTGAGCCGCTGCCGCAGCGGTGATGGCGCTACGCCTGGCTTCGCGGCGCACACCCTCCGCGGCCCAGAACTGGCTGACGCAAGCCGCGTTCCGCTCGCGGATCTCCTTGTAGCTCAGCCGGCCGACGCGGGGCATGTCACGTGTCCAGAGGCACGCAGAGCTCTTCGAGACGCCGAGGTCGGCGGCGATCTCCACATACGTATAGCCCTTGGCGCGCAGCTCGCGCGCTGTGGAGTGCAGGTTATCCTTGGCTCTCGGACGGCGCGTCCAGACTGGAGGTGGCACACCGCGCAGCGCCTCGGCGAGCGCGCGGTTACTCCTGACGCCCGTGATCTCCTTGATCTCACGGAGCGACTTTCCCGCGCGGCGGAGCGCCGACGCGGACTCGCGTAATTCTAAAAGACCTACCCCGTCAGTCATATTCGAATACTAGATCGACGTGCCGACAATCAAAGCCGACAAGCGCGGGCCAAGCCGCAAGCGGCGCATGCCAGCGATGACGCCGGGTAGATGGGTACTGCACGCCGTTACCTGTTCATGACGATGCCGAGAAAACTTTGCCCGCTCGTGGTGCAACCTACGGTAACGTAGGTTACGGTTACGTAAGCGTATCTCGCGTGGTGCCCTTGCCCACGGCGCCGCGAGCGCGGAGCGCACGCTCACACACGACGGCATGAGTGCCAGGCGAGGATCCCATGACCACAGTTGCTGATACTACGAATACGGGCACCACCAGCACTGACACCGCAGCAGGCACGGCCGCTCGACCCAGGGCGCCGCTCAGCGATCTCCGGGATGAGCCGACGGGAACCACCGAGAGGATCCTCGTCGCGGTCTTCGTCGCGGTCCCGATGCTCGCGCTCCTCGCGGCGATCCCGATCGCGTGGGGCTGGGGACTTGGCTGGCACGACGTGATCATCGCTGTGGCGTTCTACTACCTGTCCGGTCTCGGCATCGCCATGGGGTTCCACCGCTACTTCACGCATCTCTCCTTTAAGGCCAAGCCTGGGCTGCGGATCGCGCTCGCCATCGCCGGGTCCCTCGCGATCGAGGGCCCGATCCTGAACTGGGTAGCCGACCACCGCCGCCATCACAAGTACAGCGACCGCGAGGGCGACCCGCACTCGCCATGGCGCTTCGGCAGTGACTGGAAGGCGCTCACCAAAGGGCTGGTCTGGGCGCACATTGGCTGGATGTTCGACCCCAATCGCACCTCGCAGGAGAAGTTCTGCCCGGATCTGCTGGCCGACGCCAGGATCCGCAGGATCTCCAAGGGCTTCGGCCCGCTGGTCGCCGTGTCGCTGCTCGCGCCGCCCCTCATCGGCGGACTGTGGTCCTGGTCCTGGCAGGGAGCGCTCACCGCGTTCTTCTGGGGCAGCCTCGTGCGCGTCGCCTTCTTGCACCACGTGACCTGGTCGATCAACTCGATCTGCCACACCTTCGGCAAGGAGGAGTTCGAGGTCAGGGACAAGTCGCGGAACGTGAACTGGCTGGCCATCCTGTCTTTCGGTGAGTCCTGGCACAACCTGCACCACGCCGATCCCACCTGTGCGCGGCACGGGGCGCTGCGCGGCCAGATCGACACAGCGGGCCGGCTGATCTGGTTCGCGGAGAAGCTCGGCTGGGCGTACGACGTCCGCTGGCCCAACGAGGCAAAGCTTGCCGACAAGATCATCACTGGCCGACGCCTTGGCGGGATGACCCGCCGGACCGACGTGGTGGCGCCCGCAGCCGGGCCGGCTCCCCGGACTGGGGCTTAACGGACAATGATGGAGTTGTGACAAATCAGTCCCCGCCGAGCAGCCGCCGGCGCATGACCGGCAAGGAACGTCGCGAGCAACTACTGGACATCGGCAGGCGGCTGTTCGCCGAGCGCGGCCTGGACGGCACCTCCATTGAGGAGATCGCCGCCCAGGCTGGCGTGTCCAAGCCCGTTGTCTACGAGCACTTCGGCGGCAAGGAGGGCCTCTACGCCGTCGTCGTCGACCGGGAGGTCGAGCGCTTCCTCGCCATGGCCACCCGGCTGCTCGAAGGCGACGACACCATGGCCAAGTTTGAGGTCGCCGCCGTGCAGCTGCTCCGCTACATCCAGGAGAACTCAGACGGCTTCCGGATCCTGGTGCGCGACTCCAACCCGACGTCTGGCTCTGGCACCTTCGCCAGCCTGATCAGCGACATCGCGAGTCAGGTCGAGTACATGCTCGGCGATGTGCTGGAATCGCGCGGTTACGATCCGCGGCTGGCCCCGGTCTACGCGCAGATGCTCGTCGGCATGGTGGCGTCGGCCGGCCAGTGGTGGCTCGATGCGCGCAAACCGAAGCTCGAGGAGATGGCCGCGCACCTAGTGAACCTCGCGTGGAACGGACTGCGCGAGCTCGACCCTAAGCCGCGGCTTTCCCCCCAGGCGACCGAGCAGCTGCGCAAAGGCCGCTAGCGCCGCCGCGTCGGCGGCCGGCCGCTCAACGGCGCTGCGCCACGACAAACACCCGCCGGAACGGCAGCACGGTGCCGTACGCCGCCGCCGGGTAGGCCGCCCGCACAAGAACCCCGTACTGCCGGACGAACTCGCTGGCCTCGTCCGGTCGAAGCGCGCTGAGCACCGGCCGCAGCCCGGTGCCCTTGTACCACTCGGTTACCGGGTCCGGGCCATGCAGGACGTGCAAGTACGTGGTCTCCCAGGCGTCTACCGTGAGGCCCTCGCCCGCCAGCACAGCCAGGTAATCAGCCGGGTCACCGGCCTGCCGGTTGAGCTGAACCCTGGCGAGGCGATCCCGCCACTGCTCAGACGCGGCCAGTGCGCGCAGCACCGCGTGGCTGGGCTGGTCAAAGTTGCCAGGCAACTGGAAGGCGAGCCAGCCGCCCGGTGCGAGGTAGCCCGCCCAGCGCGGCAGCAGGTCTATGTGGCCGGGCACCCACTGCAGCACCGCGTTGGAGATGATCACGTCTGGCGCGCGGTCCGGCTTCCAGTCCCTGACGTCCCCGGTCGCGAAGCTCAGCCGGCCGGCCAGAGCGTCGCCGCCGTAGCCCGCCACGGTCGCGGCGTCGATCATCTCGGCTGACGAGTCGATGCCGGCCACCCTGGCCCCCGGCCAGCGCGTCGCGAGGGCAGCCGTGAGCTGGCCCGGCCCGCAGCCGAGATCTACGACGTAGCCAGGATCAGCAGCGCCGATCCGGCCCGCGAGGTCGAAGAACGGCCGCGACCGCTCATCGGCAAAATTCAGATACTGAGCTGGATCCCACATGACGACTCCGCCCTCACACTGGGTCCATGTGGGCGGGATCACTGTCGGGTGTATAGCCACGACGATTCCGCACCCATGACTCCCGTTGGCCGCAAAGTATCTCGATGTCGAGATACTTTGTCTTGTCTAGCGCCCTGACGTCTCGATGTCAAGAGATATGCTCCGCTCATGGCATCAGGCACCGCGCCGGTCAGCGATGAGGTGGACGACATCGTCGCGCGCTGGCGCGCCGAGCGGCCGGACCTGGATGTGACGCCGCTCCAGGTGCTCAGCCGGGTGTCCCGGCTGGCCCGGCATCTGGACCGGGCCAGGCGCGCCGCGTTCACCGCGCACGGCCTCGAAGCCTGGGAGTTCGACGTGCTGTCCGCGCTGCGCAGGCAGGGCTCGCCCTACCAGCTCAGTCCCGGTGCGCTGCTGCGCGCGACGCTGGTCACGTCGGGCACCATGACCAACCGGATCGACCGGCTCGAGGCCAGCGGCCTGGTTTGCCGCCACCGTGACCCGCAAGACAAACGCGGCGTGCTGGTGGAGCTCACCGACGATGGCGTGCGTCGCGTCGACGCTGCCTTGGCGGACCTGCTCACCCGGGAACGTGAACTGCTCGCGACGCTGCCGGCCGGCCGGCAGGAACAGCTGGCGTCGCTGCTGCGGAGCCTGCTCGCGCCGTTCGACGCCGATTCGGCCGACGACTAGCGGACCGTCGGCTTTTCCCGACGACACGCGCACGCTAGCCGAGTTGCTCTGCTACTTCGAGCCAGCGTTCTTCCAGGCCGGCCCGGTCCGCCTGGATCTCGCGGAGCTGGGCGCCCAGCTCGATCAGCCGCGTGTAGTCGCTGGCGTGCTCGGCCAGGTCGGCTGACAGCTGGGCCTCCGCGTCGGTCAGCCGCGCTATCTGCCGTTCCAGCCGGGCGAGTTCCTTCTGCGCGGCCCGCTGCTGGGCCGCCGTTTGTCCCCGCGCGGCCGCCTGGTCAGCGCCGGAGGCAGCCACCGGAGCCAGCGCCGGAGCCAGCGCGCGAACCTGCGGCGCGACCTCCGCGGCCCGCCGGCTCAGGTACTCATCCACCCCGCCGGGCAAGTAGGCGAGCTGGCCGCCGCCGAGTGCGAGCATGTGATCGGTGACCCGCTCCAGGAAGTACCGGTCGTGACTCACCACGACGACCGAACCGGGCCAGCCGTCCAGCAGGTCTTCCAGCTCGGTGAGCGTCTCAATGTCGAGGTCGTTCGTCGGCTCATCCAGCAGCAGCACGTTCGGCTCAGCCAGCAGCACCAGCAGCAACTGCAGCCGGCGGCGCTCGCCGCCGGACAGGTCGCCCACCCTCGTCCACTGCCGCTCGTCCCGCAGGCCCAGCCGGTCGAGCAGCTGACTGACCGAGAGCTCCCGTCGTCCCACCGCCGCCGAGGTGCGGACCTGCTCGGCTGCCTCGAGCACACGCAGGCCGCCATCCACCGCGGTCGGCTCCTGGGTCAGGAAGCCCACCTGGACCGTGCTGCCCGTCACCACCTGGCCGGAGGCCGTGACCGGGCCGGACGCGGGCACCGGTTGCAGCCCGGCTAGCAGCCGGAGCAGCGTGGTCTTGCCGGTGCCGTTGACGCCGACGACCCCCACCCGGTCGCCGGGGCCGAGCTGCCAGCTCACGTGGTCCAGCAGCGGCTGGCGACCGGCCGTCACCGATACGTCCGCCAGCTCGACGACGGTCTTGCCGAGTCGCGCCATCGCCAGCCGGGCAAGCTCCACGCCGTCCCTGGCCGGCGGCTCGTCCGCGATCAGCGCACTCGCCGCATCGAGGCGGAACTTCGGCTTGCTGGTGCGCGCCGGCGGGCCTCGGCGCAGCCAGGCAAGCTCCTTGCGCAGTAGGTTGCGGCGCCGCTGGTCCGCCGTGGCAGCGAGCCGCGCCCGCTCCGCCTTGGCCAGCACGTACGCGGAGTATCCGCCCTCGTAAGCGTGTACCAGACCGTCCGCGACCTCCCAGGTCAGCTCCGTCGCCGCGTCTAGGAACCACCGGTCATGCGTCACGACTACGTAGCTGCGCGCGTACTGCCGGAGATAGCCCGCGAGCCAGGTGATCGCCTCGATGTCCAGGTGATTCGTCGGCTCGTCCAGCAGCAGTACGTCGGAAACGCCGCGCAGCACGGCGGCCAGCGCGGTCCGTCGCCGCTCGCCGCCCGAGAGGCGACTCACATCGGCCGCCGGATCGATCCCGCCCAGCAGCCCGGTCACGACCGCGCGGCCGCGGGCATCGCCGGCCCACTCGTGCTCGGCCACGCCGCGGAAGACAACGTCGGCCACCGTCCCGGTGAGCTGCTCGGCCTGCGGCAGGTAGCCGATCGTGACGCCGCTGCCACGGGTGACGCGGCCAGAGTCCAGTCCTGCCGACCCGCCCAGGGCACCGAGGAGCGTCGTCTTGCCTGCCCCGTTGCGGCCGACAACTCCGATTCGCTGTCCGGCGGACACGCCGAGCGACACCCGGTCTAGCAGCACGCGCGACTGATACGCCTTGCTCGCCTGCTCGAGATTGACCAGGTTCTGGACGGCTGGGCTCACCCCGGCTTGCCGTTCCTGACCACGACCGCGCCCGGCACCGGGCCGCTCGCCCGGGCAACCGCACGGCACACGCCCGACCCGGTCAGCAGCACCGCAAGCTCACGGGCGTGCGAAGCGCCACTCGCGAGGAACGCGCAGGTAGGCCCGGACCCGGACACGATCGCGCCGAGGGCACCGTGCTCGCGGCCCGCCGTGAGCGCACGCCGCAGCTCCGGTTGCATGGACAGCGCGGCCGGCTGCAGGTCGTTGGCGAGCAGTGGCCCGAGCCGCGCCGGGTCTCCCGACCGCAGCGCCGTCATCAGCGGGTGGCTCAGCTCGGGCTCGCCCGGTGCCGGGTCGCCCGCTGCCGCCCTGGCGGCGCGCAGCCGGTCGCAGGTTGCATACACCTCCGCGGTAGACAGTCCGGCATGCCCGAACGCGAGCGCCCAGTGATACGTACCGGCCGCCAGCGCCGGGGTCAGCTCGTCACCCCGTCCGCGGCCGACAGCGGTACCGCCAACCAGCGAGAACGGCACGTCGCTGCCAAGCTCGATGGCAATCACGGCGAGCTCGCGCTGCGACAGGCCCGTCTGCCACAGTTCGTTGCAGGCCACCAGCGTCGCCGCTGCGTCAGCGCTGCCTCCGGCCAGGCCAGCCGCGACCGGAATCCGCTTGCGGATCTCGACCCGGACTGCTGCCCGGCGCACGCCCGCGGCCTTGGCCAGCGCGCTCGCGGCTCGCCAGGCCAGATTCGACCGGTCGGCGGGCACGCCGGCCGCGTCCTCGCCGGTCACCGACAGCCCCGTCTTGTCGGCCTGGCGCACGGTCACCTCGTCGAACAGCGACACGGCGTGGAACACGGTGACCAGCGAGTGATAGCCGTCCTCGCGGACTGGCCCGACCGCGAGTTGCAGGTTGACCTTGGCCGGCGCCCGCACGGTGACGGCGGTGGGACCTGGTCTGATTGCTGTGATCACGACGTGCCGATGCTATCGGGCCGGCTCGGCTGCCCCCGGGCGCCAGCAGCCGCGATCCCGGCGAAGTCGGTGATGCTCAGCGCCTCGCCGCGCAGCGACGGGTCAACGCCGGCGGCCCGCAGCAGTTCCTCGGCCGAGCTCGCGGAGCCCGCCCAGTCCGCAAGTGCCGAGCGCAGCATCTTGCGGCGCTGCGCGAACGCAGCGTCGATCACCGCGAACGTCTCGGCCCGCCCGGCACCCGCTCGCAGCTGGCCGGCCACCTGCGCCGAATACCGCACCAGTTCGACCAGGCCGGAGTCGACCCGTGGCACCGGCCAGAAGACGGCCCGGCGGGCCGAGCCAGCCCGGCGGGCCGTGCCGAACCAGGCCAGCTTTGCCGACGGCACGCCGTAGATCCGACTGCCGGGTGGGGCGCACATGCGGTCGGCGATCTCGGCCTGCACCATCACGAGGCCGTGCTGGAGCGTCGGTATGGTCGCGAGCAGATGCAGTACGACGGGCACCGCGACGTTGTACGGCAGGTTCGCGACCAGCACCGTCGGCGGATCACCAGGCAGCTCGCGGACCCGCGCGGCATTGGCCGTGACGACCTCGAGCCGGCCAGCGAGGTGCGGAGCCCTCGCCGTGACTGTCGCCGGGAGCTCTGCGGCCAGCACGGGATCTATTTCGACCGCGACGACCCGCTTGGCGGCCGCTAGCAGCGGCAGCGTCAGCGATCCGAAGCCCGGCCCGACCTCCAGCACCACGTCGCCCGGCAGCAGCCCGGCCATGGCCGTGATCCGGGTGACGGTTCCGGCGTCAACCACGAAGTTCTGGCCGAGCCGCTTCGACGGCTGAACCCCGAGCCGGGCGGCCAGCGCCCTGATCTCCGTGGGTCCGAGCAGCTGCGCAGCGGCCAGCGGATCCGCTGGCCCCGGCGTTTCGGGCAGCGGCGCTACGTTGGCCAAGGCCCGAAGACCCGCTCGCCGGTCGCCTCGATGACGGCGCACAGCTTCGCAACGTCTAGCTGCTTGACCGCGGCGAGCGCGCGTACCGTGTGCGCCGCCTGTGCGGGCGCGTTGGACCTGCCCCGGCTCGGCGACGGCGCCAGGAACGGGGCGTCGGTCTCGGCCAGGATCAGCTCCGCCGGCGTGACCGCGGCTGCCGCCCGCAGGCTGTGCGCGTTCCCGAACGTAATGGTGCCGGCGAAACTGAGCACGTAGCCGGCCTGGATGCAGCGCTCGGCGAGTTCCGCGTCGCCGGAGAAGCAGTGGAAGATCACCTGTTCCGGCGCTCCGTCGGCGGCCAGAGTCGACAGCACATCCGCGTGCGCGTCCCGGTCGTGGATGACCAGCGGCTTGCCGACTTGCTTGGCGATGTCGATGTGCGCACGGAACCAGTCGCGTTGCACCTGCGGCGGCGCACTGTCCCGGTAGTAGTCGAGCCCGGTCTCGCCGACGGCACGGACCTGCGGCAGCGCGGCGAGCCGGGCGATCTCGGCCAGCACGCTGGCAGCGCCGGCAGCCGAGTCGGCGGCGGCCGCGGTCTCGTTCGGGTGGATGGCGACCGTCGCATAAACATGAGGGAACGCGGCCGCGCAACTGGCTGCCCACTCCGACGATGTAACGTCGCAGCCGACGGTGATCACCCGAGTGATGCCAGCCGCCGCCGCCTGCGCCGTCGTGTCTGCGACCGACATGGCGATCAGGTCGAGATGGCAGTGACTGTCAAACGCCGTGCCCGGCAGCGGCTCGGGCGCCGGGGCGAGCGGGCGGCCTATGCCCGGCCCGGGGCCGAAGGTGTCGCCGGGCCCCGGGCGGGCCTTGCCGGCCTCCGCTGTCACCTGCTCTCCAGCCTGGCCAGTTCCTCGTCCACCACGGACGGGTCCAGCTTGGCAAACAGCGGCGTCGGCGGCATCAGCTTCGTGCCCGGCCGGATCGGCGCGGACGCCCACCGCGCAGCGGTCCGGTAGTCGCCGGTGAGGACCGGATAGCGGGGCCCGCCGTCTTCGTCCACCTCGTCGATTCGGGGCAGGCCAGACCACGCGCCGGTGCCGCCGAGCAGCTCGAATACCCGCTGCGACGACTTGGGCAGGAACGGTGTGAGCAGCGTCTTGCCGTCATCGACTAGCTGCAGCGCGACGTGCAGGATGGTGCGCATCCGGTCCGGGTCGGACTCGCGGAGCTGCCACGGCGCCTGATCCGACAGATACTTGTTCGCCTCGGCCATCGTCCGCATGGCCTCGGTGCTTGCTACCTTGAACCGGCAGCGGCCGAGTGCCTCGCCCACGGTCGCGAACGCCGATCGCGACCGGTCAAGCAGGGCCCGGTCAGCCTCGGTGAGATCGCCAGCCGCTGGGATTTCGCCGATGTTCCTGGCCGCGAAGGAGACGGCGCGGTTTACCAGGTTGCCCCAGTTCGCTACCAGCTCGTCATTGTTGCGGCGGACGAACTCGGTCCAGGTGAAGTCCGTGTCCTGGGTCTCCGGCCCGGCCACCGCCACGTAATAACGCAGCGCATCCACGTCATAGCGGGACAGGAAGTCCCGGACATAGATGACGACCGCGCGGGACGACGAGAACTTCCGGCCCTCCATCGTCAGGAACTCGCTGGACACGACCTCCGACGGGAGGTTGAGCTCGCCGAGGGCACCGGGCGTGCCGTCCCTGCTGCCCTTGCCGCTGTAGCCGAGCAGCATCGCCGGCCAGATCTCGGAGTGGAAGACGATGTTGTCCTTGCCCATGAAGTAGTAGCTGTCGGCGCCGGGTGACTGCCACCATGCCCGCCAGGCGTCCGGATCGCCGGATCGCCTGGCCCACTCGATCGAGGCCGACAGGTAGCCGATCACCGCGTCGAACCAGACGTAGATTCGCTTGTCAGGCACGTCGCGCCAGCCGTCGAGCGGGATTGGCACGCCCCAGTCGAGGTCTCTGGTGATGGCGCGCGGCTGCAGGTCGCCCAGCAGGTTCAGGGAGAACTTGAGCACGTTCGGACGCCACAGGCCGCTCTTGCTCTGCAGCCAGCTGCCAAGGACCTCGGCGAACGCGGGCAGATCCAGGAAGAACTGCTCGGTCTCGACGAACACCGGGGTCTCACCGTTGATCTTCGAGCGCGGCTCGATGAGATCGATCGGGTCGAGTTGGTTGCCGCAGTTGTCGCACTGGTCGCCCCGGGCGCTGTCAAAGCCGCAGATCGGGCACGTCCCCTCGATGTAACGGTCAGGCAGCGTGCGACCGGTCGACGGCGACACCGCGCCCATCGACGTGCGGGTGAAGATGTAGCCGTTGGCATACAGCCCGCGGAACATCTCCTGCACGACCGAGTAGTGGTTGCGCGTGGTCGTCCTGGTGAACAGGTCGTAGGACATGTCCAGCCCGGCGAGATCCTCGGCGATGACCCGGTTGTACCGGTCGGCTAGCTCGCGCGCGGTCACGCCCTCAGCGTCGGCCTGCACCTGGATCGGCGTGCCGTGCTCGTCGGTGCCGCTCACCATCAGCACGGGGTTGCCGCACATTCGCTGGTACCTGGCGAACATGTCGCACGGCAGGCCGAACCCGGACACGTGGCCGATGTGGCGCGGACCGTTCGCGTACGGCCAGGCGGCGCAGGCGAGGATGTGACGGCTGGTCATGACCTCAGCCTAGGGGAGTAGTCACTCCCAGGTGACGCGCATCCCGGCCCGCCAGGACTCCAGCACGGCCGGATCGCCGCCGACGGTGACCTGGCCGGCGACGGGATCGATCCGGTTCCACAACAGCAGGTACAGCCCGGCGGCTGGCCCCTCGAGCCTGCAGTCCGCATCGCCACCGCCGCGCCGGACGCTCGCTGCTCGGGCCCCGTCCTCGGTCAGCGTGACCAGCCACTCAGCGGTCACGTCCGTCGCCCGGACCCGCACGCTCGGGTGGCGCCCAGTGCGCTGCTCCGCCGACAGCCGCCGCTGGTCGCGTCCGAAGAACCCCATAATCAACTCGTCGACTCCGCTGGCGGCGAAGTCGGCCGCGACCTGGGTCACGACATCACCGGCGGCCAGTTCGGCGTCGACGCGATGAATTGCCGTCTCGTGTGCCTGACGGCGAGCCCAGAAGGCTCGCGGCGATGGCGCGGGCAGGAACGTCCAGCACTCAAGGTCCGCCGGTGCCGCCCGGAGCGCCTCGACCAGCGCCGTGTGCCCGGCCCGGAACCAGCCGAGGAGCTCGCGATCGGGCGGACCGCCGGCGAGTACCTCCGCCTCGCCCGGTTCCGGCACGGACGTGGCCAGCGCCTCAGCTACGAATCGTCCCGCCCAGCGATGCACGTGACCCTGATGCCGCAGCAGGTCACGGACTCGCCAGCCGGGACAGGTCGGTACGGCCGCCAGCAGCCCGGCCCGCTCGGCTGCGGCGGCCAGCAGTGCGCCCTCGCAGTCCAGGGCGTCGATGTACTCGGCTACCTCCATGCGCTCATGGTGCCAGCCGACGAGGCCACGCGGCGCGGGTCCGCCGATAGGTAGCTACAACGACCATGGGAGCGGATGGACTGCTGCTATAGCTACAGCAGATTCGCTCCCATGACGGACGGCGCTGGGTTAGGCAGGCGCCGCCGGGCCAGCTGCCGCGGCGGCGTTGTACAGATCGCGCTTGCTCAGCCCGCTCTGCGCGGCGACGCTGGCGACTGCGTCCTTTGTCGTCTCGCCGGCCAGCACCTGCGCCTGAACCTGCGCCACGGCATCGGCCAGCGCTACCGGCTCAGCTGCGACCGGCGCGCCGGCCACCACGAGCGTCACCTCGCCAAGCGTGCCGCCAGCGAACTGCCCGGCCAGCTCTGCCAGCGTGCCGCGCAGCACCTCCTCATAGGTCTTCGTCAGCTCCCGGCAGACGGCGGCCTGGCGATCGGCTCCGAATGCCTGGGCCAGCTCTGCCAGGGTCGCACCGACCCGCCGCGGCGACTCGAAGAAGACCAGCGTCCGGCGCTCGGCGGCCAGCTCGGTGAACCGACGGGCCCGCTCGCCTGCCCGCCGCGGCGGGAATCCCTCGAACACGAATCTGTCGGCGGGCAGGCCGGAGACGACCAGTGCCGTGGTGACCGCGGACGGTCCGGGCAGCACGGTAACCCGGATCCCCGCCTGCGCGGCGGCCGCGACGAGGCGGTAACCGGGATCGCTGACGCCCGGCACGCCCGCGTCCGTTACCAGCAGCACATCCTGGCCAGCCAGCAGCTCGGCGAGTAGCCCCGGCACGCGCCGCGCCTCCACGTCGTCGTAATACGACACAACCCGCCCCGCCACCCGAACCCCGAGCGCGGCGGCCAGCCGCCGCAGACGGCGGGTGTCCTCAGCCGCGATCAGGCCCGCCGACGCCAGCGCGGGCCCGAGCCGGGCCGAGGCGTCGGCTATCTGGCCGATCGGCCCGGCTGCGACTGTCAGGATGCCGGTGTATCCCGCTGACTTGCGGCTGTCCCGTGTCATGTCCGTGCCCAGGCTAATCGCTGCGGCCCCTACCATGGCTGACAATGAACGCCTACCGGACGGTGCCCGCCGCCGGCGCCGACGCGGACTCGCTGCCGACCACGGCTGGCCGCCGTCGCGGCGCGGTCTTGCTCGGCAGCACGTTCTGGGGCTGGGCCGGGCCCGTCCTGATCATGATCTTCGGCGGCTTCCTGCGCTTCTACCGGCTCAGCAAGCCCAACGCGGTCGTCTTCGACGAGACCTACTACGTGCCGGACGCGAACTCGATCCTGCGCCATGGCGTCGAGGTCGAGCACGTCAGCAACGTCAACAACCTGCTCCTCAGCGGCAACCCCAACATCTTCAAGGTCACCGGCGGCAGCCTGACCGGGGAGATAGTGGCCCATCCGCCACTCGGCAAGATCATGATGGCGTTCGGCCAGTGGACCTTCGGCCTGACGCCCTTCGGCTGGCGATTCTCGGTTGCCGTCGTCGGCACCGTCGCCATCCTGATGCTCGCCCGGATCGTGCGGCGGATGACCAAGTCCACCATGCTCGGCTGCGCTGCCGGGCTGCTGCTCGCCCTCGACGGGCTCGAGCTTGTGCTGAGCCGCACGGCGATCCTGGACATCTTCGTCATGTTCTGGGTGCTTGCCGCCTTCGGGCTCCTCGTCATCGACCGGGACCGCACGATTGCCAGGCTGCAGAATGCGGCTGCGACTATCGCGCCTGATGAGCCGTACGCTCCGCAGCACCCGGGCGGCCCGCGGCTCGGCATCCGCTGGCTGCGCGTTGCCGCCGGGCTGTGCCTCGGCGCCGCGTGCGCCAGCAAGTGGAGCGGGATCTGGTTCGTGTTCGCCTTCGCCGGGCTGGTCGTTGCCTGGGACCTTGGCGCGCGGCGGGCCGCCGGGTACAGCAACTGGCGCGGCGGCGCCCTGCGCCGCGATGTCGCCTGGCTGCCGGTCTGGTTCGGCGTCGCCCCGCTGCTTGTCTACGTGGCGTCCTGGAGCGGCTGGTTCGCCACCAGCGAGGGCTACGACCGGAACTGGGCCGCCCTGCACGGCAACCACACGCCCGTCTGGTCGGCGATTGACTCCTGGTACCAGTACAACCATTGGATGCTCCAGTTCGGGCTCGGCCTGTCGTCGTTTCAGTCGTACAAGTCGAGCCCCGTCGGCTGGATGGTGCTGGCCCGGCCGATCTCCTTCTACTGGTGCTCCACGCCGAAATGCGGCGTGCCCAACGGCTCGGCCTCGGAAGTCCTGGCCATCGGCACGCCGCTGATCTGGTGGGCCGGCACGCTGGCGCTCGTATTCTGCCTGTTCTGGTGGCTGACCGGCCTGATCGGCGATCTGGTATTCAACCGCGCACCGCGGCGTGACTGGCGGACCGGCGCGGCGTTGCTGGGCGTCGTGGCCGGTTGGCTGCCATGGGTCTGGTACGCCTGGCACGACAACCGGACCGAGTTCTATTACTACGCGGTCGTCTACCTGCCATTCATGATCATCGCGATTACTCTGTGCCTCGGCTTGATCATCGGGCCCGCTCGCGCCGCACCGGGCCGGCGCGCGGTGGGCGCCATCGGCGCTGGCTGCTACCTGCTCGCCGTGCTCGTGAACCTGGCCTATATCTATCCGATCCTTACTGCCGAGATCATCCCGTTCTCAGCGTGGATGTCCAGGATGTGGTTCCACCGCTGGATCTAGCTAGTCGCCTGGATCCAGGTGATCGCCTCAGGTGGATGACCGGGACGATGGCTGGTTTGTGCCCGCCCGCTGTATGCGCTGCGTAGTCGGAGTGTTACCCAGATCACGCATCCGGTTACTCGCCAGTTACGTCATAGCTCTGTCAACCTCACCGACCCCCGAGCGGAGCACACAGTGGCGCAGGCAGACCTGACGAGGGCACCGGCACAGCAGGGTGAGCCCAAGCGGCTCGCGCCCATGCCGGACCGGGACGCGCGGTTCGAGCGCGACGTGATCCCGTTCCTAGGGCAGCTGTACCCCGCTGCGCTGCGGATGACCAGGAACCCCAGCGACGCCGAGGACCTGGTGCAGGAGACGCTGACCAAGGCCTACGCGGGCTTCCATCAGTTCAAGCCCGGCACCAACCTGCGGGCCTGGCTGCACCGCATCCTGGCCAACACCTTCATCAACAACTACCGGAAGAAGCGCCGCGAGCCGATCCAGGATCTGGGCGCTGATTTCCAGGACGACTGGCAGACCGGCAGCGATCCGCTCACCACGCCCGCGAGGTCCGCCGAGGCCGAGGCGCTGGAGCGGCTCGCCGACTCCGACATCCTGCAGGCACTGCGCGAACTCCCGGAGGACTTCCGGGCAGCCATCTACCTGGCCGACATCGAGGGCTACCCCTACAAGGAGATCGCGGAGATGATGGGCACCCCCATTGGCACCGTGATGTCCCGGCTGCACCGCGGCCGGACCAAGCTCCGGCAGCGGCTGGCGAGCTACGCGGCGAACCGCACGCTGGTCAGCACGGCTGGCTAGCCACAACCCCCCGCCTGCGCGGCCTGAGCCCGCGGGCATCCCCGGGCGATGCCCGCGGCTGCACTACCCCCTCCCCCGAGCAGCCGCGGGCATCGTCGTGTCCGGGGGGGACGCCGACCGCGCTGCACCGCGATCAGCCGCCGCCGCCAAAAATCCGGTCGCACACACGCGCGCCCGCCTTGCCGTCGTCCAGCGGGCAGAACTTCGCCGTGAACGCGGCGTACCTGTCCCGGTAACCGGCGCGAATCGCATCGAGGCTGCCGATCGCGTGTATGACCTCATCGGACGTGGCTAGCAGCGGTCCCGGCGACTCCGACTCCAGATCGAGGTAGAGCCCGCGCACCTCATCCCGGTACTCCTGCAGGTCGTAGGTGAAGAACACCATCGGTCGCCCGGTAATGGCGAAGTCGCACATCATCGAGGAGTAGTCAGTGATCAGCGCGTCGCACGCCAGGAGCAGCCCGGACACATCCGGGTAGCCGGTCACGTTGTAAGCGAAGCCTGGACGGAAGCCGACCGGGCCGTCCTCGGCCGTCTGATGATGCCCGCGGACCAGGATCGCGTAGTCGTCCCCGAGTTCGCGCCACGCGCGCTCGAGATCGAGCCGGAAGTCGAACCGGTACCGGCCGAGGTCGTAGCGCAGATTGTCCCGCCAGGTAGGCGCGTACAGGACGACGCGCTTGCCGTCTGGGATGCCGATGCGCTCGCGCACGGCGGCCGCGATGGCCTCCGTGTCGCCAGCCGCCATGACGTCGTTGCGGGGATAGCCGGACTCCAGCACCTCACCGCCGAACTGGAAGGCCCGCTTCAGGATCGGGGTGCTGACCGGGCTCGGCGACAGCAGCACATCCCACCTCGCGATGTCGGCGGCCAGGTAGTCCCGGTACTCACCGCCGGCCAATGAATTCAGCCTGCGGATATCGAAACCGATGCGCTTCAGCGGGGTGCCGTGCCAGGTCTGCAGGTAGAACTGACCCGCCCGCTTCTCATAGCCGCGTGGCATGTCGTCGTTGGAGACGATGTAGGCAGACCTGGCCAGGGCGTCCCAGCATGCCTTAGTTCCCAGCAACACGGGCCGGGCTCCGTCCGGCACCGGTACCGACCAGTCGTTGATCAGCCAGACGTGCTCTCTGGCATCGCCGCGCCGTCGCAGCTCAGCCGCGATGCCTAGCGGGTTGTCGCTGGCTTGCCTGCCCTTGAAGCTCACGAACAGCACGGAGTCGCGCAGCCCGCGACGCTGCTGCAGCGGGTAGTACAGCCGCCGAAGCAGCCCTCGCTGGATGCGGCCGTCCTCGGTCGGCCGAAGCGCCGGCCCGACCGCCAGCACCGGCCCGGCGCGACCGGCCGTAGTGAACCGGTAGAGCTTCGGCCCGAACCGGTGCTGTCCTTCGTCAGCCCGGCCGAGCCGGTCGTGGTCATATCCGGGTGCGATGAGATCCGGACCGGCCAGCCGCAGCTTCAGCTGCCAGTCACCATCGCGCAGCGGCTGGCGGCGGCCGAAGGACGGCATGGCGGATGCGTCCACCGTGACGCTGAAGCGCTCCCCGTCGCGATCGACCGGGAGCTCGAAGGTATCTGTGGTGCCGACGCGTAGCAGCACGGCCTCGATGAGCTGCCCGGCGGGCCCGGCGTACCTGCCGCGCAACGTCAGCCGGCCGTCAGCCGACCAGCGGTGGTCGCCGATCACCGG
>Ga0187814_10000068_pt1 | contig 23776 bp, 24 predicted proteins | sample NC_S_4_FD_132450 | JGI IMG/M metagenome (GOLD analysis project Ga0187814, IMG submission 132450) | Wetland sediment microbial communities from Neuse River Estuary, North Carolina, USA - ASW-S_4 | ecosystem: Environmental > Aquatic > Freshwater > Wetlands > Sediment | place: USA: North Carolina... | reverse complement strand
ATGTAGGCGATGAACTCGTCGGTGACCTGGGACAGGGCGACTTCGGTGATGTCCAGCTTGTGCTTGGAGATCAGCGCGAGCAGCAGGTCGAACGGGCCCTCGAACACGTCGAGGTGAACTTCGAAGCCGGGCGTGCCGCCGGGAGCGCTGGCCGGGGCCCGCGCCGCGGCGCCGGGGCCGCTGTCGTCCACGTTCACAGTCATGACGGTAGCGCGGTCATGGCGCGATGCGTCGTTGTGTCGTGGCTAGCCGACGGATTGGGCGTTCCCGTCTTCTGAGGCTTCGTTGGCCGCTCCGCTCGCGGCGGCTTTGTTGACGCTGGCGATGCGGCCGGCCAGCAGGCTGTCCTTGCCCCGCGCGTCGAGGTCGGCGAGCAGGACGGCGATGGCCTCCCGGACGATCCGGCCGCGGTCGGCGGCTGCACCGTAGCGCAGCAGGGCGAGTCGGGCACGTTCCAGGTCAAGCAGTTCCTCGGCGGACAGGTAGACGGTGATCTTCTGGGTGTGCTTCTCCCGGCCGCTGGCCCGGCGCTGGTCGCCACCATCCGGACCGGGAGCAGCGGGCCGCAAGAGTTCTGCGACCCCGGGCAGGCTTACCCTCCGTGATCGACTCCTGCCTGCCGCCACCGCTCCAGTACCTCCTTGGCCAGCTCCCGGTAGGAATGTGCCCCCGTTGACCCGGAATCGAAGCTGGTAATAGGCTCTCCCGCCACCGTAGCGTCCGGGAACCTCACCGTGCGGTTGATTACAGTATGAAATACCTTGTCGCCGAAGCCATTGACGATGCTGGCCAGAACCTCACGGGTGTGAAGCGTCCGAGAGTCGTACATGGTCGCCAGGAGGCCGTCAATTGTCAGCTTGGTGTTCAGACGGTGCGAAACCTTGCTGATGGTCTCCATCAGCAAGGCCACGCCGCGCATGGCGAAGTACTCGCATTCGAGCGGGATGAGCACCCCGTCCGCGCACGCGAGCGCGTTAATGGTCAGCAGGCCGAGCGACGGCTGGCAATCGATCATGATCACGTCGTAATCGGGCCGCAGCGGCTCGAGCACCCCGCCGAGCACGTACTCCCGGCCGACCTCGTGGACCAGCTGGACTTCGGCGCCGGACAGGTCGATGTTGCTCGGCAGCAGGTCCATGCCGTTGACGCTGGTCTTGAACAGCACGTCGTGCGCGGTGACGTCGCGCTCCATGAGCAGGTTGTAGACGGTGCTGTCGATGTCGTGCGGCTGGATGCCCAACCCGACCGAGAGCGCTCCCTGCGGGTCGAAGTCGACGAGGAGGACCCGGCGCCCCAGCTCGGCCAGGGCCGCGCCAAGGTTGATCGTAGTTGTCGACTTGCCGACGCCACCCTTCTGGTTGCAGACGGCGACCGTGCGTGCGGGGCCGTGCTCCATCAGCGGCTCTGGGTCGGGGAAGGCGGACAATTTCCTCCCGGTCGGACCCAGCTCTCCCGCCTGGGGCTCTGTCATACGCGATGCTGCCACTAGCGCTAACCTCCTGGGCTATGGCCGCGACGTTGCCCACGGAACCTGGCTCTGGACTCTAAGGCTTTGGCCTGGTGCGGGCAAGCGGACGCGCCGCTTGCGCCCGATATCCACCTGGTAATTTGCGTTGCCGCCGCCTGCTCGGCGCGCGGTCAGCGCCGGAATTGGGACGTGCTCGGCTGGCTTCCGCTGACGTCGGCGACGCAGCGGTAGGTGCCCGTGCCGCCGTCGAAGGCCGCCTCGGTGGGCGGCAGCACCTCGATCTGCCACGAACTGGCCGGGTTCGCCCTCCTGGCGGCAGTACGTCACAGAGCCGACGCGGTACCCCATCTAGGACTACCGCTGCTGGAGCGCTGACCAGCCTAGAGCACAACCTCGGCTATATGGAGGGTAGCCTCCAGACGGCGGGAACACCTCCGCTACGATCGCTGTTGACGGCACGATCGTGCCGCGTCCAGTCCAATGGGGGGAGCAAAGGAGACCCTTCATGGGCAGCTGGCAACTCGATCCATACCACACGCAGGTCGAATTCTCTGCCAGGCACCTGGGGATGATGACGGTGCGAGGCTATTTTGACGAACTCAGCGCGATCGCCGATATCGACCCCGACCATCCGGAGGCGGCGTCGGTCGAGGTGACCATCTCTACCGCCAGCATCCGTACCAACAACGGGATCAGGGACAATGACATCCGCTCGTCGAACTTCCTCGAGGTGGAGAAGTACCCGGAAATCAAGTTCAAGAGCACCAGTGTCGAGCCGTCCGGAGGCGACCACTACAAGCTGACCGGGGACCTGACCATCAAGGAGACCACCCACCCCGTGGTACTCGACGTGGTGAGGTACGGGGAGTTCAACGACCCGGGGATGATGGGGCACCGCATCGCCTACGGCGCCACAACCAAGATCAATCGGAAGGACTTCGGCCTGAGCTTCAGCCCGGTGCTGGACGGCAGGCTCGTCGTGAGCGAGGAAATCCAGATCACGATCGAAGGCGAGCTTGTCGAGCAGAAAGAAACCGCGGACGCGGCGACCGCCAGCAGGCCGACGTTATCGGTGAGCTCGGTGGTGCTCAGCGCCAGCTCCGCGCTGCGATAGCGTGCCGCGCGGAACGACAACGTGGCGGTGTTCGGGTAGACGTCGGTGGCCGAGGAGTCGGTGATGCCGGGTTGGCTCCAGGTACCGAAGTGCGAAAGGGCGACAGTCAAGGCCCAGCGCTCGGCGGCGCAGAACGGGCAGGATTCCTCGCTGACGAAGACGATCGCCGGCTCGCTCCCGGGCATGACCGCGCCGCACGGTATGGGCCAGCGACATCTACTATCACGCATAGGGTATGGCACGCGAGGGTGCAGCGCGGGCCAGGGTCAGCCGGGGTGCGCCCCCACCGGATCGGCCGCTGGCGCCCCTGTCTGCCAGCGGACGAGATGGCCGGGCCAGGTCCGCGGCTCGGGCTGGGACACCACCTGGACGCTCGCCCTCACAGCCGAGGCGGCCAGCCGCACGATGCCCCCAGCCGTCACCACGCGTATGCCTCCTCATATGATATGTTAACTCATATCGTATGAGGAAGTTTATTATCTGCGCAACCCTGTTATCATGCCGGCACAATGAGCGCGTTCCCCGACGGTCGGAGGGACCTCGCCGCGATGTTCGCGCCCCTGACCAGGGCGCTGATCGCGCGCGAGGAACCTGTGCTGCTCGCGCACGACATCTCGATGTGGGGGTACATCGTGCTCACCGCCCTGGTCGAGCAGCCGGTACGCACACAGGCCGCGCTGGCCCAGGCCATCAACGCGGACAAGAGCCGAATCATCGGTGTGCTGGACGAACTGCAGGAGCGCGGGCTGATCCACCGGCAGCCGGACGAGACGGACCGGCGGGTGCACCTGCTGTCGCTGACCCCGGCCGGCGACCGGCTGCGCCGGTCGGTCGAGGCCGACATCCGGCGCCGCGAAGAGCGGGTGCTCGCGGTGCTCCCGCCCGCCGACCGGGAGGCGTTCCTGCGGTCATTGAAGGCCCTGTATGAGCGCCGCGATGAGAGCATGAGAGGCTAAGCACCCCAGGATCAGGCACCGGAGGTAGGCGCAGTGCAGATCGGCCTGCAGATCCCCGACTTCACCAGCCCCGACGGCCCGCCCCGCCTCGGCGCGGACCTGGGCACCGTCGCCCGCACCGCGGACGAGGCGGGCTTCGACTTCATCGCGGTGATGGACCACTTCTTCCAGATCGGCGCGCTCGGGCCGCCCGAACGCGAGATGCTCGAGGCCTACACGACGCTCGGCTATCTAGCGGCGTGCACCAGGCGGGCCAAGCTCCTCACCCTGGTCACCGGGACCGTGTACCGGCACCCCGGCATCCTGGCCAAGACCGTCACCACGCTGGACGTGCTGTCCGGCGGCCGCGCCTGGCTCGGCATCGGGGCCGCGTGGAACGAGCAGGAGTCGCGCGGGCTGGGCATCCCGTTCCCGCCGGTCGCCGAGCGGTTCGAGCGCCTCGAGGAAACCCTGCAGATCTGCCTGCAGATGTGGCGCGGCGATGAGAGCCCGTACCAGGGCGTGCACTACCAACTGGACCGCCCGCTGAACTCACCGCAGGCCCTGACCAGGCCGCATCCGCCGATCATGATCGGCGGCGGCGGGGAGCGCAAGACCCTCCGCTTGGTCGCCAGGTACGCCGACGCCTGCAATCTGTTCCCGACACCGGACCTGGCTCGCAAGCTCGACGTGCTGCGCGCGCACTGCGACGCCGAGGGCCGCGACTACGACGAGATCACCAAGACCTGCTACTTCATCTTCGACGTGGGCGAGAAGGGCGAGAAGGCGGCCGAGGTGGTCGATCAGCTCGGCCGCCTGGCGGGCATGGGCTTCCAGGCCGCGATCGGCGCGGTGGCCAACGTGTGGCAGGTAACCCCGCTCGAGGTGATCGCCTCGGAAGTCATCCCCGCCGTAGCCAATCTTTAGTTAGCCGAACGGACCGTGGTGTAACGCCCTGACATTGCCGTTGACTCTGTCGGCGTTGGCGTGCTCGACGGCGGCGGAGTTGCGGTCGTCGCCGCGGGCGGACAGGCCGGCCACGATGCCGGCGATGTCGCCCACCGGGCGGTTCTGGCTCAGCTTGGCCTTGGCCTCGATCCGGGTGATCTGCAGCTCCAGGCCGACGATGGCCCGCAGCTGGCCCTCGATAAACTTACGGGGCGCGTCGTCCACCGACCACGGCATCGCCTGCCCGGGCGAGGCCAGCCGGGCAGCCTCGTGCTTGGCCGTCAGCCGCCGGACCACGCCCTCGACCCAGATCGGGTCGTCGTGCACCACGAGCCGGCCGTACACGTGGGCCGTGACGTAGTTCCAGGTGGGGACGACCCGGCCATGCTCGGCCTTGGCTGCGTACCAGGACGGCGACACGTACGCGTCGGGGCCGCGGACGATGGCCAGCGACTCGCCGCGGGCCGGCTTGCGCCACTGGTCGTTGTTCCGGGCCACGTGACCGTACAGGACGCCCTGCTCGCCGACCGACGGCTCGTAGGCGAACGGCAGCATGGTGGCCAGCAGGCCGTCCTCGGTCAGCGTGATCAGGTCGGCCGCGCCGTGCTTGGCCAGCAGCTCATGTACTGACGTCTCGGCCACCGCGAAGTGGGTGGGTATGTACATAGCTCCTCCGTCTCCAAGGTTATGCGGAGAAGCCAGGGGTCAGGTTGGCCCAGACGGCGTCGTAGTCCGGCTGGCGGTGGCCGGCCCGCATGGCCTGCTGGGTGGGGATGATCATCCAGCGGCTCTCGAACATGAAGGCCAGCGTGTCGTCGATCTTCTGCGGCCGAAGCTCGGCCGTGCTGGCCCGGGCGAACGTCTCGGCGTCCGGGCCGTGCGAGGTGAAGGTGTTGTGCAGGCTGGCCCCGCCGGCCTCGAACCCCTCGGCTTTCGCGTCGTAGACGCCGCGTACCAGCCCCATGAACTCGGACATGATGTTGCGGTGATACCAGGGCGGGCGGAAGGTGTCCTCGCCGACCAGCCAGCGCGGCGGGAAGATCACGAAGTCGACGTTGGCCAGGCCGGGCAGCTCGCCGGGTGAGGTCAGCACGGTGAAGATGGACGGGTCCGGGTGGTCGAAGCTGATCGTACCGATCACCATGAAGTTCGCCATGTCGTACTTGTAGGGCGCGTAGTTCCCGTGCCAGCCGACCACATCCAGCGGTGAGTGGTCGTAGTCAGCGGCCCAGAGGTTCCCGCCGAACTTCTGCACTACCTGCACCGGGCCCATGCCGTCCTCGTAGCGGGCCGTCGGGGCCAGGAAGTCGCGCTCGTTGGCCAGGCCGTTCGCGCCGATCGGGCCGCGTTCGGGCAGGGTGAACGCGGCGCCGAAGTTCTCGCACAGGTAGCCCCGGGCGGGGCCCGCCGGCAGCTCGACCCGGAACCTGATGCCGCGCGGGATCACCGCGATCTCGCCGGGCGCCACCGCTAGCGACCCGAGTTCGGTGTGCAGGGTGACCGCGCTGTGTTCGGGCACGAATAGCAGCTCGCCGTCGGAGTCGACGAAATACCTGCTCGTCATGGAGTGGTTCGCGGCGTACTGGTGCACGGCCATCCCGTTGCGGGCGCGCAGGTCGCCGTTGCCCGCGATGGTGTACAGCCCATCGATGAAATCCGTCTGCCCGGCCGCCATCGGGAGCGGGTCCCAGCGCAGCCGGTTCGGGTCGGGCTCGATCTCGTCGAACGGGGTACCGCGGAGCGTCCCGTTGCCGACCCGCGCGAACCTTGGGTGCGCCGCCGACGGCATGATCCGGTACACCCAGGTCCGGCGGTTCACCGCCCTCGGCTGGGTGAACGCGGTGCCGCTGAGCTGCTCCGCGTACAGGCCGAGCGGCGCGCGCTGCGGCGAGTTACGCCCGGCGGGCAGCGCGCCCGGCACCGCCTCGCTGGCGAACTCGTTCCCGAACCCTGGCTGGTAGGTGTACTCGTTCACGCTTCCATGAAATCACTCGACGCAGCCGAGGACGGCCTCGGCGGGTCCGTCATGATTCGGCGAGGTACGCCCGGATGACGGAGTCGAAGTCGGGGTCGGGGGTCAGGCCCAGCCGGGCGGCCCGGTCGGCGCGGATCCGGGCGGGCCAGGTCGCGAACATCCGGGTAATCATGGGGTCGGGGACCCAGTCGATCAGCGCGCTCACCTGCGGCCCGGCGACCCGGGTCAAGGCGGCGGCCATGTCCGCGACGGTCACGGTGAGCGCGGGCATGGTGACCGCGGTGCGGCCGCCCCAGGCCTCGTCGGAGGACGCGGCGGCACAGAGCAGCGCGCCGATGGCCTTGGCGGGCGAGGCCAGGGCGACCTCGGTGCCCGGGTCGACCGGGCAGACGGCTCGCTGGCCGGCCAGCGGCTCCCGGATGATGCCGGACAGGAAGCCCGAGGCCGCGGCGTTGGGACGTCCCGGGCGCACGCTGACGGTCATCAGGCGGACGGCCCGCCCGGTCAGGAAGCCCTTGCGGCTGTAGTCGGCCAGCAGGTACTCGCTCATGACCTTCTGCGTACCGTAGCTGGTCTGCGGATTGGGCCGGGTGTGGTCCTCGATGACCGGCGGGAGCGGCTGCTCGGCGGACCCGCCGAAGACGGCGACGGAACTCGAGAACACCACCAGCGGGCTGGTCCCGAGCGCGCGGCAGGAGGCCAGCAGGGCCTGTGTGGCCTGCAGGTTCGCTCGCAGGCCGAGGTCGAAGTCGGCCTCGCATTCGCCGCTGACCGCCGCCGCGAGGTGGAAGATCACCTCGGCACCGGCCAGCGTCTCCCGGGCGGTCGCGAAGCCGGGGTCGCCGAGGTCGCCGCGGACTGCCACCACCCGGGAGTCGGCGGCCAGGTCCGGCGGCGCGGGCGCCTGGTCGATGAGCGTCAGCCGGGACAGCGGGCGGGCCATGCGGCCCGCGACCGGCAGCGATCCCGCCGCGAGCAGCTCCCGGGCCAGCCGCGAGCCCAGGAAACCGGCACCTCCGGTGACCACCACGTGCATCCCGGCATCTTACGTGCCGGGTGACCGGCAGAAGCTACCGGCTGGGCCGCTTGGCCGACGTCAGCCGGCGCAGCCGCAGGATCTCGGTGTCCCGCGCCTGCAGCACCGGCTCTATGACGTTCATGGCCGCGTGCACGGCCGTCTCGAGATCCCCGGGCACGCCGTAGCGCAGGAAACTACGCGCCAGCGCACGCCGCAACCGCTGTGCGGTGACGGCCAGCAGATCCGGCGACTCGGGCAGGCCGTCGCGCTTGGCCCGGCCCGCCGGACCGCGGGGGTTCGCGCGGCGGCCGTGGCTGGGCGGACGTGCCGCCCGGCGCCCAGAGACCGGAACCGGGGCCGGCTCGTCCTCGTCCGGCACGCAGAACAGCGGAGTCATCACCCACGGTTGCGGGGCCGGTGAGGCGGCACGCCGCTTTGGTATGGTCGGCTCCGGGAGCATCGGCGTGGCCTTCCTGTCTGGAATGTCTGCACAGCGCTGATGCTCCCCCTTTAATGCCCTCGTGTCACAGATGTCCAGGTCACACGGCGTGTCTCCCAGGCTCCGCAGCGTCCCGGAGCCAGGGCCTGAACGAGGCGAAACCCGCGATTCACCACGCTACAGCGGGGTGAACGTCCAGGTTCACCGTGCTAGGGGCAGGTGGGTCGGCTTGACTGGAGTCATGCGTTTTCTGAGCATCGGCACTAACGTGCAGATCTCCCGGATCGGGCTCGGCACGTGGCAGTTCGGCTCCCGGGAGTGGGGCTATGGGTCGTCCTACGCCGAGCAGGAGGCCCGCGCCATCGTGCGCCGGGCGCTGGAACTGGGCGTGACCCTGTTCGACACCGCCGAGATCTACGGTTTCGGCCGCAGCGAGCGGATTCTCGGCCAGGCCCTGGGTGAGAAGAGGGACTCGGCCTTCCTGGCCACGAAGATCCTCCCGATCCTGCCGGTCGCCCCGGTAGTGGAGCAGCGCGCGGTGGCCAGCGCGAACCGGCTCGGGGTCCGCAAACTCGACCTGTACCAGGTCCACCAGCCCAATCCGCTGGTCCGGGACGGGACGATCATGCGCGGCATGCGAGCGCTGCAGCGGGTCGGGCTGGTCGGCGAGGTCGGCGTCAGCAACTACTCCCTGGACCGCTGGCGAGCCGCCGAGGCGGCGCTGGGCAGCCGGGTGCTGAGCAACCAGGTCCAGTACAGCCTGGTCACCCGGTCGCCAGAGCAGGACCTGCTGCCGTTCGCCGAGACCACCGGCCACGTCGTGATCGCCTACAGCCCGCTCGCGCAGGGCCTGCTCTCGGGCCGGTACCAGCGGGACAACCGGCCGACTAACCGGGTCCGGATCGCCAACCCGCTGTTCCTGCCCGAGAATCTGGAGCGGGCCGGCGACCTGATCGCGGCCCTGCGCGAGGTGGCGGACGCGCACTCCGCCACCCCCGCTCAGGTCGCCCTGGCCTGGGTCATCCACCGGCCCGCTGTGGTGGCGATACCGGGCGCCTCGAGCCTGGAGCAGCTCGAGAGCAACGTGGCCGCCGCCGACATCGACCTGAGCGACGGCGAGTACCAGGCGCTGAGCGCGGCAGCGGCGCGGTTCCGGCCCGTCACCGGCCCGGCGGCCCTCCCCCGTCTGGTCCGGGCCCGTTTCACTTGACGTCCACTCCGCCCTGAAGGGGCGGAGATTCCCGCCTACGCCGCTTCCCGGCGCGACTTCGGGAGGGTTCCTGCTTCGCTGCGCTGCGCCGGGATCGCTCCCGGTCTTACCTGCGCTCCACCGGCTGTCACCGCCAGCCCGGCGGCCCTGGCGACGTTGACCGCCGCGTTGATGTCCCGGTCCAGCCATGCCCTGCACACCCGGCACTGCCAGGCGCGGACGTGCAGAGGCTTGGGACCGTCCTTGGCGCCACAGGCTGAACACCTGGCTGGTGGGCTCGTAGGACCGTCCGCCTGACCGGCCCGTGTCTGGCCGACTTCACCACAGGCATGAAGGCCGACGCAATGGGGGCCACCCCGGTAGCGTAGTGGGCATGCAACCAGAGCCAGGGCCCCAGTGGCATCCGCTGAAACGCCATGACAGCCACGAGGCGGAGCAGATGGTGGAGCGGGCGGCCGAACTGGCCCGGGACTCCCACGCTCGGTCTCGGCATGCCGCGGTGCTGGTCAAGGACGGCAGCATGTTGGGCTGGGGCACCAACGGGGTGCCGTTCCCCGGCGAAGACCACTGCTACTGCAAGGTCGGCGACCTCGGCCAGCACGACCAGTGCCGGACCCACGCGGAGCAGCGGGCGATCACGCTGGCCCGTGAGGGGGACGGCTGGCGGCTGCTGCCGGGCGCGAAGCTGATCTACGTGCGGCTCGAGGCGGATGATTCGGTACGACTGGACCATCCGCACTTCTGCGCGCGCTGCAGCCGCCTGGCGCTGTCGCTGGGGGTAGCGGAGTGGATCTTCGCGCTGTCGGAGGGCCTGGTCGGGTACTCCTCGGCCGACTACGACAAGATCGCCCAGCTGCAGTGGTAGTCCGTCAGCGCAGGCTCCCGGACGCCTTGAGATCGTCGAAGAGCAGCTGGTCAACCGGGGGAACCCGGCAGCGGTCCGCGAATGAGAACCAGGCGAGTTCGTCGATCTCGCTGCTGGGCGCGAGGGTGCCCTGGTAGTCGGCGGTGTAGCAGCTCATCCGCACCTGGTCGGCCTCGTAGGTGCTCACGTGCCGAACTGTCTCGGGGAACAGCACGACCGCGAGTTCCTCGGCGATCTCGCGCAGCAGGGTCTGCAGATCGGTTTCGACGCCCTCGCGCTTCCCGCCAGGGACGTAGAAGATGTCCTTATCGCGTGGCCGCGCGCATAGGATCCGGCCTTCCTCCAGCCGCACCCAGGCCACCGTATCGATCACGATCGGTACCGTACCGGCTCCATCCCGGGCCAGGTTGGCTGGCCTGACCTATTCGCGGACGCGTCCAAGCTGAAGTGAGCCGGGATAAATGGGATGCTGGACGGACCGGCGAGTGGAGGTGAGCAGTGGCGGACAAGTGGCTGACGTTCGACTGCTACGGGACGATCGCGGACTGGAACACCGGCATGGGCGGGCCACTGGAGAAGATCGCGGGGCGTGATGCGGGCCGGCTGCTCAGCGCCTACCACCAGGCCGAGCTCGAGCTCGAGGCCGGCCCGGGCTGGATGCCATACCGGGAAGTGCTCACCGCCGGGCTGGCCTCGGCAGCCCGGCACGAGGGGGTCCCCCTGCCCGATGGCGCCGAAGCGACGTTCGTCCGGGCCTGGCCGGACATGCCGGTGTTCGAGGACGCGGGGCCCGCCCTGACCGCGCTGCGGGAGCAAGGCTGGTGGCTGGCCATCCTGACCAACTGCGACGACGACCTGTTCGCCACCACCCGGCCGCGGCTGCCGGTGCCGTTCGACCTCGTGGTGACGGCGCAGCAGGTGGGCAGCTACAAGCCGGACCTTGGGCACTTCCGGACGTTCGCCGACCAGACCAACGTGACCGCGGCGAACTGGATTCACGTGGCCAACAGCTGGGTGCACGACATGCTGCCCGCGGCCCGGATGGGCCTGCGCAAGGTCTGGGTTGACCGGGACGGCACCGGGCACCCGGCCAAGCTGGCCGAGCGCCGCGTCACCAGCATGCGCAGGCTCCCGGAGGCGGTCGCCGACGTCAGCGCCATCGTGCCGCGCTGACGCGTGATGCGGCCGGGTTCAGAGGCCTCGTGCTCAGGGGCTGAGCGGCCCGGCGAAGGCCGAGCTGTCGCTGGTGCAGCTGGCTGCCGCAGTGATGCCGTTGTTGGACTGGGCCAGATTAGCGACGGTTGAGCCAGAGGCGCTGGGGCTGGCCGAGGCGCCGGGGGTGCTTGAGGCGCTGGAGCTCGCGGAGACGGTGGGGGTGGCGGACGCCGCGGGGTTCTGCGGCACCAGGCTCGTGAAGTCTGAACCGAGAATCAGCGCCACGGTGCCCGGCGTCAGGGTGCTGTCCTGCAGGGTGGTGACATTGGTCAGCTGCTGCCTCAGGGTGTTCACTGCGGCCAGGTCCGCGGTGGAGGCGTACTCGATCACCGACTCGGTGTAGGCGAAGCTCGCGGCGTTGCCCGTGCCGGTCACGTCGAAGCCCCTGCTGGTCAGCCCGGCCGCTGCCTGGCTGGCGAGGCCGGCCGCGCCGGATCCGTTCAGGACCTTGACCTTGACGTTGGACGGGCTGGTGGTGAGCACCTGCGCTCCGGACGACGGAGCGGCCGACGGGTTGACCTTGACCTTCGGCACGGTCACGTCGTGCGCGATCGCGGAGAATACCTCGTCGGCCTGCGGCTGCGCGAACTGAACGCGATCCGGGTTAGGCGGCCAGGCCTGGTTCGGCGCGGTGATGAACTGGACGTTCTTACTGGACACGTTACGCAGGCTCTCGGCGATGCCCACCAGGTCCGATACGCTCATGCCGCTGTCGGTCGTCATCGAGGCGGCGGCGTCGGTGACCACCGAGAGCAGCCGAAGCGGGTTCGACAACAGCCCGCTGCTCAGCACCCCCTTGACCACCTGCGCGGACATGAACTGATCCCGCTGGATCCGCTCCAGGTCCGACCCGTTCCCGATATCCTCGCGGGTCCGCCAGAAGGCCAGGGCCTGAACCCCGTTGATGTGATGCTCCCCGGACGGGAGGGTGAGGCCGGACACCGGATCGTTGACGTTGAACGGGACGCAGACGTTGACGCCGCCGAGGTCGTCGACCACCTTGACGAAGCCGAGCATGCCGATCCCGATGAAGTGGTTGATGAAGATGCCGGTCTGCTGCTCGATCGTCTTCCACAGGCATACGGGCCCGCCGGCCGCGAGCAGCGAGTTGATCTGCACGTAGGCGTTGGGGTCGGCCTGCTGGCCCGGATAGCCGGGACCGCTGTTGCACGCGTACATCGGCACCATGGTGTCGCGCGGGATGCTCATCACGGTCACCAGGTGCCGACCCGGCGACAGGTGGATGAGCATGATGGTGTCGGTGTTGTTGCCCTGGTCGGCACCGGTGTGCAGGATGTACTGCTGGTGCGCGTCCAGGCCCTTCCGGCTGTCAGAGCCGTAGACAAGGATATTTACCGACGAGGTGCTGTACTGCGGGGGCCGCTGGCCGAGTTCGGACCCCGGGACGTTGACCCGGGTGATGCTGTCGTAGACGGCGCGGTATTTCAGGTAGGCAGCCAGCGTGCCCGCGGCGAGGATGACGACCGCCGCGACCGCAACCCAGCGGAGCACGTGCCGCTTACCCTCACGCGGCGCTCTCCGCATGCCTGACCTCCCGCTATGACTAGGTAAGCCAGTCCCTGCCCAACGGATAAACATCGCCTGTAGTTCCCGAAATGTTACCCAGCACCGTGCGTCAATATCCGCACCAGGCACCGGTCTTAATGTACCGGTAAGAGGGTTAATGCACGGATCAGGGATCCGTGGCGGAAAGGCGGCGCAACGCGGCCCGGACCAGCGCTGGGTCGGTGGTCGTCCAGAACGGCGGCAGCGACGCGCGGAGGAAGTCGCCGTAACGCGCCGTCACCAGCCGGGGATCGAGCACCGCGACCACGCCGCGGTCGGTCATCGTGCGCAGCAGCCGGCCGGCGCCCTGGGCCAGCAGCAGCGCCGCCTGCGCCGCCGCGACCGTCATGAACCCGTTGCCACCGCGGGCCGCTACCGCGCGCTGCCGGGCCGAGGCCAGCGGGTCATCGGGCCGCGGGAACGGGATCCGGTCGATGACGACGAGCCGCAGCGACGGTCCCGGCACATCCACGCCCTGCCACAGGGACAGGGTGCCGAACAGGCAGGTGGGCTCGTCCTCGGCGAACTGCCTGACCAGCTGGGCCGTGACGTCATCACCCTGGCAGAGCAGCGGCTGCTTGATGCGGTCACGCAGCGCGCCGGCCGCCTGGACGGCCGCCCGCATGGACGAGAACAGCCCCAGCGTGCGCCCGCCCGCGGCGTCGATCAGCTCCTCGAGCTCGGTCAGGTAGGCCTCGGGCAGCTGGTCCCGGCCGGGCGGCGGGAGGTGCCTGGCCACGTACAAGATCCCGCTGCGCGGATGGTCGAACGGGGAGCCGACATCCAGGCCGGTCCACGACAGCTGGTCGCCGCCGGGGAGATTGAGCCCCCACTGGCTGGCCAGGGGGTTGAAGGAGCCACCTAGGGCGAGGGTGGCCGAGGTCAGCGCCACGGTGCGCTCGCCGAACAGGCGCTCCCGCAGCACAGGGCCGACCTCGAGCGGCGCCACCCGCAGCGTAGGCGGCCGCCGCGCGTCATCAGTGGACGGCCGGTCCAGCCAGACCACCTCCCGGCGGTCCGTCACGTCCGCCGTGAACACGTCGAGGATTCTGGCCGAGGTAGTGCGCAGGTCATCCAGGGAGCCGAGCGTCATCCGGGCCGCAGAGAGCCGTTGGGGGTCCTCCTCCAGGGTCGCTGCGCTGGCCGTGATCGCGTCCGTGCAGGCCTTGGCCGCGTCGTGCACCGACCGGAGCGTGGCGGCCAGCGTGTCGGACAGCACGTCCATCCGGCCGGCCGGGGCGTCGCCCAGATCCACGGTGAGCGCGGCGGCGGCCTGGCGCAGCTGATCGGCCACGGCCGACGCACCGCCCTCCGTACCGCCCGGCTCGGTCAGCCGCCCGGCGCGCCGGGCCGCGGTGTCGACCGCCGGGCCGGACAGCTCCCCCGTTGTGGCCGAGGTGACGCGGTCCACCAGGTCGTGGGCCTCGTCGATGATCACTACGTCATGCCCGGGCAGCACGTCGACGTCGGATGTCGCGTCGATGGCCATCAGCGCGTGGTTGGTGACGACGATGTGCGCCTTGGCCGCCGTCTCCCGGGCCTTCTCGGCGAAGCAGCGCGAGCCGAACGGGCAGCGTTGGGCGCCGATGCATTCCTGCGCGCTGACCGAGACCTGGCGCCAGGCCGCTTCCGGCACGCCGGGAACCAGCTCGTCCCGGTCTCCGGTCGCGGTCTGTTCGGCCCACTCGTGCAGCCGCTTGACCTGACGGCCCAGCGGCGAGGTGGGACCTGTATCCACCGGCTCGAATAGCGCGTCCTGCGGGTCGTCGGCGGGACCGCCCCGCTGCCGCTGCAGGCACAGGTAGTTGCGACGGCCCTTCAGGATCGCGAACGCCGGCTCCTGGCCGAGCAGCGGCTGCAGCGCGGGGACCAGGCGCGGCAGGTCACGGTCGATCAGCTGGCGCTGCAAGGCGATCGTGGCCGTGGCCACCACCACGGTGCTGCGAGTGGTCACCGCGTGCCGGATGGCGGGGACCAGGTAGGCGAGCGACTTCCCGGTCCCGGTCCCGGCCTGGACGGCCAGGTGCTCCCCGGTCTCGATGGTGTGCTGCACCGCCTCGGCCATCGCGACCTGCCCGGGCCGCTCCTCGCCGCCGATGCCGGCCACGGCGGCCGTGAGCAGTTCGGTGACCGAGGGAAGTTCCCCTGGGGTGGGTTCGGGGGGACAAACAGAGGTAGGTCCGGGGGGACGAACAGAGTTGGGTTCGGGGGGACAAACACAGTCCGGGCCACCTGCTGACACGGTCGGAACGGTACCTCGCGCGGGCCCGCGCGGCGACCAGGCCAGGCCCGGGCCAGGTGGGCGCGGCGTTTCACCACGGACGTTCCGGATGCCGGGCAGCGGAGGGGTGGCCCGGGGTGAAGCAGGATGGCCCGTTCGGATAAATTCTGTTTTTGATTTTGAAAGGGGTGCACGGTTGACTAGTGCCGAGCTTTTGACGGACGCCTTCGGACGGGTGCAGGAGGCCATGCACGAGGCGGTCGACGGACTGTCCGCGGCCCAGCTGGCCGCTCGGCTGGACGACGACGCGAACTCGATCGCGTGGCTCTGCTGGCATCTGGCCCGGGTGCAGGACGATCACGTGGCCGACGCGTTCGGGGTCGAGCAGGTGTGGCCGGGATTCGCGGGCCGGTTCGGGCTGCCGTTCGGGCCGGGCGCGACGGGCTACGGGCACAGCTCCGCGCAGGTGGCCCTGGTCCGGATCTCGTCGGGGGACCTGCTCACCGGATACCACGACGCGGTGCACGAGCAGACCGTCGCGCTGGTGTCCGGCCTTACCGACGCGGACCTGTCACGGGTGGTGGACGAGCGGTGGGACCCGCCGGTGACCCTCGGTGTGCGGCTGGTCAGCGTGATCTCCGACGGCCTGCAGCACGCCGGGCAGGCCGCCTTCGTCCACGGCATCCTGCTGAGGTCAGCGCGCCGCGGCTAGCAAGTCGCGCTGGTGCTGCACCGCCCCTGTCGCTGGTCCGACATCCCGGGCCGAGCCTCCCGCGTCGGCCGACGGTGTCGGCGCGATGATGCCGTCCGGGCCGTACCATGAGGCCACATACCCAGCATCCGGGCGGAGGGAGCGAGACGAATGGCGGTGACCAACGCGTCCCCGCCGCTGTCCGGCGAGGCGGAACGTGTCGAGCTCGCCGGCATCCTCTCAGAGTTCCGCGCCGCGCTGGAGGAGGAGATCGACATCGGCCGGCGTACGGCGACGCCTGCGGTCCGCGGCGGCGCTCGCAATGCCCGATGAGCACCAGCAAGTGGTCGGGCAAGGGCTGGACGGTTACCGTCACCGACACGGAAATGGCCCTCGCTCAAGCGTCGGCCGCTCTCACTATCTCCAGCACGAACGCCGCTCGGCTCGAGGTGCGGCGTCGGTGGTTCCGGTGGAGCCTCCACAACCAGGGTCAGCCACTCGTGTACCTCCGTGGCATCACGAAATCCGAGGCCTCCGCTCTCTCAGGGGCGCTGCGGCGTCTCGCTTTGACACCGGCGATCGCTGACGCGGTCGCCTGGTACGCGGAGGTCACTCAACTTCTGGCCGGAGCGCGCGCCGAGCAACGGTGGATCTCGACCGAGACGGTCGACGCGCTGCTCGCGACCCGTCCCGGACCGCGACTTCTGGACCGTGTCCGTGCGGCCGGGTGCGAACCGTCCCTCACCGCCGGTCAGCTCGAGGCGGTCGCCTTCCTAGACGCTCACCTGGAGTCGCTGGTCGCCGGGACCAACGAACAGATCATGGCCCGTGAGCTCTCCTCGCGGCGGCCGTTCTTCGACACCATCGAGAAGACCCCGCTCAACGACGAGCAGGCACGAGCGGTCGTGTGCTTCGACAACCGGGTCCAGGTCCTGGCCGCCGCCGGATCCGGGAAGACCTCGGTGATGGTCGCCCGCGCCGCCTACGCCGTCAGCCGCGGGTTCGTCGCCCCTGGCCGCATCCTGCTGCTGGCGTTCAACAAGGCGGCCGCGACCCAGCTGCAGGAACGCGTCGCGGCGCGGTTTGCGGCCGCCGGGATCGACTCGTCCGGGCTGCGGGCCGCCACGTTCCACTCCTTCGGACTGGACGTCATCGGCCGGGCCACCGGCCAGAAGCCCCGCCTGGCGCGGTGGCTGGACCAGGGGGATGACGTGGCGATGGTCCTGCGCATCGTCGACGAGCTGCGGGACGCCTCGGAGCCCTTCCGGTACCACTGGGACCTCTACCGCCTGCTGTTCGCGAACGCCCCGACAGACCTCGCCGAGAACGAACCGGACGGCTATAACCACGCGACCCGGCAGACCGGCTACCGGACATTCGCCGGCGAGGTTGTCAAGAGCCATGGAGAACGGCTGATCGCCAACTTCCTGTACCTCAACGGAGTCGACTACGTCTACGAGCGGCCCTACGACGTCGACGTCAGCGACACCACCCACTCGCAGTACCGGCCGGACTTCTACTACCCCGGCATTGACGTCTGGCACGAGCACTGGGCACTCGACCGCGACGGTAAGCCTCCCCCGGAGTTTCAGGGCTACGCCGAGGCCATGGCATGGAAGCGCCGCGTGCACGCCCAGCACGGAACGACGCTCGTCGAGACCACGTGGGCGGACGTCATCTTCGGTGACGGTCTGACCAAGCTTAGGGACGAACTCACCCGGCTCGGGCTGACGTTCGACTGGAACCCGGACCGTCCCGTCAACGACGGGCGGGCCAAGCCCATGACGCACGGGGACCTCGCCCGGCTCGTCAGGACCTTCATGACCCACGTCAAGTCGAACTCGTGGACAGCGGAAGACCTCGACCGCCGGCTCGGCGCTGACCTGGCACGCCGCAACGGCTTCCGGACCCGGCTGTTCCTCAAGGTGTACTGGCAGATCCACGCCGGGTGGGAACAGCGACTTGCCGCCGACCGCAGCGTCGACTTCGAGGACATGCTGGTCCAGGCCGTCGGCCACCTCGAAGCCGGGAACACTGGCGCCGACTACGACCTGATCATGGTCGACGAGTTCCAGGACGCCAGCCGGGCCCGCGCCCGCCTCGTCCGCGGCCTGGTGAAGACGCCCGGCCGGTTCCTGATGGCGGTAGGCGACGACTGGCAGTCGATCAACCGGTTCGCAGGGGCCGACCTGTCGGTGATGACGGACTTCGAGGCCTTGTTCGGCCGGGGACACCAGCTGGCATTGACGACCACCTTCCGATGCACGCAGACGATCTGTGATGTCGCCCGGACCTTCGTATCGAAGAACCCGGGCCAGTTCAGCAAGCCGATGCAATCCGCACACCAAGATCCCGGCCCGCCCGTCACGGTCATTCAAGCCGACGACCCCGCCGGCGCACTGGCTCGCTACCTGGAGGATCTGTCCGCTGCGGTGGCAGGCAGCAGCGTCCCAAGCGGCCGCGATGGCACGGTCAGCGTCGACGTTCTCGGGCGCTACAGGTTTGAGCGCGACGTCCTCCCCAAGCACCCGCCGGCAAACCTGCACGTCACGTTCCGCACCGTGCACGGCTCCAAGGGGCTCGAGGCCGACTACATCGTGATTCCCGGCATGACCACCGGCACGTACGGCTTCCCGAGCACAATCGCCGACGACCCCGTGCTCGACCTGGCCATGCCCGCGCCCGAAACCTTCCCGCACGCCGAGGAACGCCGTCTCTTCTACGTTGGCTTGACCCGGGCACGCCGAGCGGTCTTGCTTATCACCCACCCGCGACGGATGTCCCCGTTCGTAATCGAACTCCTTAAGGACCCCCACGTGACCGTCACAGGCAACAGTGACGCCCCGGTTGAGATCTGCCCAGGGTGTGGTCAAGGGAGGCTGGTCGAACGAACCGGCAGGTTCGGCCCGTTTCTGGGCTGCTCGACCTTCCCGGCGTGTAAGCACACGCGCGAGGTGCAGCAGCGGCCGCCGGGCACCAGTTCGGCCGCCCGAGGACGGCACTGAGGCCAGCGTGCAGATGTAGCCGCTGGGTAACTCCCGGCGGGTCATCCGGCTTGATCTGATGCGCAGCATTACACGGTCGGATACCGGTTAGAACCCGGCGCCGATTGCCCGCTCCCACTGGCCCGGATCAACGGTCGTCGGCGGCCCAGCCGGCCACGCGGACTATGTGCAGCACCAGTACCCGAGCGAAGGGCTGGTCCTGGTACTGCGGGTAGCGCCCTGCCAGCCGGGCCGCAAGGGCCACCGCCCGGCTAGCGGCGGTGTCGCCCTGCCAGCGCAGCTCGGCTCGCACCCACCACAGCCGTGACCAGTCGCTGCGGTCCCAGTGCTCGACCAGCAGTGTGGCCCGCGGATCCGCCTCCAGGTTCCGCTCCCGCTGTAGTCGTAGCGACGCCTTCGGCTTCACGCGGTCGATAGGCACGCCCACGTAGCCGTCGTCGTCCACGGCGTACGCGACGGGCACGGCGTCTACGCCCCGCTCGGCGTGCACGGTGCACAGGATCCCGTGGTCGTGCGACTCAAGCCTTGCCCGCGCCTCGTGATCCGCGAGCCTCATTGCAGTAGATCGGTAGCCATGGACATGGGGTCTGTGTCATAACCCTTCGCGGCGTGGTGGAGGAGTGATCTCCGCGGTGTGATCCGCGGTGTGATGATAGTTCGTCGAAGGCCGGTGTCGACCGGGTGTTCATCCGGATGGGATCACCGACTTCGACGGCCCGCTCCGCGGCACCCAAGCTTCCCGAGATTGAGCGGCAGCCCTACCGGCGCTACGCTGCTTCGTTATGGGGGGCTTGCGCTGGCCGGATTTCGCCTCCATCCTCGAACGGAGGACGGTGCGATGAACCCGGCAGCGTGGGTCGAGCGCCACGCCCGCCGACGGCCCGACGACCCGGCTCTGGCGGATGGCGATCGCGTCTACGCCAGCTGGGGCGAGTTCGCCACCCGGACGGCCGGTGCAGCCAACGGCCTCCGCGATCACTTCGGCCTGTCGACCGGGGACCGGGTAGCAATCGTGATGCGCAACCGGCCGGAGTACCTCGAGGCGCTGTTCGCCATCTGGCACGCCGGTCTCGTGGCCGTGCCGGTCAACGCTCGGCTCCACCGCGATGAGATCGCCTACATCCTCGAACACAGCGGGTCGGCGGTAGCCGTGACCGATGCCGACCACGCCGACGACGTCGAGCCGCTGGTCGGCACCGTCGCTTCGCTCGAGGCGGCCGTGGTCGTGCCGGGTGAGTGGTGGGACCGGCTCACGGCGTCGTCGCCGACACGGCTCGTCGGCCGGGGGCCGGAGGACCCGGCCTGGCTGTTCTACACGAGCGGCACCACCGGAAGGCCCAAGGGAGCCACGCTCACGCACCGCAGCCTGCTGATGGCGACACTCAGCTACTTCGCGGACATCGACCCGGTGCTGCCGCAAGACTGCATCCTCCACGCCGCGCCACTGTCGCACGGTTCGGGGCTCTACGGGCTGCCTCACGTGGCCCGGGGGGCAGTGAGCGTCGTGCCGCAGTCCGGCGGCGTCGATGGCGACGAGATCGCCGCCCTCCTGGGGCGCTGGCCGGGGATGTCGTTCTTCGCGGCTCCCACCATGGTGAAGCGGCTGGCCGGCGACCGAGCCATCGGGGACGCGGACCTCTCCCACCTGAAGACGATCATCTACGGTGGCGCGCCGATGTACCTGGCCGACCTCGAGGACGCGCTCGCCGTGTTCGGTCCTCGCCTGGCCCAGATCTACGGGCAGGGCGAGGCGCCGATGACGATCACCGCCCTGTCCAAGGCAGACCACGCCGACCGGAACCATCCCCGATGGCGGGACCGCATGCAAAGCGTCGGCGTCCCCCGTACTGACGTCGAGGTCCGCGTCGTCGACGACGGCCGCGAACTCCCCGCCGAGGAGGTCGGTGAGGTGGTGGTCCGGGGCGACGTGGTCATGGCCGGTTACTGGAACCAGCCCGATGCCACCGCCGAGGCTCTGCGGGAAGGCTGGCTGTACACCGGCGACATCGGCAGCTTCGACGCCGACGGGTACCTCACGCTGCGGGACCGGTCCAAGGACCTGATCATAAGCGGGGGAATGAACATCTACCCCCGGGAGGTCGAGGAGGCGCTGCTCTGCCACCCCGGCGTCGGGGCCGTCGCCGTCGTCGGCCGGCCCGACGCGAAGTGGGGCGAGGCGGTAGTGGCGTTCGTGGTGGCCGCCGACCGCGTCGCCCAGCCGTCGGTCGAGGATCTCGACCGGACCTGCCTCGACCACATCGCACGATTCAAGCGACCCAAGGACTACCGGTTCGTCGATGCCCTGCCGACCAACAACTACGGCAAGGTCGTCAAGCGGGAGCTGCGCGACCAGCTCCGGGCCGAAACGTGGGACGGCGGGTCACTTTGAGACTCGACCCCGGCCGGGCGGCTGCCAAGCTTGGCGAAGATGCCGGATGTTCACGTCCGCTGGACCGCCGTCCGGGGTCTTTTTATCCTCCGCCCTACCCGGGCGCCGGAGGCCCGGGGACGGGGGAGGCGTGCTAGTCGACCGCAGCGTTGGCCGAGCCCGGCCACGAACACACCGTGAGGAGGCCGTCTCATGAAGCTCGCTCTCTACTTGCCGAACTTCCGTGACAGAGTGACCGTCAAGGAGCTTGAAGATCTCACCAGCCTCGCAGAGGAGCTCGACTTCGACTCCGTCTGGACGCTCGACCGGATCGTCGTTCCGGAGGCCTCTGATCGCGTGGAGCTCCAGTACGCCTTCGGCATGATGGACGAGTTCCCGAAGGCGCTGCCGGTGTCCTCCCGCGGTCAGTGGTTCCAAGGCTGGCCGCTGATCCCCTGGCTGGCAGCGAAGACGTCGAAGGTGCGGATCGGCATGAGCATCTGCGACACGCCATTCCGTGCGCCCGGTGTCCTCGCTGCGGAGCTCGCCACGGTGGACCACCTCTCGAACGGCAGGCTCAACGTGGGCGTGGGCGCCGGCTGGATGCCCGAGGAGTTCGCGGCCGCGAGCGCCTCGCACATCTACCCCAAGCGGCACAAGCAGGTGCGCGAGACGATCGAGATCATGCAGGGCATCTGGACGAACGACCTGTTCGAGTACCACGGCGAGTTCGCCGACTTCGACAGGTGCGGGTTCGGCTGGAAGCCGGTACAGAAGCCGCACCCGCCGATCTTCTTCAGCGGACTCAGGGACCCGGCTCGCTCGGCGAGCCGCATCTCAAAGTACGGCCTATCGGGCTGGATCGGGATCCAGGACACCCCGGACGAGCTCCAGCAGTGGCGCGGTGCCATCCAGCAAGAGCTCGGAAAGCTCGGGAGCTCGCGCTCGATCGACGATCTCGAGATCTGCAGCATGATCTGGCTCACGATCACGGACGAGGAGACGGATCAAACGCCGCGCGGGAAAGCCACCAATCTACTGGTGGGAACCGCTGCCCAGCTCACCGACAACCTGAAGCGGTTGAAGGAGGCCGGGCTGACGATGCTGCTCATCTGGCCGCCGTTCCAGGACGTGCCGGTTTCGAAGACGCTCGACGACCTCAAGCGGCTGAAGCAGGAGATCATGCCGAAGGTCGAGGCCACGTAACTCCGCAGCGCCATAGGCGGGTGAACCCGCTTTATAGAGGCCATCCCACCTCCCTTACAGAGCGGCCATCCCGCCACGCCTGGACCCTGCAGTGCACTCCAAGTTACGCAACACGCCGCCCTGGGGCGGTGCGGACCCGCGGTAGCGGACTAAAACCCAAAGCAAGCACACCGCTACTCAGAACCGACGCGAACTTGCGGGCTCCATCTGGTCAGCGCGAGCCGCGGCGTTCGCGCGGTGCGATCTGGGCGGCGATCACGCGCCATGGGATCGTCTCGCCGCGTCGCAACTCCCCGGTCCGCGGCGTGGCCCGACGACGACGCCGAACCAGCGGCCGCGGATATCCCAGCCGTCGATGCGGACGTCGACTCGAGCTCCTCGCGGCACAGCTGCCACAGGTCCTCCTGAAGCACGATGCCAGCGACGGCAGCCAGGTGGGGTCGTGCTCCGGCGAGCCGCCGCGCGGCGATCAGTACCTCAGGCGGGGCAAGGACGCTCATCATGACAGCATGGGCACGTGCGGCGCTGGATGACCACCGTGGCGGCCAGACCGCCGTCCGCAGGGCGGGGTGACCCTCCGGCCAGCGGCCCCTTCGGCGAGCGTCCCCGGGTTCCGGTGAGGCGGGTTGCCGCACCAGGCCGGCCCTCGGCGGTTGCCGTCGCCCTGGCCGTCGTCGCCGGCGCGCTCAAGGCTGAGGATCCGGTCCGGTCACCCAGCCGGTGAGCGGCCGGTGCCCGCTGTCGTGCGGCGGTTCGAAGAACACCGCCTGCCGGAGCTGGTCGTGGCAGCTGTTGCACGCGACCCGGACGTGTCCCATGCCGCGGCCGCGCCCGGCCGCCTCCCGGGCCGGCTCGCAGAGGCACGGCGTCCAGCTCACCTGCGCCTTGCCGGGCCACAGCTGGTGACCGAACGGACAGGATTCAGGCTTGTTCTCGAACAGAGAAGCGGACATCTAAACGATCATGCCCTGACCAGCTGCCACGAGTCAATGATCATCGTGACGTACACGGATGACCGGTGCCGGGAACCAGGGATCGATGCTTAGCAAGCCGTCTTCACGGTGCTACTGTTTCCTGCGCCAGCCCCGCATCACCTAGGCCATTCGCCCCCGGGCCGGGGACACTTGCTGCTGCCCGCTCATCGTCAGGCGATTATCCTGCAGGCAGGGGAACGAGTAAGTTCCCCTGCAGAGTGGTGGCTCCCCGACATGAAGGAGGGGGCCGGGATGCTCCTTGACATCCGTGACACGCCCGCGGACATCGGCCCGGATGCACCTGCCCGCGCCGGACCGATGATGCGGTTCACACGCGCCGCGCGGACCCGCTGGCGCGCCGTGTTCCTAGTCGTCGGCGCGGTGCTCACCCTCCTTGGTGCCGTGCTGGCCAGCGGCGCGGTTCTCATCCCTGGCGTCCTGCTCCTGCTGTTCGCCCTGCTCCATGGAATAGGAGCCAGCGGCTGCACGTCCGCGGACCAGCTGGCCGGGTGGCCCTGGCGCGGGTGAGACGTCGGTCGGCGTCAGCCCGGACATGCT
>Ga0187814_10000067_pt1 | contig 23830 bp, 19 predicted proteins | sample NC_S_4_FD_132450 | JGI IMG/M metagenome (GOLD analysis project Ga0187814, IMG submission 132450) | Wetland sediment microbial communities from Neuse River Estuary, North Carolina, USA - ASW-S_4 | ecosystem: Environmental > Aquatic > Freshwater > Wetlands > Sediment | place: USA: North Carolina... | reverse complement strand
CCTGGAGACCGCGGCCGAGCCGATCGTCGTGCTCATCCGCGAGGGGCCGGCCGGCCTGTGGAACTGGATCAAGGAACAGCTGGGCAACCTCAAGACGATGGTCGTGGACCAGCTCCAGAGCTGGCTCATCACCAACGTCATCAAGGCCGGCATCACCTGGCTGATCGGCCTGCTCAGCCCCGCATCGGCGTTCATCAAGGCCTGCAAGGCGATCTACGACATCCTGGAATTCATCTGGACCCGCGGAAAGCAGATCCTGGAATTCGTCAACGCCGTCGTCGACAGCATCGCCGAGATCGCCGCGGGCTCCCTCGGCAAGGCGGCCCAGAAGGTGGAGGACGCGCTGGCCCGGGCCATCCCGGTCACGATCGGCTTCCTGGCCGGCCTGCTCGGCCTCGGCGACCTCGGCGAGACCATCAAGGACGTCATCGACAAGATCCAGGAGCCCGTCCACGCCGCCGTGAAATGGCTCATCACCAAGGCCGTGGATCTGGTCAAGGCCGTCGGCAAGCTCCTCGGCTTCGGTAAGGAGGAAGACAAGAGCCCTCACAGCGACGATCCGGAGAAGGACGCTAAGATCACTGCCGCACTGGCAGAACTCGACGCACGTGACGCCGAGGCGGACACTGGCGAGGGTGTCGACCGCGAGCAGGCCGAGGCCATCGCCGCCACTACCCAGGCGAATCATCCCGTTCTTACCAGCATCACTGTCGTCGAAACCGCGCAGCGTTTCGACTACATATGGACCAGCAGCGCCCCAAAGAAGAAAAAAGGACCGAACAAGAGGAAAGTAAAGTATGGAAGTACGGACTTGAGTCAAGCTGTCCAAAATGCCCGGATTGAGGCTAATGACAAGGGCCATAATTATGCTGCCGGCCGCCTCGAGGATGGAACAATAATTGTAGGCAAGTCAAGTGCCGATTTGCATGCAGAAGAAGATGTGATCAGGCAGGCCGGAGGAAGGAAGATTGTGGACCTATACACAGAACGTGAACCATGTGCGGCATGCGCAGGCATCACAGGAGATATGAACGTAACGTACTCATGGGCCTGGAATCCTTCTGAGGTCAGGCCTGCGTCAAACAAGGCGCTTGCCGCCGCGGTTAGAGGCTTGTTCTGATGAGTCCACGGAGCCCCAGCTTCAAGCTACACGTGTTCGCCGAACCAACGTCAATGAGCGTGCTGCTCCAGTACGCTCCCACTGTTCGGCGCGCTCTCTTCGTCGACGGCGTGCCACAGGGATTTATCGGGCGGAGATATGTGGTGGACTCCAGTGTGACCCTTTTCAAGCAAAGGAGCGAACTCATCTTGCAATTCGGCACCAGCGGCCTTTCGAATCCGGTTGGCATAGAGATTGCGACTGGTCATGTCGTCAAGATAATGAATGCGCGGAGCTTCCCGTTGATCTTTGTCAATGCATCTGTTGAACAATTTACGGAGACAGTAAAGGAAATGCTTAATCGTTTTCCGTATTACAGCAGATTGGAAAGTGACAAGAAGGCTGAGGCGGTCGGGACGGAACTGCTGGAGACAATTAGAAGAATAGATGCTGAAGCTGCGCTGCCGGATCGCTATTGGTCTATCTTCACAGACGATGTAAAGATAGGGGATCTCTCAACGGAGGCTGTTCTAGGGCTTGATGAGTAAAGTCACCTTTCTTATGGTCTCTATAAGCCGGGTGGTGGGGGTTTTCCCATCTTGCGCATCTCTCTTGAGAGGGCTATAAGTATGCCAGGGTAATCGAGTCGGCCTGCACTCGGAAATATGCGCAACGTCATCAATTCAGCATCTTCGACCACGCTTTCCACCGCCGCGCCGGACAGGCTGTATCTTTCAGCGAGCAGCTGCACACAGAACTCGTCTGCCACCTGCTCGCGGGTCTGGCCGGGCAGTCGCCTGAGCAGGGCGCGCATCCAAAGCTCGGCGCGCTGGTCCTTGTCGGGGAAGGGGAACTCGATGATCACGTGGATGCGGCGCAGGAAGGCCTCGTCGATGTGCTGGCGGAGGTTGGTGGCGAGGATGACCGCGCCGGTGTAGCCCTCGATGCGCTGCAGCAGGTAGTCGGTCTCCATCATGGCCCAGCGGTCCTGGGCGCCCTTGACCTCGCCGCGCTTGGCGAAGAACGCCTCAGCCTCGTCGAAGAACATGACCGCGTTGGCGTCCTCGGCCTCGGCGAATACCTGCTGCAGGTTCTTTTCCGTCTCGCCCACCCACTTGCTCACCACGGCCGGCAGGTCCACCCGCAGCAGGTCCTTGCCGAGCGCGCTGGCCACGCAGGCGGCGGCCAGCGTCTTGCCGGTCCCGGACGACCCGGTGAACAGGCACACCACCCCGTTGGGGCGGCGCCAGGCGTCCTCCGGATGACGCTCGGTGAGCACGTTCCGCAGCCTGATCCGGTCGACCAGGTCGTGCAGCTGCTGTTTCTGCTCGGCGGGCAGCACGATCTCAGCGTCCAGGTCGAGGCCGGCCGGGACCGCGACCCGCTGGGTGAAGGTCAGCAGCCGCCGTCCGCTCTGCCGGCGGCAGGCCTCGAGCAGGTGATCCATGGTCACGGCGGCGCCGTCTTCGCGCATCGCGAGATCCTGTGCCATCGCTGCGGCGTCCTCGATCTGGGCGGCGGTCAGGTCGAAGGTCTGGGCGAGCCGCTGCGCGACGGTGTCCCAGTCGGGGGCGCCGTCCAGCGCGGCCGCCCACCGGGACTGGCGCCCGGCCACATCGAGGCGGGGCAGCGTCCAGCGGATGAGCGGGGTGGACTCGGCGCGTTCCTCGGGATCCCATAGCGCCGCATGGTCGAGCATGGTTGGCCATCGATTCCGGGCCGCGGCTTGCAGCAGCGTGCCCCAGACCGGAAGGGGCCGTCCCCGGTCGAACAACGCCTCGCAGTCCTCCCACAGCAGCAGCGCCGATCGCAGGGTCGCCTCCCGGAAGGCCAGGGCCACGAGGTGCGCTCCGTGTGCTTCGGCGGCGGCCGGGGCGGAGGCGAGCAGGACCGGCATCTGCAGCTCCGCGCCGATCGCCGCTGCCTCGAGGCGCCGGGACCGCGGATCCCCTCCGGTGAACACGATCCTGGCCCCGGGCGTGGTCGCGAGGGCCTCCAGCAGCCGGGTCCTATCCTTGGCCAGCGGCCCGGCCGGGGCCAGGACGAGGTCGCGCACCGCGTCGGCCAGGCGGGCATCGACGCGGTCAGCGCCGGTCAGGAAGTCCACCACCCGGTCCTCGATCCGCACCGTGCGCCAGGCCGGGCCTTCGGCCGCGGTCCAGGCACCGAGGATGACCAGCTGGTTCTGGACCAGCCGGGCGTCCGGGCCGAGCAGGCGGCGGGCCGCGAACGCGGGCGGCGCGAGCATCTCGTCCAGCAGGCCGACGGTGGCGAACCCGCGGCTGACGTCGTCGTGGAGATAGCCGAACAGCCGCCGGAACCTGCCGTCGAGTTCGGGCAGCAGGCACAGCAGCAGCAGATCGCGTTCGGCGTCATCCAGCCCGAACCGGCGGACCAGCAGGTCAAGGCGCAGCGGCACGTCGTCCGCGGTGGCCTGCCTGCGGGCGTCGATGTCGCATGCGCGGTCCCGGGCTGCCTTGTGGTAGGGCGCGGCCAGGGCCTCAGCCGACGGGTCCTGGCCCGCGAGGCGAAACGGAGTCCTCAGGTATCTGCCCACCTCCGCGTCGTCGACGTACGCCATCCCCCAGGCCTGGTCGGGCTTGGTCTGGGCGATCGACTGGCGCCACCGCTCGACCTGAGCCCGGACCAGCTGATCGGCCCGGGCCAGTTCGTCGGCGAGGTGCTCGAGGCTCGAAGCATAACCAGCTGGCATTACGCCCCCACGGTGAACTCGACTCGCCGCACCCGCCCGGCCCGCTCCGGCCCCCACGGCCACCAGAGGTCGAAGGGGTCCAGGCACCCGGACACGTCCAGGACGACGTCATGTGGCTGGCGGGTCAGGCTGACCCGCGCTGTGCCGTCGTCGGCGGCGATGAGGCGCCCCGGGCGCCGGACGAAGGTGGCGAGCAGGAACGGGACAGATGCGGTGCCGAAGCCGCGCAGCCACCCGGCCCAGTGACGAAGCACGGTCAGCGCGATCAGGTCGAGCGGCAGGTCGATATCGGGATCGCCGCCGTGCGCGTGCGTCATGGCCGCCAGGTCGGCCAGCAGCAGCGCGCGGCCCGGGTCGTCTGCGTCTCCTGCCAGGTGCTCTACCTGTGGCGATGGTCCGCCGGTTACCTCCTGCCACCACGGCAGCATCGGTCTGGTCGGGCTGGCCGGGTCTTGCCGCTGGCCACCGAGCCACGTCAGGTCGTCGGCGTCGCCGAGGATCACGGCCATCGCGGTGGCACCGAACGGCACGGCGCGCAGCCGCACGACCTCCAGTGCCGCTTGCCGCTGTGTCACCGCGATCCGTATCACCTCCGCCTGGAGCGTCTGCAGCGCGTCCGCGCTCAGCGAGCCGGGCCCTGGCCCGGTGTCGCCCACGATCGGACGAAGCGCGTCGGCAACATCTACGGGTCCCGCCCATCGCCGGGCTAGGGTCTCCAGGAGGGCAAGGGCGGGCACGCCAGCGCGGCGGCAGAGCGCGGGCATCTTCATCGCGTCGAGCGTGCGCAGTAGCAGGTAGATCCCGGCGCAGGGAACCTCGGCGGCCATCGGGCTCGGGTTTGGCCCGGCCCGGCTCGCGGTCTGGCCGCGCGGCGCGGCGCGGCCCTCGCCCGCCAGCCGCTGATCCACGAACCGCCGGACCGTGTCGCGGGCCCAGGCCGCCTCGGTGAGTTCGGGCATCAGCTCCGTCAGCGCCGCCCACAGCATGACGGAAACCGCGCCGGCTGACCTCCGGTCAAGGACCACGGCTCCGCCGGAGACGAGCCTGGACAGGGCCGCCTCGATCGCCCGCGTCCGCGGCGGGCGGACGACCGTAACCGGTGCTTCGGCCTGCGCCCCCGGCGTGATCGCTGGCGGCGGGGGAGCGGACAAGCTCCGCGTGAGCGTGTCAGCGTCGGCCCAGTCCAGCCAGGCAGGCAGCTGGACCGCGGACACGTCACGGGCCTCGGCGGCGGGACCGGACACCAGCCGCACGGCCCTGGCCAGCGCGTGCGCCAGCCCCACCGGATCGGTCCAGTCGAGGTCGGCGTCGCTGCCGCCGGCCAGCTCGGCCGCCCGGGCCTCCAGGTCCTGAGGTTCGGTGATGTCCCAGCCGAGCGCGCGCGCCAGGTCCAGGGCCAGCCGGACCAGGCTGAGCCATTCGGCCTGCCGGGGCCGCGCGCGCCTGGGTGAGGGCCACATCTGCGCGAGGGCCTCCTCGCCGACGGCCGACAGCACCCGGCCGAGGTCGCCGGAGCGGTTGAGCGCCAGCAGGACCGGGGCCATGTCGTGGCCCTCGGCGTCCAGGGCGAGGAAGACCGCGGGGGTGTCCAGGCGGGCGAACCGGCGCAGCGGCCCGAAGTACCAGTGACGCCACGCATCACCGGTGACCAGGGCGGCCAGGAACGCCGCGAGGTAGTCGGCGGTGCAAGCGAACCGGACGAGGCCCGCGCTGTCCCGGTCCGGATCGCGGACGGCGCTCGCGACCTGGGCCGCAATGGACCGGGCCAGGGCCTCCCCGGTGGCGGCAGCGCCGGAATGGACCTCGCAGTGCAGCGAACGCGCCACGTAAACGGCCGGGTCATCGGCCAGGACGCGGTCCAGCGCGGCCGGCAGCGCCGCTGGCAGTTCCGTCCTCAGCATGCCTTCGGCGAGCGCGACCGACTGCTCCTCACTCGCGATCACGGTGGCCGTGCACACCAGGCGCGTGATGCGCCCGTCCGTCACGATCAGCCGCCCCCCGACGTGCCGCCCTGCGGGTCGAGAGTGCCCTGGACGACGAGATTGCCATGGACGGTCACGGTGCCGTCGGCGGCCACCGTGAGGCAGGGCTTGAACTGCCCGTTCGTGAAGCAGCCGATCACGAATTCGGTCGCCGAACCCGAATCGACCGGATCTCCGAGGACGAGGCGCAACTGCTCGACCGGCGTTCCCAACGCTCCGGTGGTCGTCACGCGGTCGAGCTGCCAGCCCGGATGCGTGCCCGCCCCCGACGCGGAAACCTGGGTCATGACCAGCCGGCCGCCGTCGATGCCGAGGTCGCCGCCGACCGTCAGCGCGCCGCCGACCTCTAGTCGTGCCGGTCCGGCACCATCGGGCGTCCAGCGCAAGGCGGGAGAGGCCGAGGTCCCGGCGTAGACCGCGACCTCCGTGCCCAGGTCGAGGTGAGCGTCTCCGGCCGGGGTGAACACCCGGGCGGCCCTGGCCCCCACGTAGGGCCGGTCGGCAGCGCCGCTGGTGACGGGTGGGTTGGCGGGAGCCATCGGATCCCGGGTAATCGTGCCCAGATACACCGGCCACTGGTGAAGGTTGTCCTGCGGCGCGGCGCGGGTGGCGTCGAAGTTCTCGTCCCCCGACGCGACCTTCGGCTGCCGCCGGTCCGTACCCGGGCCTTGGGCGCGGTCGACCTGGATGACCGGCATTTCCACCGCGTAGTCGCCGGACGGTTCGACGCTGCGGTTGTAGACCAGCGAGATGTCCAGGGAGTCCGCGCCGAGGGAGTCGAAGGCGATGTCCAGCGGGAACGAGGTGCGAGCCGGCAGGATCAGCTCCCTGCCGTAACCGTCGATCGCGTAGCCCGCCTCGACGTAGCCCGCGGACAGCTCGAGTCCCAGCGCGATCCCCCAATCGTGCCCGGCCAGGTTGTGTCGCTCCCGCATGGTGACGTGGTACGCCTGCTCGGTGCGGAAGAGGGTCGCGGTGAGCCGCTGGCCCTGGTAGTACTGCACCTCGGTGGGGGTGCCGTTCACGTTGTCCTCCTCCTGAACCGCGCGGTCATGTGCTCGCCTGCAGCTGGAGTGTCGCGGTCCTCGGCTGCCCGTCCTGGCCGACGCCGATGGCCAGGACGGCGATGGTGACCGTCAGGCCCGTGGCGCCGGCATCGGTCGTCTGGGTGATGTCGTGCGTGCTCGCGGCGGGCAGGTTGAGGCCCTGGGCAATGAACTGATGGCTGATCAGCTGGGCGGGCCCGATGACGGTTTGGTAGACGGCCACCCCGCTCACGGCGGTCGTGGCCGAGGTGGTCAGGCGCAGCGTGTAGGTCACCTGGCTGCCGGCAATCGTCGGCGTGCCCACCTGCGTTGCCTGCAGGTCCGTGTTCGTCAGCCGGTTGAGGATCACCTGAGCCATGGCCAGTAGGTCCGCCTCTTGCGCGGCGAGGCTGCTCAGCGTGGCCCCGCCGGGCAGCGGACTGGTGGTCCCGGTGACCGTGGTGAACCCCTCGACGGTGAGATTGTTCGGGATGGTCACGGTCGTGCCCGCGTCGACGTGCAGCAGGTCTTGTTCGGCACCCGTCCCGCCCTGCATGACCAGCAATTCGAGGCTGTGCGGATCGACCCCGCTCTTGACCTCCCCGACCTCCAGCCGCAGCTGCTCGACGACCGTCTGATCCGGGCGGGTGACCGTAGCCCGGTAGAGCGACCAGGGCACGGCGGCCGGAGGAGGGGAGACAGGCGTGTCCAGGACCACCGGCTGCGCAGCATAGACCGCGCCGGCCACGCTGGAGTCCACGCAGACACGCGCTGTCCCGTCCGCATCCACCGTGGTGGCGTCGGCAAAACCCGCGTCGCTGGCCAGCTGGACGCCGAGGACCTGGGTGCTGCGTCCGCCGTGCCCGCCGAGCAGGACCCGGCTGCCGCCGGCTGGGGTGCTCAGCGTCGTGGCCCGCAGCTGGAGCTCCTCGCGGGCGTCGGCCCGCACGGTGGCCTTTCCCGCCGATCGTGCGGCCTGGCCGAGGACCACCGGCCACGCGTCCGGGGTGCGATCAGCCGGAGCCGGCGGCGGACGGTCAGACAGCTCGATCTGGGCGGCTCCCTGCCGCCAGACGATGCTGACCGTGACGTCCTCCCCGTCCGAGAGGCTGGTGGTCAGCAGTCGGTCGAGGCCGAGGTAGCGTCCCGACCCGTCCACCGCGAGGCCCGGCTGGATCTGTACGTTCCCCGCGGCCGCCGTCACCTGCAGGCCGGTGATAACCCCCGGGGTATGAATGTTCCGCTCGTGGCGGGTCAGCGCATCAGTGCGCGACCGCTGCTCGGCCTGCAGCTCCGCGGCTTCCAGCAGCCGACCCTCCTGGTAGGTGGGCCGCCGGATCTGCGATCCGGCCGCGGCCTGAGTCACCGGTCAGTTCCTCTGCGGAGAGGAACGCCGGGCCGGGGCCGGGCGCAAGCTGGATCGGGTCGGCGTACTGGATCCCGTCTGCGAGCTGGATCCGGTCGGCGAGCCCGCCCCGATCCGAGGCGCCGCGGGCCGCAGCCGCACCACCCGCCCGTCCGGCTCGTCACCTTCCCAGTGGCCGCACGGGTCGCGGTAGAGCCACGCCTCGTAGTCGGCGTCGCAGCGCACGAAGGCGGAATCGCCTTCGAAGAGCTCAGCGAGCTCTTCGACGCGCTCCGGGCGGACATACTGGCGCCAGATGACGTCGAGGCCGAGCCGCCGGACCCGCTCGCAGGCGATGGACCGCCGCTGCCACATGAGCCCGGCCACGTTGATGTGCCCCGGCATATGCGGCCATCCCGGGTCCGCGATGACCTGCCGGTACGGCGGGAACGCATCGATGCAGTCCACCTCGCAGCGGCCCTGCTCGTCGGTGCAGACCCAGACCCTCGCCAGCAGCACGCCCTTCGCCCCCTGGCACTGGCCGAACGTGGCCTCCAGGTACCGGTTTCTCAGCGCCCAGACGATGTCCAGGAGCGTGCCGGTGACCTCGGCTTCGTCGCAATCACGGCGGCACAGACGGCGGCGGATGCAGCACAGCGCATCGTCGCCGGACCGGTCGATCCAGCCGAGGATCCACTTCAGGCGTTCCTCGGCGCTGGCCCTGTCCGAGACTTCCCGCAGGTAGTCGCGGACCACCTCGGAGCACAAGGCGTACCCGTGGTCCCAGCTCCTGGCCGCGAGCGTCGCCGGGTCGGTGCTCGTATCGGCTACCGGCACGCAGGTCAGCATGCCTTCCTCCGCCACCCGCTCGTACTGAACGCTGTCGTGGCCGCCGCACCCGCAGCTGGCCATGACCTTGGCCGGGTCCTGCGGCGTCTCGGTGTACTGCAGGTAGACGTCCACCGCCCGCCTGCCATCTCGGCCGGTGTCCTTCCCCGGCACCGGGCTGGGGCTGTCGTCGCAGCACGGGTTCGCGGGCTGGCAGGCACACACGTTCAGGCACATGTCCTGGCAGATGACGATGTCGTCCCCGCAACAGGACCGGGCGTAGCCGGGGCCGACCACCACGCAGCCCGGGCCGGCCGGATCACACCGGACACCGAGCCCGCGCACCACGCCCCAGCCCTCGACGTAGCGGTGCAGGGCGGAACGGCGCCGTACCCACTGAGCCAGGTCGTTGAGCTGATCGTCGGTGAGGACCATGCCGCAGTAAAAGTGCGGGCGGCTGAGGCAGTCGACGTCGCACTCGCAGCCATCAGGCGGCTGACAGCATCCGCATGGGCCCGATCCGCCCGAGGTCGCGGCGGAACCGGAGGTCGTTAGGTACCGGGTCGTCATGACGCTTCCCTTCACCAGGTCAAGACACCGTGAACCAGCTACGGAACACGCCGCCGGGTGTCCCGTTCCCACTGGGCAGGCGACCGCGCAAGTGATCACCGTCGACCGGGTTACCGTGGCAGTCGAGGATGAAGTCGCACAGCAGGGTCACGATCACGAACTGTCCCCGCAGGGCGGGACGCCAGGTACCGCGCCGGGAGGCCGGCCGGCGGTCCCGGTCCCAGAGGTCGGGGTCGATCGTGAAGACGGCCTTGGTCCCGTCGATCAGGACCGGACCGTCTTCGGACGGCACGAACTCCAGGTTTCGTTCGGCGCCGCCGAACTGGACCTGGTAGGTGAACTGGTTGATCCCGCTGGCGTCGCCCTCCGCCTCGCGCAGCGGCCGGTCGAAGTCGACCTCGAGGCGGCCGTGCCGCTCCGCCAGTTCGCCCAGTTCCAGTTCGCCCCCGTGCGGCCAGCTGATGTGCGAGATCTTGGTCAGGTAGCCAGCCGCAGGCAGGCGAGCCGACAGCGGGTGGGAGATCCGGATCGGCCCGCCTTCGCGCCGGCTGAGCATCACGAGCGGCACCCATCCGCCGCATGGGCAGGACGGCTCGATGCATCCGCCGCGGCCTTCCGCGTCATCGTCACAGTCGTCATGCACGCGGGCGTGGTCACCGGGCCAGCAGTGCGGCAGTTCGTCCCGGTCGGCCAGCTTCCACTCGACCCCCTCGCGGATGCGCGTGGCCTCCTTCCCGACCTTGGTCGTGCACGTGTCCAGGAGCGCGTACTGGGGGTCGACCAGTTCCTCGTGATAGCGGATGACCAGCAGTTTCTCCTCGAGCTCGGGCGGCTCGCAGCCCGGGTCGTGAGCGCTGGGCCAGGTCACGCACAGCCGGCACAGGCTGATCAGTTCCCGGCCGCAGCAGTCGAGCGCGATCCCGGGCTCGATCCAGACCGTGGTCGGCGCGCAATCGTCGCGTTCGTGCGGGACCACGCCCAGCCCGCACAGCACGCCCTCGCCGTGCAGCGTCCGGTTGAGCAGCTGCCTGCGCTGCATCATGTACCGCTGCTCATCGGTGAGGTCGCGGGCGGTCACGAAACGCCCGGTAAACCAGCGCATCCGTTCCACGGGGATGCATTCGCACGGAGCGTGCTGGTGCTGTCGTCCGGTGTGCTCGCAGATCATGACCGATCCTCCTTCAGTCCACGTCACGACACCGGCAGCAGCGAACCGGCCGGGTTCTGCTGTCCGAGCCGCCAGTTGCGGTACGTCCTGGATGTGCCGAGTACCGCCAGCCCGTCGATGCGGCTGCCCGCCACTTGTTCACCCCAGTCCTGGGCGGACTGGATGCTGGCCGCGCACGTCAGGCGCAGGGGCGTGGCGGCGGCGAGCATCGAGTCCAGCCCCAGATGAGATTGCGTCCCGAGGCACATGGCCGGCCGGACCAGGACCAGCTCGCCCTGGGTGTACGCCGGGCTCTCGGCGCTGATGGCGCGCCGCAGCACCTGACGGTCCTGCGGCGTGCGGGCCAGCGCGGCCGGGACGAAGACCGAGAAGCGGTAGGCGTGCTCGGTGAACATGTCCAGCTCGGGATCACCCACGGATACCAGCCGCACCTGTCCGAGCCGGTCGAACCGGTCGGCCTGCAGCCGCGCCGTGATCGCCAGGCTCCACAGCGGGCGCTCGCTGCGCTGGCCGGCCGGCAGCGTCAGGTACCGCCGCTGGCGGAAGCCCTCGACGAGCTGCGGTAGCCCGTCGGCGGGCAGCGTGACGCCGGTCATGCTGCGCAGGTAGGCGGCGACGTGGGCCCTGATCGCCGCCGGGGTTCCCCGCATGCGGAAGTAGCCGCGGGCGGCGTCGATGAGCAGCCGCATCTGCTGGCTGGTCCACGTGCCCTCGACGGGCACGTTCAGCCAGCCCGCCAGGTAGGCCACGAAGGGATCGGGAACCGCCAGCGGGTCGAAGAGCGCCGGCATGCCCGCCAGCCCGGCCTCGATGTCCTCGACGGAGGTCTGGGCGATGGCCAGGAAGCGGGCCAGGAAGTCAGCGCTGCCCGGATCTGCGGAGTACACCGCGGGAAGGAAGCGCAGGTAGGAGTTCCGCGGGTACTCCAGTCGCAGGCTCGTGACCGATGGCGTGCTGTAACCGTCGCCGGCCAGGTCGACCCGTACCCACAAGTGCCGGCCCGGGCTGCTGAGGATCAGCAGGTCGTTGTCACCCGCCCGTACCGGGCCCATCGGGCGCCAGTCCGCGTCCGCGATCGCGGGGACCGGGGCGTCCCCGGCCACCTCGTCTTGGCTGTAGGTGCTCGCCCGCACCGAGGTCGCCTGCGGCAACTGGGCCTGCAGGCGGATCCGGTGCCACGGACAGCGGTAGATCCCGCTGTCCAGCCGGCTGCTGATCCACGTGCCCGAGCGGTACAGCACCGGCCGGGCCAGGGTGGTCACCGGCGCCTCGCAGGCCGGCTGCCCGGACCGGTTCACCCGGCTGGCCAGGCCCGGCAGCCGCAGGCCCCCCGCCGCGTCGACGTCCAGGCCCGGCGGCCGGATGGCCGCCAGCACGCTCGGCCCGTCCGTGGTGGTCGTGATCGCCTGTCCGGCCGGGGCGATGACCGCGGCCACCGAGTTGAGGGCATCGAGCACGTACACCAGGCCGTCACTGCCCGCGGCGATCCGCGTCCACATCCCCAGGCCCAGGCCGACGGCCTCCGGCTGCCAGGTGAGCGACCCGGTGCGGTGCCAGTGAACCGTCGCGACGCCGTCCTGGGTGCCGAGCACCGCGGCGCCATCGGGCAGGCCGCAGACCGACGAGGGCACCCAGGGCGGCCGCAGGACCTGCCGCGGGTAGCCGAGCCCCGACATCACCACGATCGTGCCCCGCCGAGCGTCCATAACGTAGACGTCCTCGCGGGAGGCGGCCACGGCGGTGGCCTCGATGCCGTAGTCGGCCGCGCTGAAGATCTCGGTGAAGCCGCCGGTGACCGGTTCGTAACGCCGCACCCGTCCATCCCGGCCGAGCAGATAGACGAGCAGGTCCGCGGGGACCGCTGGATCATTCCCGGCGGTGACCGCCCAGGCGGGTGCGGCCAGCCATTCGGGCACGGCCGCGAATGCGCCAGCCGTGCCGCCGCTGCCGATCAGGTGCAGCCCGGCCGGGCCGAGCGTGCCGATGTTGTCAGCGGCTGCGGTCCGCCATCCGTTGCTCGAGTCGAGCAGGATCGCCTGCCGCGGGGGGCTCATGGCCCGCCGCCCGAGCTCGGTACCACGGTCAGCTCGCTACCCGCATCGGTGGCGGGGGCCAGCAGCTCGTTGGGAGCCAGCGTGACCGCGCCGGACAGGTCGACCTGAACGCCGTCGACCCACACGCTCAAGATGGGGACCGCGACCACGTCGGCCACGTCCAGGATGGTGCGGTACAGGCTGGCGGGATAGAAGTCCTCCCCGAAGTCGCGCGGGGTGCTCGACGTCCCGTCGGCTCGCACCACGGGCAGGGGGGACAGGAACTCGGTCAGGGCGGCCATGACCGCGAGGCCTACCGAGTCAGGACTGGCGGAGGGCACGATCTCGACGCGTGCGGTCACGCGTACCTGGCGGTAGGCCGGGCCGTCGACGTATACCTCCGCGGTGACGGGCCGCATCCCGTCCAGATCGCGGGCCACCGCCTCTTTCAGTTCCGGCGCCGGCACCGGCAGCGCCTGCCCGGGGTCCGCGGCCACGGGCACGATGACCACGGTGACCGCGCCGGGCACGCTGACCCCGGGGAACTCGGGATTGGCCAGTGGCACGACGGCCGCCCGGGCCACGCCGCCCACGCGCATCGCTTCCGCCAGGAAGTCCGCTGCGGTGACCGTGCGCTGCTGGGAGCGCAGCATGGCGGGCGCCGCGGCCTGGAGGTCGTCCACTGACTGGACGTCCTGGCCCCCGGCGGCCGCGCGGGCGTTCGTCACGGCGGAGACGCCGAGGATGGGGGCGAGCAGCGCCGAGGCCGCGCCGGCCGCGACATTGTCCCGGGCGCCGCCGCCGTACCGGTAGGTGACGATGATGTCGCTGCCCGCCGGGGGGATGAGCCCGTGGCTGCCGTCGCCGAACGTGATGGTGCCCGTGTTGGCGTCCAGGGCGTAGTCGGTGGCGGTCGCCGACGAGGCGAACAGGTCCTCCTGCGCGGTCCAGGCCACCGGCGGCTCCTCGCCGGTGGTCACGGTCAGCTGGATGCTGGTCGCGTCGACCGGCGAGTTCGCCAGGGTCATCTGCTGATCGGGCAGGCCCGAGCTCTGGCCGACCGGTTCGCCCGGGACGGTCCGCAGGCTCGTCGCCGACACGGTGTTTACCTGGATCTGCTCCACGACCGGGGCGGCTCCGGGGTACACGCCGCCCGTCAGGCGGCAGCGGATCCAGAAGTACGGATCGGTGACCGCCCCGATGTTCGGCTGGGGCTGGGTCTGCGCCGGAGGCCCGTCGATGACGACGTCGCCTTCCCTGGTGAAGGCCACCGAGGTGTCCCCGTAGAGGTTGAGCCGGGTCCAGTGCTCGGCGGGCTGGGTGCTGTCCAGGTATTCCCATTGCACCGTCACCGGCGGCACCGGGGCTGGCTGGCCGGCGACCTGATCGGAGCGGACCGCCCCGCTGGTGAGGGCCGGTACCACGACGTGCAGCCGGATCTGGCTGGGAAAGGCGGGCAGCGCGATAGATGGGTCGGCGGGACCGAAGCCCAGATAGACAGCATTACCTGGACTCGGCGAGGCGCCGAACGGCTGGAACGCCGCGCCGCCGGTGCCATGGGTCGTGCCGTCGAAGACCTGTATCTGGGTGAGCGGGTAGCGGGTCAGGGCCAGGTCGGTGTCGGTCTCGAAATAAACCGGATTGCCGTCGGTCCCGGTCGCGGACACCGTGGTGGCCAGCGGGACGAAGATGGGGACGGCCGGGCTGGCCGAGGTGGGGGTGAAGCTCAGGTACGCCACCGACGGCAGGGCGGGCTCGGGCTGGAGCCCGATCAGCTCGACGAACTTCTGGTAGCAGGCCGGGGGCACCTGGTTGAGCCGGTAGCCCATGGATTCGCCCACCCAGGCGAACAGTTCGAGCAAGGTGGTGCCCGGATCGCTCTCGTTCCAGTCGGTCCACTCCGGGGTGTAGCCGGGGATCCTCAGCTGCAACGCGGTGAGGATGTCCTGGTACGTCTGCAGGACGAGGTTCGGCGGATCAGGTGGCATTGAGTGCTCCTCCGCTGCCGCGTCCGGCCGCGACCCCTTCGGAGATGAACAGCGGATAGACCAGGTTGTAGAAGGAGTTGTTGGCCAGGATCCGGTACTCGATCTCGATCAGCATCACCTCCGGCTGGTCGGCGGGAGCGGTGACCGTGACGTCGATGACGTCGATCCGCGGTTCCCACCGGGTCAGCGCGTCGGTAACCTCGGCCTGGACCGAGCCCCTGACCGCCACCGTGTTCGGCTGGAACACCAGGTCGTGGATCCCGCAGCCGAAGGTGGGCAGCATCACGCGCTCTCCGGGCGCGGTGGCGAGGATCAGCCATATGCTCTGCCGGATCCGCTCCTCGTCGCTGATCAGCACGAGCTTGCCGTCCGCGGTGGGAATGACCGGGAACGCCCAGCCGGATCCGAGCACACCAGACACGGTCAGCCCCCGATCAGCACGGTGCTCGTGGCCACGACGGTGCCGACCGGCATCGGCACCGGGTCGTTGCAGGTCTGCGCCTGGTCTCCGGCCCTGGCCGCGCCCCGGCCGTTGATCAGGACGGTGGCGCTGCCGGAGATCACCTGGCCCTGGTTGGTGGGTGGATTGACGAACATTCCGCCCACCGGCGGCACGTGCGGCGGCGTGTTCACGGCGGTCGAGCCGACCGTCGCCGCGGGCAGCCCTTCCACCAGGACGTTGGCGCTCACGCCGCCGGTGATCGGACCGGAGAACGGGCACGGCGTGGGCACCGGCGGGACCGGCCCGGTCGGCTGGACCAGGTGCGTGTCGATCGCTACGATCCGGTCGTTCTGCTTGGCCGCGGGCATGCCCATAGCGCTCCTTAAGTTGATGGTGACCTGGGCACCGGAGATCTTGACCGTGCCCGTGGCCGTGAGATTGAGGTTGCCGCCGGCCGAGACGGTCACGTCCCCGGACGCTTTGATCGTCACATGGTCAGCGTCGGCGCTGACGGTGATGGACGAGCCGTCGAGCACCACAGCCTGCTTCCCGGTGTGATCGGTGATCTGGATGCGCTCCGAGCCCTGCGTGTCGTCGAGCGTGATGCGGTGCCCGCTACGCGAGACGATGACGCGGATGTTGTTGTCGGCCGCCGCGCCGGTCTGGTCGGGCGGCTGGTCGGCCTTGCTCCACAGGCCGCCGACCACGTAGGGCTGCCTGATGTCGCCGTGCTCGCAGGCGACGAGCACCTCGTCGCCCTTTTCTGGACGGAAGAACGTGCCCCGGCCGGCGCCGGCCATCGGCAGGGCCAGCCGGGCCCAGTTGCTCGGCTCGTCCGCCAGGTGCGGGAACGTAACCATCACCCGGCCGATCCCCTCGGGGTCGTCCAGGTCCGCGACCACGCCGATGACCACGCCATGCTGGGTCGCCATCACGAGCTCCCCTGGATCTCTTCGCGGCGGAAGCCGAACTGCGTGACGTACCCCGAGTCGCTCATCGTGTGCGTGCTTTCCGTCACGAAGTAGCGGCCGTCGAACCGGGTGCCGATCCCCGAGATCATCACGACGTTGCCGGTCCGCAGATCCGGCAGGCCGACCACGGTCGCCGTCCCCGTGACCAGGCCCTTGGCGATCAGCTGCAGCGTCTCCAGGGCCAGCTGCTGGGCTTCGGCCTGGCTCGCGACGATCTTGGTGGCGACGACCTCCTTGCGGTCGGAGAAGGACCGGTAGAGGGTCTGGTTGCGGCCCTGCGGGCCGAGTCCCCTGGTCTTGAGATCGTCCAGGGTGGCGGTGTGCTCGAACTTCTTCTTGTGGACGGCGTCCCACCCGCGCACCACCACGGAGCCGACCTGGTTGGCCGTGCTCAGGCTGGGCTGGAACTCGACCAGGGACTTGCCCCACGTCAGCTCGTAAGTGGGCCGCTGCACGCTCGTCGACGGCGCGAAGTACAGCTGGCGGTCCTGCACCGACCCGTCCGTGCCGGCCTCGAGGACCCGCAGGTCGTACCCGATCCGGCGGGCCCGGTCCAGCAAGAAGATGATGTCGTAGGTGTTGTCCTGGATGAGGTAGTCGTACCGCGGCTCCAGGGCCAGCAGGTCGGGGGACAGGGGAGCGAGCGCGATCCCGAGATCGCTGGCGATCTGCCGGGCGATCTCGGTGTCGGTTTTCGAGACCCAGGCCTTGGACCGCTGCTCCTTGCGCAGCCGGTGCAGCAGGTCCAGCCCGTGGATGACCAGCGTGGGCTGGCCGGCGGACGGGAAGGACGGCCGCAGTTCGACGATCTCACCGGTGATCATGAGGCTGAGCGAGCTGTCGTGATAGCCCATCCACAGCTCGATCTCGGTGCCCGGATCGAACAGGTAGTCGTCGCTGTACTTGAAGGTCCGTGACCCGGCGTCCCAGTTGTTGATCGTGATGTCGAAGCTGTCGACGTCGGTGAGGCTGTCCTTGAAGCTGACCTGCATCACGTCGCGGATGACGTCGCGCGGGACGTTCGCGCCGCGCAGCCGCATCTCAAAGCCGGGGACGTAGAAATCCTGGCCGGTGTAGATCGGCTGGGCGGTCATGGCGACCCGGCCTGGAACAAGTCGATCGGCGGGATGGTGAGCGTGGTTCCCGGCGTGGGCTCGAGGATGTCCACCCCGGGGTTGGCGTCGGCCAGCGCCCGCCACTGAGTGGGATCCCCCAGTTCCTCCCAGGCGATCAGGCTCAGGCTCTCCCCGCGGGTCACCAGGTGCTGCTTGGTCTGATCGGCGGACTGGAGCTTGAGGTCGGCGATCTGCTCCTCGAGCGTGGCGTAACCGCGGAACGTCATCGTCAGCGTGGCCCGCAGCGGGATGCCCTCCGGGCTGAACAGGACGAACTTCTGGTCGATGGTCTCGGCGATCGCCTTGAAGGACAGCCCGCTGTGACCCCAGGTGAGCCGCAGCCGCGGCGGTGCGTGCGTCTTGGGCTGGATCTTGACCAGCTCGTACATCGGCCCGGTCAGCGTCCGCACGTCGCGGGCGCCGACGCCCATGCCCTGGGCGGCGGTGTCGAACAGCAGCTCTACGGTCAGCTTCTCGGTCTGCCCGCGGATGAACTGCTGGATCGGGGCGTCCAGGCCGGGGATGGCGATCTCGGCGATCTGGGCGCTCTTCGACAGGCTGTACTGGGTGGGGTTGTACTGGACTTCCATCCGCTGCTGCAGGCCTCGCCCGCCGTCGATGGCGTCGGTGTCGAGGATCTCGATGACCAGGGGGGCCACTTGCATGTCAGTGTTCCTCCGGCGGCAGGGCTGAGCCGCGCACGCCGTTGGCGGCCCGGGATCTCTTCTCGTCGCGGTGGCGCTCGGCCAGGCGGCGCAGCACGTGCTCGGTAATCTGGTCCAGCTGCGCGGGGGTCAGCGGCAGCGCACCGGAATGCATGGTGACCTGCGCGGACAGTTCCTCGATGAAGATCGGCACCTACGTCCTCCTCTGCAGCCCGCTGTGGGCCAGTTCGAGGGTCTCGACGGCGACGGCGGACTGGCTCGCGTTGAGCTCGGGTCCGGTCCACTTGACCGGGAACGCGCCCGTGAATTCCCACTCCGCGACTGCGGAGCCGCCGTCCGGCGACTTGATGATCAGCGTGCCGTGACGGGTGACGATGTGGCCCTGGGTCAGGTCGTAGTACCAGTCCCACAGCAGGCGGTCGACGATCCCGCGCCTGAGCACGAGGTTCGCTTGCTTCGAGCGCACGATCAGCTTGTGCACGGTGTCGTTGCGGCCGCCCTCGGGGTATTCCTGGATCTCGGTCTCCGAGGCCAGCCCCGAGCAGTCGGAGAACCCTCCCACGGGCAGGCCGGCCAGGTTCACCTCGAAGCGGAAGACGAGGAATGGGTCGCTGCGGCTGGCATCATTGGCCATTGGATCCTCCGAAAGCCACCTGGCGGCCTTGCTCGCCCACGACCTGGACACCGGCCTCGGTGACCGCGATCCGCACCGTCACGAACTCCGCCGGGATCGGGGGCTGGACGCCGATCAGGCAGATGAGCCGGCCGGCCGCGACGTCGTCCGGGGTGGTGGTCGTGTCATCGCAGCGGACGTTCATCGCGTCGGTGGCCTGCGCGCCGTCCAGGGCGCCGCGCTGCCACAGCGACAGCAGGAAGGCCCGGATCTCGCGTTCGATCGCGGCCTGCAGGGACGGCGTGTTGGGCTCGAAGACCAGCCAGGCCAGGCCCGACACCAGGGACAGCTCGATCATGGAGATGAGCCGCCGGACGTTGATGTAACGCCAGGTGGTCCCCGGGTCAAGGGTCCGGGCGCCCATCTGCCGGATCCCGCGCCCGGGCCGGGCCGTGATCACGTTGACCGACGCCGCGTTCAGCCGGCCGCGGGTCGCGTCGTCGACCGCCCACGCCACGTCCGGCGCGCCGACGACGGTGGCGTTGGCGGGAGCCTTGTGCACGCCGACGGTCAGGTCGGTGCGGGCGCAGATGCCCGCAAGATGGCCGCTGCCCGGCATGGCCAGCACCGCCCCCGCGGCCTGCAACGGGTCGGTCCCGAGCAGCCACGGATAGGTCAGGCTGCCGAACGCGGCGGCGGTCGAGCCTTGCTGCAGCGACTGCCCCCAGGCGAGCGCGTCGGCGGGCAGGTCTGCGGGGGAAGGCTCATCGAGCAGCGCGAACCGGCGCAGGCCCGCACAGCTGACCAGCAGGGCGGTGTAGAGCGCGGCGGTCTGGTCGCGGCTGAGTCGCGGTGGCAGTTCACCGGCCGCCGCCGTCGCCGGATGGCTGACCGCGTCGGGGATCACCACCATGGCCACTTCCTCGACGGTGTCCAGCGCGGCCAGGCCCCACGCCACGCCGGCCGGGCTGTCATCTCCGGTGAAGTGCTTGAACTGCAACCCGGCCAGGCCGTCGCCGCCCCCGGACAGGGTGACCGTCCCGGTACCGACGCTCGCGCCCGCGGGACCGCTGAGGTTGACGACCTGCGAGCCGCGCACCGGGTCGTTGATGACCGTGCCGTAGAACTGCACGTCAGTGGCGTCCAGGCTCAGCTCGGGCCACACTTCCCGGGTCCCGGGGGCGTCTACCAGCAGGGAGAACAGCCCGCTGCCGAGGTTGACCGTGGTCAGCCGGGTGCCTTCGGCCCAGCTGCCCGGGCTGATCGCGGTCGCCTCGATGACCGCCTGGGCCGCCCCCGCGCCGGCTCCCGGAGCGAGCGCCGCGCTGGCGGCCTGGGCCGTGTCCGGATCGAGAACCCGCACGACCCAGCATGCGTCGCCGCCGTTGGCGAAGAAGCCGTTGACCGCGTACGCGAGCCAGGCGCGCGGGTCGTAGCCGCCGAAGACCGCCTGGTACTGACTCCAGCTGGCCACCCGGACCGGCTGATGGGCCGGTCCGCGCTGCGCCAGCCCGATGAACCCCGCCACGTCGGTACGCACGGCGGCCGGGACGGGGACGTCAGCGGAGACCCACTCCACGCTGACTCCCGGCGTCCGGGGAGCGGTCCCGGCCGACATGGTCATGCCAGCTCCAGGCCCTCGTGGCAGATCTCGAGCGTCTCGATCGCGACCTCGTTGTTCTTGGCGTTGAAGGTCGGCCCCTCCAATTTGCACGCCCAGCCCTGGCGGAACTTCCATTCCAGGACCGGGTTGCGTGCCTCGTCGAGCAGGGTGATCGAACCGGAGCGCCGGTCGACCCGGCCGGCCACCGTGTTATTGCGCCATTCCCAGAGCTCTTTCGCGGTGGTGTAACCGCGCTTGAGCACGATGTTGGCGTACTTGTTCAGGCCGGGGAGCTTGCGGACGGTGATGTCCTCGTCCCCGACGCGGTACTCGACATGGTCGGTCTCGCTGGTCAGGCCCGAGCACTCGGAGAACCCGGCGACGGTGACGCCGTCGATGACGACGCGGAAGTTGAACGCGAGGGCCGGGTCGTTGCGGGCGTTTGTTGCCGCCATGGGGGCTGCCTCCGTGGTGGTAGCGAGGGTCAGGACGTGGGCTGGCCGGTGATCTGGCTGAACCGGAAGATGACGAATTCGGCGGGCTTGGCCGGCGCGATGCCGACCAGGCAGATGAGCCGACCGTTGTCGATGTCGTCCTGGGTCATCGTGGTGGCGTCGCAGCGGACGAAGAACGCCTCGTCCTTGGTCGCTCCGACCAGGGCGCCGCTGCGCCACACGCTGGTCAGGAAGTCAGCGATGCTGCGGCGTACGGCCGCCCAGGTGAACTCGTCGTTCGGCTCGAAGACGACCCACTGGGTGCCCTGGCTGACCGACTGCTCGATGAAGATGAACAGCCGGCGGACGTTGATGTACCTCCACTGCGCGTCGCTGGACAGCGTCCGGGCGCCCCAGATCCGGATGCCGAGCCCGCTGGTGCGGAAGTCGCGGATCGCGTTGACGCCCCGGGGGTTCAGGATTTCCTGATCGCCCCTGGAGATCGTGTACTCCAGCGGCTTGATGTTCCCCGGCAGGTCGTTGAGCAGGATGCCGGCCACCTGCACGTTGGCCGGCGCCTTGTGCACCCCGCGGGCCTCGTCGGTGGCGGCGATCGCACCCGCGACGTGACCTCCGGGCGGGACCAGCATCGTGGCCTGGGTGACCGGGTCGACGATGGTAAGCCAGGGATAGTAGAGGCCCACGTAGGACGACGCGAAGGGCGGGAAGATGCTCGCCGGGTCGGACTGGCCCGCCGGGACCTGCAGGACTCCGAAGCGGTCCTTCAGCAGCTCGCACTGGATGCGGACCTCGTCGGTGATCGTGCCGGTGGGGTCGGTCACCTCGTTCGGCACGCACAGCAGCGACACCTCGTCGATGGTGGCCAGCGCGGCCAGCCCGGTTCGCTGGTCGAGCGGCTTGGTTTCGTCGCCGATGTAGTTCAGGTCGACCAGCGGGTACCCGTAACTACCCGGTGCGAGGGGGGTGAACGCGAGATTGTTGGGCAGGGAAGGCTGGCCGCCCGCGAAGGCCGCGGTGATGAGGGTGGACGCGCTCAGCGCGACCGCGATGTCGCCGGCCTGGAGGTTGTCGTAGTCCTCGGTGATCGTGGGAGCGCGCCGGTTGGGGTTGCGCAGGTCGGCAGACAGGTTGGACAGCGGATCTACCAGCGGCACGGGCGGGGCGACGTCGTAGGCCACGACGCTGAGCCGCCTGCGGGTCGGATCGGGCTTGGTCGGATCGGCGGGATCGCGCAGCGTCGGGTCGGCGACCCGGACGAAGATCTGATTGGTCAGGTCCGCCGGGCCCACCGACTGGATGGTCAGCGTCGTCGGGCCCGCGAGGTCGAGCGCGGCGGGGCTGGGCGGCGCCGGGGCCGGATTCGGCATCGGATTCGGGGCCTGGTCCCCGACGATCCGCGCCATGAACAGCTCCTGGCCGCCGTTGGCGAAGAACCCGTTCACCGCCCACGTGGTGTAGGCGAACCCCTCCCCCGTAGCGGTGGCGAAGGCGGAGGACGCGCCCAGCTCGGTCAGGCCGCCGTACCAGAGCTGGAACTCCAGCCACGAGGTGACCAGCCGCGGGTGCAGCGGCCCCCGGGGCGTCGGCCCGACGATTCCCGTGGTACTGGTGCTCACTCCCTCGATCGGGACCGGCCCGGTGCTTATTTCCTCGGTGTAGACGCCGGGGGCGAGGTATTGAGGCATGATGCTCCATTCGGTGGATCAGTGGGGAATGAGCACGGGAGCGGCGATCGTGCTGGACGCCGTGACGGTGACCTGCGCCGAGTCCGTTTGACCCGCCGGGTCGAGCGCGGTGAGGGTGATCTGGCCGGCCTGCGCGTCGGGGATGGCGAACACCCACTGCCCGGTGCCGTCGGTGACGTAGGCGTCGGACCAGCCGCCGGCCGCGGCGGTCCCCGTGACCTGCGCCTGGCCGACTCCGGTACCGCCTGGGGCGGCGAGCACCTCGCCGCGGATCAGGGAGTACCCGACCGGGGCGGCGGGGAACGGGTAGCCGTATCCCGGCGCGAGCTGGACCGGGACCGGGGCGACCGCGGCCGTGGGCTGCGCCGGGTCCAGGTTGACCAGCTGCAGGCCGGCCATGGGCGCGGCCCGGTAAGCCGGGCCGGTCACCGTGATGTCCACCGTCAGCGGCGGGCCGGTCGGCCGCGCCCGCTGTCCCGACGGGCCGGCGATGATCCCGTAGCTGATGAAGGCGCCCGAGATGCCCTGCACGACGGGCAGCGTCCAGCCCGCGGCGAGCGTCTGGCGCGCGGCGCCGCTGCCCATCGCGGTCAGCTGGAAGCCGATCGGCCCGCGGACCTGACGGGCGGCGCCCGGACCGTCCACGCCCCGCAGGATGACAAAGCTGTCCGTCACGGAGAAGATCGCACAGGCCCGGGTGACCCGCGGCTCGGCCTGGGGGGTCGTCATGGCACGCCTGCCAGGGCCACGCCCTGCGAGTAATCGGTCGTCATCTCGAGCACCGGGTGCACGGTCGTGCTGAGCGTGCTGTCCACCCGGGTGACCCTGACCTGGTAGCAGACAGACAGCCGATAGGGCTCCTGCAGCGCCTCCCACACCCGGCTCAGCTCGTCCAGCGTGCGCCGGAACAGGCTGATGCCCAGGTCTTCGGCGACACTCGCCTGCGGGTTGATCAGCGTGGTCCTGGCGCTGTCGTACAGCGCCTGCATGGCCCGCCCGAGGATGAGCAGGTCCGCTTCGGCCGACGGGCCGAACGGCGTGAGCAGGTAGTACAGGTCGAGCGCGAGCGGCGGGAACTGCTCAGTGTCGTCGGCCACTCGCTGCGGCGGGGCGTTCTTGAGGAACTCGTTCTCGGCGATCAGGTACAGCCACAGCGACACGCGGTTGGCGGAGTTCTTGGCGGTATCTGTCGGGTTGAGGAACACGATGGCCTCTTCGGTGCCGATCAGCGGGCGCACCGTCGGATCGGCCGCGAACGAGGTCCAAAGGATCCGCCGGATCCCGTCGCTTACCGCGGCCAGGACCATGGGACTGCTCATGCCCCGAGGATCGCAACGGCGCGTCACCGACGCGTTGCGCCGCCGTCGTCTAGCGGGTCACCCAGCGGCTTTGGCCAGCACGCCGCGCATGTACCCGAACTCCGTCTGGTACACGTGCGCCGACTTGACCACCATGAGCAGACGGCCCGTCGGCCGCCCGAGCGCGTCGGCGATCGCCGAGAGTATGGCCAGGCCGAGCGCGCTGCCGAGT
>Ga0187814_10000066_pt1 | contig 23929 bp, 24 predicted proteins | sample NC_S_4_FD_132450 | JGI IMG/M metagenome (GOLD analysis project Ga0187814, IMG submission 132450) | Wetland sediment microbial communities from Neuse River Estuary, North Carolina, USA - ASW-S_4 | ecosystem: Environmental > Aquatic > Freshwater > Wetlands > Sediment | place: USA: North Carolina... | reverse complement strand
GATGTACCGGGCAATGGGGCACGCACTTGGAGCCGATCTGATGGAACGCTATGAGTTTGACTGCGAGGGCGATGGTCTGGTCGGGAACCTTCATCTCCCCCAAGGCGACGCGCACGGCGTCGCGATCCTGACCGGACCCCTGACCAGCGTGAAGGAGCAGGCGACCGGCGCCTGGGCCGACGATGGCATCGTGCAGCAGGCGCTGCGCGCGCTCAAGAAGAGCAGCGCATCGAAAAAGTTGGTCCTGATGGCCGATGTTTGCCTCTGAGTACACCAGCCATGGCCACTGCGGCGTGGCGCGCCCCGACGGCAACGTCGACAACGATGCGACGCTCGAGCTGCTTGCGCGGACCGCCACCTCGCAGGCGCGTGCCGGAGCCGACGTGATCGCGCCCAGCGACAAGATGGACGGGCGGGTGGGGTTCATCCGGTCGGCGCTCGATGATGACGGGCACACCGACACGCCGATCCTCTCCTACTCGGCCAAGTTCGCGTCGGCCTTCTATGGCCCGTTTCGCGAGGCCGCCGACTCAGCGCCGGCCTTCGGCGATAGGCGCAGCTATCAGATGGACCCGGCCAACGCCAATGAGGCAGTGCGCGAGACGCGGCTCGACGTCGAGGAGGGAGCGGACATTGTGATGGTCAAGCCGGCCCTGCCCTACCTTGACCTGATCCGCAGGATCAAGGACGAGACCGAGATGCCGCTCGCCGCCTACAACGTCAGCGGCGAGTACGCGATGGTCAAGGCGGCTGCTGCTGCCGGCAGCCTCGACGAACGCGCCGCTGTGCTGGAGATCCTGACGAGCATCCGTCGTGCCGGCGCCGACATCGTGATCACCTACCATGCGAAGGACGCCGCCAGATGGCTGCAATAGACCCGGCCACCGCCGGGCGCTCCCAGCACGGGCCCAAGCACCGCTCGCGCAAGCACGGCGCGGCCGTCCCCCTCGACGAGCTCGACAAGCGGCTGCTCAACCTGATGCAGGGCGCCTTTCCGATTGCCCCGCGACCGTATGCGCACGTGGCAGCTGAGGCCGGGATCTCCGAGCGGGATGCGATCGGGCGCGTCCAGCGGCTGATCGACGAGCGGATCATCCGCCAGGTCACGCCGATCTTCGACACCCGCGCGCTCGGCTACTCGTCGATGCTGGTCGCAGCGAAGGTCGATCCCGACAATCCCTGGGGATCCGCGCGCGTGATCAATACCCATCCCGGCGTCTCGCACAACTACCTGCGAAACCACGAGTTCAACATCTGGTTCACGATCGCGACCGAGCCGGATTCGCCGCTCGGCCTGGACGGCACGCTCGAGGTGCTGCGGCGTCTCGCCGGCGCCGAGTCGATTCGTCAGCTGCCGACGCTGAAGCTGTTCAAGATCCGGATGGACCTCGAGATGGAAGGCGACACAGACGCGCTGGCCAAGGCGGTCGAGGTCGCGCCGCCGGCGGAAACCGAGCGCCAGCCGTATGACGAGTTCGACGTCGCCGTGATCCGCGCCACCCAGGGCGACATGCCCGTAATCGAGCAGCCGTATGCGCCTGCGGCGGAGCTCCTCGGCGTCCCGCAGCAGCGCCTGCTGGCGCACCTCGCCGGGATGCAGGAGCGGCGGCTGCTTCGGCGCGTCGCCGCGATTCTCTTCCATCGGCGCGCGGGATTCAGCGCCAACGGGATGGGCGTCTGGAAGGTCCCCGACGAGCGGATCATGGAGCTCGGACCGCGGATGGCGGCCTTCCGCGGGATCTCCCACTGCTATCAGCGGCCGACCTACGCCGACTGGCCGTATTCGATCTTCACGATGGCGCATGGTCGCTCCAAGGAGGAGTGCGACGCGATTCTCGACTCGATCGCGCGGGAGACCGGCGTCAGCGAACGGGCGACGCTCTACTCCTCCACCGAGTTCAAGAAGATCCGGCTGCTCTACTTCACCGAGGACTTTCGCGCCTGGGAACGCGAGCACGCCGGCGTGTGACCGAAGCGGAGCGTCCACAGTGAGCGGTGGAGGGAAGCCTCGGCCCCAGACCGTGGGCGAGCAGGATGACTCGCGGGCGGCCCAGCCCAGCGAGGCCGGGGGCCCGGCGGGCAGCCAGCTCAAGGCGCCGCGGAAGCCTTCACTCCAGACGACCCGATCAACCGAGCTCTATCACCGCGCGCTCGAGTTGCTGCCCGGTGGCGTCAATTCCCCCGTTCGCGCGATGCGCGCGATCGGACGCGACCCGATCTTCATCACCCGCGGCGAGGGCTCGACGATCGTCGACGTGGACGGCAACGAGTACATCGATTGGGTGTGCTCGTGGGGCCCGCTGATCGCGGGACACGCCCACCCGGCGGTGGTAGATGCGGTCGCTTCGGCCGCCTCGGACGGCACGACGTTCGGCGCACCGACGAAGGGCGAGGTGATGCTTGCGGCGGAGGTGACCGCCCGCGTTCCTTCGGTCGAGATGCTGCGGATGACCTCCTCGGGGACCGAGGCGACGATGAGCGCGATCCGCCTGGCCCGTGCCGTCACCGGACGCGAGCACGTGCTGAAGTTCGCCGGCGCCTACCACGGTCACGTCGATGGGCTGCTTGCCGAGGGTGGCTCGGGGCTTGCCACGCAGGGGATTCCAGCCAGCCCGGGCGTTCCAGCCGCCGCGGCCGAAGCGACCGTGATCGTGCCCTGGAACGATCCGGAGGCCGTCGTCGCCGCCGCCGAGCGCTTCGAGCTGGCGGCGATCCTGGCCGAACCGGTCCCGGCGAACATGGGCGTGGTGCCGCCTGACGACGGGTTCCTGGAGCTGTTGCGCGCGTGCGCCGATCAGACCGGGGCGCTGCTCATCTTCGACGAGGTGATCACCGGCTTCCGGGTTGCGCGGGGTGGAGCCCAGGAGCGCTCCGGCGTGCTTTCCGACCTGACCATCCTGGGAAAGGTCATCGGGGGCGGGCTTCCGGCGGCCGCCTACGGCGGCGCGGCCGTATTGATGGAGCGCATCGCCCCCGCCGGCGACGTTTACCAGGCCGGCACGCTGTCAGGCAACCCGCTGGCGGTAGCCGCCGCGCTGGCGACACTGGAGCTGCTCCCCGGCAAGGCATACCGTCGGCTCGAGCGGACCACCGAGAAGCTGGCGAGCGGATTGCAGGAGGCGGCCAAGGACGCCGGGATCCCCGTCACCGTGCAGCACGTTCCGGGACTCCTGACCCCGTTTTTGAGCGCGACACCGGTGCGCGATTACCGGCAGGCAGCAGCGGCTGATCTGGAAACCTACGGAGCGTGGTGCCGGGCGCTCCTGGCGCGCGGCGTGTATCCGCCCGCCTCACAGTTCGAGGCTTGGTTCCCGTCGCTCGCGCATACTGACGCCGACGTCGAACGTACGATCACGGCTGCCAGGGCGGCGTTTGAGGAGGTGAGGTGATGATCGACACGCTGGTGGAGGCCCTCCAGGCCGAGGGTGGGACCCTCGGCGAGCTCGCGCGGCGCCCTCCGGAACCGCAACCGCATGCCGGGCCGCCACAGGTCGCGGCCTCCGGACCTCGGGCCGCCGGGCGCGAAGCCGAGTACGAGCTGCTGATCGAGATGATCTTCGAGGGCTCGCTGCTGCACTATGGAACGCCGCGGGTCGTGCACACCGAGGATCCCGACCTCGCGCTGCTGTTGGGCGATCAGCTGTACGCGCTCGGCCTGGCGCGGCTGGCGGCGCTTGGCGACCTGGAGGCGGTCGATGCGCTGGCGGAGGTGATCTCGCGGCTGGCCCAGGCGCACGCCGAGGGCAATCCGGGGCGTGCCGAGACGGCCTGGAGAGCCGGGGCGCTGGCGGTCGGGTGGGGAGCCAACCGAGACGGCGGGATGCCCGAGACGAGCGGTGCCCCGACCTCGTGACGCTCGTCTCGATGTTGACGATAGCCTGTCTCGGCGGTTCAATTCCGGCCCTCGCTGACGCCTTAAGTAAGTGCCACCCCGACGCAAAGCCAAGCCCAAGTACACGCTCGATCGCGACATCCCCGGTGCGTTCGACGGCGAGACGGTCACGCGCAGGCGGTTCATGGTTGGTGCTGCAAATGGCGTCGGCATCGTTGCCGCCGCCGCTTTCACGCTCCCGGTGCTCGGCTTTGCGGTCGCCCCGGTGTTCAAGACCGAGCCGTTTCAGTGGCAGCCGATCGGGCCGCCGTCTGATTTTCCCAACGACAACTATGTCGTGAAGGTGATCACGCTGGTTCCCGGAATCGGCGAGGCAGGCAATTCAATCGCCTACGTCCGGACCCGCAACCCCGCGATCGACACCGAGCCGGAGGACCAGTACAACCACTGGATCGCGCTGTCGTCACGGTGCATGCACCTGGGCTGCCCGGTCCGCTGGGTCGACGCCGCGGAGCGCTTCATCTGTCCTTGTCACGGCGGCGTCTACAACATCCGCGGGCAGGTAGCGGGCGGTCCACCGGTCCGCCCGCTGGATCGCTTCTACACCCGGCTCAACACCTCCACCGGACTGGTCGAGCTCGGACCGCGCTACTCGGTCAACTCCGAGTTCCAGCGCTTCTCCCCACGCGACCCAGCCGAGCCGCTGGACGGGATCGGGCAGTACCTGTATCCCGCACGGTGGTCGACCAGCTCGCTTCCCAGCGGGTAGCGACGATGCCTCGGATCTCAGCGCCTCCCGTACCGAAGTTCCTCAAGCCAAAGCCGGGAAAGCCGGGCGAGTCCAAGGAGACGGGAGCGCTCTCACCGGCGGAAGGCGGGATCACCGCCGTCGACTGGATCGACGAGCGCACGGCGCTGTCCCCAGGGCTGCGGTGGCTGCTGTTCCGCAAGGTGCCGCGCGGCACCAACTGGGCCTACACGCTCGGCTCGGCGACGCTGTTTGCGTTCCTCAACCAGGCCGTCACCGGGGTATTCCTCGCGATGTACTACCGCCCGGACGCGGCCGGCGGCGCGTACGAGTCGATTCGCAACATCAACGACAACGTGTTCCTCGGCCAGCTCGTGCGCGCGATGCACAAGTGGGGCGCGTCTGTGATGATCATCCTGATCTTCCTCCACATGGGGCGGGTCTTCTTCTACGGCGCCTACAAGTATCCCCGCGAGCTGACCTGGGTGATCGGCGTCGTGCTGCTGATCCTGACGATGGCGATGGGCTTCACCGGCTATCTCCTGCCATTCGATCAGCGCTCCTACTGGGCGACGATCGTGGGCGTCAACATCAACGGCACGGGCCCGTTCATCGGCCCATTCCTGTCGGACTTCCTGCGCGCGGGCCCCGAGTTCGGCGCGACGACGCTGTCCCGCTTCTACGCGATCCACATGCTGCTGATCCCGGGAGCGCTGATCGCCCTGATCGGCGCCCACATCTACCTGGTCTCCAAGCTCGGAACGACAGCGCCGCCGTGGCTGAAGCCCGACGCCGAGGACCCGGTCATAGAAGAGCTCGAGCGGGCGGAAGTGTGAGCGAGGCGGGCGGATGAACCAGGTGCAGAAGGAGGCCTACCTCCGCGAGTACTCGATCCTGAAGAACGAGGGCAAGCCGTTCTTCCCCTACGCGGTCGCCAAAGACGGATCGATGGCGGTGATCGTGATGGCGATGATCATCTTCCTGGCGCTCTTGTTCGGCGCCGAGCTCGGGCCCAAGGCGGATCCGACTACGACGACCTACGTCCCTCGCCCCGACTGGTACTTCTACTTCCTGTTCGAAGTCCTGCGGGTGATGAGGAACGTCCCCGAGTTCACCCCGATGGCCACCATCGGGGTGCCGACGATCTGCATGATCCTGCTGTTCCTACTGCCGTTCTACGACCGCAGCCCGGAGCGGCGGATCGAGCGCCGCCCGATCGCACTGGCGGCGGGGATCGCGACGATTGCCGCGATGGCCTATCTGACCTATTCGGGCGCCAACACCGGATCGCCGAACTCGGTCGATCTGAAGCCGCCATCGAGCCTGAGCGCACAGGAAGCGGCAGTGTTCCGAGCCGGCGAATTGGTGGTCGGTCAGTCGGGGTGCCTCGCGTGCCACGAGATCGGCTCCAACGGCAACAACGGTCCGGGCCCCAACCTGACCCACATCGGCTCGTTGCTCCCCGCCCAGGCGATCGCCTCCACGCTGATCAACCCCGCCGCGCCGATGCCCTCGTTCAAGGCGCTTGCGCTGCGGACCCCACAGAAGTTCGCTTCCCTCGTAGGCTTCCTCTCACTGTTGCAGTAGCCCGAATCCGGGACTGATGGCAGCGAGCGCACACCCCGCTCCGCTCGGGGCATCCGGCAGTTCCTCCGGGACGATCGCTCCCGGCGTGCTCGAAGAGGCGCAGGTCCGGGCGATGTTCGATCGGATCGCTGGGCTGTATGACCGGATGAACACGGTCATGACCGCAGGCAGTCATCACCGCTGGCGGCGGCGGGCAGCCGACCTGGCCAAGCTGCCCGCCGGCGGCCGGGGGTTGGATGTGGCGACCGGCACGGGCGACCTGGCGCTCGAGCTGGCGCGGAGAGTCGGGCCCGAGGGGGAGGTTGTCGGTACCGACTTCTCCGGGCGAATGCTGGAGCTGGCACGCGCCAAGGCAGCTGCGCTCGGCGCGGTCGCTGCCAGCCCGCGCTCGGCAGGGGTGCGGTTCGAAATCGCCAACGCGCTGGCGCTCCCGTACCACGACGGGGAGTTCGACGCGGCCACGGTGGGGTTCGGAGCCCGCAACTTCTCAGACCTCGAGCAGGGTCTGAGGGAGATGGCTCGCGTGGTCAAGCCCGGAGGGCACGTCGTCGTGCTCGAGATCACGACTCCCACCCGGCCGCCACTCTCCTACTTCTTCGATCTGTGGTTCGACCGGACGGTGCCGCTGCTCGGGCGGCTGGCGGGCGATCCGGACGCCTACAGCTATCTCCCCAACTCGGTCAGGCGCTTCCCCGGGCCAGGCGAGCTGGCCGCGCTGATGTGGAGCTGTGGCATACGGGAGATCCGCTACCTCCTGACCGCAGGTGGGATCATCGCCCTGCACGTGGGAGTCGTGGCGGAGCCATGAGCTCCGGAGCGCTCGAGTCAGTGGTGGGGCTTGGCGGAGACGAGGTCGTTCGCCTGCTGGCGCAGGTCGAGCGGCGGATGAACGAGCTCTCGGCGGGCCACGGCGCGCTGCTTGCACGCTACGCCGGCGAGACGATCGCAGCGGGCGGCAAACGGCTGCGGCCGCTGCTGGTCTTCCTGGCAGCGGGCACGCCTCCCGCGGAGACCGACGGGTTGCTCCGCGCTGCCGTGGCGGTCGAGCTGGTGCACGGAGCGACGCTGATCCATGACGACGTCCTGGATGGCTCGCCGCTGCGGCGGGGACGGCCGACGGTGTTCGCGTCCGGCGGGCGCGAGATCGCCACGGCAGCCGGCGACCTGTTGTTCTCGCGTGCGTTCGCGGAGCTGGCCCGGACCGGCTCCGTCGAGGCGGTCAGGGTCCTCTCGCGGGCGAGCTCGGGGCTGGCTCAGGGCGAGCTCATGCAGCGCGCGGATGCGTTTGACGTCGGGGTCGGCGTCGAGCGCTACCTGCAGCGCTGCCGACTGAAGACCGCGGTGCTCTTCCGTGCCGCGTGTGAGCTGGGCTCGCTGGAGGCGGGCGGTCCGGCCGGTGTGCTCGGCGAGTTCGGCGAGCGGATCGGTGTCGCTTTTCAGATCCTCGACGACGTCCTCGACGTGACCGGTCCTCCGGAGCGCACCGGCAAGCCTCGGGGAACGGATCTGCTCGACGGCACGGTCACGCTTCCGCTGATCGTGGCGCGTACACGCGATCCGGTTCTGGCGGCGCTCGACGCGCGCGAGGTACGCACGCCCGCTGAGGCGGCTGCGGTGTGCGATCGAATCGCCGCCACCGGCGCGCTGGATGACGCCAGGCAGCTCGCATTACAGCAGGTGGAGCAGGCCAAGCGGGCGCTGCCCCCGCTGTCCGAGCGCCAGCGATCAGCGCTCGAGCTGGTCGCCGACGGTGTCGTCGAGCGCTACGCGTAGCCCCAGCCCGTGACCCGGGGCGGGGCTAGGCTAGGCTAGAAGTCCTCCGGGAGGATCAGGTTCGCTTCGAGAGCGGCGATGAAGCGGTCGACCTCATCGGCCATGTTTGCCTGTGTGAGGCGATGGAGGTCGGTGAGCATGTCCGCGAGCCCTTCCTCGAGGCGGTCCTCGAGGTCCTCGACGTCGGATTGGTTATAGACACCTGCGGTGGTCCAATCGCAGTTGGGGCAGGTAAGCACCAGCTCCCAGCGCGCCTCGTCAGCCTCAGACCAGCAACGTGGCTGCACCAGCGGGGAGGTGCACTCCGGACAGATGTGCAGCGGCCTGCATGCGACCTCGTGCCCGTCCTCGTGGAACCTCACGACCTCTATCTTGCGGCCGCTCGGCAGGACGATCCGATGTACTGAGTGATGGTTGGCGCTTTCTTCCACTGGCGTGTCTCCCGACAACCCGTGTATCGGCCGGGCTTATGGAGACCTTGAGCGGATTCTTGCCCCAAAGTGCGCACGTAACGCTAATCTTGGAGTCCCCGCCCGGAGGCACTGCACATGTTCCGAAATCCCGTCACCGATCTGATCGTCGTGGTTGTAGTCGCGTTACTGATCTTTGGCCCTAAGCGACTGCCGCTGCTCGGTCGCTCGCTCGGCCAGGGCATGAGGGAGTTCAAGGACTCAATCAGCGGCGACTCCAAGAACGGCGAGGGCGAGGAGCGCCCGGCCCTGACCCAGGCGAGCGCCCCGGAGACGGTGCCGGCGCCGGCGATGCCAGAGCGGGAGTCCGCCGACGTCGGGTCCTCGGAGAGCCGCGCCTAGCCGGCTGCGGAGCGCCGCGTGGCGAAGGTCCTGCGGCCCATCGGCCACGAAGACCGGCTGAGCATCGTCGACCATCTCGACGAGCTCCGCTCGCGTCTGATCGTTTGCCTGGCGGCACTGATCGTCGCCTTCGGCATCTGCTTCTGGCAGAACAACGCGCTTCTGCACGTCCTCAACCGGGCGCTTCCCCACGTCTCCACCGTCTCAGGCCAGCACGGACTCGCCTCGGTCCCCAATCGATCGGCCAAGGAGCGAACTGGTCTGCTGGAGATCCAGAAGGGGGCGGCGGTCCTGGCAGCCTCACACGGGCTTAGCTCGTCGGATCGCGCCGCCGCAGCGCTGATCGCCCGGGGCGCCGCACAGGCTGCGAACACGCTCCCGAGCACCGCGTCCCCGCAAGAGAAGCCGATCACGATCGGCGTGGGAGAGCCGTTCACCACCACGCTCATGGTGGCCGCGTACTTCGCGCTGCTATTCACGCTCCCGGTGCTGATCTACGAGGCATACGGGTTCGTGATCCCCGCGCTGAACCCGAATGAGCGGCGCCTGGCGGTGCCGTTGATGTTCGTCGCCCCGGCCCTGTTCGTGCTCGGGGCGGCGTTTGCGTATGTGGTCGTGCTGCCGCCGGCGGTCCACTTCCTCCAGGGCTACAACAGCGGTTCCTTCGACGTGCTCGTCCAGGCGAAGTCCTACTACAGGTTCGAGATCCTGACGATGCTCGGGATCGGACTGGCGTTTGAGCTGCCCCTCGCGCTACTGGCGGCGCACCGGATCGGGGTGATCGACGGTCACACGCTGACCAAGCACTGGCGCTACGCTACGGTCATCATCGCGGTGATCGCCGCCGCCATGCCAGGATCCGACCCGGTGTCCACGGCCCTGGAGGCGCTCCCGCTCGTCATCCTCTATCTCATCAGTATCGTCATGCTCAAGATCGCCGATCGTCGCGCGGCCGCCCGTGCCGCGGCTGAGCAGGCACAGCCGTTGGACGGACTCGAGATACCGTCTTAGAGCGAAGTACCCTCCTGAAGCATGCTGTTCGATCTACGCAGTCGCGGCCGCCGCCGAACCGTGCAGGGGGTCTACCTCGGTCTCGCCATCCTGATGGGCGGAGGACTCGTGCTGTTCGGAGTCGGCGCGGGGAACGGCATCGGAGGCCTCCTGAACGCATTCAACGGCAACGGCTCTGGAAACAACCAGGGCCAGGTCGTCAGCGCGCAGGAGAAGGCCGCGCTGAAGGAGGTCAAGCTCAGCCCGAACGACCCAGCGGCGTGGGCCTCGCTGGTTCAGGCGCGCTGGACGACGGCCACGCAAGGGAACGACTACAACACGAGCACGGGCACCTTCACCACCGCCGGTAAGAAGGAGCTGACGGCGACCATCCAGGCCTGGCAGCGCTACCTCCAGCTGACAAACAGTCCCGATCCCAACCTTGCGGTCCTCTCCGCCCGCGCCTACGGGGCACTCGGGAGCTACGCCGGCGAGGCGGACGCCTGGGAGGTCGAAACCGCCGCCAGCCCGAACGAGGTCAAGGGTTACGAGTGCCTGGCCGTGTCCGCGTATGCGGCCAAGCAGACGCGCAAGGGCGACCTCGCCCTGTCCAAGGCCCTGTCGCTCGCACCGAAGGCCCAGCGAGCGCTACTCAAGACGCAGATCAACCAGGCGAAGACCCAGCCCGCGATCGCACAGCAGTGTTGAGGTAGCGCGCCTCGCGGGTGGTGGTGGGATGCACCGGAGCGCGCCCGGCGGGTTGGTGCGCGGTGCGGTGCGCCAGGAGGGCGCGTCCGGGCGGAGCCGGCGCGAACTGCTGTCACTTATCGCCGAGGGGTGGAGGTAAACGACAGCAGTTGGGCGCCGATCGACGCTGTCGCCGGCCGCAGCACGCGATCGGCGATCCTACGGCTAAGATCGGGCACCCCCTGGGCCGTTAGCTCAACTGGTAGAGCAGGGGACTCTTAATCCCAAGGTTGAAGGTTCGAGTCCTTCACGGCCCATAAGCAACCCCGGCTCATCCGTGTTACCGGACTCGGGGAGAGATGCGCGAACAGGCCGCGTGAACGCGTGTGCGGACTAAGGGGCTGCGCGAACCTCACCCACAGGCGTGGAGCCGGCGCTGCCGGTCGTCGATCAGACCGGTGGTCTCCCGCTCAGGCCGAACCATGCGGGACAGCAAAGCGCCTCCTGGACTACTCGCCGGGTTGACTCGCCTCGGCTCAAGCGGCCGGAGCCGAGCGCCGATCTCCAGACCGTGGGGACGTTGCGGCCACGTACAAGCGATGTCGTGCACCACCGCCGCTCGGTGGATCACCACGCGCCCGACGCGCGGTTCTATAGAGACGTCGCGACCGGCGCACAGCACGCCCCCAAGCGCGGGGAGGACGACGAAGTCACCGCCTGGATCGCCGAGATGCGGCGCCAAGTGGCCGCAGCGCCCCAGATCTACCGTCCCGGCTCGTTCTGGAGCGACCTACTCGAGCGCAATATCGACATGCTCCACCCCGACGGAATTTGCAACCTCAAACGGACGGTCAGCAACAACTACTTCAACTGGCTCGTCGTCTCGTGGGTGGACCCCCAGCTGCGTCGCGCGGTTCTCCACTGGCTCCGCCGCCCGCGGCTGGCTCCGCTCCGGGCACGAATGGAGCCGGTCGGCACCTTGCGCACGATGCTGGAAGACGACGCTGTGACCCTCTCGCCAAAGGACGCGCGGAGGTATCGCCTCTTCGTCGCGTCCATTTGGGAATACGCGCGGCGAGAGGACTGGCTCGGGCTAACGGAGCGGCTCGAGGAACCGGAAGTTGGCAACCCCATACGCCTGTGGTCCCGCAGGCGCCTAATCTCGCAGGACCTTGCGAACAGCGTCCTGGAATGCAATTACGCCGCTCGCTCTGGCAGTGTGCGTGACGGCACCAGGATCGCCGAGCTGGGGGCGGGATATGGTCGACTTGCGCACGTGTTTTCGGCCGCGAATCGCCTTGTTTACTGCATCTTTGACATTCCACCGGCGCTGGCGGTGTCGCAGTGGTACCTTCGCGAAGTGTTGGGGCGTGACCGCATCGTGCCGTTCCGGCCGGACGTCGATCACGAACTAATCGCCAGTCTTGAGCCTGGCACGGTCGCCTTCTTTACGCCCGACCAACTCGAGCGCTTTCCCGACGGGTGGTTTGACCTCACGCAGACGATAAGCACCCTCCCTGAGATGCCGGAACGCCAGGCCGAGCACTTCCTCCAGCTGCTGGCCACTAAGTCCTCGGGAGAAGTCTTCCTCAAGCAGTGGCGAAGATGGCGCAACGAGGCTGACGGCGTGGAGTTCTCGGAGGACCGCTACGTGCTACCGCCGCCTTGGCGACTCGTCGCCCGCCGCGTCGACCCGGTGCAGCCGCTGTTCTTCAACCAGCGTTGGCGCCGTGAGCCGGCCCCAACGCTGGTTGAAAACCGTGGCGAGCCGCACAGGAACGAAGGGTCGAGCGGTCGGACCTCGATGTAGCTCCGTGCCCCCTGACCTGTTCAAGCCGCCGCACAGGATCGTTGCGGACGATCGTCAGCACGCCGCTACTCCGTCCGGGCCGTAGTTGCCAATCGACCGCGGCTGACTCCACGTGATCATCATTACGATCCGCCGCTCGTCCCTCCAAGAAGTCGTGCCAATGCCACGGGAGAGGAGCTCCCAGTGAAACGGCTCACGAAGACGCGCGGGGTTGCGGCGGTGATCGTCGCGACGATCGCGTTGATCGCCCTCGCGGCCGGAAGGTCGGCTGCCACCAACGCCGTCGGCCCTACGAAGGGGACGTTCACGGTCTCGTTCCAGGCTGGACCGAACTCAAGGACCTCCCAGCTGTTCTCGATCCGCGACGACGACTTCAACGAAGCCGAGCCGTGGCGTCAGTCTCGCGCCGAATACCAGCGGTGATCGCGATGCTGCTGGCACTGTCGTCTACGGGACTCGAGCTTCAACGTGGTCACGGTCGACTACGCGTTCGACAATCGTCGGACGCTCGCGAACCTCAACGTGTGCACGGTTTACGGGACTGTTATCTCCAAACTGACGCGGCTACACCGCTGGCTAGCGCCACGACCCCCAATCGAGGCGGGAACACGAACCCGTCGCGCGAGCAGGCCTCCGGGGCTTGAGAAGCGGGCTGTCTGGCGACGCGTGGAGGGAGCACTACGCCGTAGCGACGTCCTGGACCCGCTTGGCCCGTCTGGGCGCCCCGGACCCTGATATTCGTCCACCAGAGCGGGCTCGTGCTCGTCTTGCCCGCCCCGGTGCCGATGCTTGCAATCGTGGTGCCCCTCGCCGGATCGGGGCGATGACGCCCGTCCAAGCTTCTGATGGAGCGCCGGTGGCTATTGCGCTGCTCGGCGCGCGGGCAACCGTCGAGCGTGCCACGGCATTGTTTCTCGACCGTTATGGCTCGGGCAATTCGTACCTAGCGCAACATCAGGCTGACGTCGAGCGGATAATCGCCGGCGAGGTCGATCACCTCATCGTGATGCTGGGCGGTGTAGCGGCTGATATGTCCGCGGCGGTCGATCCTGACAGCCGGCGGTACGCACTGCTGACGATCCCGTGTGGCGGCCACGACCCGGCTGACGAGCCGCCACGTCAGCAGCTCGACGAGCAGATCGACAGCAGTCCGGCGATTGTCTGGATGAAGGACTTGGACGGCAGGTACACCCGTGTCAACCGCCGCTACTCGGAGCAGTTGCATGTGGACGCTGAGCGGGTGTGTGGGCAGACAGATGCCGAGCTTTCGCCCGCCGAGTCGATGGACGGCGTGCGGCTGCGGGCAAATGACCTGGCGTCGGAAGAGCCGCTGGAGCTCGAGTACACCGTGCCCGCCGTCGAGGGTCGGCCTGCATTTGCGGTGCTGCGCTTTGCCGTGCGTGACGATGACGGTCAACCGATCGCATCGTGCGCAGTTGCTGCACCGCTGACGCAGGCCGAGCTCGCTCGCGCCGAGGGCGAACGGCTCATGAGGATCGCGGCCTGGAGTCGACTCGATGAATCCGGTATCCGGGAAGCGCTCCTTGATGACTGGGGTCTCGCGCCGGTGCGGCGGACCGCAGAGGTCGTCCTGCAGCCATCAAGCGTGGAGGGCTTCTCTGCGAATGGAGACGGAGATCAAGTCGCCGCCATTGCCGCCGGACATCAGGCGGCGCTCGCGAGCCTGGCTCGCGCGGATCAGCAATTGGCCGAGGAGCGCCGTCAGGTGGCAGCGCTGCGCGAGGACTCACTCGTCGCCGCTCGGCGCACCCGCGAACTGCTTGGCTCCGTCGCGGCTGAGCAGGCGCGCCGTGCGGAGCTCGAGCGCTCGCTCGCTCGTGCGGAGGCGCGACTCGCCGAGCTGGACAGCGAGCGAGTCGCCGAGGTCTCTCGGGCGGAGGAGAGGACTGCAGAAGCGGTCGCACGCGAGCGGCAGACGGTCGAGACCATCCGCGGGGAGCTGGCGGATGCACAGGGGGAGCTCGACCGGGTTCGTCGCGCGGCGGCCGAAGCCCCCACGATCGATGAACTGGAGCGGGAGCGCGCGCGTGCGGACGAGGCTCAGGTCGCCGCCAACCAGGCCTGCGCGGAGGCGGAAGCGACCGCGGCCGCGCTCGACGCAGAGCGAAGGAAGGTCGAGACGCTGCGTGCCGAGGTGCAGGCTGCCGAGCAGGCTGACGTGGAGGCACAGTCAGCGCTGGAAAAAGCGCGTGAGGAGGTTCGCCGTGCGCATGAGGATGCGGCTGCGTCTTCGGCGGCGCTGGCCGGCGAGCAGCAAAAGGTGGCCGAGTTGAGTGAGGAGGTTCGCCGTGCGCATGAGGATGCGGCTGCGTCTTCGGCGGCGCTGGCCGGCGAGCAGCAGAAGGTGGCGGAGTTGAGTGAGGAGGTTCGCCGTGCGCATGAGGATGCGGCTGCGTCTTCGGCGGCGCTGGCCGGCGAGCAGCAAAAGGTGGCCGAGTTGAGTGAGGAGCTCACGGCCGTCCGTGGAGAGCTCGATCGCGTGCAGCCGGTAGCCGTCGCGGCCGCGGGTGCGCCGACGCCCGAGCAACTCGAGCAGGAGCGGGTGCGTGCCGAGCGAGCGGGAGCCGGGCTGGAGGAGGAGCGCGCGCGTGCCGAGCAGGCCGTTGCCTCCGCAGAGCAGGCTGAGGCGCGGGCGGCCGCGCTCGCCACTCAAGTCGATGCAGAACGCCACACAGTGGAGGCTCTGCGCAGCGAGCTGAGCGCAACCCGCCAGGAGCTCGACCGCTTGCAAGCTCAGGTGTTACGCAACGCCGAGGATGTGGCCCCCGCGGGCGACGCGGCCGAAGCGGTTGAAGCCGCCGAGTCGGCAAGCCCGAGCGGTGCCTGGGACGCGGCATCTCAACGCGAGCTGTCAGCGGCCCTCACCGGCGTCTCGGATTGGCGAGCTGTGCTCGAGCGAGCGGTGAAGACGCTGGGGCCGAATGGGGGATGGGAGGCGGCAGGCGCGTGGTGTCCCGATTCGCGGCGCGGGTCGATTGAATGCGTTGCGATGTGGACCCGGGGCGACGCCGATCTCGGCACGTTCGAGACCCAGGCTTGGCAGCACCGGCGAGACGTCTTGGGCGCCGAATTCGGTGCGGCCTGGAACCGCTCCGAGCCGACCTGCCTGCTGGAGCTGGAAACCGCTGGGGATGCTCTGCTGAGAGCCGCGGCGTCGCAGGGGCTGCGCCGCGCGCTCCTGATGCCCATCCGGGACGGCGTCAGGACGATCTCCATGATCGAACTGCTCAGCAGCTCGCCTGCTCAGGCGGATTCCGAGCTGATGCTGGCCCTCGACGGAATCGCGCTCCAACTCGGCCAGATCTCCCAGCTGCTCAACTTCGCGGCGAAGCCTCATTGGCATTTCGGCCGCCTCTGACCTCACACGTCAGCAGGCGATTTCCGGGGCCCCTGAGCGCACACACAGCGACGCGGCGAGCCTACGCTCGCCCCGTCGCACATCTGCGGTATTGAGACGGTTTCGTACTACCAGGTGCTGTTGGGACAGCCGCCACCGCTGCCGGAGCAGTTGCGGGTGACGGTCCCGTTGTTATCCGTGTAGGTGAACACGTCGTTGCCGTGACCCAACGAGGTCGCGGTGATCGTGTACCCGCTTGAGTTGGCGACCGCCTTGACGACCGGCGCGTTCTTCAGCGTCGGCGCGATCGCCGCCAGCGGCCCGGTGTCGCCCGCGCTGAGCGTCTCTGTGGCGTAGGCGCCGTTGTTGTCGGTCGCGTAGGTCTCCTCGGCGGTCGCCGCGGTCCTGACGTTGGACTTGGCGGCGGGTCATAGGCCTTGTTGCGCTGGTTGAGGACGCCGGGATCGCGATCGCGGCAAGGATGCCGATGATCGGGATCACGACGAGGAGCTCGATCAGGCTGAAACCCTTCTCGCTCTCGGCACCCGGTCGGCGACTTCGACGAGGATCTCCCCCGGGGCGCGCTGGATCGCGAGATGGAAGGTCGTTTGCACGTGCCGGACGCGGTGACCAGCAGGCCGACGATCAGCGTCGCCACTGGCAGCCAGAGCAGCGAGTGCCGTCTGACACGGATGGGGCCCGTGCAGGAGCAGTACGCTTGGTCGGGTGTCGCCGTCGCTCGCGCCGCGCGAAGCCGCTGATGTGCCGCTGCGCGGTGAGCTCCGGTACGGCCTCGAGCTCACTCGCTTGCTGATGGCGGGCGAGTTCCGCCGTCCGCGCAGTGGCGGGAGCGATCCGCCGGTGCTGTTGGTGCCGGGATTCATGGCAGGGGACCAGTCACTTGCGGTGCTCGGAGGGTGGTTACGGCGGCGAGGGTGCGACACAGCGACCGCTGGGATGCTGTGCAACGTCGACTGTGGGGAGCGGGGGGTCGCAGGGATCGAGGCGCGCCTGCAACGGCTTGCCCAGCGCGCCAACGGGAGGGCCGTTGTGATCGGGCAGAGCCGAGGCGGGGAACAGGCGCGCGTGGTCGCTGTCCGCAACCCGAATCTGGTGAGCATGGTCGTGATGCTCGGCTCCCCGGTGCTTGACCCGCTGGGAGTAGGCCGGGTCGTGCTGAGCGCGGTGCGATCCGTTGCGCGGCTGGGTGACATGGGCGTGCCCCGGATGTTCTCGAGCGAGTGCGGCGACGGCGACTGCTGCGCCGCCTTCCGCGACGATCTGCGGGCCCCACTGCCGGCTGGTCTGCGCGCCGTCGCGATCTACTCGCAGAGCGATGGCGTTGTTTCGTGGGAGGCGTGCCTCGATCCTTGCGCCAAGCACGTCGAAGTCGACTCCAGCCACAGCGGCATGTCGGTGAACCTGGGGGTCTACCGCGTGCTCGGCAGGCTCCTCGATCAGGAGGAGGATCGATGGACTGGATGAGCCCGATGGACGCTTCGTTCCTGCACATCGAGGGTCCGATGAACCCGATGCACATCGGCGGGGTGAGCATCTTCGAAGGTCCGCCGCCGCCGTTTGAGCGCGTGGAGCAGATGGTGCAGGACAAGCTCGGCGCGGTCCCGCGCTACAGGCAGAAGGTCCGTTTCATCCCCCTCGGCCTCGGCCGACCGGTGTGGGTCGAGGATCCGTACTTCAACCTCTCCTACCACCTGCGTCACACCGCGCTTCCGGCACCGGGTGGCGAGGACATCCTTCGTCGCACCGCTGCGCGCATCTTCGCCCAGCGCCTGGACCGGACCAAGCCGCTGTGGGAGATCTGGATGGTCGAGGGGTTGAGCGACGGCCGATGGGCACTCCTGTCCAAGGTCCACCACTGCATGGTCGACGGCGTGTCGGCAACCGACCTGATGACGTTGATGTTCGATGACAGTCCCAGAGCCGAGCCCGAGAGCGAGTGGCAGCCGGCTCCCGAACCGAGCAACGTCGAGCTCGTCCTGCGCACGCTGACACGGCGCACGGTGAAGCCGTCCGAGCAGCTCAGGACGCTTCATGCCGCGATCCGCGCACCTCGCTCGCCGCTCGGCCAGGCACGCGATCTGCTTCGTGGCTTGACCTCCGCGGCAGGGCTGCTGCGCCCGCTGGGCGCCTCGTCGCTGACGGGTCGGGTGGGTCCGCACCGCACGTGGAGCTGTGCCCGGGTCCGGCTCAGTGACGTCAAGTCGGTCCGGGCTGCGCTCGGCGGGACCGTCAACGACGTCGTCCTGACGATCGTCTCGGGCGGGCTGCATGATCTGCTGCGGGCGCGTGGCGAACGGGTTGCCAACCGCACGATCCGCGCTCTGGTTCCCGTCTCCGTCCGCCGGCCCGGCGAACGCGGCGTCTACAACAACCGCGTCTCTGCGATGTTCGCCGAGCTACCGGTCGGGGTCGGCGACCCGGCGGCGCGGCTGAAGATCGTGCGGGCTCAGATGGACGGACTCAAGCAGTCAAAGCAGGCGGTGGCGGGCGATGTGCTCACATCGCTCTCCGGCTTTGCTCCGCCGATGCTGCTGGCACTCGGCGGGCGCCTGGCCGCGCGCTCGCCGTCGCTCGGCGTTCAGACCGGGGTCACCAACGTCCCGGGTCCCCAACACGCCTTGCAGACGCTTGGGCGTCGCCTGCTCGAATCGTTCCCGTTCGTCCCGCTGATCGGAAACGTGCGGATCTCGATCGCGATCTTCTCCTACGACGGCGGCCTGTACTTCGGTGTTACCGGTGACTACGACAGCTCGAATGACATCGACATCCTCACCGGCGGGATCGAGCGGTCGATGCGGCAATTGCTGGGACTGCTGGAATCTCTGAGCAGGCGGCTGGGGGTAAATCGCGCGGAGATTCGCACCGAGGGTCCGAAGCCACGAGCGTGACCGGCGCGCCGCAGAACCGGAGTCATCGCCGTGCACTCTCGGCGACCGATAGGAAGCGCGTACACAGCTCGCGGCCGAGCTGATTCCAGCCGGTGATCGCCGCCCGAGTCTGGGCTCGCAGCTGCTCAGGATCCACCCTCAGCGCGACGGCGTCGGGGTCGCTGCCGTACCTGCTGACCCACGACTCGAAATCCGCGAGCGTCACTTCGGCGTGAAACTGGATTCCCCACGAAGCCCCGCCCAGCCGATAGGCCTGAAGGCAGGCTTCGCTCCGGGCGAGCGCGACGGCGCCGTCGGGCAGCGGGAACTCGTAGCTGTGCCATTCCAGTGCCCGGAATCCGGGCGCGAGCGGTCCGAACAGCGGATCGCCGAGCGCCTGCCCGGTCGTTTGTACCGGGTACCAGCCGATCTCGGGAGCGGACCCGCGACGTGCTGGAACGCCACCCGCCTCTGCGAGCAGTTGCGCTCCGAGGCACACGCCCAGTAACGGAACTTCGAGCTCGAGCAGCTCGGCCAGCAGGCGCTTCTCTCTGCCGAGCCATGGGTGGACGTCCTCCTGGTCGGCGTTCATACCGCCACCGAAGGTCAGAACGGCGTCGTAGCTGCGTGGGTCTCGCGGTGGTGGGTCCGCCCTTCCGAGCTGCCAGGCGTCGAGCGTCGCTCCGGACGCCGCGATCGCCTCGGCGAACACGCCGGGGCCGGCGTTGGGCTGATGAACGATCGCAAGGACCCGCATTCAGAGCTTGTTAGCGATTTCCGTAGCTGGCCGCGGGGCACCATAAACCGGGGCGCTGAAGCTGGTCAGAATCTGTCCGGTCAGCTTGCACTGGCGACAACAGGACGGCATACTCGTGCTCGTGGAGGACGACCAGCGAGGCGCACCGTCCGAGGAGCAATCCGGCGACACGCCGCCCGCAAAGGCAGACCTGCGCCCCGCTCGCGGTCGCACGTTTCTGCCCGAGTTGACGGGTGTCCAGTTCTCCTCCTCGCGCCGGGGATACGACCGCGCCGAGGTGGACGAGTACGTGGAGCGGGTCTCGCGGATTGTCGTCGAGCTTGAGGCGATGCGCTCGCCCGATGCCGTGATCGAGCGGACGCTCGCGGACGTCGGGGAGGAGACCAGTGCGATCCTGCGCCGTGCCCGCAAGGCCGCCGAGGAGATCGTCGCCGAAGCCGACTCGCAAGCGCGCGAGCGCGCAGCACAGGCCGAGGCTCAGGCAAAGCAGGTTCGGGATGAGGCCGATCGCTACGGCGCGCGGGCGAAGGCAGAGGGCGATCAGGCGCTCGCGGAGGCTCGTTCCCAGGCAGAGCGGATCAGCGCCGAGACCGCAGCCGACGCCAAGCGGACGCGCGAGGATGCCGACCGCTACCACGACCAGGTCAACTCGCACATCGAGCAGCTTGCTCATGAGCGCCACCGATTGATCGAGGATCTGCGCAAGCTCGCCGACCAGTTCCACCGGACGGCGGATCGGGCTGTGGAGCAAATACCCACGCACGAGACCCATTACGAGTCGGTCCCGGCCAACGGCGGCTCGGTTTCCGCGGAAGCGTGATCGGCATAATGCCGGTCGGGTGGGCTACAAGTCCGTCATCTGGGAGCAGTCGGGAGCCGTAGGGCGGCTGACGCTGAACCGGCCGGAGACGCTCAACGCGTGGACCGGCGAGTTCGGGTCCGAGCTGAAGCAGGTGGTTGAGCACGAGGCCGCGGAGGAGTCGGTGCGCGCCGTGCTCATAACCGGCGCGGGCCGGGGATTCTCCTCCGGCGCCGACCTGAAGGCGGGGTTCGATCCAGCCGAGGACGGAATGCCCGACATCCGCAAGGAGCTGCACGAGATCTACCACCCGGCGATCGCCGGAATCCGGAGGCTGCCAAAACCGGTCGTGGCGGCAGTCAACGGCCCAGCTGTGGGGATCGGCTGCTCGCTGGCGCTCGCCTGCGACCTCGTGATGGCGGCGGAGTCGGCGTTCTTCGGGCTCGCCTTTGTGAATATTGGTCTGATGCCGGATGGCGGCTCGACGGCATTCGTCCCCCCTGCCGTGGGCAAGGCTCGGGCCTTCCAGATGGCGCTGCTGGGCGAGCGGGTGTCAGCAGCCAAGGCGCTGGATTGGGGCCTGGTCAACTGGGTGTATCCGGATGCGGAGCTGATGGACGAGGCCGGCGTGCTGACCGAGCGGCTCGCCGCTGGTCCGACCTGCTCCTACGCGAGCGCAAAGCGGGCGCTCAACCAGTTCATCTATCGCGATCTGGACGCACAGCTGGACCTGGAGGCCGAGCTCCAGCACGGGCTCGGGCGCACCAAGGACTTCACGGAGGGAGCAGCGGCGTTCGTCGAGAAACGGGCGCCCGTGTTCCGCGGCTCATAGCCGCGGGCCGTCCCGACCTCGGGCGGTGCGCCTCGCGTCGGCGGATTGGACCGCTCCTGGCCGCTGAAAACATCTGCTGATGACCCGCAAGGAGCAACCCGAAGCACCCCCTCTGGGGCCCCACGTGCAGCTCGACGGACACCTCGTCCTGACCGGCAGCTGCTCATGGGCCGCCAAGACGCTCGTGGAGGACGCCGGCTGGTATCCGCGGCGGACGATGAGCGCCAAGGAGCGGCTGCGCTTCTACGCATCGCAGTTTCCGCTCACGGAGATCGACTCGACCTACTACGCGCCGCCGGCCGAACGGCAAGCGCGGCTGTGGGCCGAACGGACACCCCAGGGGTTCCGCTTCGACGTCAAGGCCTACTCGCTGTTGACCGGACACCCGACCCGTCCGCGGACGCTGTGGCCGGACCTGCGCGAGCGGCTCGGACCGGAGGCGGAAGGGAAGCGCAACATCTACCCGCATCATCTCGATTCAGAGGCGCTCCAAGAGGCCTGGCGGAGGTTCGAGGCGGCCTTGCGGCCCCTCCACGAGGCCGGCCGGCTCGGCATGGTCCTGTTTCAGTACCCGCCGTGGTTCGTACCCCGGCGCGAGAACCGGCGCGAGCTGGAGGCTCTGCGTGAGCGGCTTCCCCACTATCGCGTGGCGGTCGAGTTCAGATCGCCGATGTGGCTCGCGGCGCCGCGCGATCGCGAGCGTACGCTGGCGATGCTGGAGGAGCACGGGCTGGTGTTCGTGTGCGTCGACGCTCCGGCGGTCTCAGGGCTGCCGAGAGTGATGGCGGCAACAAACGAGGAGCTTGCAGTGGTCCGATTCCACGGCCGCTCAGACAGCACCTGGACCGACACTTCGCGGTCTGCTGCCGAGCGGTTTCGGTACCTGTACTCGGAAGGGGAGCTGCGCGAGATGCTCGGGCCGGTGGTGGAGACTGCGGAGCAAGTGCGTGAGGCGCATCTTCTGATGAACAACTGCTACCGCGACTACGCGGTGCGCAACGCGGCGCAACTGCGCGATCTGCTCGCCCGGCTGGTCGGCTAGGCGACTCGGGGCGCCAGCTTCCCGCCCAGCAATGCCACGTGGTCGAGATCGTCGTGCAGCAACTGCTGGCACATCACACGGCTGACCCCCGCCTCACGCAGGACGCTCAACCGATCGACCACCTGCTCGACCGTGCCGACGATCCAGCCGTGGGGTGGGTCTGCCAGGAACGCATCGACGTCTTGATCGGCACCGATTCGCTCCAGCTGGCGTCGCGCTCGGTCGCGCAGGTCCGAGGCGTCGGAGCCGGCGATCACAGCGGTCATGATCGAAAACGGGATCGGCTCCCGGTTCGCGCGCGAGCACGCCTCGACGATCCGCTGGCGGCGCGCGGGGACGTCCGCTTCGGACGGAAACGCGGTGTTGTACTCATCGGCATAGCGGGCTGCCAGCGCGGCGCTCCGCGGGCCCGCATTGCCTCCCATGATCAGCGGCGGGTGGGGGCGTTGCACCGGCTTGGGGCGCGCGTCGAGATCGTCCACCCGGTAGTGCACTCCGTGGAAGGAGAATCGCGTCTCGCTCCAGTTCCCCAACACGATCTGCAGCTGCTCCTCGATTATGTCGATCCGCTCGCCGGTGGGCGGGAACGGGAAGCCGTAGGCAGCGTGCTCGCGCTGGTGCCAGCCAGCGCCGAGGCCGAGCTCGATCCTTCCCTGCGAGATCTGATCCGCGCTCGCGACGAGCTTGGCGAGGTTAGAGGGATGCCGGAAGGTTGCCGGGGAGACCAGGGTCCCCAGCCGCAGCGTCGAGGTCAGCGGGGCGAGCGCGCAGACGGTCGCCCAGGCGTCCAGAGCGCAGCGCTCAGGATGCTTGCCGTCCAGGTTCAGGTAGTGGTCGGAGCGAAACAGCGCGGGAATCTGATGCTGCTCGCATCCTCGGGCCAGCGCGACCCACTGGGGCCAACTCACGCCTTCCTGGCCCTCGATCATCAAGCACAGCTGCACGACAAGGCCTCCTTACGCGGGGCGCACGATCGTATTGAACGCTTATGTGGCGTGGCTAACCTGCCCGGCTGATGGCGTATACAAGCGAGTCAGCGCGCAGGCAGCTTCTCGACGACCTCGCCGAGGCTGTGGATCAGCTCGGCGTTGCCCTGGCCTCATTCAGCGAGGCATATGAGGAGGTCGACGAGCACACCGCCGAGACGCTCGAGGACACGCTCTTTCGCCCGGTCCAGGCTGCCTACGGGCGCGCGCGAAGGACCCATGCCGAGTTCGCCCAGCGCTACGGGCTGCCCACCCGGGCCTTTGACGCGGGCGCTCCCGGCCTGCATTCCGCCGACCCGAGGGTCCACCTGCAACGCGCGATCGAGGCGATCGAGCGAGCCGACCATGTCGTCGCCGAGATGCAGGATTCGATGCTTCCGGTCGAGGTCGGCGATCGGGAGCTGCGGGACGGGCTCACCGAGACCCGCGAGCTGATCGCCGCGGTGCCGGCGAATGGCCGCCAGCTGCTGCGCCTGATCGGCCGCTAGCTACGCCGTCGGGCCGGTCCCGCGCGCTGCCCCGTCGGATACACTGCCGTCGCTTTGCGCACAGACCGCAGTAGCCCGGTTTTGCCTCGAAAACCGGCGGGTATGCCGCGCAGAGAACCTGCACGACCCCTGGGAGCGAGGTAGTGACCGCGACAGGCATGTCGAGACGGGGGGCGGCGCTCCACGTCGTCACCGCGGATCGATACACCACACCAGTCAGCTGGCACACGAGTCGTTCGTGACCGACGATTCGCCGACGATCACGCTCCGGCTTGATTCGAGCCCTGAGACGCTGACGCTCGTGCGCGGGATGCTGGGGGGCGTGGCAGAGCTGCTGGAGCTCGATCCGGAGCTGCTCGATGACCTCAAGACCGCCGTCAGCGAGGCGTGCAACAACGTCGTGATGCATGCCTACAACGGCGACAGCGGTCCCCTGTGGGTTTGCCTGTACGTCCAGCCCGGCGGGATCGAGGTGGTGATCCGGGATCTCGGGCGCGGTATTTCGGTGCTGACACCCTCTGACGATCGCCTGCAGGGGGT
>Ga0187814_10000065_pt1 | contig 23934 bp, 21 predicted proteins | sample NC_S_4_FD_132450 | JGI IMG/M metagenome (GOLD analysis project Ga0187814, IMG submission 132450) | Wetland sediment microbial communities from Neuse River Estuary, North Carolina, USA - ASW-S_4 | ecosystem: Environmental > Aquatic > Freshwater > Wetlands > Sediment | place: USA: North Carolina... | reverse complement strand
CAGCCCTCCGCCAGCAGCGGCGCGAGCGCACGCTGCACCTCGTCCTCCGAACGAGCACCCACGCGACTGCGACCGGCGAGCGCGAACCAGTGGCGAGCGTAGAGCCCGAGCCCGACCGCCGTGAGGAGCAGCAGCCCGCCGAGCGCCGCCACTCCCGCGATCGCGACCGCGAGCCCGAGCAGCCCAACGACGACGCTTCCCAGCGCCGCCTTTCCGGCGTGAGAGAGCCGGCGATACTGCTGACGACGCGCGTAGTTCACGCTGCGACCGCCTCTAGCCCGCAGCCAGCGCCGAACGCGCTCTCGCACTCGGTTGGCTCTGCCATGGCTCGATCGTCCCACCGCTGCCAGACGGTCCTGGCAGCGTCCGGTATCGGGCCGAGCTACGACCCTTCGTCTTCCCGCTCTCGCGGGATTGGTCCGTGATTGGACCTGGCTGCCAGCCGTTTCTGGTCATTTGCTGGCATTCCGTCAGTACCGCTACCGGGATTCGAACCCGGGTTTCCGCCGTGAGAGGGCGGCGTCCTAGTCCCCTAGACGATAGCGGCGAGGAACCCTGCTCGAGCAAGCGTAACGTGCCCTGAGATCTTCACATCGAGCAGGCGCGCGAGCGGGAGCGCGCTGATGGGTTCGGGGGCAGCGGGAACGCCCACGCTCGGGGCTGGGACGGACACGATCCCGCAGATCGAGCACGTCGTGGTCGTGATGCTCGAGAACCAGGCCGCACGGCCGGCCACGGACCCGCGATCACCGTGGCTGAACCCCCTCCAGCTGCTAACTTCACACCGCCCGCGGCTGTGGCGGAATTGGTCTACGCGCACGGTTCAGGTCCGTGTGGGCGAAAGCCCTTGGGGGTTCGAGTCCCTCCAGCCGCATCGCCGGCCCGTCCCTCCAGCCGCATCGCCCGGTCGGGCGACCCGCCTCAGTCGGCGCCCCTCACAGCCACCCCTTCTCCTCCGCCATCCGCACCGCCTCTGCGCGGTTGCGGGCATCGAGCTTTCGCATCACCGAGGAGAGGTGGTTGCGGACGGTCCCGGGCGACAGGTAGGCCGCGGCCGCGATGTCCGCGACCGTGGCGTGGCTACGGGAGGCGGCCAGCACCTCGTGCTCGCGCGCGGTCAGCGGACTGTCCCCTCGCTGAGGGCGGCCGCGGCAAGGCCGGGATCCGGTCGGGCCTGGAGCGCGACATCCACGACCTCATCTCCGCGCGAGACCTGGCCCACGACCTCGATGTCGGCCTCTAGGCCCAGGAGGCTCGCCAGGGCGCCCCGAACCATGCCCTGGTCCTCGGCGATCAGGACGCGGATCACGGCGGGCGATCCTCGGCGACACCCGACCAGCCCGAGGTCGCGCCTGAAGGAGGGGTTGAGCAGCGCGATCACCGGATCACCTCCTCGGCCACGCGACCCGAGCCCGATGTTCCCCGGGCTCCCTCGTCGCCGGCTCCGGTCAGCTCGAGATGGATGTCCTCGAGCGTGGTTGGGTCACTGAAAAGTGCTTGAGGTCGACGTCGTGGTCGATCGCCCTGGTCGTGATCCGCTGAGTGACGACGACCGGCTCCTGGGTCAGCACGAGGACGCTGTCGCCATCCAGCGAGCGCTCGCCGCCGGCGAGCTCAGGGAGGTCGCCCAGTGACCATCGGGCGGGCAGGCGGAAGCCGATCTCCGCGGGGCGAAGGTCGCGGCCGCCCAGCTCGTCGGGGCGGCCACTTGCGATTATCTCCCCGTCGCGCATGATCGCGACACGGTCTGCCAAGTGTTGCCCAGGATCCCTGACTCCGGGAAGTGTCGCGAGGCCGAAAAAGGCCATGACATCCGTCATGTGTTCCAGCGAGCGACGACCTCGGTCTCCCGCTCGTAGCCGAGCGCGCCGACAGCCCCGGCAGCCAGGGCGAAGCGCGCTCCGGCGGCGGGCTCCATCCCGATCCAGCGTGCGCTGAGCACGCGCAGGATGTGCCCGTGGGCGAACGCCAGCGAGTCCTCCTCGGTGCTGCGCAGGCGGCTGATCGCCACATCCGCGCGTGACCCCACCTGCTCTGGGGTCTCCCCACCCGGACAGCCATCACGCCACAGGTTCCAGCCGGAGTTCTTCTCACGGATCTGCGGCGTGGTGAGGCCCTCGTACTCGCCGTAGTCCCATTCGCGCAGCTCCTCGCACACCACTGCCACCTCCCCGAACCCGGCGAGCTCGCACGTCTCTCTCGCGCGCAGGAGCGGACTGCACAGCACGACCGAGAACTTGCGCCCGCCCAGCTCCGAGCGCAGCGCCAGCGCTCGCTGACGGCCTCGCTCCGTTAGCTCGAGGTCGGTCCTGCTTGTGTGCCTGCCATTGGCGCTCCACTCCGTTTCCCCGTGGCGGACGATCACGATCTCCATCTCAGGACTCCTCGGATGTCACCTGACTCGTGCTTGATCGGGGAGCGGCACGCTGGGGTGCGCAAGCTCATCGGCCGCCAGCAGTGCTGCTCCCAGCACCCCGGCGCGCACGCCGTGCCGCGCCAGCCGGATCACGGTCTTGTCGCCCAGGCCGGGGACGACGTAATCGCGCGCGACACGCGTGGCGGGTTTGAGCAAGAGGTCTCCCGCGAGCACGGCGCCGCCGCCGATCACCACCTCATCCGGATCGAACGTGTTGATCGCGTTCGCGACTCCGATTCCCACCCGCTCGGCCCAGATTTCGACGATCCATCCGGCGGTAGCGTCGCCCTCGGCAGCCGCTCGGACCGCTTCCGCGCCGAGGAGCTCCCGGCCAACGAGGCGCGCGAGGGCCGAGTCCGGGTGCAGCTTCGCTCCCTCGGCTGCGACCCGGTCCAGCGCATGGCCGGAGGCCACCGACTCAAGCGAACCGGTCTGCGGGAACCGGGCGGCCGGCGGGACCTCGTTCTCCCCCTCCAGATCGAGCCCCACGATCGTATGGCCGAGCTCGCCGGCGCCTCCGGTCGACCCGCGGTAGATGCGTCCGCCGAGCACCAGCCCTCCCCCCACTCCGGTGCCCACGGTCAGCATCACCAGGTTGCGGGCCACCAGCTTCAAGTGCTCGTCGTGGGCCTCGGCAAGCGCGGCCACCGTGGCGTCGTTGTCGACGAAGACGGGGACTCCGAGACGATCCCCCAGCACCTGGCGAAGCGGCACGTCCGCGAGCGGGATGTTGACCGACGAGACGACCCGTCCGGTTTCGAACTCGACGACGGACGGCACGCCGATGCCGACCGCGTCGAGCTCGGAGTCGCGGCAGTCCCGGACCAGATCGACGAGCTGATTGATCAGCGCGCCGCTGTCGGAGAGCTCAGTCGGACGCATCAACGAGGACTCGATCCGCTCCCCGCTCAGAGCGGCTGCGGCGACCTTGGTGCCGCCCAGATCGACGCCGACCACCGAGACGCTCACCGCAGTCGCTCCGCTGCGGGGGGATCGAGCAGGACCGTGGTCGCCTGTGCGGCGGCCGCCACCATCGATGCCGGCACGTGCGGATCGGGCTTGGCGTCCGGCCCGAACGCGGCCGCCACCGCGTCGGCCTTTGAGGCACCGGTCGCGAGGAACACCACCTGCTTGGCGCTGGCGAGCGCGGGCAGCGTCAGCGAGATCCTCGGGACGAACGGCTCGAGTCCGGCCTGTGGGACGCCGATCACGAGCCGGGAGCACTCGGCGAGGGTGTCCTGGTCGGGGAACAGGGACGCGGCGTGCCCATCCGGGCCGATGCCGAGCAGCAGCAGGTCGAAGGCGGGCGGGCCGGCCCCACGAAGCTCGCGCTCATATGCTGCCGCGCCCTCGTCGGGTCCCAGCTCTCCCTGCATCCTGCGCACGTCGGGAGGCCCGAGGTCCGCGAGCGGATCGAGCAGGGAATCCTTCGCGAGCCTGTAGTTTGACAGCTCGTTGTCGGGAGGCACGCAGCGCTCGTCCCCGAACCAGAGCGTGGCCCCACCCAGGTCCCGCCCGATCGAGCGCAGTGCCTGCGCGAGCTCCTGATATGCCGCCCGCGGCGTGGAGCCGCCGGTCAGCACCACGTGCCCTCCGCCCAGGACGGCGCTCAGCAGCATCGCCGAGCAGGCGCGGGCGGGGTCGTCTATCACCTCGATCTCGACGTTCACCCGGCTTCGTCCCCAGAAGCGCTCACGATTGAGCCTCCCAGAGGCCCTGCGCCGCGTCCAGCGCCGGCGCGTAGGTGGGGTCGCGGAGAAGGGCCTGCCGCACGCCCTCGCCGAGGATCCCACCTTCTCCGCGGGAGGCGCCTAGCACCATCCAGCTCTGCTCGCGGCCGTCTGTCCCGCGCTCTCGGGCCATCAAGCCGCCTTTGGCCCGGTCCAGCGACAGCGAGCATCCGGGCAGCCAGGAGACCGTCACCCCGGCCAGACCCGGCGCATCCTGCTCCACGGGCGCGAGTGCGATCGCCACCTCCCCGGCACTCCCGCTCGCGCTTCCCTCCATCCCGCGGCCGTTCTCGGCCCGCAACGGGGCTACCTCCCAGCCCAGACGTGAGGCCAACCACCCGACCAGGAGCCCCGCGCTCGCTTCCGAGGTCGGGCGGTGCCGAACGGCAACGCCGTCGAGGCGGGCGAGCTCGGGCAGGCGCTGCGGCGGGTCGAACGCGGCGGCCAGGCGCTCACGCCAGGGAGTCGTTCGCAGCCACGCCAGGTCGACCACATACGCCGAGTCACGCAGCTGGTTGGCGCGCGAGAGGGCGGCGGTCGCGTCGTGCTCGTCGTCGGAATCGAGCAGGATCACGTCGATCAACGCCAGCAGGGCCTCGACGGCGTCACGGTGTCCGTGGGGTGACCAAAGCAACGTCGGGAGCTCCGAGACGAGCACCGGGTCGACGATCGTGTCGAGCCGGGGGAGCTGTGCGCTGCCGACGTCGATGGAGACCGTCTCATGCATCACCCCCGGTTGCCCGCCTTTGGCGTCCCCGTAGCTCATCACCGCAACCGCATCGAGCGTCTTGCGTCCTTCCTCGACGGAGCACAGGATCGTGCGGGATGCGTGGTAGCGGCCGACGTGCTCCAGGCGATTGGCGATCTCTCCCTTCCAGGCGCGGTCGACAACCACGATCAGGTTGAGCACCCTGGCCGGTGCGAGGGCGTGGTTCTCCGCGTGGCGCCGGCGCAGCAGCTCGCGCAAGGCGGCCTCGATCTTGTCGGGCGTCGTGTCCTGCTCTGACCAGACGTCCTCGCTCACAACGCAGGACCGGTCGGGGTCACAGGCGCCGCCACTGGCGGCCTTCGTCGAGCAGCCTGTCGGCCTCCGGGGGCCCGGCGGACCCCGCCGGATACTGCGGGATCGGGGACGAGGTGTCTTCCTTCCAGGCGGTGAGGATCGGATCGACGATGCCCCACAGCGCTTCGATCTCGTCGTTGCGCGTGAACAGCGTCGCGTCGCCTCGCATCGCGTCGAGGATCAGCCGCTCGTACGCCTCGGGCGACTCCGACATGAACGAGGTGCCGTAGTGGAACTCCATGTGCACCGGGCGGATTCGCATCCGTGCCCCTGGGATCTTCGCCCCGATCGACATCGAAACGCCCTCGTCGGGCTGCACCATCAAGATGATCTGGTTCTGCTGGATGCCGACCGACCCGGTGCTCTGTAGCGCCACGTGCGGGACCGGCTTGAGCGTCACGACGATCTCGGTCACCTTCCGGGCAAGGCGCTTGCCGGTTCGCAGGTAGAACGGCACGCCGGACCAGCGCCAGTTGGAGACCTCGAGTCGAAGCGCGGCGAACGTCTCGGTGCGTGAATCCGGAGGTACCCCCTCCTCTTCCAGATATCCCGGAACCTCCTTTCCACCGGCCACGCCCCGGCTGTACTGCGCGCGTACGGCCATCCGCGGGACCTCTTCGACGGTGGGCGGGATGATCGCCTCCAGCACTTTTGCCTTCTCGTTGCGCACGCGGTTTGCCTCGAACGACGCCGGAGGTTCCATTGCCAGCAGGGAGAGCAGCTGGAGCATGTGGTTCTGGACCAGGTCTCGCAGCGCGCCCGCGTGGTCGTAGTAGCCCGCGCGTCCCTCGATGCCAATGTCCTCGGCCGAGGTGATCTCGACGTGATCGATGTAGTTGCGATTCCACACGGGCTCGAACAGCGCGTTGGCGAACCTCAGGGCCATCAGGTTCTGGACGGTCTCCTTGCCGAGGTAATGGTCGATTCGGAATATCTGCGGCTCGCGGAAGACCTCCAGCAGCTGGGTGTTCAGAGAGCGCGCTGAGGCGAGGTCGTACCCGAACGGCTTCTCGATCACCAGCCGCGTGTCCGCGCGGGTCGCGCGCTGCAGACCCGCCTCGCCGAGTTTGGAGGCGATCACCGGGAAGAACTGCGGCGCGGTCGACAGGTAGAAGATCCGGTTCATCTCGTATCCGGCGCGCTCGTCGATCTCCTGTAGGACCCGGCACAGCTCGGAGTAGACGTTGTCCTCGTCGAAGCCGCCGGCGACGTAGTGCATCTCCTCGAGCAGTCCCTTCAGGACCGCGGGATCGGGCTTTCTCCTGGAGAAACGCTCGATCGCGTCGCGCACCATGTCGCGGAAGTCATCGCCGGCCTTGCGTGCCACGCCGATCAGCTCGAACCGCTCGGGCAGGGCGCCCTCGTGCGCGAGGTTGTAGATGGCCGGAAGGAGCTTGCGATGGGCCAGGTCCCCCGTGGCGCCGAAGATCACCAGCGACGTGGGGTGGACGGGCAGGCGCTCCAGCCCCTCGATGAGGGGATTCTCGGCGGTCGACTGGTCTTCGAGGACCGTGCTCACTGCGCCGCCCTCACTTGGTGCCCTCCGGCATAGCCTCCATCAGACCGCACCCGGCCTGTCGAGGGCCATCTTATTCACCGGGAGCGCGCTGTGCACGTCGATCTCAGCCGAGCAGCCCGGTGATCCGCTCGGTGAGCTCGCGCACGGACTGCACGGGGTCGCCGACCAGTTTGACCCGCTCGGCCGCCAGGCCGTGCCCGCGCAGGGTCTGGAGGTCACCGGCTGCCTGGGCGGCGATCAGCGTCTTGAACGAGTAGCTCGCCCCTGGGATCTCGACGTCCCGCTTCGGTTCGTCGACCAGCTGCAGGAAGCGCCCGGTCGGAGGCCCGCCCTTGTGCAGCTGTCCGGTCGAATGCAGGAACCTGGGCCCGTATCCGAACGTGACCGCCGCTCCGGTGGCGGCGCGGATCGCGGCGCGCAGCTCGCCGACCGCCTCGTCGAGCTCGGATGAGAACGGGAGATATCCCATGATTGCCACGTAGTGCGGCGGTGCCGCGTCCCCGAGCAGCGCACGCAGCTCCGCGTCCCCGGCCTCGGCAAGTGACGGCACCGAGCCGAAGTCCAGCACCTTCTTGGTGTTGTCCTTGGCCTCCTGCACGTTGGGTTGGTTGAACGGATTGATCTCCAGCACCCATCCTGCGACGGCGACCGCGAACTCCGAGAGGAAGAACACGCGGCCGAGATCCATCGCGCCGTGCGTGGTCAAGGTCAGCGTCGGATGCCCCGCTTCGGCGAGCTGCGCGATGGCGGCGTCGAGCCGCTCTTCGGGATGATCGGCATCGCGCAGATAGGCGAACACCCGGTCGGGGCCGTAGACCTCGGGCGGGCCCGGGGGCTCGTCGGCGACGGGCAGGATCCCGCGTCCCTGCTTGCCGGTCGACTCCGCCACCAACTGCTCGACCCACAGGCCGAAGCTGTCGATCGGCGGAGAGACGAAGAACGTCAGCTTGTCGCGCCCACGCCGTGCCAGCTCCCCGATCGCGGCGCCCAGCCACAGGCCGGAGTTGTGCTCGCTCGAGTCGTAATGCGCACAGGCCTGCTCGGCTACCTGCCCGCCGTGGAGCAGCACCTCGACTCCGACTCCCATCAGCGCGGCTGGCACCAGCCCGAACAGCGACAGAACCGAGTAGCGCCCGCCGATGTCCGGCGGGTTCAGGAACGCGCGGCGCAGCCCGTCCTCTGCGGCGATGCGCTCTAGCGGGCTCCCCGGATCGGTTACCACTACAAACTGCTCGGGTTTCGCGAGCGTCGCGAAATGGCGGTACTGGGACAGCGTCTCGATCGTTCCGCCCGACTTGGAGGAGACGATGAACAACGTCTTGTCGATGTCGAGCGACTCCTGCACCTTCAGGATCTGGTCGGGGTGGGTCGAGTCGAGCACCTGGAGACGCAGGCCGCCCGGGACCTCGCCGAACGATCGTCTGATCACCTCGGGTCCCAGCGATGACCCTCCCATCCCGAGCAGCAGGGCGTCGGTGAACCCGTCGGCGCGCACCTCCTCGGCGAACGCGAGCAGCTCGGGGGCTTGCTCGAGCATCGCGTCCGAGACGGTCAGCCACCCAAGCCGATCCTCGATCTCGGGTACGCCCAGCCCGCCCCACAGCGACGGATCGCGCCTCCAGATTCGCTGCGCCACGCTCTCGCCCATGGCGAGCTTGACGCGCTCTGCGATCGGCCCCTGGTAGGGCTCGGGGAGCTTGGCGTCGATCGTGGCGGGCCGGCCCGTCAGCACCTTGGCGCGCTCTTCGTCGATCCCCTCGAGCAGCCGGTTCATGGCGTCCTCGAACTGCTGGACGCCGTCGACGAGCAACTCATCGGTCACCTGCTTCATATCGATGCCGGCGTCGGCAAGCGCCCTGAGTTCCGCGAAGGGGTCCTGCTCGGCCGTCGGCCCCATCACTTCGCCGTGATCGGCGAACGCCATCAGCGTCGCCAGCGGCATCGTGTTGACGGTGTGCGCCCCGACCAGGCCCTCCACGTACTTCACGTCGGAGTAGCTCGGGTTCTTGGTCCCGGTCGAGGCCCACAGCGGCCGCTGCACGGCCGCGCCGGCGTGACGGAGCGCCTCCCAGCGTCCCCCGCTGAAGATCTTCTTGAAGCGGCCGTATGCGGCCCGTGCGTTGGCGATCGCGGCGGTGCCCGCCAGGTCGGTGCGGCCCAGCGCTTCCAGCTTCTTGTCCACGTTCGTGTCCATCCGCGAGACGAAGAAGGAGGCGACGGAGTTGACGTCGAGCGTCTTGCCCTCGCTCTGGCGACGCTCCAGGCCGCGGATGTACGCCTCGGCCACCGTCTCGTACGCCTCGACCGAGAACAAGAGCGTGACGTTGACGTTGATCCCCTCGTAGATCGCCTGCTCGATCGCCGGCACGCCCTCGGGCGTGCCTGGGATCTTGATCAGCAGGTTCGGGCGGTTCACCGCATCCCAGTAGACCCGTGCCATCTCCAGGGTGCGCTCGGTGTTGTGCGCGATGTCGGGAGCAACCTCGAGCGAAACGAACCCGTCGCGGCCCCCGGACTCGCGATGGATGTCGGCCAACACGTCGCACGCGAGCTGTACGTCTCGCTGCGCGAGCCGGTCATAGATCTCCTGGGCGGTGAGATCCTGCCGGGCCAGTGAGTCGAGCACCTCCTTGTAGTCGTCGGATCCGAGGATCGCCTTCTCGAAGATCGAGGGATTGGCGGTGACGCCGCGCAGGCACTCCTCCGCGACCATCCTCGCGAGCTCCCCGCCCTCGACCAACGAACGGCGAATCTGATCCAGCCAGACGCTGACGCCTGCGTCGGTCAGCGCCTTCAAGCGCGTGTTGACCTGTGTCGCTGTGCTCATTTGGATCCCTTCGCTCGCTTGACAACCTCCCGGCACAGCGAGGCCGCGTGGTCGGCGGTTATCCCGAAGTGCTCGTAGACGTCTTTGGCGGGGCCCGACTCGCCAAAGGTGTGCATCCCCAGGAACGCTCCCTCGGGACCGATCCATCGATCCCACCCCAGCGGGCTCGCAGCCTCGACGGCGACCCGAGCCCGGCAGCTGGATGGGAGCACCTGCTCGCGGTATTCCTCATCGGCCTGGGCGAAGGTGTCCATACACGGCATGCTGACCACCCGGACCCGCATGTCCGCGAGAGCGTCGGCGGCCTCCAGGCAAAGCGAGACCTCCGACCCGGTCCCGATCAGGATCACCTCGGGATCGCCGCCGTCTGCGTCACGCAGCACGTACGCACCGCGTTCGATCGCGTCGTCGGGAACCGCGTCGGGGTCGAGGATCGGAAGGTTCTGGCGAGAGAGCGCGAACGCGGTCGGCGCCTCGCTGTTGCGCAGCGCGAATCGCCAGGCCAGGGCGGTCTCGTTGGCGTCGGCGGGCCTGACCACATTGAGCCGTGGCATCGCCCGCAGGCCCGCGAGCTGCTCGATCGGTTGATGCGTGGGGCCGTCCTCACCCAGCCCGATCGAGTCGTGCGTCCAGACCCAGATCGATGGCAGCTTCATCAGCGCCGAGAGGCGCACCGGCGCGCGCATGTAGTCCGAGAAGACGAGAAATGTTGCCCCGAAGGCGCGGAAGCCGTGCAGCCCGAGCCCGTTGACGATCGCGCCCATTCCGTGCTCCCGCACGCCGAAGCGCAGGTTGCGTCCCTCGTAGTGCTCCCTCTCGACGTCGCCGGCACCATCGATGTCTGTGTTGGTCGAGGTCGCCAGGTCGGCGGACCCGCCAACGAGGTGCGGAACGGCCGCGGCCGCCCACTGGATCGCCTTCTCTGATGCCTTGCGGGTGGCAATCGGATCATCGTCGGGCGAGAAGCGGGGGACGTCTCGCTCCCACCCCTCGGGCATCCCCGCCGCGTCGATCATCTCCAGCAGCTTGGCCTTCTCCGGGAACTCCTCGCGATAGGCGTCGAAGCGCTCCTGCCACTCGGCCTCGAACTCCCTGCCGCGAGCGCAGCACTCGCGAAAGTGCGCAAGCGCCTCCTCGGGGACATAGAAGTGCTTGTCCGGGTCCCAGCCGTACGCCTCCTTCGTGAGCCGTACTTCCTCCTCGCCCAATGGCGAACCGTGCGCGCTGGATGTGTCCTGCTTGTGCGGGCTTCCGTAGCCGATGTGGGACCGCACCACGATCAGCGAGGGGCGGTCCTCGACCTCCATTGCCCTCCGCGTTGCCCGCTCGAGATTGTCCACTGAAAGGTCTTCGCCGACGTCCTGCACGTGCCAGCCGTAGGCGTCGTAGCGCTCCGCAACGTTCTCCGAGAACGACTGCGAGGTGGGGCCGGCCAGCTGGATGTGGTTGTTGTCGTAGAAGGCGATCAGGTGACCCAGCCCGAGGTGCCCGGCCAGCGACGATGCCTCAGAAGTGACGCCCTCCTGGATGTCTCCGTCGGACGCGATCGTGAACGTATAGTGGTCGACGATCTCGTGATCGTCCTCGTTGAATCGCGCGGCGAGCATCCGCTCGGCCAGCGCGATCCCGACGGACATCGAGAAGCCCTGCCCCAGTGGCCCGGTCGTGGCCTCGATTCCGGGCGAGTACTTGCGTTCGGGGTGACCGGCGGTGGGCCAGCCGACCTGGCGGAAGTGCTTGATGTCCTCCAGGGTCATCGGGTACCCGGTGAGATAGAGGGTCGAATAGAGGAGCATCGACGCGTGGCCCGCCGAGAGGATGAATCGGTCGCGATCGATCCAGTCCGGGTTGGACGGGTTATGCCGCATCACGCGTGTGTATAGGACGTACGCCAGCGGTGCGAGTGCCATCGGCGCACCCGGGTGGCCCGAGTTGGCCTTCTGGACCGCGTCCATCGAGAGCGTGCGGATCGTGTCGATGCACAGCCGATCCAGCGCCGTCGCGGAGTCAGTCGCGGTCACGGCATAGGTTGATCGGAGGCGAAAGGGCCACTGTCCTCAGCATAAACCGATCGGGGCCGCGCCAAACCTCGCCAGTGCTCATCCGAACAGCGCGCCGAATCGCTCGTACTCCTCTGCGGGCACGCGGCGTACCTCGGCCACCGCATCTGTCAGCGCGACAAGCTCGATGCGGGCTGAGCGCAGGGCGGTCATCATGCCCCAGGCGCCCTCGTGAGCGGCATCGATCGCGGCCAGTCCAAGCCTGGTCGCGAGCACCCGGTCAAAGGCGGTGGGAGTCCCGCCTCGCTGCACATGGCCGAGCACCGTCGCGCGGGTCTCGTATCCGGTTCGTTCCTCGATCTCCTTCTCCAGCGCGTAGCCGATGCCACCGAGCCTCGGATGTCCGAACTCGTCGAACGAGTTCTCGCGGGAGACCTCCATCGTCCCCTGCCGCGGTACCGCGCCCTCGGCTGCGACGACGATCGAGAAGTACCTCCCGCGCTCGTGGCGGCGGCGGATCAGCCGGCAGACCTCGTCGATGTCGAACGGGATCTCCGGGATCAGGATCACATCGGCGCCGCCTGCCACCCCGGAGTGCAGCGCGATCCAGCCGGCCGTCCGGCCCATCACCTCCACCACCAGGATGCGGTTGTGACTCTCGGCGGTGGTGTGGAGACGGTCGATGGCGTCGGTCGCGATCTGAAGCGCGGTGTCGAAGCCGAACGTGACGTCGGTCCCGCCGAGATCGTTGTCGATCGTCTTCGGGACGCCGAGCACGTTCATTCCCTCGCCGTGAAGGCGGTTGGCGACGCCCAGGGTGTCCTCGCCCCCGATCGCGATCAGCCCGTCGAGCGAATGCGTGCGAAAGGTCTCCCGGACGCGCTCGAGGCCATCGTCGCGCTTGTACGGGTTCGTGCGGGAACTCCCCAGGATCGTGCCGCCTCGGGGGAGGATCCCGCGGGTCGACTCGATCGTCAGCGACTCGAACGTGTCCTCCAGCACGCCGCGCCAGCCGTCGCGAAAGCCGACCACCTCGTCGGCGTAGGAGTCGATCGCCTTGCGGACTACCGCGCGGATCACCGCGTTCAAGCCCGGGCAGTCTCCGCCGCCTGTCAAAAGACCGATGCGCATGGACCCCGAATCCTATGTAGTCCCGGTCACGGGAATGCTACGCGGTTGTAGGGTTCAGCCTGCTGATGGGCGATGCACGCAATCGGTGGATGTGGGCCTCGCTTGCCGCCGCGGGGGCACTCGCCGGCGGCGTCGCCGCCCAGCGGCGGTACAAGAAGCGGATCGCGGAAGACCCGGAGCGTGCGGTGCTGAGCGCGGAGCTCGGAGGGCGTTCCTTGAAGATCCGCTCGGCCGACGGAACCACGCTCAACGCGCGGGCCTTCGGGCCGGAGGACGGACAGCCCGTGGTGCTCGCGCATGGCTGGACCGAGAGCCTCGGCTTCTGGATCTACCAGATCCGGGCGCTCTCCGATCTCGGGCTGCGCGTGATCGCCCACGACTTGCGCGGTCACGGCGAGAGCGAGCCGGCGGTGGACGACGATTACTCGATCGAGCGCTTCGGCGAGGACCTCGAGGCGGTGCTGGAGGCATTCGTTGTCGAGAGCCGGCGAGCCGTCGTCGCCGGTCACTCCCTCGGAGCAATGGCGATCGCCGCGTGGGCCAGGGGCCACGACGTCGAGCGGCGGGTGGGAGCGACCGCGCTCATCAACACGGGCGTCGGAGACCTGGTCGCCGAGTCGCTGCTGCTACCGCTGCCGAGGGTCACGCAGGCCCTGAACCGCACGATCGCGATTCACGGATTCCTCGGGGCCCGCGCCCCCCTCCCCCGGTTCTCGACGCCGCTCACCGCCGCCGCCCTGCGCTACATCGCCTTCGGCCCGGTCGCCACGCCGGCGCAGGTGGCCTACTTCGAGCGGATGCTGATCGCGTGCCCGCCCGACGTCAGAGCGACGGTTGGCATGGCGCTCTCCGAGCTCGAGCTCCACGATGACCTTCCCCGGCTCACCGTCCCTACGATCGTGATCGGAGGCGAGGACGATCGCCTGACCCCGCCCTCGCATGCGCGGCGGATCGCCGAGCTGCTCCCGCAGCTCGAACGGCTGATCATCCTGCCCGAGACCGGGCACATGGCGCCGCTTGAACGCCACCAGGAGATCGCCGACTTGATCGCGGAACTGGCGATCAAGGTCTCGTCGCGTCCCGGCGCGGTGCACGCCTGACGTCTGCCAAAGTGTGGGGGGTGCGGCTTCATCCAGGTCCAACCGCGGTGTGCCACGTCCTCAACGAGGACCCCGAGCTCGCAGACGCCATCCCGGAGGTGCGCCGTCGCCGCGCGATCGACGAGTGCACCGCCCCCGAGCTCTACATTGCGCCGGGGAGCGCTCGCCGCAGGGGCCTGCCACTCATGCCAGGCGGCATTGGCCTGCTCGTGCTGGAGGGGTTGCTCATCCGCCACGTCGGCATCGACGGGAGGTTCGGTGCCGAGCTGCTGGGCGAGGGGGACCTGCTGCGCCCCTGGCAGGACGATGCCGAATCGGCGACCCTGCCGCTGAAGACCGGATGGTCGGTGCTCGAACCCACCCGTCTGGCCGTGCTCGACGAGCAGTTTGTGAGCTTGATGTCGAGCTTCCCCGAGCTCGCTCCCGCCTTCGTCGGCCGGGCCATGCAGCGTTCGCGAAACCTGGCCGTGAACATGGCGATCGTCCATCAGGCCCGAGTCGACGTGCGCCTGCAGATGTTGCTCTGGCACCTGGCGGGTCGCTGGGGTCGGGTTCGCAGCGACGGCACCGTGCTGCCGCTGAGGCTGACCCACGCGGTCCTGGCCGATCTCGTGGCGGCGAGGCGGCCGACGGTGACCAGCGCGCTCTCGGATCTCTCCAGACGCGGTCTGGTGCGATCCTCCGGCGACCGGTGGGTCTTGTTCGGCGAGGCCCCCGGAGAGCTGCTCGACGTCGACGCGATCACGACGCCGGAGACCGCCCCCGCGCCGCACGCTGTCTCCGGTTCCTGAGCAGCGCGCTCAGGTAGGAGCAGCGCACTGCACATCGACCCCTACATCATCCTCGGCAGCGCGATCGTGGGCCTGCTCGTCGGCATGACCGGCGCCGGCGGAGGCGCGCTGATGACGCCGATGCTGATCCTGCTCTTCGGGGTGACGCCGGGGGCCGCGATCTCGAGCGACCTGGTCGCGGCGGTCGTGATGCGGCCGTTCGGCGCAGCGGTGCATCTCCGCGCACGAACGGTGAACCTTCGCCTGGTCCGCTGGATGGTGATCGGCTCCGTGCCGGCGGCCTTCCTCGGCGCCTACCTGCTCAAGCTGATCGGCCACACCAAGGCGGCCGAGCAGAACATCGAGACGGTGCTGGGGGCGGCGCTGCTGGTGGGAGCGTGCGCCATGGCCGTGCGCTTCGTCCTGGACCGTCGCGCAGGACAACGGCGCACCGGCGCAATCAGGGAGATCAGCGTGCGGCCGATCGCGACGATCGCGATCGGGTTCATCGGAGGCGTTATGGTCGGCATGACCTCCGTGGGCTCAGGATCATTGATGATCGTGCTGCTGCTGTTCCTGTACCCGACGATCGGCGCCGGCCAGCTCGTCGGGACCGACCTGGTCCAGGCCGTCCCGCTGACGGTCGCCGCCGCATTGGGCGCGCTGGTGTTCGGACACATCGAGCTCGGCGTCACTGCCTCCCTGATCATCGGGAGCGTCCCCGCTGTCCTGGTCGGGTCGTTTCTGTCGGCCAGCGTCCCGGATCGGTACATCCGGCCTGTGATCGCCTTCGTGATCTTCGCCTCCGGGCTCAAGTACGTCGGCGTCGCAGTCACCACACTCGGCTGGATCCTGTGCGCGGTGCTGCTGCTGGCAGGTGTCCTCTGGCTGGCAAGCGCGCGACCGTGGGAGGTGAGGCTTGGCGACTAGGCTTGACTTCCCCGTCGACGGCGGGACGCTTGCCACCTTCCGGCTCGCGGTGACATCGAGGACATTCTGCCCTCAGATCCTGGCCGCACTCTCCGCGTCGCGCTCCAGGTCGAGTTCGGTGCGAACCCCGATCGCATGCAGTGCCTGGTTGGCCTCCTCCAGGCTCTCGGCCCCGTCGACTGCATTCGCCAGTCGTCCGGCGGCCGCCATCGTCGCCTCGACGTCGAGATAGAGCGTCAGGGCCGCCACCGACGTCAGCTCCAGGGTCCGCGCTCCGCCGCGAATCGAGGCCGGACCGCTGGCCCCCCTGAAGGCACGAACAGCCTGGGCGCTGGCCTCGGTCGGGACGACGCGGATCGCCGCCTCCAGCCGTTCGGCCACGGGCTCGGTGAGGCCCCTCGCACCACACAGGCCTCCGGCGGCGGCTACCTCGGCGAGCCGCCGGAGGACCTCGTCCGGCGTCAGCTCGGCATCGCAGCCGATGCCGAACACCCCCGTGAGCACGGGTAGGCCAGCTCGGCGCAGCCGATCGGCCACCGCGAGCATCATCGCGTCGCACAGAGGGCTGCGCAGGCCCGGTTCGTCCCCTCGGGCGAGTACGTCCCCCCCAACATCGATGAACACCACCAGGTCGCAGCCCAGCCGCCGCACCGCGCCGGCCAGGCCCTCCGCGACCGCAGGCGCGCCATCGCTCACGTCGATCAGCACAGTCGGCTCCCCCAGGAACCCCGCCATGCGCGACTCCGCGAACAGCACCCCCCGCCCCCGCACCCTCGTGTCGGGCCCGGCCAGCAGGATCCCCGGCGCAAGCTCCTCGGCGTTCTCGATCTCGGAGGACGTTCGCGGACCGGGAACGGGGTCGATCGGCCTTCGCTCCCACGAGAGACCGCCCACAGCCGGCTGCGCTCCGTCGTAGAGCCGCGCGAACTCCGCCGTGGCAAGCGCACCGACCACATCCCCGCCGCCGCCCATCCCGAGCACAAGCGGGCGGCTCGAACCGCGCAGCACGACTTCTGCGTCAAGCATCGGGCCAGCATAGGGTTATGCGTATGTCGAGCCGCCACCTTGTCGGGGAGCCCGTCGCCTGGCGCCCAGTCCCGAGGCCTGCGCGGGAGACGCTCCAGGGGGTCCAGGTCCTCCTTCGACCCATCGCCACGGATGCCGACGCCGAGCCTCTGTACGAGGTCTCTCATCCTCCGGGAGGCGACCCCGCGATCTGGACGTACCTGTTCGGCGGGCCTTACAGCAGCGTGGGAGATCTGCACCGCGCGCTGGTGGACGCTCAGGCATCCGAGGACCCCCTGTTCTTCACGATTGTGCGACTGCCGGACGGCGTCCCGCTCGGCGTCGCCTCCTATCTTCGGATCACGCCCGAGCACGGCGTGATAGAGATCGGCAACATCTGGTTCGGAACGCCGCTGCAGCGGACCACCGCGGCGACGGAGGCGATCTACCTGCTGGTGCGCCACGCGTTCGACGACCTGGGCTATCGGCGCCTGGAGTGGAAGTGCAACGCGCTCAATGCGGCCTCCCGGCGGGCGGCCGAGCGCTTCGGCTTCAGGTTCGAGGGCGTCTTCAGGAACCACATGGTGGTCAAGGGGCGTAACCGCGACACCGCCTGGTACGCGATCACCGGGGAGGAATGGCCCGCGATCAGGGCCGGGTTCGAGCGTTGGCTCTCACCGGCGAATTTCGACGCTGCCGGAGCACAGCGCAACTCGCTCCGGGAGCTGATCGACGAATCGCGGGACGCATAGGAATGCGGCTCGGTGCGGTAGATCAAGAGCGTGTCCGCGTGCTGCCCACCGGATCGCGGGTGCAATGCACCCGAAGTCGCCGACCCGGGTATCGTCCTAGCGCCCGCGCATGACAGCAGCTCCGAGCGAGGGCCCGCTCGACGCGGAAGTGCGGTGGTGAGGTTTCGCGGCTGGCACGGTGAAAAATGCCATCGACCTCAGGGCTGACGTGCGGGCTTGACCGCCGCTCCCACACCGCTGGCGCTCTAGGCTATCGACCAGGATGAACGGCGCCCAGGCCCTGCTTCGCACGCTTGTCGATGCGGGAGTGACGACGTGCTTCACGAACCCCGGAACGTCGGAGATGCACTTCGTCGCCGCCCTCGATTCGGTGCCAGAGATGCGCGCCGTGCTCGCCGCCTTCGAGGGTGTCGCCACGGGCGCCGCCGATGGGTACTCGCGGATGGCGGGCTCGCCCGCCGCCACGCTGCTGCACCTGGGGCCCGGCCTCGGCAATGGCCTGGCGAATCTCCACAACGCGCGCAAGGGCAAGGTGCCGATCATCAACATCGTCGGCGACCACGCGACCTACCACACCAAGTACGACACGCCGCTCCAGTCCGACATCGAGACGGTGGCGCGCAACGTTTCGAGTTGGGTGCGCACCTCGTCGAGGACCGAGGATCTGGCGCGCGACGCGGTGGAGGCGATCACCGCGTCTTTCGGCCCGCCGGGCCAGGTGGCCACGCTGATCCTCCCCGCGGACGTGTCCTGGGGCGAAGGAGGCGAGCCCGTCCGGGCACAGCCACCTCCCTCCCCGCCCGCGGCATCCGCCGAGGTGGTCGAGGAGATCGCCAGGACCCTCCGCGGCGGCCAGGCCAGCGCGATCCTGCTCGGTGGCAGGGCGCTCCGGGAAGGTCCGCTTCTCGCCGCCGCGCGGATCGCAGCCGCGACCGGCGCGAAGCTGTTGGCGGAGGTGTTCCCGACGCGCCTAGAGCGGGGAGCGGGCCTGCCGCCCGTGGAGCGGCTCGCGTACATCCCGGAATTTGCGTCGGTCCAGCTCAGCGGGCTCAAGCACCTGATCCTCGTGGACGCGAAGGCACCCGTGTCGTTCTTCGCCTACCCCGGCAAGAAGAGCTATCTGGTTCCCGACGGTTGTGAGGTCCACGAGCTGGCAGCGGCCAGCGCCGATGTGCTCGCGAGCCTGGAGGCTTTGATGGATGTCCTTGGCGCCGCCGGTGTAGAGCCAGAGCGCCAGGAGGCGGCCAGGCCCGAGCGTCCGAGCGGTCCGCTGACCGCCGAGACAGCCTGCCAGGCCATCGGTGCCGTCCTGCCCGAGGGTGCGATCGTATCCGACGAGGCGGTGACCTCAGGGGCGACCCTGCCGGTCAACACCGCGGGAGCGCCGCGTCATGACTGGCTCACGCTGACGGGCGGGGCGATCGGCCAGGGCCTTCCGGTCGCCGTTGGCGCCGCGGTCGCCTGTCCGGACCGCCCGGTGCTCGCACTCGAGGCGGACGGCTCAAGCCTGTACACGATCCAGTCGCTGTGGACGATGGCCCGGGAGCAGCTAAATGTGACGGTCGTCATCTTCAACAACCGCTCCTACGCGATCCTCAACATGGAGCTCGCCCGCGTCGGTGCCCGGGCAGCCGGGCCACACGCCAAGGCGCAGCTTGATCTGAGCCAGCCCGACGTCGACTTCGTCTCGATCGGCAAGAGCTTCGGTGTGCAGTCCAGCCGCGCCGACACGGCAGAGCAGCTCACGGATGCCCTGGAGCGCGCCATCGCCGAACCCGGGCCACACCTGATCGAGGTGCTCATCCCAACCACGTTCACGCCCGCCCGGCTGCGAGCGATGCCCTATGCCCTGAGCGCCCTGGGAAAGCTCCCCCGACCAATCGCCTCAGCCGTCAAGCGGCGCCTCTACCCCTGAGCGGCCTCAGACGGCGCTGCCGCTCAAACCGGCTCGAGCACGAATATCGAGATGCGCCGGTGCGCAGCCCGTCGCTCGTACTGACCAAACCCCGGATACACCCGCAGCCCCTCCTGCCAGATCTCCGCGCGGCGCTGCCCGTCTGCCTCGACCGCGCGCACTCGCCTGCGGACTCCATCCACCACCACCTCCGCCTCCGGATGGGCGCGCAGGTTGTGGTACCACGCCGGATGGCGACGCTGGCCCCAGTTCGACGCGATGATCGCGAGGTCCCCCTGCGCCGGAATGCCGAGGACGGGCACCGTGCGCCGCTCACCGCTCCTCGCGCCGGTCGTGGTCAGCATCACGACTGGGAGCCCCGACAGCAGGCTGGCCAGCGTGTAGCGCCCGCGCGTCAGTCGGTGCACGGGCCGATCGATGTGATGCAGGATCCGGGCGAACAGCCACGCGCCGGGCCCGCTCGCGGCGAAGTAGCGCACGACCTTCTGAACGAAGTTCGCATGGTCGTAGCTGAGCGGAGAGCTCATCGCAGGCGAGCGTAACGTCCGGGCCGCCGGATTCAACGAGGCGCCCTGCACCGTCAGTCGAGCGCGACCAGCTCGAACTCCGGCCGGCCGGCGGTGACCCCCGCCAGTCACCGCGACGAGCACCGGTGGAGGCTACAAATGAGACGCTGCGATCCTGTTCCTAGAGAGGAGCCCAACCGGTTCTCCGAGAAGGGGCCTAAACATGCCTCGAGCGGTTCGATTCGATCAATACGGGGGACCGGAGGTCCTCTACATCGCGGACGTTGACAAGCCACGCCCGGGGCGGGGAGAGGTCGTGGTCGCCGTGCGCGCGGCCGGTACCAATCCAGGGGAGGCGGCCATCCGCTCCGGCGCCGCAGCCGCCCGGTTCCCTGCGACGTTCCCATCTGGGCAGGGCAGCGATCTGGCCGGAGTGGTGGACGAGCTCGGGGAGGGTGTCACGGCATTCTCCGAAGGTGACGAGGTGATCGGCTGGTCCTGGCAGCGCTCGAGCCAGGCCGACTTCGTGGTCGTGCCGGATGGTCAGCTGATCCACAAGCCACCGCAGCTCAGCTGGGAGGTGGCGGGCTCCCTCTACATCGTCGGCGCGACTGCGTATGCGGCCGTTCGCGCTGTCAGCCCCGTGGAGGGCGACACGGTCGCGGTATCAGCCGCAGCGGGGGGCGTCGGCTCTGTCACCGTCCAGCTGTTGAGGCTAAGGGGCGCCAACGTCATCGGCATCGCCTCGGAGCGCAACCACGACTGGCTGCGCTCGAAGGGGGTCACGCCCGTCGCCTACGGCGATGGACTCGCTGACCGCCTCCGCGAGGCCGCTCCGAACGGCGTCGATGAATTCATCGATCTGTTCGGACCCGAGTACGTCCAGCTGGCCGTCGACCTCGGCGTCCCGCCCGATCGCATCGAGACGATCATCTCCTTCGAAAAGGCCGGCGAGGTCGGCGCCAAGACCGAGGGCAGCGGGGATGCCACCACGACGGAGGTCCTCTCCGAGATGGCCGATCTGGCGGCATCCGGGCGGATCGAGATCCCGATCGCCGCCACGTACCCGCTGGACCAGGTGCGCGAGGCCTACGAGCAGCTCGAGAAGCGCCACACGCACGGCAAGATCGTTCTGATTCACCGCACAAGCAGTGCTGACTGGGCGCGCATTCGGCAGAGGTCGGAAACTCGATAGCTCGCCCGCCAGCGACTCACTCATTGAAAGTAAGCCCAGCACCGGACTGAAGACCGCGCTTTGCGGGGCAGCGAACCAGGCACCCCTCTTCCCTGAATCGCCGCATGACGTGCTCCCCACATCGCCCGGGACGCGCTTCGCAGACGGTCACTCAGCTTATGCCGCGAACCGCTGTGCCGCTCGAGCCCGCGCCTTCGCCGCCTCAACCTCCCGATCCTTAGGCGGAGCCGTGGTAGAGAGATCGCGAAGCAGCTGCTCGGAAGCCCGGGCGACCGCCTCGATGGCGCGCTCGAACGCCTCCTCGTTTGCCCGCGATGGCTTCCCGAACCCGCTGATCTTACGGACGTACTGCAGCGCCGCGGCCCGCACCTCCTCCTCGGTTGCTGGTGGGTCGAAGTTGTAGAGCGTTCGGATGTTTCGACACATCGGTCAAGCGTAAAGCCGCCGGCTGGGCCAGGCGTCTGCGCCCTCTCTACAGTGTTCCTATGGCCCGGCCGATGGACGGCGTGCCGCTGATCGCGGTCTGGAGCGACTACATATGACCGTTCTGCTACGTCGGCCTCGAGCGGGCGGCGTGGCTCGAGCGCCGGTTCGGCGCACGGATCGACTCCAGACCGTTTGATCTTCATCCCGAGTACCCGCCGGAGGGAATTCCGCGTGCCGAGCTCGAGCGCCGGTACGGCGCCGGGGTCGCCGAGCGCCGGCGAGAGATGTTCGAGCAGGCCGGACTGCCGTACGCCGAAACGCTCGACAAGATTCCCAACTCGCGTGGCGCGCTGATGCTCGCCGAGCTCGCTCGCGATCGCGGCGTGTTCGATGTGCTTCACCCTCGGCTGTTTGACGCCTACTGGGCCAGAGGCCGCGACATCGGCGACGAGCACGTGCTGGTGGACGAGGGAACCGCTGGCGGGCTCGAAGAGGGCGAGATCATCGACGTTTTGCGAGATGGGCGCTACCTGGGCCGGATCGAGGAGCAGACACGCGCCGCGATTGAGCTCGGCGCCGGGGGCGTCCCGGCCTGGCTGATCGATCAACGGATTCTCGTTCCAGGAGCCCAGCCTCACGACGTCTTCGCCCGCGTGCTCGAGCGCCTGGGCCACGCTCCCATCGCCTAGCTTGGCCCTCCGTGGTCCTTGACATTTGTGATCGGTTGATCAATAATCCGTGCATGGCCACCAGGACCGCCATCCGCCAGAGCGCCGAGGAGCGTCGCGAGCAAGTGCTCGAGGCGGCCACACACGAGTTCGCTCGGCGTGGCTATCACGCCGCGAGCACTGCGGCGATCGCCGAGCGTGCTGGGATCTCGCAGCCCTACATCTATGCGCTGTTTCCGAACAAGAAGGAGCTGTTCCTGGCGGCGCAGGCACGAATGATCAGTCATCTGCGCTCGACGTTCGTCAACGCAGCGCTTGGATTGGATAGCCCCGAAGAGCGCTTGCATGCGATGGGGATGGCGTACAGGCCACTGATCGAGGCGTGCCCCGACGAGTTGCTGCTGCAGATGCAGGGCCATGCCGCAGCGAGCGATCCCGACATCGGTCCCGCGGTCGCCGCCGCGTTCAAGGGGCTCTACGACGACGTACAGCGCGTCAGCGGCGCGTCGCCCGCCGAGGTGTCCGGGTTCTTCGCCTGCGGGATGCTGATCAATGTCGCCACCGCGCTTGGTCTGCCCGAGATCGTGGAGCCGGCACTCGAGTGGGATGTGGCCGCAAGCTGAAGACGACTGTGTTTTTTTGTGATGGAAACTTATCAATCAATCAATAACAGTTGGAGGAAGCCATGTCTTTGACTCGTCCTCGGACCGGCTGGACCCTGGCGCTCGTGTCCGCCGCGCTTTTCATGGTCACGCTGGACAACCTGGTCGTGACCACGGCTCTGCCGCGGATCCGCGTCGACCTGGGTGCCTCGCTAAGCGGGCTTGAGTGGATCGTCAACGCCTACACGCTGACCTTCGCGGTGCTCCTGCTGACCGGCGCCGCGCTGGGTGACCGTTTCGGGCGCCGGCGGATCCTGGCGGTCGGCTTGAGCGTCTTCACCGGCGCCTCGGCGCTAGCGGCGGTTGCTCCAACCACGAGCATGCTGATCGCCGCCCGCGCCGTGCAGGGTGCCGGCGCCGCGCTGGTGCTGCCCCTAACGCTGACGCTGCTCTCGGAGGCCTTCCCCGCCGGCCGGCGCGGCGTCGCCTTGGGTATCTGGTCCGGCGTGAGTGGCCTCGGGGTCGCGCTCGGACCCGTGATCGGCGGTGCGGTGGTAAGCGGCATCTCGTGGCAGTGGATCTTCTGGCTAAACGTGCCGATCGGTCTCGTGGTGGCCCCGCTGGCGCTGGCTCGTCTGAGCGAGAGCCGCGGCCCCAACAAGCAACTGGATCTTGGCGGTGTCGCGCTGGCGAGCGGCGGCCTGCTCGGGGTCGTGTATGCGCTCGTTCGCGCCAACGCACTCGGCTGGACCAGCACCACTGTGCTCGGGTCAGCGATTGCGGGCGTCGCGCTGCTGGCCGGTTTCGTCGTGTGGGAGGGGCGGACCAGCGCGCCGATGCTGCCGATGCGCCTCTTCCGCAGTCGCGCGTTCTCGGCCACCAACGCCGTGTCGCTGGCCATGTACTTCGGGATGTTCGGGGCGATCTTCCTGCTCGCCCAGTTCTTCCAGACGGCGCAGGGCTACACCCCGCTCGAGGCGGGCCTGCGCACGCTGCCCTGGACGGCGATGCCGATCTTCGTTGCGCCGGTGGCCGGACTGCTGTCAGACCGCATCGGCGGTCGACCGCTGATGTTTCTCGGCCTCGCCCTTCAGGCGACGGCGCTTGGCTGGCTGGCTACCGAGCTCAGCCCGACGCTCTCCTATGGGCGGATGATCGTCCCGTTCATGCTCGCCGGCGCAGGGATGGCGATGGTGTTCGCACCCGCCGCCAACGCTGTGCTCGGAGCGGTTCGCGCCGATGAGGCAGGCCAGGCCTCGGGCGCCACCAACGCGATCCGCGAAGTTGGGGGCGTGCTCGGGATCGCGGTGCTCGCCTCCGTGTTCAGCGGCGCCGGCGGTTACGCGACACCAAACACGTTCGTCAGCGGGCTGACCCCT
>Ga0187814_10000064_pt1 | contig 24619 bp, 20 predicted proteins | sample NC_S_4_FD_132450 | JGI IMG/M metagenome (GOLD analysis project Ga0187814, IMG submission 132450) | Wetland sediment microbial communities from Neuse River Estuary, North Carolina, USA - ASW-S_4 | ecosystem: Environmental > Aquatic > Freshwater > Wetlands > Sediment | place: USA: North Carolina... | reverse complement strand
TGACGCCGCCGACCACTTCGACCACTTCTGCACCCTGCTAGAGCGCGCCCGATGAGCGGGACGGGGCATCGCCGGTCGTCGTCAGTCGTTGCCGCCCCCGCATCGCCACCCCGCCCGGCGTCCGGTGGTGCGCATGCGCGCCGTGGTACGCGAGCGCATCCCGGTGCGGCCAGCCAAAAAAGATCGGGAAAATGGGGCGCCTGCGCGCCGTGGTGCCCAAGCGCGTCCTGGTGCGCCCAGTCCGGAAAGATCTTGGAAGATCCGTGCCCAACGGAAGAATGGGCGTCATATTTGCCCACCAATCTTCCGCTAGGCACCAATCTTCCGCGAAAGATGTCGTATCCACACCTAGAACACCGCTTGCCTCGAACAGGTAACCGGACACTGCATCGCACTAGCACGGGGGTGAGCCGTGCCGCGGCGTGAGGATCTGAAGTCGGTGCTGGTGATCGGGTCGGGGCCGATCGTCATCGGGCAGGGGTGTGAGTTCGACTACTCGGGGACCCAGGCCTGCCGGGTGCTGAAGCAGGAGGGAATCAGGGTCAGCCTGGTCAACTCCAACCCGGCCACGATCATGACCGACCCGGAGTTCGCCGACGCGACCTACGTGGAGCCGATCACCCAGGACACGCTGGAGAAGGTCATCGCGATCCAGCGCCCCGACGCGCTGCTCCCCACTCTGGGCGGGCAGACGGCGCTGAACGCCGCCGTCGCCCTGCACGAATCCGGCGTCCTGCAGCGGTACAACGTCGAGCTGATCGGCGCGAACATCGACGCGATCAGGGCGGGCGAAGACCGCCAGCGGTTCAAGCAGATCGTCACCAGCCTCGGCGCCGAGGTCCCCAAGAGCCGCATCTGCCGCAACCTGGACGAGTGCCTGGCGGCCGCGAGCGACGAAACAGGTCTCGGCTACCCCGTCGTGGTCCGGCCCTCGTTCACCCTGGGCGGGGCCGGTTCCGGGATCGCCAGGAACGAGGCGGACCTGCGCCGCATCGCCGGGGCCGGCCTCGACGCTAGCCCCACGCACGAGGTCCTGCTCGAGGAGAGCGTCCTGGGCTGGAAGGAGTTCGAGCTCGAGCTCATGCGCGACGCCAAGGACAACGTGGTCGTCGTCTGCTCGATCGAGAACATCGACCCGATGGGCGTGCACACCGGGGACTCGGTCACCGTGGCGCCCGCCATGACGCTCACCGACCGCGAGTACCAGCGGATGCGCGACACGGCGATCGCCATCATGCGCGCCGTGGGCGTGGACACCGGCGGCTGCAACATCCAGTTCGCGGTCGAGCCGCGTACCGGCCGCATGGTCGTGATCGAGATGAACCCGCGCGTCTCGCGCAGCAGCGCGCTCGCGTCCAAGGCCACCGGGTTCCCGATCGCCAAGATCGCCGCGCGGCTGGCCATCGGCTACACGCTCGACGAGATCGGCAACGACATCACCGGCCAGACCCCGGCCTGCTTCGAGCCCGCCCTCGACTACGTGGTGGTCAAGGTGCCGCGGTTCGCGTTCGAAAAGTTTCCGGGCGCCGATCCGGCGCTCACCACCCACATGAAGAGCGTCGGCGAGGCCATGGCCATCGGCCGGAACTTCCCCGAAGCGCTCCAGAAGGCCCTGCGTTCGCTGGAGAGTAACCACAGTTCGTTCGGCTGGAAGAACGAGAAGGGTGACGCGGGGAGCCTGCTGCACAAGGCGAGCACCCCCCACGACGGAAGGCTCGCCACCATCCACCAGGCGCTGCGCGCGGGTGCCAGCGTCGCCGACGTTGCGACCCACACGGGTATCGACCCCTGGTTCATCGAGCAGATCGAGCACATCGAGCACGTGGCCAGGCAAATAGCCAAAGCGCCGGCGCTGGACAAACAGACCCTGACCGCGGCCAAGGGCACCGGGTTCTCCGACGCCCAGATCGCCGAACTCCGCACATCCACCGAGACCGTGATCCGCGAGATCCGCTGGGCGCTGGGGGTGCGCCCGGTCTACCACGCCGTGGACACCTGCGCCGCGGAGTTCGCCGCCCGAACCCCCTACCTGTACTCGACCTACGACGACGAGACCGAGGTGCCGGAGGGCAGCACGCCCAAGGTGATCATCCTCGGCAGCGGGCCGAACCGCATCGGCCAGGGCATCGAGTTCGACTACGCCTGCGTGCACGCATCGTTCGCGCTGGCCGGCGCGGGCTACGAGACCGTAATGGTCAACTGCAACCCGGAGACCGTCTCAACCGACTACGACACGTCGGGTCGGCTGTACTTCGAGCCGCTCACCCTCGAGGACGTCCTTGAGGTCGTCAAAGCGGAGCAGGCCAGCGGCCCGGTCGCAGGCGTGATCGTCCAGCTCGGCGGGCAGACGCCCCTGGGCCTGGCCCGAGCGCTCGCCGCGGCAGGCGTACCCGTGGTCGGCACCTCGCCCGAGGCGATCCATCTGGCCGAGGACCGCGCCGCGTTCGCCCGTGTCCTCGAAAAAGCAGGTCTGACCGCCCCGCGGTACGGGACCGCCACAAGCCAGGACGCGGCGGTGCAGATCGCCCGCGAGATCGGGTACCCGGTGCTGGTGCGGCCCTCGTACGTACTCGGCGGGCGCGGCATGGAGATCGTCTACGATGACGCCACGCTGCGCGAATACATGAACAGGGCCACGGAGGTGAGCCCCGGCCACCCCGTCCTCATCGACAGGTTCCTCGACGACGCGATCGAGATCGACGTCGACGCGCTGTACGACGGGCGAGAGCTCTACCTCGGCGGCGTGATGGAGCACATCGAGGAGGCCGGCATCCACTCCGGCGACTCCGCCTGCGCGCTGCCACCGGTCACCATCGGCCGCGGCGACATCGCGCAGATCCGGACGGCGACCGAGACGATCGCCAGAGGCGTGGGCGTGCGCGGCCTGCTGAACGTGCAGTACGCGCTGGCCGCCGGGGTGCTGTACGTGCTGGAGGCGAACCCCAGAGCCAGCCGAACGGTGCCGTTCGTCTCCAAGGCCACCGCGGTACCGCTGGCCAAGGCCGCCGCGCGGATCATGCTCGGCGCCACGATCACCGGGCTCCGCAAAGAGGGCATGCTCCAGCCCGAGGGCGACGGCGGCCACCTCCCGCTGGACGCACCGGTCGCGGTCAAGGAAGCGGTCCTGCCGTTCGGCCGGTTCCGCGACCCGAGCGGGGCCGGCGTCGACACCGTGCTCGGCCCCGAGATGCGCTCGACCGGCGAGGTGATGGGCATCGACACGACGTTCGGCACGGCTTACGCCAAATCCCAGGCGGCCGTGTACGGCTCGCTGCCGGTGAAGGGCCGGGCGTTCGTGTCGATGGCGAACCGGGACAAGCGGTCGATGATCTTCCCGGTCAAGCGGCTAGCCGACCTGGGTTTCGAGATCTGGGCCACCGAGGGAACCGCCGAGGTGCTGCGGCGCAACGGCGTTCGTGCCAAGATCGTGCGAAAGCACGGCGACGGCCCGGGCCCCGACGGCGAGCCGACCGTGGTGACGCGGATCCTGGCCGGGGAGGTGGACCTGATCGTGAACACGCCGTTCGGCAGCCCGGGGCAGTCGGGTCCCCGCCTTGACGGCTACGAGATCCGCACCGCCGCGGTCCGCCGCGGTATCCCGTGCGTCACCACCGCGGCCGGCCTCGCCGCCGCCGTGCAGGGCATCGAGGCGATCATCCGCGGCGAGGTGGGCGTCCGGTCGCTGCAGGAGTACGCCGCGCTGCTCAGAAACGATCCGGGCGGGTCCCCCCGGGCCGGCGCGTAATGGCCCCGGTCCAGGTCCGCGCCACCGTGCTCACCGTGCGGCGCGTCGACGCGTACCACGCGATCACCTTGGTCGCCCCGGCCGTCGCGGCCAAGTTCAGGCCCGGCCAGTTCATCACGCTGGCCGTCGGCGGCCAGGAGACCTCCATGCTGGGACGGCGGGCCTTCACCGTGCACGACGTCCGCCCCGATCACGGCGGCACGGTGGAGTTCGTGTTCGAGGCCCGGGGGCCGGGGACCAGGTGGCTGGCCTCGCTGCACGCCAGGGACGTGCTGGATGTGGTGGGGCCGCTCGGCCGGCCGTTCCCGGTGCCCAGGGACCCGTCCCGGTGCCTGCTGGTCGGCGTCGGGTACGGCAGTGCCCCGCTGTTCGCGCTGGCCGCGCGGTTGCGCGTGCGCGCCTGCAGCGTGGACTTCCTGATCGGCGGGGCGAGCGCGGACCGAGTGTTCGGCGCGCTGACCGCGAGGCGGACCGGCCGCAGCGCCACGGTGGCCACCTCCGACGGCTCGCTGGGCGCGCGCGGAACGGTCAGCGAGATGCTGGAGCAGGTCATCCGCGAGGCCCGCACCGAGGTCATCTACGCGTCCGCACCCGTGCCGGACCTGCGCGCGATCACGGCGCTCGCCGCCCGGTACGACGTCCCGGTGCAGGCCTCGGTCGACGTCGCCATGGCCTGCGGGACCGGGGTCTGCATGGGGTGCGTGCTCCCGGTGACCGGCACCGACGGGATCACGCGGATCGTGCGCTCGTGCGTGGACGGACCGGTGTTCCGCGGTGATCTGGTCCGCTGGGATGACATGGGCACGATCCCGTTCGACGCCCTGGGCGCGCCCGGCTGGAAGCCGCTGCCCGCGCAGGAGCGGCCAACCGGGTCCGCATCAACCCACGCAGAATCCCGCCATGCCGGCTGAGGACCGCGAGGACCGCGAGGACCGCGAGGAGCGCCCGGACCGCGAGGAGCGCCCGCATGCCGGCTGACCTGCGGTCCAGGCTCGGCCAGCTGGAACTGCCCAACCCGGTGCTCGCCGCGGCGGGCTGCGCGGGCGCCGGGCGCGAACTGGCCCACTTCATGGACGTCGCCCGGGTCGGAGCGATCATCAGCAAGTCGATCATGACCGAGCCGCGGACGGGTAACCCCGCGCCGCGGCTGGCCGAGACGCCCAGCGGACTGCTGAACTCCGTCGGCCTGCAGGGCCCGGGCATCGACGCGTTTCTCCAGCGCGACCTGCCGTGGCTGCTGTCGCACGGGGCGCGGGTGATCGTGTCGGTCGCGGGCCAGACGATCCGCGAGTACGGTGCGCTCGCCGCGCGGCTGTCCGACGCGGCGGGGGTGTCCGCCGTCGAGGTCAATCTCTCTTGCCCGAACGCCGAGGAAACCGGCCGCCCGTTTTGCCTTGACCCGGGGACGGCCGGGCAGGTCGTCGCGGCCGTGCGCGGCGGCCTCAAGCCTGACATCCCGGTGTTCGCCAAGCTGTCGGCGGACGTGACCGACATTGTCGCCGTGGCCCGGGCCTGCGTCACGGCGGGTGCGGACGGGCTGTCCCTGATCAACGTGCTCCTCGGCATGGCCATCGATCCGGGAACCGCGCTCCCGGCGCTGGCCGGGACGTACGGCGGGCTGTCGGGCCCGGCGATCAGGCCGGTCGCGGTGCGGTGTATCTGGCAGGTCCGGGAGGCCTTCCCGGACGTGCCGATCATCGGGACGGGCGGGGTGCGCAGCGGCCGGGACGCGCTCGAGCTGATGCTCGCGGGCGCCTCGGTGATCGGGGTCGGCACCGAACTCGTGCACGACCCGTCGGCCTGCTCGCGCGTCCTGCGCGAGCTGGAGGAGGAACTGGCCGTCATCGGCGCCGACCGGGCGGCCGACGTCATCGGCCAGGCCCACGCGGCCCACGGAACCCACGGGGCCTACGGAGCCCACGGGGCCTACGGAGCCCACGGGGCCTACGGCCGGCTCACCCGCGGTGCGACCCGGTGGGGGTAGCGGCGCGGTATCGTCAATCGGCGGCGCCACGCGACAGAGCGCGAGCGACGCGTTCGGAGGAGTAGCCGTGAGCAATCCGGCCCCCGTGGCGGTGGCCCTCGACGCGCCCGACCTGGAAACGGCGGCGCGATGGGCAGCGATGGTGACGCCGCACGTGAGCACGGTCAAGGTGGGGCTTGAGCTGTACCTCCGGTACGGGCCGCAGGTGGTCGCCACGGTCCGCGGCGCCAGCCGGGTGGCCGTGTTCCTCGACCTCAAGCTGCACGACATCCCGGCCACGGTGGCCGGTGCCGCCCGGGCCGTAGCCAGGCTCCGGCCCGACGTGCTCACTGTGCACGCGGCGGGCGGCCCGGACGTGATCCGCGCGGCCGTGGAGGCCGCGCCCGGCACGATGGTCGCGGCCGTCACCGTGCTGACCTCGCTGGACGACGACGACCTCGGCCGCATCGGCCTGGCAGGGCCGGTGCCGGATGCGGTCCGGCGGCTGGCTGTGCTTTCGGTGGAGGCGGGCGCGCAGGGCCTGGTCTGCTCGCCGCGCGAGGTCGCCGCGGTCCGGTCCGAAGTCGGCCAGGACGTGACGCTCATCACGCCCGGCGTGCGCCCCGCCGGGACCGAGGCCCACGACCAGGCCCGGGTGGCCACGCCTGAGGAGGCCATCCTGGCCGGGGCGGACCTCCTGGTGATCGGGCGGCCGATCACGCGTGCGCCCGATCCGGGGGCTGCCGCGGCGGCCATCGCCGCCTCGCTGCGCCGGCTCCGACCCCAAAACCCCCAGCTCTGACCCTCAGACCCCCAGCTCCGACCCCCCAAGACCCCCAGCGTGACAGAGCCTAACGCCCGCCGGACCCGGCAAATGTGACATGGGGTGACGCTCAGCTCACGCAGCGAGTAAGATGTCAGGAAGCTCAGCGGGCCCCAAGTGGGCCTAAGCCCCGCGTTGCCCCTTAAACGCGACAAAGGCCACAAAGGCCCCAGAGCACGACAACCACCACTCGACCACCTCGAAACTTGAAGTTCAGAGGGCTGAAGGCCCGACGAAGCCAGAGCAGCGAAGCCAGATAAGCGCCACGGGAAAGCCGCCGGGTGCCCCGCAGGCGGCGTGGCCGAAATGTCAGCGGAATCCACGACGCGCCGGACCCGGCGATGAACCGGCCGCGGGTCCATGGCATACCCTGGTGTCCTGCACCGTAGCGGCGGAATATCGAAAGGACAGACTCGCCGCGTAGCGTGTAACCTGGGCAGATGTAACTCTGAGTAATCAATCACATACTAAGAGTAATATATTTAAAATTGTGACGACGTAAACGGGGGTTTGCGTTGCCGAAAGGGTACGTGATTGGCTAGTTTCCCCTCCCGACAAACAATTTTCCCAACGAAACCCGAGGTGACCCCGAGTGGCTCTTCCTCCCCTCACTCCTGAAGAGCGTGCGGCAGCCCTGGAGAAGGCGGCCCGTGCACGCAAAGAACGCGCCGAGGTGAAGAACCGCCTCAAGCGCGGGGCCACGACCTTGTCCGATGTCATCAAGGAAGGCACTCACGATGACGTCATTGGCAAGATGAAGGTCTCGGCTCTGCTTGAATCCCTGCCCGGCGTGGGCAAGGTCAGGGCCAAGCAGATCATGGAAAGGCTTGGCATCGCGGAATCGCGCCGCGTCCGCGGGTTGGGTACCAACCAGCGGGCCGCGCTTGAGCAAGAGTTCGGTGCCGATATCTGAACCGCATAGCAGGCGCGAACCAGGCCCTGGCGGTACCGCGGTTGCGACCACGGTGCATTCGCGGCTGACCGTGCTCTCCGGGCCCTCCGGGGTCGGGAAGAGCACGGTCGTCGCCGAACTCGCCAGGACTTCCCCCCAGATCTGGATATCCGTGTCGGTCACGACGCGGCGGCCCCGTCCCGGGGAAGTGGACGGGCGCCACTACCACTTCGTGGACGACGCCGAGTTCGACCGGCTCGTGGCCGACGGGGCGCTGCTGGAGTGGGCGCGGTTCTCCGGCCACAGGTACGGCACTCCGCGCGAGCCTCTCAAGGAGAAACTCGAGGCCGGGGTCTCGTGCCTGCTCGAGATCGACGTGGCGGGCGCCAGACAGGTCAGGAAGGCGGCGCCCGAAGCCCGCCTGGTGTTCCTGGCCCCGCCGTCGTGGGACGAGCTCGTGAGCAGGCTCACCGGCCGCGGCACGGAGCCGCCCGATGTGCTCGAACGCAGGCTCGCGGCGGCCAAGGAAGAGCTAGCGGCCGCCGATGAGTTCGACATCACGCTGGTCAACACATCCGTCCAGGACGTATGCCGCCAGCTGGTAGCCTTGATGGAGCAGTGACCTACGGAAGGCAGAACGTGGCATCCAGTCAGGCCCCCGACGGGATCATCAACCCGCCGATCGACGAGCTTCTCGATGTCGTGGACAGCAAGTACCGGCTGGTAATCATGGCCGCGAAGCGCGCACGGCAGATCAACGCCTACTACTCGCAGCTCGGCGAGGGGCTGCTGGAGTACGTCGGCCCGCTGGTGGAGACGCGCAGCCAGGAGAAGCCGCTGTCCATCTCGCTGCGCGAGATCAAGGAACACCTGCTCTCCGTCGAGACGACGGAAGGCTAGCCGGCCAGCCCGGGAAGCCAGGCCCAAGGCATGCCGGCCCGCGTCATCCTCGGCGTCGGCGCAGGCATCGCGGCGTACAAGTGCTGCGAGCTCCTCAGGCTCCTCACCGAATCCGGTCATCGCGTCCGGGTCATCCCGACCCCCGACGCGCTCCGTTTCGTCGGCGAGGCGACCTGGGCTGCGCTGTCCGGCGAGCCGGTCACCACCGATGCCTGGACCGGCGTCGACGAGGTTCCGCACGTCCGGCTGGGCCAGTCGGCCGACCTCGTCCTGGTCGCCCCCGCGACCGCCGACCTGATGGCGCGCGCCGCGGCCGGGATGGCCGGGGACCTGCTGACCGCCACGCTGCTGACCGCCAGGTGCCCGGTCCTGTACGCGCCGGCCATGCACACCGAGATGTGGGAGCACCCCGCGACGCAGGCGAACGTGGCGCTGCTGCGCAGCCGCGGGGCCATCGTGCTCGACCCCGCCGTCGGCCGGCTCACCGGCGCGGACAGCGGCCCGGGGCGGCTGCCGGAGCCCGAGGAGATCTTCGCCGCCGCCGTCCGCCTGCTAAACGGCGGCCCGCAGGACCTCAGGGGTCGCCGTGTCGTCGTCTCCGCGGGCGGCACCAGGGAAGAGATCGACCCGGTCCGGTTCATCGGCAACTGGTCGACAGGGACGCAGGGGTTCGCCCTCGCCCGAACGGCCGTCGCCCGGGGCGCCGAAGTCACCGTCGTGGCGGCCAACGTCACCCTGCCCGACCCGGCGGGGGTCAAGGTCACCCGGGTCGTCTCGGCGCGGGAGATGCAGGACGCCGTGAACGCCGCCGCGCCTCAGGCCGACGCGATCGTCATGGCGGCCGCGGTGGCGGATTACCGCCCCGAGACGCGCAACGACGCCAAGATCAAGAAGGACGGCCAGCCGCCCGAGCCGCTCCGCCTGACCGAGAACCCCGACATCCTCGCCGGACTGGCCGCGCTCCGGACCGCCCGAACCGCCGCTAAGCGCCAGGTTCTGGTCGGCTTCGCCGCCGAGACGGATACCTCGCCCGCGGCCGCCCGGGCCAAGCTGGCTCGCAAGGGCTGCGACCTGCTCGTCGTCAACCCGGTAGGCCACGGGCTGGGCTTCGGCACCCCCGACAACGAGGCAGTGGTCTTCGCCGCCGACGGAACGGTCACGAAGATCCCGCGCGGGCCGAAGGAAGCGCTCGCCGACGTCGTCTGGAACCTGGTCGCGGAACGGCTCGCTTAGCCGCTGCGATTGTCCGTATCATCCGCAAGGTCCGGCGGCTCAGTTAGTGCAGGATAAACTCACGGCAGTCCCATCACGAGGAGAAACGACGTGGCGCGTCGCCTATTCACTTCCGAGTCGGTCACGGAGGGTCATCCCGACAAGATGGCCGACCAGATCAGTGACGTCATCCTTGACGCGATGATCAAGGACGACCCAGGCAGCCGGGTCGCGGTGGAGACCCTGATCACCACCGGCCAGGTCCATGTCGCGGGCGAGGTCACCACCCAGACCTATGTCGACATTCCCGGCATCATCAGGGACAAGATCCTGGAGATCGGCTACGACTCCTCGGCCAAGGGCTACGACGGGGCGTCCTGCGGCGTCTCGGTCTCGATCGGCTCCCAGTCCCCGGACATTGCCCAGGGCGTCAACGACGCGTTCGAGTACCGCGAGGGCGAGGGTACCGACGAGTTCGACCGGCAGGGCGCGGGCGACCAGGGGCTGATGTTCGGCTACGCCTGCCGTGACACGCCAGAGCTCATGCCGCTGCCGATCATGCTCGCGCACCGGCTGGCCAGGCAGCTGACCGAAGTCCGCCGCGCGGGCACGGTCCCCTACCTGCGCCCGGACGGCAAGACCCAGGTGACCATCGAGTACGCGGGCGACACCCCAGTCCGGCTGGACACGGTGGTGGTCTCGACGCAGCACGCGCCGGACATCAACCTCAAGGAGCTGCTGACCCCCGACATCAAGGACTACGTGGTCGAGCCGGTCCTGGCCGACGCGGGCATCGAGATCAGCGGCTACCGCCTGCTGGTCAACCCGACCGGCCGGTTTGAGATCGGCGGCCCCATGGGCGACGCCGGGCTGACCGGGCGGAAGATCATCATCGACACCTACGGCGGCATGGCCAGGCACGGGGGAGGGGCGTTCTCCGGCAAGGACCCGTCGAAGGTCGACCGGAGCGCCGCCTACGCGATGAGGTGGGTGGCCAAGAACGTGGTCGCCGCCGGGCTGGCGGACCGGTGCGAGGCCCAGGTCGCCTACGCCATCGGCAAGGCGATGCCGGTCGGGCTCTTCGTGGAGTGCTTCGGCACCGAGAAGGTGCCCGTGGAGCGTATCCAGGACGCGGTCATGCAGGTCTTCGACCTGCGACCGCGCGCCATCATCGCCGCGCTCGACCTACTGCGCCCGATCTACGCACAGACCGCGGCGTACGGGCACTTCGGCCGCAGCGAGCCCGACTTCTCCTGGGAGCGCGCCGACCGCGCCGACCAGCTCCGAGGCGCCGCAGGCCTGTGACAAGCCCCGGAACCTGCTTCTCATCTTTATCCTGAACGGCGGTGGTTCCACTCCCCGTCCCATCGGGCCCGGGTCGGGCATCGGCCGGGTTCTGATAGGACTTCAAGCGTGGCTAAGGGGTCCAAGGACCAGGCGCTCAGCACGCGCCTGCCGGTCGCGAGGGTGGCGGTGGACATCTCCCTCGCTCACCTCGACCGCCCCTTCGACTACCTGGTCCCGGCCAGCATGGACGAGGCGGCCGTGCCGGGCTGCCGGGTCCGGGTCAGGTTCGCCGGGCAGCTCGTCGACGGCTACCTGCTGGACCGGGCCGACTCGAGCGAGCACCAGGGCAGGCTGGCCCGGCTGGAGCGCGTGACCTCGCCCGAGCCCGTCCTCACCCCCGAGATCTTCGACCTGGCCCGGGCGGTAGCGGACCGGTACGCGGGCACCCTCGCCGACGTGCTCAGGCTGGCCATCCCGCCCCGTCACGCGACCGCCGAGCGCGAGGCGTCGCAGCCGCCCCCGCAGGATCCCGAGCACCCCGGCCAGCCGGACGGTTCGGAGCGCCCGGAGCACCCCGGCCCTCTGGACGAGCCACAACGCCCGGAGCCCGGCCCGTGGGCCCGCTACCCGGCCGGGCCCTCGTTCTTGGCCGCGCTGGCCGAAGGCCGTCCGGTGCGGGCCGCCTGGTCGGCCCTCCCCGGCCCCGATTGGCCGACCGAGATCGCCATCGCCGCCGCCACCACCGCGGCCGCGGGCCGCGGCATCGTTATCGTCGTTCCCGACGCCAGGGATTTGGCCCGCGTCGATGCGGCGCTCCGGGGCGTAAGCCACGGCGGCCACGTCTGCCTGACCGCCGATCTCGGCCCGGCCGAGCGCTATCGCCGCTGGCTGGCCGTCCGCCGCGGGCTGGTCCGAGTGGTGGCCGGCACCAGGGCCGCGATGTTCGCGCCTGTCTGCCACCTCGGCCTCGTGGTCCTCTGGGACGACGGCGACGACCTGCACGCCGAACCCCGCGCCCCGTACCCGCACGCCCGTGAGGTCCTCGCGCTGCGCGCGCACCGGTCGGGGGCGGCCGCCCTGATCGGCGGCTTCGCCCGCACCGCCGAGCTGACCCAGCTGGTCGCGGCCGGCTGGGCGCGACCGCTGACCGGCCGCCTGGACACCGTGCGGCAGGTGATGCCGCAGGTCCGGGCCGCGCCCGACGAGGCCGAGCTGGCCCGGGACGCAGCGGCCATGACCGCGCGCCTGCCGAGCCTCGCGCTGCGCAGCGCCCGGACCGCCCTATCGGGAAATGCCCGCCCCACCCCCAGGCCCGACACACGCAGCACCCGGGCGGACGGGGCCAGCGGCCAATCGGACCGGCCCGGCACCCCCGCGGACGGGGCCAGCGGTCGGCCGAACGAGGCCAATGCTCGGCCGGTAGGCGCCCTGGCGGGCGGGCCGGTGCTCGTCCAGGTGCCGAGGCGCGGTTACCTGGCCGCGATCGCGTGCGCCCGGTGCCGCGCGCAGGCCAGGTGCGCCGTGTGCGGCGGGCCGCTGCAGATCGGCGGCTCGCACGAGATCCCAGGCTGCCGCTGGTGCGGGGCGATGGCCACGGACTGGGCGTGCCCGCGGTGCGGGTCCGACCGCCTGCGCGCGATCGTCACTGGCGCAGCCCGGACCGCGGAGGAACTCGGCCGAGCCTTCCCTGTGGTACCCGTCCGCACCTCCGGCGGTGAGCACGTGCTGGCCGAGGTATCCGCCGAGCCCGCCCTGGTCATCGCCACTCCTGGCGCCGAGCCCGTGGCCGCCGGGGGCTACGCCGGCGCCCTGCTCCTGGACGGCTGGGCCCTGCTCGGCCGGCCCAGCCTGCGCGCCGCCGAGGAGACGCTGCGCAGGTGGCTGAACGCCGCCGCGCTCGCCAGGCCCGGCGCACCGGTGATCGTGCTGGCCGACGCGGCCCTTCCCGCGGTCCAGGCCCTCATCCGCTGGGATCCGGTCACCTTCTCCGAGCGCGAGCTGGCCGAACGAGCCCAGCTCGGCTTCCCGCCCGCGGTGCGGATGGCCGCCGTCACCGGGCCCGCCTCCGCCGTGGCCGACTTCGTCGCCTCGGCTGAGCTCCCCGGCCAGGCGGAGATACTCGGTCCCGTCCCCGCGGAGACACACGTCCCCGGCCGCGCCGGGCCGGAATCAGGCCCCGATGCCGAGCCGCAGGAGCGCGCGCTGATCAGGGTGCCACGGTCCGCGGGCCTCGACCTGGCCCGCGCGCTGCACGCCGCGCAGGCGCAGCGCAGTGCCCGCAAGGAGGGCGCGGCGGTCCGGGTTCAGCTCGACCCGGCCGAGGTGGCCTGACGGCTAGACTGGGAATGCGGCGGCACGTGAGCGGCTGCTCGCTGTCAGGTGTCCAGGAGGTTTCGTGAGCGTCAAGCCGATCCGTCTGTTCGGTGACCCCGTGCTGCGCACCCCGGCCGAGCCGGTCCGCGACTTCGACGCCGAGCTCCGCAGGCTCGTCAAGGACCTCACCGACACCATGCTCGATGCGCCCGGCCTCGGCCTGGCCGCGCCGCAGATCGGGGTCGGCCTGCGGGTGTTCACCTACCACGTGGACGACGAAGAGGCGGGGCACCTGATCAACCCCTCGCTCGACCTGTCCAAGGACGAGGAGGAGGGAGAGGAGGGCTGCCTGTCCTTCCCCGGGCTCACGTACCAGGTCAAGCGCGCGTACCGGGTCATTGCCAAGGGCTTCAACATGTACGGGGACCCGGTCACTATCGAGGGCACCGAACTGCTGGCCCGCTGCATCCAGCACGAGACCGACCACCTGGACGGCATCTTGTTCATCGACCGGATGGACCGTGCCCAGCAGAAACTGGCGATGAAGGCGATCCGCGACGCGGAATGGTTCAGGGACCCCATCCCCAGGGTCAAGGTGTCCCCGCACGAGACGCTGGGCCGGGCCTTCTGACATGCGCACATTCCCGGAGCCGTGACGAGCGATGCGCCTGGTCTTCGCGGGGACCCCGCAGACCGCGGTACCGACGTTTGACGCGCTGCTGGCCTCACGGCACGACGTGGTCGCCGTGCTGACCCGGCCCGACGCGCGCGCGGGCCGCGGCCGGAAGGTGGAGTCGAGTCCCGTGGCGCGGCGGGCCGCCGAGGCGGGCCTGGAGGTGCTCGCCCCCACCCGGGCGCGCGACCCCGCGTTCCAGGAGCGCCTGCGCGAGATCGCCCCGGACTGCTGCCCGATGGTCGCCTACGGCGCGCTGATCCCGCAGCCGGCGCTCGACATCCCGGCGTTCGGCTGGGTCAACCTGCACTTCTCCGTACTGCCCGCCTGGCGCGGGGCCGCGCCGGTGCAGCACGCCATCATGCACGGCGATGACGTCACCGGCGCGACCACGTTCCACGTCGTCGCCGAGCTGGACGCGGGCCCGGTCTACGGTGTGCTCACCGAGCCGGTCCGGCCCCGCGACACCAGCGGCGACCTGCTGGAACGCCTGGCCTATTCCGGCGCGGAGCTCCTTGTCGCGACGCTGGACGGGATCGAGGCCGGGACGCTGACCGCGATCCCGCAGCCCGCCGAGGGCATCAGCTTCGCGCCGAAGATCACCGTCGCGGACGCGCGGGTGGACTGGAAGCTACCCGCCCTCGCGATCGACCGGCTGATCCGCGCCTGCACGCCCGACCCGGGGGCCTGGGCGGATCACGAGGGCGCCCGGCTCAAGCTCGGGCCCGTTACCATCGCCGACCCGTCGCCGGGCGCGGCCCTGGCCCCCGGCGAGCTGCGGGCCGACCGGCACGCGGTGTACGCGGGGACCGGCTCCCGCCCGGTGCGCCTGGGTGAGGTGCAGGCCGAGGGCAAGCGCCGGATGGAAGCAGCCGACTGGGCCCGCGGCCTGCGGTCCGACGGCCCCCTCTGGCTCGGCTGACCATGGCCCGGCACCCGAAGGCCGCGTCCGGCCCGGCGGACAGGCCCAATCGGTCGGCCCCGTCCGGCTCGGCTGACATGCCCCGGCACCCGAAGGCCCCGTCCGGCCCGGCGGACAGGCCCAATCGGTCGGCCCCGTCGGCCTCATCCGGCCCGGCCGACGTGGCCGGGCCGCAGCCGCGCCGCACCCGGTCGGGCCGCGCGGGCGGCTCAGGCGCCGCTCCGTTCCGCGCCGATCCGGCTCGCCGCGCCGCCTATGACGTCCTGCGCGCGGTAGCGGACCGGGACTCCTTTGCCAACCTGCTGCTCCCGGCCATGCTCGCCGAGCGGGGCCTGACGGGCCGCGACGCAGCCTTCGCCACCGAGCTGACCTACGGCACGCTGCGCGGCCGCGGCACCTACGACGCGATCCTGGCCGCCTGCAGCGACCGCGACCAGCTGGACCCGCCGGTCCTGGACGTCCTCCGGCTCGGCGCGCATCAGCTCCTGGCCACCAGGGTCGGCCACCACGCCGCCGTGGCCACCTCGGTCGACCTGGTCAAGGACGTGTGCGGGCCCCGTCCGTCCGGCTTCGTCAACGCCGTGCTGCGCCGGGTCGCCACCCGCGACCTGGAGGCCTGGATGGCGATCGTCGCCCCCGATCGCGCTCAGGACCCGTCCGGGTACCTCGCCGTCCGGCACAGCCATCCGCGCTGGATCGTCGACGCATTCCGCGACGCCCTCGGCGATGCCGCCGACGCCGAGCTCGAGGACGCCCTGGCGGCCGGCAACGTCCGGCCGGACGTGGTGCTCGCCGTCACGCCGGGCCCGTCCGGCCTCCCGGAGCCGGCCCAGGCCGCCGGGCGGACGCAGTGGTCACCGTACGGCCTGCGCTTGACCGGCGGTGACCCGGCGCCCCTGGTCGCCACGGGCCAGGCCGCCGTCCAGGACGAGGCCAGCCAGCTGGCCGCGCTCGCGCTAACCCGCGTCGAACCCTCCGACGCCGCCAGCCAGGACCGCCTCTGGCTCGACCTGTGCGCGGGTCCGGGCGGCAAGGCGCGCCTGCTGGCCGGGCTCGCCGCCGCGCGAGGGGCCCGACTGGTCGCCTCCGACCTCCGCCCCCACCGCGCCAGGAAGGTCCTGCGCGCCCTCCGCCGCGCCCGGCCCGGCCGCGCGAGCGACGGTCCCGGCCGCGGGAGCGACGGTCCCGGCCGCGGGAGCGACGGTCCCAGCCGCGGGAGCGACAGTCCCGGCCGCGCGAGCGACAATGCGGTGGTCGTGGCCGACGGGCTCCGCGTCCCGTGGCCGCCGGGCACGTTCGATCGCGTGCTAGCCGACGTCCCCTGTTCCGGCCTGGGATCGCTGCGTCGCCGTCCCGAGGCCAGGTGGCGCAAGACCCCGGAGGGCGTACGCAACCTGGCCGGCCTCCAGCGCGGGCTGCTGAACGCGGCCCTGGATTCGGTCCGGCCGGGCGGCGTGGTGGCCTACGTGACCTGCTCCCCGCACGTGGCCGAGACCCGCGAGGTCGTCACCGACGTCGCCGACCGCCGCGGTGACGTCACGATCCTGGACGCCCCCGCCGTCCTCGCCGAGGTCCCCGGCCTGCGCAGCCCCGAACCCCGGTTCGCCCAGTTCTGGCCGCACCGGCACGGGACCGATGCGATCTTCCTGGCCCTGCTCAGGCGCGAGTGAGCGCCCTGGTCTGCCCTAGCCGGGCGTTCCCGATGTCGGCCCGCTGGCCCTGGGCGAAGCCGGCGCCGTAGCCCCGGCCGCTGTAGGTGATCCGGGTCTTCCGCGTGATGGGGTAGGCCTGCTCCAGCTGCCTGCGGATGACGACCGCCCGGTCCGCGAGGACCAGCGCGGTGCTCGGACCCGTGTGAGCTTCCCCTTCGGCGGTGGTCGCCGCGCGGTCCTCGGCCGACCGGACCCGCGCGATGACGGCGCTGACGAAGCCGAGCAGCCAGCTCCGCCGCCAGGCCCGCGGGCTGCGGACCCCGGCGGGCACGATCGCGGCGGTCAGCCCGCGGGCCATCTGAAGCAGCAGCGAGGTGTAGAGGATGTCGGCCCGCTCCAGGTCCGAGGCGTAGCCGAACACGTGGATGCGCGTCCCGGGTCGGCTGGTGTGCAGGATGACGCACTGGCACCGCATCGCGCCCGCCAGCCCGGCCAGCAGGTGGGCCCGGACCTGAGCCCACGGGTTGTCGATGTCGATAATGCGGCTGTCCGGCCGGTCCGTGTCCGGGCGAGCGGCGGCCAGCCTGGCCCGGTCGATCCCGTATCGGGCCATCAGTTCGGCGGCCTTCGCGGTGAGCGCCTCGGCCTCCGGCGGGGTGACCCCCTCGGCCTCGGCCTTCGCCAGCAGCTTGCGCACCCGGTCGAGCAGCGCGCTGGGCGGATCTGACGGCATAAGCAACCTCCAGGTAGGTCCATGATCGAACTCAGTATCGAACCATACCCGCCAGGTACGACATTCCCGATCCCCCGGTCCCCGGCCCCATCCCCGCACTCTACACTCGGCCTTATCATGGCCGTTCAGATCTCGCCGAGCATCCTGTCAGCGGACTTTGCCCGCCTCGCCGATGAGGCCGCCGCGGTCGCCGCCGTCGCGGACTGGCTGCACGTGGATGTGATGGACAACCATTTCGTGCCGAACCTCACCCTGGGCCTGCCCGTGGTCGAGTCACTCCTCAAGCACGCCACGCTGCCCCTCGACTGTCACCTGATGATCGAGGAGCCGGACCGGTGGGCACCGGGCTACGCCGAGGCCGGCGCGCGCAACGTGACGATCCACGTCGAGGCGGCGCAGTCCCCGGTGCGGACGCTGCGCGCCATCCGGGCCGCGGGCGCGCGTTCCGGGCTCGCCGTGAACCCCGGCACGCCCGTGGAGTCCTGCGAGGACCTCCTGACCGAGGTCGACATGCTGCTGCTGATGACGGTGGAACCGGGCTTCGGCGGCCAGCACTTCCTGGACATAGTGCTGCCCAAGCTGCGCCGCGCGCGCTCGCTGGTCGCCGAGTACGGCACCGCCGTATGGCTCCAAGTCGACGGCGGGGTCAGCGAGGAGACCATCGAACGGTGCGCGGAGGCCGGGGCCGACGTGTTCGTCGCCGGCTCGGCCGTGTACGGCTCCCAAGACCCGGCCCGTGCCGTCCAGGCCCTCCGCGCGCAGGCCGAGCGCGCCACGGCGCACGCGGCCTGGGCCGTCCACCCCCAGCCGGGCTTCCCCGGCTGAGGCCGTCCGGCCTCAGGCGACCGATCTGACCTTTGGGACCGTCGTGGTGGCTGTCTGTCCTCGTGGAACGGGATGGCACGAGACGGACCGCCCATGGCATAAAGGACCGTGGACACCTCGCCGGTCTTGTTGGCAGGAGGCAGCGATGGCTCAGGTTCCTTCGCACGTTGATACGTCGGCGGCGCTGGGCTCCAAGCCGCTGGCCCAGGTCGCCGTCTATCCCCTCGGGAGCTACTGGGCCTTTATCGCCCGCACCCAGGGGCGATGGATAGCCAGGATCGCGCTCGGCCGCCGGCCAGACCCCGATCACGCGCAGACGCCGCTTTTGCACGTGTCCCACAGCGCCGCGCAGGTCGCTACCGTCGCGCCCGGTCCTGTCGTGGCCGTTCCGGTGGCGCAGTCCGGGTCCGTCCTGGCGGTCACCAGCCAGGAGCTCGCGCTGATCAGGTATGGGCTCCACGGGGTGTCCCTGAGGGCGGGGCAGGTGCTCTTGCGGATGCCGCGCGGCGAGGTGAAGACGGCGCTGCTCGGCCGCGGCTGGCACGGCATGATCGGCACCGCTCCCAGCCGGCTCACGATCGTGCTGGTCAACGGCGACACCTGGCGGTTGGAAGTGTTCTGGATTGACAAGAGGCGCGCTAAGGCCGTCGTCCGGGCGCTCACGGCCCAGCAGCCGCATCAAGCCCAGTCCTCCGGGCCCCCCGCGCAGTAGCCCTATCCAGGCCCCGGTCCCGGCCGCCGGATGCGGTGGCGGGTCCTCGCCGCTGTTACCGGCGCCGTCGCCGCAGCCATCAGGATCATCGCCGGCGTTTCGATCGCGTTGTCCGGGCCCGGATGCCGGTCCTTCCGCGCAACCGGGACCATCGCGGTCGGCAGTTCCGGGGTCGGCTGCATCGTGTTCGAGGTGCCGGCCACGGCGCTCGCCGACCGCTCCCGGTCTGCGGCGGGAATCCCAGCGAGCCACGAACCCTACGGAAACCGGGTACGCGGTCTCCTTTAGTTCCCGACATTGCCGTTAACCCCGGCCGGGGCCGGCTGAGCTCCGGCCCGACGACCTGAGGCCGGCCGGTTGCCAGGCGCCGTTGCGACCGGGAGATCCGCCACGCCCGGCGAAGCGCCCGAGCCCGATGAGCCGCTCGGAGCCGCCGCGGGAGCGCCGAGATTGAGGCTCAGCACGACCGAGACCGTGATCCCGCCGGGCTGCACGGTGAGCTGCCCGCCCAGCGTGAGCAGGTCGCTGGCGGTCACGGTGACCGTCGTGCTCGAGCCGGCCTGCAGCGTCCCGGACGACGGTGACACGGTCAGGCCGCCGATCAGGCCCTGTGACTCCGTGATGGACCAGTTCACCGGGCCGTTCGACGCCGTCAGGGTCAGGGTGGCGGAGCTGCCCACGCTCAGCAGGACCGACGTGGGGCTCACGCCCAGCGTGCCCGGAGCCGGCGGCGATGGCGGGGAGGAGGACGAGGACGAGGCTGAGGGAGTAGAGCCCGCGGACGGAGCGGCCGAGTTCGGGGCCATGGTCACGCCGGACGACGCCTCGGGAGTCGGGGTCGGCTCCGGCGACGGGGGCGCACTGCTCTTGGCCGAACCCGAACCCGAACCCGACGGCGCGACGACGCCGACCGCGCCGCCCGCCGTGGCCGTAGGCGACGGCGACCCGCCGACCACGGGCCCCGGCGAACCGGGCCCGACCCCGCCCGCCGGCACCGTCGGGTGCGGCCGCTGGCTCTGCGGGCCCGGCGCGCTGCCGGACCCCGCGCTGCCGGACCCCGCGCTGCCGGACCCCGCGCTGCCGGATACCACCCCAGTGCTGGCGGGCGCCGTCCCCCGGGCGAGGGCCGCCTGCCCGGGGTGGTGCCCGGGGCCTCCGCCGGCCAGCGCCACGCCGATGACGGTGGCGGCGACCGCCGCCGCCGCCACGCCGCCCGCGGTGACCTGCCCCTGCCGGGTGCGCCACCACGGTGTCTTCGGCGGGTCCAGCGGTTTCGGGAACCCGGTATGCCCGAACGTCGTTCGCTGCGCCACGATGGCCCGGTGCGCGACCGCCTCTGGCGTGTCGCTGCTGGCCAGCTTGAGCACGTGTCCGCGCAGCCCCGCGGGCATGGGGGCGATCGGCAGCGCGGCCAGCGGCGCCAGGCCGAGCAGCAGCGCGGGAGCCAGCTCGCGGCGCTTCCGCTCGGCGCAGACCGGGCATCGCTCGATGTGACGGTTGAGCCGCTTGCGCGTCAGCACGGTCAGCTGCCCGTCCCAGCCCTCGAGCATCGCGCTCAGGACGGCGCAGTCTTCTTGCCCCGTGCGGGCCACCAGCAGCGCGCCGAGCGAGGTCTCCAGCTGATCGCGGGCGCGGGACAGCAGCGCGTGCGTGTGGTTGCGCGATACCCCGAGCAGGGCCGCGATCTCCGCGACGTCGAGCCCCTGCCGTATCTGCAGCTCGATCAGGTCCTGGTCGCTGGCCTTCAGCCCGCGGACCGCGGACCGCAGCAGCGCGCGCAGTTCCGCGCGGCTCGCCTCGCCGCTGGCGTCCGCCGTCGCATCGGTCACGTCGGGCATCGTGTCCAGGGAAGCTGTGGGGTGCGCCGCGGTCGTGCGCGTGCGCCGGTAGCACTCGTTGCGCGCCACGGCGTAGAGCCACGGCCGGAGCCGGTTCTGATCACGTAGACCCGCCAACCGGTCCGCCGCGATGACGAAGGTGTCCTGCACGACGTCGGCGGCATCAGCGGGCTCGCGCAGCAGGGAGCGGCAGTAGGCGTACAGCGGGGCGGCGTACTTGTCGTAAGCCTCGGCCAGCCCGCCGGGGTCGCCTGCCACGATAGCCGCGACCACTTCGCTGTCGCGCATACATCTATGTAACCGCGCGAACACGCATACGGACAATACCGGAGGGCTCTCACACCTGTTCCAGTCCCGTTTCAGGCCGGACGCCGAGAACTTACCCCCCCTCCGCGGTAAGTTCCCGGCGACCGCCGTTTCCCCTCTTGTCTGCTCCCACCGGTAGGAGTCGGGCCGCCGGGATCGGCCAACGCTTTTTCGCGAAGTTTTTAGCCGATGATCACCAGTAGGGCGTGACCGTGACGATGATCCCGCCGGGTTCCACCGTGAGCTGTCCGGCCGCGATGAGCAGATCGCTAGGCGTGACCGTAACTGTCGCACTCGCGCCGGCTGTCAGCGTGCCAGATGACGGTACGACGGCCAGGTCGCCGATCAGGCCCTGCGATAGCGAGATGGACCAGCTCACGGGGCCGTTCGAGGCCGTCAGGATGAGGGTGACGGAGCGGCCGGGCAGGGGGGCGATCGATTTGGGGAGCACGGTCAGGGTGCCCTGGACGGGCGGGGGCATGGCGGTACCGCTCGCCCTGGCCGTAGAGGATCGGGCTGACGGGCGGGGCGAGCCCCGCCCGGACGCTGACCTGCTGGCCGAAGGCCGCGAGCCCGCAGCCGAGCCGCCCGCGGCCGAGCGGCCCGCAGCCGAGTCGCCCGGGGCCGGGCCGACCGCCGGCGGCAGGCCGCCGCCCACGGTCACCGTTACGGTCACCGAGGGCGACGCGTGCCCGGCCCTGGTCGGGCGCGCAGATCCCCTGACTCCCGGGCCGGCGGCGGATCCGCTATGGCCGGCCGTCGGAACGGGCCTGCCGGCGAGGGTGGCCCCCGCGACCCCGTCGTGACGCCCCGACCCTCCGCCGGCCAGGGCCAGGGTCAGCAGCGTCGCGGCGGCGACGGCGCCGGCGATCGCGACGCCGGCCGCGGCGGCGGCCTGCCTCTGCCGGGACGGCCACCACTGCCGCCCCGGCGGATCGATGGGCTTGGGGAAGCCGGCATGACGGAACGGCGCGATGCGCCGCGTCACGCCGGCCCGGTAGGCCACCGCTCCCGGCGTGCCGCTGTTGGCCAGCCTGAGCACGCGCGCCCGCAGGTCCTCGGGCATCGCGACGACCGGCGGCACCGCCAGTGGCGTGAACCCGAGCATCAACCTCGGGCCCAGCTCGCGGCGGCTCCGGTAGGCACACACCCGGCACCGCCGGATATGGCGGTCGATCCGCTTTCTCATCGTGACGGTCAGCTGCCCGTCACCGTCCTCAAGCAGCGCGTGAAGCTCGTCGCAGTCATCGCCCCCGGTACGGGCCACGAGCAGCGCGCTGAGCGCCGTCTCCAGCTGGTCCTCGGCGCGGGAGAGCAGGGCGTGCGCCCGGTTACGCGACACCCCGATGATGGCGGCGATCTCGGCGACGTCGAGGCCCTGCTGCCACCGCAGCTGGATCAGGTCCCGTTCGCCGGCGCCCAGGCCCCAGGCCGCGGCGCGCAGCAGCGCGCCCAGTTCCGCGCGCTCAGCCGCGGCGAACCCGTCTCCGGCCGGCCCCGAACCGGCTGGCCCCGAACCGGCCGGCTCTGAACCGGCCGGCTCTGAACCCACCGGGACCGCATCGGCCGGGACCGCACTAACCGGGACGGCAAACGACGCGGCACCCCCCACGCGCCGGAGGCACTCGTTGCGGGCGACAGCGTAGAGCCACGGCCGGAGCCGGCGGCGATCGCGCAGTCCTGCCAGCTCAGCCGCCGCGATGACGAAGGTGTCCTGCACGGCGTCGGCGGCCTCGCCCGGTTCGGGCACCAGGGAGCGGCAGTACATGTACAGCGCCGGGGCGTACTTGTCGTACGCCTCGGCCAGCCCCCCGGGGTCGCCGACCGCTATGGCTGCCCCCACCTCACCATCACGCATACAGATATGTAATCGCGTGATTACGTAAATGAACATCACCGCCGGGCATTTGCGCCTCGTGTCGACGCCTGGCCCAGGCCGGATGCCGGACCCCGCCGCCCCTCATCGGCCAGGCCCGGCATCCTCCGGGGGCGCTCTGGAGGTATGAGTCGGAGAGCCCGGATCCGCCAACGCTTTTCTGCCGGAATGCTCACCAGCCGTCGAGGTGCCGGGGGAGCTCAGCCAGCCTGGTGATGACCGCATCGGGCGCGGCACCGTCGAACCCGGGCACGTCGGAGTTCGGGATGAGGACGGCGCGCATGCCCACGCCCTTCGCCCCGGATACGTCGTCGTAGGGCCGGTCGCCGACAAAGACGCAGGAACCGGGATCGGAAACCCCGACCGCGCCCATGGCCGCGCGGAACGCCTCCGGGTGCGGCTTCACCCACGGGATCTCGCTGGTGTAGACGGCGCCGTCGATCAACTCCAGGACCCCGTCCCGTGAGAAGATCCGCTCGTGGGCGGCGCGCGGCCACATGGTGTTGGACAGCACGCCGACCTTGACGCCGCGCCGGCGCAGTTCGCGCAGCAGCGGCGCCGCGTCCGGGTCAATCAGCGTATGCGGGTCCCACGCCGAGAAGTAGCTGGCCAGGAACCCGGCCGAGGGCGTCACCCCGGCCCGCGCGAACACCGCGTCCAGCGTGGCGCTGTGGTGCGAGGTCTCGCACAGCCGCCAATGCGAGGCCTCCGAGGCCCGTATGGCGGCGGCCACCGCAGCCGCCTCGTCGGCCGGGTAGTGCTGCGAGCAGACCGCGAGCCACAGCGCGTCGTGGTCGATGCCGTGCCACGGCGTGAGCGTCCCGCCCCAGTCGAAGATCACCGCCCGTACCGCCACCCGACAAATCCTACGCACGCACCCTGACAGGGGGGTCAGGCCGCGGAATACGCGGTGTGGCACACTGGCTATACGAGCAAAGCGTGCTCCGGGGTCGGTGAAACTCCGAACCGGCGGTGAAAGTCCGCGACCCGTCCGCAGCCAGCGGGCGGCTGACCCGGTGAAATTCCGGGACCGACGGTCAAAGTCCGGATGGGAGGCAGCACGCACGCGGTCGGCCAAACGCCGGCCGTGCGCCGCGCCCTACGCGTAGCCGTGCTGAAACCCCCGGAGCCCGAACGGCAGGCAGGCTCCGAGGAGGCAAGCGCGGATGTTCACCGGAATCGTGGCAGAACTCGGCGAGGTCGCCGGAATCGAGCAGCGGGGCGACGCGGCCCGGCTGACCATCCGGGGCGACACCGAGGGCGTCATAGCGGGGGAGTCGATCGCGGTCAACGGCGTATGCCTGACCGTCACCGGCGTCCTGGACGGCACGTTCACCGCGGACGTCATGGGGGAGACCCTCGACCGGACGAGCCTGGGGGCGCTGACCCCGGGCGCGCCGGTCAACCTGGAGCGCTCGGTCCGCCTCGCCGACCGCCTGGGCGGCCACCTCGTCCAGGGCCACGTGGACGCCACCGGCACTCTCATCTCCAGGTCCCCCAAAACCCACTGGGAACAGGTCCGGATCAGCCTGCCCAGAGGCATCGGCAGGTACGTGGTCCATAAGGGATCGATCGCCGTGGACGGCGTGAGCCTTACCGTCTCCGCGCTGGACACCGGGCCAGAAGAAGCCTGGTTCGAGGTCAGCCTCATCCCCGAGACTCTCAAGCGCACGACCCTGGGCACCCGCCAGCCAGGCGAAACGGTGAACCTGGAGGTCGACGTCATCGCCAAGTACGTGGAGAGGCTCATGGACCGGGAGGCACAGCAGTGAACCAGGTATTCGACGACGTCGACCGCGCGATCAAGGACATCGCCGCGGGCCGCCCGGTCGTCGTGGTCGACGACGCGAACCGGGAGAACGAGGGCGACATCATCGCCGCGGCCAGCCTGGCCACCCCGGAGCTGCTCGCGTTCATGATCCGCTACACCAGCGGCGTGATCTGCGC
>Ga0187814_10000063_pt1 | contig 24631 bp, 19 predicted proteins | sample NC_S_4_FD_132450 | JGI IMG/M metagenome (GOLD analysis project Ga0187814, IMG submission 132450) | Wetland sediment microbial communities from Neuse River Estuary, North Carolina, USA - ASW-S_4 | ecosystem: Environmental > Aquatic > Freshwater > Wetlands > Sediment | place: USA: North Carolina... | reverse complement strand
GGTACGCCGAGTTCCGCAAGATCGTTGCCGCCGACGGCCAAGTCTTTGATCGTCAATGCCTGTTCGGCCTCAACTATCGTCTCGATACGAAGGCGCAGCGGATCGAGGGCGCGGGGATCCACGGGGACTCCCGTAGTCGCGCTCCCATCGGCGATCCGGAGGGCGAGAAGGTCGTCGAGGGCGCCTTTGCCAACACGGGCCAGGAAGCGTCGCACGGCGGCGTCGCTCCAATTCTCCTCGTAGTGGAACATGTGCTGACGAACGAGATGGCAGACCTCGTCCGTAAGGTCGTTGGGGAAGCGGAGCCGGCGCATGATCGAAGCGGTCATGCTGGCCGAGATTTCCTCGTGGCGATGGAAGGTCGCGACTCCGTCAGGCCCGACAACCTTCGCGGCGGGCTTGCCCAGGTCGTGAAAAAGGGCGGCGAGCCTGAGCCGCAGCCTGTTTTCGATCGCGTCGGCGGCGAGATAGAGATGATCGAGGACGTCGAAGCGATGGAGGCCCTTTTGCTCGACGCCGCGCGCGGCCGTCAACTCGGGTACCACCATTTCCAGGAGCCCGGTGACCTCCATGAGCCTGAGGGCCGTCGATGGCCTCGGAGAGCCGAGCATTTTGGTGAATTCGTCACGGATCCGTTCCGCGGATACCGACGACAGCCGATTCTTTTTTTCGCGCAGGGCGGCGAGGGTCGATTCTTCGACGGAAAACAGGAGCTGAGCCGCGAAGCGGATCGCTCTGAGAATCCTGAGTCCGTCCTCGTCGAATCGGTCCGCCGCCCGTCCGACCGCGCGGATCAGCCGCGCGTCCAGGTCCCGAATGCCGCCGAAGGGATCGGCCAGACGGCCGGAAAAGGGCTCCCAAGCCATCGCGTTGATGGTGAAGTCCCTCCGTGAGAGGTCTTCCTCGATGTCGACGCCGAAGCGGACTTCGTCCGGATGCCTGCCGTCGCCGTAGCCTGTCTCGGTGCGGAACGTGGTAGTCTCGACGGATCGACCTTTCCAAAGGACGGTCACCGTCCCGTGCTTGATGCCCGTCGGCACCACTTTCCTGAAGAGTCCGATCACCCTGTCGGGTGTCGCATCGGTGGCGACATCGTAGTCGCTGACGGGCCTGCCCAGAAGGCTGTCGCGGACGGCTCCGCCGACGAACCAGAGCTGATAGCCGGCTTCGCGAAAGACGGCCGCGAAATCGACGAGATCGCGAGGCAGGCGGATGGCCGACATGCCGCGAAGATAACCGGACTCCTCCTTCCGCCGCAAGGAGACCGGCCGAAACGTGACCGTCGCGAGGACACGGCTACGTTGCCGCGAAGGCCTTTCGGAGCGCGTCGAGGCTGTCGCGGGGATCCTGCACTAGGACTCGCCTGCCGGCGATGAGCTCGGAAATGCCTATCTCCCGCGGGTATCTGGGTATGATGTGCAGATGCAGATGGTCGATGCTGGCTCCGGCTGCGTAGCCCATGTTGTAGCCGATATTGAAACCTCCGGGGGCGTAGAGGTCCTCCAAGACTCCGACTGTCCGCTTGGTCAGCCGATCGAGTTCGACGGACTCTCCCTCCGAAAGCTCCCGTATGTCGAGTACATGACGCTTCGGGAAAACGAGGACATGCCCCGGGTTGTAGGGATACAGGTTGAGCGCCACCATGAAAGACTCCGTTTCGGCCGCCACGAGTCTCTCGACGTCGTCGGACTCTCCGGCGACGAGGCAGAGTATGCAGCCCGAAGGTCGCTTGCCCTTCAGATAGGCGATCTTGTCGAAATTGAAGAAATACTCCATACCTGCCTCCATGGCGGCCAGCGGCGAAACACGGGAAGACCAGCATAGCACGGATGCCGGCATGGTGCCGAAACGACCTTTCAGGCTTCTTGTCAAACGTCTTTGCCTGTTTTTCCTCACGATGTATTTCGTGGCGCTTTCGCTCTGGGTGACGGGGAACCTGCATTCCTTTCTGGATTCGACCCAGGCGCTGCTCCTCGGTGTCTTGTCCTGGGATTCCATCTTCCTTTTCCTTTTTTCTCTCTTGGGTACGATCGGTGTCGTCGCCTTCCCGACCGGGGACGACCGGCGGACCCGCACGCGCCATGCCCTCCTCGGACTCGGCGGCTACATCCTCCTCCTGGCCGTCGGCGCCTTCGGCGCCGTTTTCGGGGACGCCATCCTCACGCTCGCCGCCGGCATCAGGTGAAGGCGATTCTGGACAGGCTCTCCCTCCTTTTCCTATACTTTGTCTTTGCTTGCGATTCGCTCCGCAAAATCCAGCAATCGAGGTCGCCATGGAAGTTCGTGTCCGCTACGCCCCCTCGCCCACCGGTCTTCAACACATCGGGAGCGTAAGGACGGCCCTTTTCAATTATCTCTTCGCCAAATCCCAAGGCGGCAGGTTCATCCTCAGACTCGAGGATACCGATCGCACCCGATCTTCCGATCGCTACGTGCAAAACCTCTACGACACCTTCCGCTGGCTCGGTTTTTACTGGGACGAGGGCCCCGATATCGGCGGTCCCTTCGGTCCCTACGTCCAGTCCGAACGTTTCGCCCAGTACCGAAAATACGCCGAAGAGCTTGTGGCCAAAGGCAGGGCCTACTACTGCTTCTGTTCCGAAGATCGGGTTTCGAAAATGCATTCAGACACGAATTCCGAGGAAGGGGAGGGCGGCTCCTACGGCTACGATCGGGCCTGTCGCGACATCGATCCCGACATGGCGGCAAGTCGGGCCGGGGCGGGCGAAACGCACGTCATCCGACTCAAGATACCCCTCGACGGCACGACCACCCTGCACGATCTGCTCCTGGGCGAGGTTCATTTCCGGAATGCCGATGTCAATCCCGATCCCGTGCTTCTCAAGTCCGATGGCTTCCCCACCTATCACCTCGCGAACATCGTGGATGACCACCTCATGGGCATAACCCATGTCCTGCGGGCCCAGGAATGGCTGCCGTCGGCTCCGCTCCACCTGCTGATGTACGAGGCCTTCGGCTGGGAGCCGCCCGCCATCTGCCATCTTCCGATGGTTCTCGGAGAGGACGGGCACAAGCTCTCCAAGCGCCATGGAGCGACGGCACTCAACGAGTTCAGGGACAAGGGCTATTTGCGGGAGGCGCTCATCAACTATATCGCCATGCTCGGCGCGAGCTACGAGGAGGGACACGACCTCTTTTCGCTCGACGATCTGGGCAGGCTGTTCCGCCTCGAAAAGATCAACAAGGCTCCGGCGATCTTCGACTACCAGAAACTAGAATGGTTCAACGGCCAGTACATCAGGCAGAAAGGGGACGAGGAACTCTTCGAACTTGTCCTTCCCTACCTCTCCGACGCCGGACTCGTGGAGCCGACGCCCGACGACGAGCAGCGGAGAATCGTCATCTCCGCCGTGCCGCTGATCCGAGAACGCCTCAAATTCCTTTCCGACGCCCCGGCCATCATGGCATACCTCTTCAAGGATCCCCCGCCGCCGGCGAAGGAGGAGTTCGTGCCGAAGAAGCTCGACCTCGCCAAGGCGGCAGAAATTCTCGGAATAGACGCATCGGTGCTCGCCCGTTGCGATGTCGAGGACATTCCGGGTTCAGAAGCGCTCTTCCGCGCGGCCTCCGAAAGTTCAGGCTTCAAGTTCGGCGATCTCCTGATGCCCCTCCGTGTCGCTCTCACCGGAGCGAAAGTGAGCCCGCCTCTCTTCGAGTCGATCCGGATCCTCGGGCTGTCGAAAACCCTCGCGCGCGTCGAGGCGGCCAGACTCAGGCTTGTCGAGTGAGATCCCGACAGGTGGGCGGAGAATCGGGAATTCTTTCGACCCCTCCCGCCTGAGGCGCCGACGATATCTCTCCCCTCCAAGTCCGTTTGGCATTACTTTCTGCAGATAAGGGGATTTCGACCGTATGAAAAGCGACAAAGGTCCGAACTTCAACGAATTCAGCATCGGGATCGCGACGCGGAACGGCTCGGGGAGCCAGACGGCCAATCAGGTCATCCTCCGTTCCATCTTCGCGATGGGTGTGCCGGTGGGCGGAAAGAACATCTTCCCCTCCAACATCGCGGGGATGCCCACGTGGTTTTACATCAGGGCGAGCGCCAAAGGCCACATAGCCCGAAGCGAACGCACCGATCTTCTCGTGTGCCTCAACGTGGAGACCGCGGCCGACGATCTGGCGAGGCTCGGCGAGGGCGCGGTCGCCGTGATAGACGAAGCCATGGCCGGCCTCGCGACGAGGAAGGACATCCGGCATATCGTCGTCCCTTTCAAGAAGCTCGCGGAGGAAGCCTGCCCCGACCGCAAGCTGCAGAAGTTGGTGCAGAACATGGTCTACGTCGGCGTGCTCTGTCGCCTTCTCGGCATCGAGCTCGACGAGGCCAAGGCCGCCCTCGGCAGGCTTCTGGGCAAAAAAAGCTCCGTCATCGCCCTCAACTCCGGCGCGATGGATCTGGGTCATCGCTGGGCCCTCGAAAATTCATCGCCGTTCGAGACCTTCGGGATCAGGAGGAGTTCCGGAACCGCCGGCAGGATCCTTGTCGAAGGCAACACGGCCGTCGCGCTCGGCGCCCTTTTCGCCGGAGTGACGGTGGCCGCATGGTATCCGATCACGCCGAGCACGAGCGTGATCGAGGACCTCGAGCACTACGCGAAGCGGTTTCGAAAGAATCCGGCCACCGGCAAGCTCGATATCGCCATCGTCCAGATGGAAGACGAGATATCTTCGGCGGGCGTGGTCGTCGGGGCTTCCTGGGCGGGGGCGCGCTCGATGACGGCAACCTCCGGTCCGGGCATCGATCTGATGAGCGAGACCATCGGCCTCGGCTATTGGACCGAGACCCCGGGCGTCTTCGTCGACGTGCAGCGCACCGGCCCCTCCACCGGCCTTCCCACCCATACCGGGCAAGGCGACGTCGAACTCTGCGCCAAGGTGAGCCACGGCGACACGCGGCACATCTGCCTCTACCCCGCCACGATGCGCGAATGCTTCGACTTCACCTACGCCGCCTTCGATCTCGCCGAACGCTATCAGACTCCCGTGTTCGTCCTGACCGACCTCGATCTCGGCATGCAAACCTGGATGAGCGAGCCCTTCGCCTATCCGGAGGGGAGGCTGGACCGCGGAAAGGTGCTCGACGAGACGGGCCTGGCGAAAGTCGCCGAATGGGGGCGCTATCGCGACCCGGACGGTGACGGCATCCCGTGGAGAACCCTCCCCGGCACGGCCGGCGGCAAGGGTGCCTATTACACGAGAGGATCGGCCCGCAACGACGCGGCGCTCTACAGTGAAAAGGCTGAGGACTATCGAGGACAGATCGAGCGCATCGCGCGCAAGATCGAAGGCTCGAAAGAGCACCTGCCCGGACCCGCGTTGATCCGGGCGCCCGGCGCGGCAAAGACCGGCCGAGGAGTCATCGCGTATGGATCTTCCGATCCGGCAGTCGTGGAAGCTCTCGATATCCTCAGGGGGGAGGACCGGCTCTTCGACTATCTCAGGGTGCGGGCCTATCCCTTTTCGAAGGCGGTCGAGGACTTCATGGCCGCTCATGACGAAGTGTACGTCGTCGAGCAGAACCGCGACGGCCAGCTCGCGAACTTGCTCGCCGACGATTTTCCCTCGCTGGCGCCCCGCCTCCGAAAGGTGACCTATCCTGAAACGCTGCCCCTGCCCCCGGAGGCGGTCGTCGAAGGAATCGCGCTCGCCGCCGGTATCCGCGCCGGCGCGGCCCGCTGAGGAGAACGAATATGGCAGAAGAAAATGCGAAACCGACCAATGCGCTCGGGCTGACGATCCAGGAATATCAGGGCGGAAAGAGCACCCTCTGCGAAGGCTGCGGCCACAACATGATCACCTCGCAAATAATCCAGGCCGCGTGGGAGTCGGGCGTCGAGCCGCACATGGTCGCCAAGATTTCGGGTATAGGCTGTTCCTCGAAGACGACAGCCTACTTCATGGGCAAGTCCTGGGGATTCAACAGCCTCCATGGGAGGGCGGTGGCCGTCGCGACCGGGGCGGCCCTCGCCAATCGGAAACTGCTCAACATACTCATATCGGGAGATGGCGATTCCCTGTCCATCGGCACCGCCCATTTCGTGCACATGATCAGGCGCAACATTCCCCTCGTCTACGTGATCGCCGACAATGGGGTCTACGGTCTCACGAAGGGGCAGTTCTCCGCGACGAGCGACATCGGCTCGGCCCTCAAGCACGGAGCGGTCAACGAGATCCCCCCCATCGACCCCTGCTCACTCGCCATCGAGCTCGGCTGCGGCTTCGTGGCGCGGAGCTACGCGGGCAACGCCAAGCAGCTCAAGACCATTCTCAGGGCCGCCATCGCCTACGAGGGCCTTGCCGTCATCGACGTGCTCTCGCCCTGCGTCACGTTCAACAACCACGAAACTTCGACGAGAAGTTACCGTGCCGTCACCGAGAGGGCTCTCTCGGTCCACGACCTCGACTTCGTGATGCCCCACGAGCAGCATCCTGTGGATATACCTCCGGGCGAGTCGCGGGAAATCACTTTTCCCGATGGTTCGACTTTGACTTTGCGCAGCACCGCCGAAGACTACGATCCGGGCGACCGGGCGAAAGTCTTCGCCGCGATCCACGAATCGCGGAGTTCGGGCGCCATTCTCACCGGTCTGCTGTATCACAAACCCGGCGCTCCGAACATCCACGAGCTCGTCGGAACGGTCGAGGAGCCCCTGGTGTCGTTGGGCGAGGCGCGCACCAAGCCGGCCCGAGTGGCGCTCGAGCAGATCAACGCCGAGTTTCTTGCCGGTTGAGACCTCGTGCGCTCCCCCTGCCCGGGGTGCCGCGCCGGCGACTTTCAAATAGGAGTCGGACAAGGCTCCTTGACTGGCGGTGGGAGCGCGGCCATAGTGTCCCGACCATGCCCCTGAAGCATGGGAAAGGACTCTCGTGAGCGATATCAGTCCGCCTTCGAGCGATTTCATCCACGAACTCGTCAGCGAGGACCTCGCCAGCGGCCGATACAAGGAAGTCCGAACCCGCTTCCCGCCCGAGCCCAACGGTTGGCTCCATATCGGGCATACGAAGGCGTTCCACATCGATTTCTCGATCGCCGCCGACTTCGGCGGCATGTGCAACCTTCGCTTCGACGACACCAATCCCGAAAAGGAAGACATGTCCTATGTCGAGGCGATACGCCGCGATATCAGATGGCTCGGCTACGAGTGGGATGACCGCGAGTTTTTCGCCTCCGACTATTACGAAAAGCTTTACGACTTCGCCGTGAAGATCGTCGAAAAGGGCCATGCCTACGTCGATGACCTCGACGAGGAAATGATCCGGGAATATCGCGGCACCAACGTGCCCGACAAGAACAACATCACCATCACTCCGCCCGGAAAGGACAGCCCCTTCCGCGAACGGTCCGTCGACGAGAATCTCGACCTTTTCGCCAGAATGCGGGCCGGCGAGTTTGCGGATGGGGCCAAGACCCTCAGGGCCAAGATCGACATGGGCCATCCCAATCTCCTTATGCGAGACCCGGTGATGTACCGCATAAGGAGGGAGCCGCACTACCGGACCGGAACGAAGTGGTGCATCTACCCGATGTACGATTTTCAGCATCCGCTCTCCGACGCCATGGAGGGCGTCACCCATTCCCTCTGTTCCCTCGAGTACGAGATCCATCGGCCGCTGTACGACTGGTTCATCCGCGAGGCGGAGGTCTTTCCTTCGAGGCAGATCGAGTTCGCCCGTCTCAACATCACCCATACAGTGCTTTCGAAGCGATGGCTGCTCAGGCTGGTGAAGGAAGGCCATGTCTCGGGTTGGGACGATCCCCGGATGCCCACGCTCGCCGGGCTCAGACGCCGCGGCTACACGCCGGAGTCCATACGCGATTTCCTCGGCCGCATCGGCGTCGCCAAGACCGACTCCTATGTCGACGTGCAACTCCTCGAGCACTGCCTGCGCGAAGACCTCAACAAACGGGCGCGGCGTGTCATGGCGGTGCTTCGTCCCCTCAAGTTGACCGTCGAGAATTGGTCGGACGACAGGATCGAGGAGCTCGAGGCGATCAACAACCCGGAGGATCCGGATGCGGGAACTCGGAAGATCCCCTTCTCGAACGAGCTATGGATAGAGCGGGACGACTTCATGGAAACGCCTCCGCCGAAATACTTTCGACTCTTCCCAGGCAACACGGTTCGGCTCCGCTACGGCTATATCGTCACCTGCACCGGCTTTTCCAAGGATCCCGCCACGGGCGAGATCGTCGAAGTGCGCTGCACCTACGATCCCGCTACGCGGGGCGGCGACGCGCCGGACAATCGCAAGGTCAAGGGAACCATCCACTGGGTTTCCGCGAAGCAAGCCATACCCATCGAGGCGCGGCTCTTCGATCACCTCTTCCCTTCGGAACGGCCGATGGATGTCGCACCCGGCGTCGACTGGCTGTCGACGATGAACGAAAAGTCCCGAGAGGTGCTCGGCGATGCTTTCGGCGAACCGACACTCGCCTCGATCGCGCCGGGCGAATCATGCCAATTCGAGCGCCTCGGCTATTTTTCCCGAGACCCGGACGATTCCGACGGCCTGCCTGTCTTCAATCGCTCCGTCGGCCTCAGGGACAGCTGGGCAAAGATCGAAAAGAAAGGCGCGAGCTGAAGCACGGTTGCCGGGAGCGACGCCGTCTCGAAAACCGGCCAAAGTGCCCGGGGGTCAAGGATATCCGACCCGACGGCAAGGAGCAGGGATGGACAGGAAACTTCTCGTCACGCTTTCGTCCGAGTTGGAGGCAGGCAGACGGGTGGCCTATGTCGTCGTCGTGGACACGAAGGGCTCGGCCCCGAGACACTCGGGTTCTTCGATGCTTCTCAAGGCGGATGGCGGCACCGAAGGGACCGTGGGCGGCGGCAAGGGCGAGGCTCAAGCTCTCGCGGCCGCGCGTTCCGCCCTGGCTCGCGGCGAATCGACGATCGTCGAGGTGGAAATGCTCGGCGCCGGCGTGGCGGGCTCCGACATGATCTGCGGAGGGACTTCGCGAATGCTCGTGGAGATCCTCGACAATTCGTCGACCCTCGTGTCCGACATCGCGGCCGCGAGTCGCGGCGAAAAGCTCGAACTCGTCCATCCGCTGCCCGGAGGAGGAGAGTTTCGCGATCCCGTCAGCGAGTTCGAAAGACTTCTCGTATTCGGCGGCGGGCATGTCGGCCTCGCCCTGGCCAGGCTGGCACGCGATCTCGATTTCCTCGTGACCGTCTGCGACGAACGTCCCGAGTTCGCCGATCCCGCGCGCTTTCCTCCCGAAGTCGGGACGCGATGCGGCCCCTTTGCTCAAGTCATCGCCGACCTCCGCGTCGAACCGTCGGACTGGCTGATCGTCATGACGCCGGGACACGAAAAGGACCTGACCTGCGTCCGTGCTCTCGTTCGGGCCGGCGCACGATATCTCGGTTTTATCGGCAGCGCGCGCAAGACCCGCCTCATCCTCGAAGCCCTCAAGAAAGAAGGAAACGATCCGGCCCTGGTCGACGCGATCAGAGCACCCATCGGCATCGACATCGGGGCCGAAACCCCCGCCGAAATAGCCGTATCCATTCTGGCCGAACTCGTCGCCGAGCGGCGAAAAGCCGACATACTCGAATCCGTGGTAAAGGACCGTGCGAGGCGAAGGGCCTAGCGTGCTCGGTGCCCCGCAACTCCTCGACCTGATTCTCGCGGACGCCCGGCGGGGAAGGGCCCGCGTCGCCTCTTTCGTCGGTGCCGGAGGCAAGACCGAAGCCATCTTCGCCCTTGCCATCGAAGCCCGCACGCGCGGCCTGGCCGTGGTCGTGACGACGACGACCGCAATGCGCGATCCCCGCTCGGAGACGGACAGGCCCGTCGATCTTTATCTCGACGAGTCGCCGCGGACGGCTCTCCCCCGCCCGAGCCTCGCTTTTCTCGGCTCTTCGAGCGGCAACGATGAGAAAGTCTCAGGCCTCCCCGTGGAAGAAATCGCGCGGATGGTGCAGCATTGCGACCTCATCCTGGCCGAGGCTGACGGATCGAGGGGATTGCCCATCAAGGCGCCGGCGGCGCACGAGCCGGTCATTCCCCCCGAAAGCGACGTCGTCCTGGCCTGCGTCGGATTCGATGCCCTCGGCCGACCCGCCGATGCCACGACAGTCCACCGTCTCCCGGAATTCCTGTCGGTCACCGGCCTCGCGCCCGGAGATCACATAGACGCAAAGGCGATTTTCCGACTGGCAGAAGATCCCAAGGGATCCTTCAAAGGCTGTCCGTCCGAGGCTCGCCGATTCCTCCTATTGTGCAAGGCCGACGCTTCGCCGAGAGAGACCATCGCTGTGGTCGAGGACGAGCTCGATCGTCTTTCGGAGGGGACGAAAGCGATCGCCGTTTCGTTGGGCGCGCGCAGGCTGGGCCGCATCGCCGCGTCGATGGCCGTTCAATTTCCGAGAAGGTCGGACACCGTGAGGAATTTCGTCCTCGTACGCGGAGCCGGAGACCTTGCCACCGGGGTCATGGTGAGGCTATGGAACGCGGGCTACAGAGTTGGCGCCCTCGAGTGCGCCGCGCCGAGCGCGATTCGACGCAGTGTCGCCTTTTCCGAGGCGATCTATGCCGACAGGGCTACCGTGGAAGGAATAGCAGCCCGAAGGGTTGCCGATGTGCGCGAAATGCTCGCGGTCATCGATGGGGGGGCGGAACTTCCGCTACTGATCGATCCGGAAGGCGCGTCGATAAAGGAACTGCGCCCTCTCGTCCTCGTCGACGCGATCATGGCCAAGAGAAATCTCGGGACGAGTTCGTCGATGGCTCCTTTCGTCATCGCCCTCGGGCCGGGATTCGCGGCAGGGGCCGACGCCCATGCCCTGATAGAGACCAACAGGGGCCATGACCTCGGACGGATCATCCGGAGCGGAGAGGCGCAGCCCGATACGGGACAACCCGGTGAAATCGGTGGCGCCTCCGCGGAAAGGGTGATTCGCGCCGAAGTCAAAGGCCTGTTCAAGCCGCTTGAAGCTATAGGTGATATTGTGAGACAGGGACAGCTTATTGCCTATGTTGAAAACAATAACGATCGCTGCAATGTGTACAGTAAAATAAACGGAGTTCTCCGGGGAATATTGCCGGACTCCTATGCGGTGACGCCGGGATTCAAGATCGCAGATGTCGACCCCCGGGCAGCGCGCGAACATTGCTTCAGAGTCTCCGACAAGTCGCGAGCGATCGGCGGCGGCGTCCTCGAGGCCATCCTCGCCCGAGGTATTTTCCCTTCGGTCTCTCGGAGAGTCTCGGCCTGAAGTCCTGAATTCATTCACGCGACAAGGCTCCGATGATCGCTCGCCGAGCGCGGCGCCGGTCTCGTCCTGTCTGTCCTCTTTGCCTCCGCCCGCCGGCCGGTCGATGCATGGCTCGACCCATTGACAGCATCGAGTATTCTGATAATGATTCTCATTATCAGAGGAGATGCGAATGAGTCAGGACGAACGGACTGTCCTCGAGGCCTATCTCAGGGAACGCGGGCAGAAAATGACCGCCCCCCGAGAAAAGGTCCTCCAAGCCTTCCTGGAGCAAGAGGGTCACATGACGGCGGAGGAGCTCTTCGAGGCGGTCAAACGCCTCGAGCCGGGCATAGGACAGGCGACCGTCTTCAGGACGATCAAGCTCCTCGCGGAGGCGGGACTCGCCCGCGAGGCGTGCAAGGACGATGGCGCGAGGCAATTCGAGCACGCATTCCGACAGGCGCACCACGATCACCTCGTGTGCGTCGAGTGCGGCGCCGTCGTCGAGTTCGTCGACAAGGCCATCGAGCGCGCCCAGGACGCGATCTACCGCAAACACGGCTACGAATCGAGCGGACACCACCTCGAACTTCTCGGACGCTGCCCGGCCTGCGCCGCGCGGGAGAAAGAAGAGGGAAGGCGATGACTACGATAGCGGCCCTGGAAAGCGGGACTCGATTCGTCGTGAGGCGCGTCGCCCTCGCGCGAGAAGTGGGCAAGAGATTGGCCGATATGGGCTTCACCGATGGATCCCTCGGAACGGTGGTCAGGAAAAGCCTCTTCAAGGGGCCGCTTCATGTCAGGATCCGCGATTATGACGTCGTGCTTCGGCGCTCCGAGGCGGATGGTATCGAAGTCGAGCCGTTTTTCGAGAAGGCCGCAAAGGATGCGTGACGGTTCCGGCACCCGCAACTCCCCGAGGCTGCGCGTGGCTCTCGCCGGGAACCCGAACGCCGGCAAGACGACCCTCTTCAACAGCCTGACCGGAGCACACCACAAAGTCGGCAACTATCCGGGAGTCACGGTCGAGAAACGCGAGGGCTCTGTCTTTTTCGACGGCTCCGAGATTGTTTTGATCGACCTTCCCGGCACCTACAGTCTGACCGCCTATTCCCTCGACGAAGTGATCGCGAGGGACTTCGTCCTCCTCGAGAGACCCGATGTGGTCGTCAGCGTCATGGACTCGACGAACATCGAACGGCATCTTTTTCTCTGTCTCCAGTTCCAGGAACTCGGCATTCCCGTCGTGGGCGCCCTCAACATGAGCGACGAAGCCGAATCGAAGGGTATCGCGATCGACGGCGACAAACTTTCGCTCCTGCTCGGCATGCCCATGGTGAAAATAGTCGGCACCAGGGGCAAAGGCGTGGAGGCGCTGCTCCGCGCGATCCGATCGGCGGCGGCGTCCGCCGCGGCATCCCCCAAGACAACCGACTACGGTCCCGAACTCGAGGAATGGCTCGGGAGAATCGAGCGCCTGATCGACAGCGATCCGGCCTTCGCCCCTCCGTATCCTTCACGCTGGCTCGCGGTGAAGCTCGTCGAGAAGGATTCCGTGGCGGTGAAACGGATCGGCGTTCACGAGCTGCACGCCGAAATCGTCGCCCTCTGCGGAGAGGCGGTGAGATGGATCGAAAGCCATTTCGCCAAGGACGCGGAAGTGGTCGTCTCGGAGCAGCGATACGGCTACATCCATGGCGCCTGCGCGGAAACCGTCGCGCGCTCTCCGGTGAAAGGAAGCGGGGCGACCGAAACGGTCGATCGATTTCTCATGGGTCGATTTCTCGGGCTTCCGATCTTCATCCTCGTCATATGGGGGATATTTCGCTTGACCTTCGCTCTCGGACAGTATCCGGTGGCCTGGCTCGATTCTTTTTTCGGATGGCTCTCGGCGCTGATCGGCCCCGCGATTCCCGGCGTCTACCTCCATTCGCTGGTCATCGACGGGATCATAGGCGGGGTCGGAAGCGTCCTCTCCTTCGTCCCCCTCATCGTCATCCTCTTCTTCTGCCTTTCTATCCTCGAGGATACGGGATACATGTCGAGGGCGGCGTTCATCACCGACAAATTCCTTCACGGTTTCGGGCTGCACGGCCAATCCTTTCTGCCCCTCATGCTCGGCTTCGGCTGTTCGGTCCCGGCGATCCTTTCCACGAGAACGCTCAAGAGCCCGCGTGACCGCATCGTCACCGCACTCGCCGTCCCTTTCATGAGCTGCGGTGCCAAGCTCCCTCTCTATGTTCTTCTCGCCGGGGCTTTCTTTCCGAAAAACCCGGCGGGAGCGGTCATGGCGATCTACGGAATCGGCGTCGCCCTCGCCGGCTTGTCTTCGCTCCTGCTCAGCAAGACGGTCCTGAAAGGCGAGGTCACGCCCTTCGTGATGGAGCTTCCGCCATATCGTCTGCCGACACTGAGGGGGATCGCCTGGCACGTTTGGGAAAAATCGTCGCAGTACGCGCGCAAGGCGGGCACGGTGATACTCGCCGCCTCCATCCTGATATGGGCGATCACCACTTTTCCCCACCCTCCGCAGGATATCGGTGCAAGAAACGCGGAGGCTTCGGCATACCGGACAATCCAACCCGGCGCGAGCGAAGGCGAGGTCGCCGCGCATCTGGCGGCCTTCGACGCAGGGCGGAATCTCGAATACAGCATAGCCGGCCGCCTTGGACACGCGATCGAGCCGGTGGTGCGTCCCCTCGGCTTCGACTGGAAGATCGGAGTCGCGGTCGTGACCGGCTTCGCGGCCAAAGAGATCGTCGTCTCGACCATGGGAATCCTCTATAAAGTCGGCACAGGGGAAAGCGAGAATTCCAAGGGTCTCCGTTCGGCGCTCCTCGCCGATCCGATCTTCTCGCCGCTCACAGCCTTCGTCCTCATGCTTTTCGTGCTGGTGATACCGCCCTGTTTTGCGGCGCTCGCCACTCTCAAGGCCGAACTCGGGTGGAGATGGCTCGCCTTCGCGCTGTGCTACATGCTTTCCATCGGCTGGGCTCTGGCATTCACGGCGAAGTCGATCGGTTCGGCCTTGGGTTGGGGGGCGTGATATGGAATTCTGGGATATCGCGACCGTCGTGGCCGCGATACTCGGATCCTTGTTCTTCTTCGCCCGCCGCGCGCTCCGAAAACCGAAAGCCGGGGCGGCTTGCTGCGCGGAGACGGGGCCGGCTTGCGCCCGGTGCCGCCTGAGCCCGGCATCGGTCGGCGGGGCGCCTGCCGTGTCCATCGCCTCCGCCGCCTCCGGTGAGGATCTCGGGACCGAAGCCGGCTCGAACAGTCGCCTCGCCCCTTCCCATCGCGATCGCCGCCTCCTATAATCCCGCCAATGTTCGGTGCCGAACCGGACCACTCTCCCGACATTCCGCTGCCTCGATGGGTGTACGGCCCGACGCGGCCGGACAAGTTCCGCTCCCGGCCAGGGCGGAAACTGCGCCGGGAGGGCGACCTACCGCAGCCGGCGGCGGGGCGAAATCAGGGCCGTCGCGAGGTCGCGAAGCGACCTCGCGTGCGAATTCCTCGCGAGCGGGCTCGCTCGGAATTCGCAAACTCAAGGAGAGTGGTATGGATACCACGCAGAGCGACCGGGTCGAGGACCCCAAGACCGAAGTGACGATGGAGAAGATAGTCTCCCTCTCCAAGCGCAGGGGCTTCGTCTTCCAGAGCTCCGAGATCTACGGCGGACAGGCCGGCGCCTGGGATTACGGTCCCATGGGCGTGGAGCTCAAAAACCGCATAGCGCGGACTTGGTGGAAGGAGATGACCCAGCTCCACGACGACATCGTCGGCCTCGACGCCGCCATCCTGATGCATCCACGCACCTGGGAAGCGTCGGGCCATGTCGAGAATTTCACAGACCCCCTCGTCGACTGCAAGAAATGCAAACAGCGATTCCGCGCCGACATGATTCCCGAGGACAAGCTCGCGAAAAAGGAATGCCCCGAGTGCGGAGGCGAACTCACGGATACCCGGAAGTTCAACCTGATGTTCAAGACCAACATCGGTCCCGTGGACGACGGTTCGGGCCTCATCTACCTTCGCCCGGAAACCGCCCAGGGCATCTATGTGAACTACAAGAACATCGTCCAGTCCAACCGGATGAAGATCCCCTTCGGCATCGCCCAGATCGGCAAGGCATTCCGCAACGAGATCGTCACCAAGAACTTCATTTTCCGCACCTGCGAGTTCGAGCAGATGGAAATGCAGTACTTCGTGAAGCCGGGAGAGGACGAGAAATTCTTCGAATATTGGCGCGAGCAGCGCTGGAAATACTTCGAAAAGCTCGGCGTGGACATGGCGAGGCTCCGTTGGCACCGCCATGGCCCGGGTGAGCTCGCCCACTACGCGAAGGATGCCTACGACATCGAGTACGAGTTTCCGATGGGCTGGAAGGAACTCGAGGGAGTGCACAACCGCTCAGACTACGACCTCAAGCGTCACCAGGAGTATTCCGGCAAGGATCTCCAGTACATCGATCAGGATAACGGCAACGAGCGATACATCCCCTTCATCATCGAGACGAGCGCAGGCCTTACCCGCCAGCTCCTCATGGTCCTCTCCGACGCCTACCGGGAGGAGAAGGTCGCCGACAAGGGCAACGACGACGATTGGAGGACGGTGATGCGCTTCCACCCCAACCTTGCCCCCGTGACCGTCGCCGTCCTGCCCCTGATGAAGAAGGATGGCCTCGCCGAGATCGCACAGGACATCAGGCAAGGGCTCAAAGAAGAGTTTTCGACGGATTACGACCAGTCGGGAGCCATAGGGCGACGCTATCGCCGTCAGGACGAGATCGGCACTCCATTTTGCGTCACCGTCGATTACCAGACCAAGGAAGACCGCACCGTCACTGTCCGCTTTCGCGACTCGATGGAACAGGTCCGCGTCAAGCGGGAGGAACTCGAGCCTACGCTCAAGCAGGCGATCAAGAACTACAAACGGGGGTAGGGGACGGCGAGAGGGGGAATCAACATACCCCGGAGCAAAGCTTCGAGGTATTGACCCGCTTCCGAATCAACCGACATCGAAGCCGATGCGGTAAACCCAGCCGGGCCCCTCCTCGAGTTCCATTTTCGCGCCGAGGTGGCGGGCGATGGCTTCGACGATCTTGAGCCCATGGCCGCCGCCTTCGTCGCCTTTCGTGCCTCGGACGCCGGCTCCGATGCCGCCGTCGGCGGAGCCTGAGCTCCGGCGTCCGATGCCTTCGTCGCCGATGCGCATCGAAAGCCTCCGCGCGTCGGCGTCATGGCTCGATTCGACGAAAATGACGCCTGTCGCACCGTTCGGAAAACCGTGCTTGAGCGAATTCGTCACGATCTCGTTGATGAGCAGCCCGAGGTCGACGGCGCGGTCGCCGTCCAATTCCGCCTTTTCTCCCTCCCAGGAACAGCGCCAGGTCATGCCGACGTGGAGGAGGCGGTAGCGGGCGACGAGTTCCTCGACGAGGCTCCGGGCGTCGACGATGCGAAACGCGTCCCGGCGATAGAGGAGGTGCTGGACGGCCGAGATCGCCGAGAGGCTCGCCTTGATTTCTTCGATTGCCCTCGCCGGGTCGACGCCCGGGCGCGATTTGAGATTCACGAGGCTCGAAATGACCTGGATGTTGTTCTTTTCACGATGCTCGATCTCGTGGAGCATCGTTTCGAGTTCGGCCTGCGCCTTTCGCTCCTCCGAGGCTGCCTTCGCGTATCGATCGATGAGGTAGTGGGCGGAAAACGAAAGAATCACGCTGACGAGGACGAAGTTCGACGAAATGACGATGACGGAGTCGAGATCCTGTTCCCATTTGACCAGGTTGACCGCCCTCGCGAGGGCGAAGGCGACATGGGTGAGGACGGCGAGCCCGTTTGCGAGAATGATCGACTTGGTACTGCCGAAAAGAGCGGCGAAGAACACGAAGGCGAAAATATAGATGTGCCCCGCTCCGTAGGGTCCGGTTTCCCAAATGAGAAGCACCCCAAGGGCATAGGGAAGTAGAACGAGGGTGAGGACTTTCACCTTGTAAGGTATGGAGGGGACGAGAGCCAGAAGAAGCACCCATGCGCTCGAGAGCAGGTCTCCCGCCAGTACGGACCAGACCCGCTCGCGTACGGAAAGCCACGCGCTCGGAATGAGGGCTATCAGGCTCACCGCGGCGATGACGCGGGGAAGCACTTCGGCGAGACGTTCCTTGAAATCCCTCGTCTCTCGGGCTTCGGCGGATTGTTTTTCCATCCTTCAGCGTCACTTTAGCGAGGGCTCAGCTTCGCCCGCGCTGAAAGAATAATACCACTGTTCGGGCAACGTTACGGTTGTATATCGAGTCTTTCGGCACGGCATGGAGCCGGTGCATCCAACTTGGCGAAGCGGTGCGCCCAATTTGGCCAAGCGTCGTGCCCAATTTGGCCAAGCGCCGTGCCCGACTTGGGCGGGGCCCTGCCACGGTTCGAGACTGTCGGCCTTGCACGTTTACCCGGCTTCGGGCGAGTGTTAGACTCCTTGGGCCAAAGGAGCGAGCGCATGAAAGAGACCAGCCTCGGGGAAATCGTCGACAGACTTCGAATCAATCTCCGAGTCGCGGATATCGTCGTATCCGACGAGGACTTGAAGCTCATCGCGGAAAAGGGATTTCTGAACTCGGTGCTGGCATTCGAAACGGCGATCAGGGGCGGCGACGCTTCGGATCGACCGGAGTTCGCTCCGAAATCCACAGCCTCCACGGAGGCGGACACCAGAATGGCAGGTCACCCGATCGCCGGTTTCGGCGCGGGAAGCCGCATTCGAACCGAAGATCCCCTCGGCGGCGACATCGTGGAGACGGTTCGTCAGTTGCGAAGCGGGGAGACGAGCCCCCTCGAGCTTCTCGAAGCGTCGCTCGCCCGGATCGAGTCCCGCAACCCCTCGATCAACGCTTTCGCGAATGTCCGCGCGGAGGAAGCTCGGGCCGAGGCGAAGGCGGCAGGGGAGGAATTCGCGCGCGGTTCGATCCGGGGACCTCTCCAAGGCATTCCCGTCGCGGTCAAGGACATTTTCGACGTGGAGGGCATGGCCACGAAGGCCGGCACGATCATACTCGGGACCGAAACCGCTTCGCGCGACGCGACGGCGGTCGGAAGACTCAAAAAGGCCGGGGCAATCATCGTCGGCAAGACGCGGCTCCCGGAGTTTTCCTTCTCTCCGGGCTCCAACAACGACCATTACGGGCCGACTCGCAATCCTCGCGATCCGGAGCGCGATTCCGGGGGGTCGAGCGCCGGCTCGGCCGCGGCTGTGGCCGATTCCATGGCGCTCGCCGCCCTCGGAAGCGATTCGGGAGGGTCGATCCGAATCCCGGCCTCTTTTTGCGGAGTTTTCGGATGGAAGCCGGCATACGGCTGGGCGAGCCTGGAAGGCTCGGTGGGGCTCTCCTGGTCCCTCGACACACTCGGCGTGCTCGCGAAAAGCGTGAGGGACGCCGAACTCCTGGCCTCCATTTTGGCGGACAGGGGCCCCATGGCCGAAACCACGGCGTGGAAGGGTTCCGGAACAACTTCCGGAAGGAGCCTCGCGGGAATGCGGATCGCGGCGATCCGGGGGGAGGGCAGGGGCCGGCCCCTCGCGGATCCCGATGTCTTGACCTCCTGGGCCACGGGTTTGGATGCCTTGCGCGACGCGGGCGCCGACGTGGTGGATGTGGAAGTCGAGGAGTTCCCCGCCTTGCGCGCGATCAACGGGGCGATCCTGTCGATGGAGGCGGCCGCCCTGCATCGCGACCTCCAGGCGAAGAGACTTTCGGACTATGGCGAATTCGCCCGGCTCGGTCTTCTCGTCGGTTGGGCCTACGGACCCGCCGACTATCTCCGCGCGCGCCAATCGCTCGGCCGCCTTCGGGCCGATTTGTCGGCCAAATTCCCCGCCGTCGATCTCTACTGCTCGCCGACGATGACATCCGAGGCCACCGCTCTCGGCAAGCCGCCCAAGATCACGTTTACCGCCCCATTCAACGCGCTCGGATGGCCGGCGATGTCGGTACCCTGGGGCAGGGGGGCGAAGGGACTGCCGGTCGGACTGCAACTCGCGGCCGAACCGGGCGGCGAATCGGCCATCCTGGAGGCCGCCGCCGCGCTCGAGGCGCGCTTGCCCTGATCGCGACTCGGCCTATGCGTCGACACCGGGCGGAAGTATCTTTCCCGAACCATGTCGACGATTCTCGAGGCCCTGAGCCTCTCCAAGAACTACGGGATGCTGAGGGCGGTCGACGGGATCGACCTCGCCGTCGAAGAGGGAAGCTGCCTCGGCATCCTCGGACCCAACGGGGCGGGCAAGACGACGACCATCGAAATGCTCGAGGGGATCACGGCGCCGAGCGGGGGGCGGGTGCTTTTCCGCGGGGCAGCCCTCGATCGGGACTATCACGACCGGATCGGCATCCAGTTCCAGACGACGGCCCTCCCCGAATTCATCACGGTCCGCGAAACGCTGGTGCTTTTCCGGTCCTTCTATCGACGGCCGCGCGACTTCGACGAAGTCGTCTCCCTCTGCTCTCTCGGCGACATCATCGACCGGGACAACCGCAAACTTTCCGGCGGGCAGCGCCAGCGCATGCTCCTCGCGCTCGCCATGGTGTCTCGCCCCGACATTCTCTTCCTCGACGAGCCGACGACCGGTCTCGATCCTCAGGCCCGCCGCAATTTCTGGGATCTCATCCGGGGGATCAGGAAGGAGAACGTGACCGTGCTTCTCACGACCCACTACATGGACGAGGCGAAGGAACTTTGCGACGAAGTGGCGATCATGGACCATGGCAGAATTCTCGAACGCGACGCGCCCGACCGCCTGCTGTCCAGGCATTTCAAGGGGGCCTTGGTGCGCGTGCCGCGCGCCTGCGTCGACGAGGAGCGGGCCCCCGCGTCGGGACAGTTCACCGCGGAATATTTCGAACTGCAGTCGACCAACCTCGACCTGACGATGCGGGAGCTCCTCGCCGCGGGCGTCAATCTCGAGGGACTGTCGATCCACAAGCCGGATCTCGAGGATCTCTTCATCAAACTCACCGGCGCAACCCTACGCTCATGAGGAAACGATGAAGCGCTTCTACGCGATGTTCCACGCGAGGACCATGGAGTTCGTCCGGGACCGGGGCACTTTTTTCTGGAATCTCATCTTTCCGGTGATCCTGGTCTTCGGCTTCGCCTTCGCCTTTTCGGGCTCGGGCAATTCCCTCTTCAAGATCGGCGTCTACGGAAAGGCGCCGGCCGACATGGATTTCATGCATATCGAACAGGCTTCCTACATATCCTACGACGCGACCGCGAAGGATGGGGCGGAGTCCGTCGTCCTCGGCAAACTCCGGCGCCACGAACTCGACATGGTCATCGACTTCGATTCGCACACCTTTTGGTTCAACGAAAAGGGACGCAATACCTCGCTGCTTCGCAAGCTCTTCCTCGACGATCCTCGGGCCGCCTCTTTCCGCGAGGAAGTGGTGAGCGGCGAAGCCGTGCGCTATGTCGACTGGTTCGTCCCCGGCGCCATCGGCATGAACATGCTCTTCAGCTGCCTCTCGGGTGTCGGCTTCGTGATCGTGCGCTATCGAAAGAACGGCGTGCTCAAACGGCTCAGGGCCACTCCGGTTTCGGCCTTCTCGTTCGTGCTCGCCCAGGCGGCCTCCCGTTTCGCCATCGTCGTAGCCACCAGCGCCTTCGTCTTCCTCTGCACCGACTTGTTCCTCCATTTCATGATGCAGGGCTCCTGGGCCGTGCTGGCCCTCGTGTTCGGCCTCGGCATCGTCAGCATGATCGCCCTCGGGCTCGCCTTCGCTTCGCGGTTCCGAAGCGAAGAATTGGCCAGCGGCGTGATGAATCTCATCACCCTTCCGATGGTCGGCCTGTCGGGGGTCTTCTTTTCGCTCGAAGGCGCCCCCGCGCCCGTCAAGGTCGCAGCGGAGTTTCTCCCCCTCACCCACGTCATCGATGCCGCGCGCGCGGTCATGCTCGAAGGAAAGGGCCTCCTCGGCGTGGCTCCGGACCTTCTTTTCCTGGCTGTCTTCAGCGTCCTCTTCCTCGGCGTCGCCGCCGTTCTATTCCGCTGGGACTGAAGCGGTCCCCGATCGTCGTGCCGACCGAATGTCTTTGACCGGAAAGTCGCTCTCATGTAGTGTCGTTTCGATCGGCGCCCGACGGAGGGGCGCTCGTCGGAAGGAATGACAATGGGAATCGAAGAAGCCCGCGCCCATCTCGGGAAATTCGGCAAGGCCGGGGACATCGTCGAATTCGATGTCTCCAGCGCCACCGTTGAATTGGCGGCCAAGGCGCTGGGCGTGGAGCCCGGGCGGATCGCCAAGAGCCTCGCCTTCGGACGGAACGGCTCCTTCCATGTCATCCTCTTCGCGGGCGACGCCCGCGTCGACAACGGGAAGTACAAGGGCCGCTTCGGCATGAAGGCGACGATGCTCTCCCCCGAGGAGACTTTCGAACTCACCGGGCATCGGATCGGCGGGGTCTGCCCCTTCGGCTTGAAATCGAAGTTGGATGTCTGGCTCGACGAATCCTTGCGCCGCTACGATGTCGTGTATCCCGCCTGCGGAAGTTCCAACTCCGCCATCCGCGCAAGCCTCGCCGAATTGGAACTCTGGTCGGGCTCGTCCGGATGGGTGGACGTCTCGAAGCTGCCGGAAGGTCCCGTCGTTTCCGGCTGAATGAAAGTCGAACGCAATGAAGTCTCTGAATATCGGCGGCTTTTTCCGGTCCGGATCGCCGATCGGGCTATGCGTGATTCTGTGCGCGGCGATCGCGCCCGCCGAGATTCAGGCGGATAGTGCGCCCAGTTTCACGAGCTCTCCGCTCTTTCCGCTGACCCAGGGACTGGTTCCCTTCGCCGACCCGGCCCCGTTGCGGCTCGGAAAGGGAGAGCTGGCGGTCTCCGACGCCTTCACCTGGACCAACACCCTGCGTCTCGACAATGAAAGCGAATGGCCCGGCTATTCCCTCATCGTGGACGGCGAAACATTGGTGGATCGCCTGTCGGTCGCGGGAGGCCTCGGGAGCGGCGTCACTGTCGGAGGGTGGTGTGAGGGAACCTATCTCTGGCCCGGCGTCTTCGACGGCATCATCGCGGATTTCCATCATTTTTTCGGCTTCGCCAACCAGTGGAGGGATCAGGTTCCGCCGAACCAGCTCAATATCGTGGTGGACACGCCGGCCGGCACGATCGATTCGGTGCACGAATCCGTGCTGAGCGTCGATTCTCTCGGCTTCAAGTTGGACTGGCATCCTCCGGGAGCTTCAATGCTCCCCGACTTCGAGGCCATGGTCAAAGTGCCCGTCTCGGCGCCCGCGCCATGGATGTTCGCCGGCCTCCCGGCGATCGAACTTTCCAGCTCCTACGGATTTTCCTGGCGCTTCATCGAGGCGAGCGCGGCGGTCGGACTGGCCTGGCAGGACCTTCCTTCAGGCCTGGAAGGCGTTCCGCTCCAAGCCTGGCTGCCCCAGGCGAGCGCCCGTCTCTTTCTCGACCTCACACCCGATTTTTCCGTCGGCGCAGTGGCGGCGGCGGAGCAATCGCCCTTCGCCATCGACGAGTGGTACCTGGGCGGCATCGTCAGCAATGTCTGGTTCGGGGCGAGTTCCGTGCTCGCCCCAGGCCTGCGGCTCGAAACCGCGATGATAGAGGAATTGTTGTCCTGGGCGAGCATCGAGGTGGGATTCCAGGCGGGGTTGGAATGGGTCATCCCCCCGCCGAGGCATTTCGGTACTAGCTCCGGATGAATATGCGCTCGAGACCATCGAAAAGGCTATAGTCGCGATCTCCCGTCACCCATATCGACCCGGATTCTATGGCGAGCGCGGCGAACCAAGCATCCGGCACTAGGTTGCCGATAGCATTGGTTTCTCGGCAAAGACGGCAAAAAATGCTCCAATGGGCTGGGCCGGGCTCGATCCACCGAAATCCTGGACGTCCTCGAAGATCGTCGCAGAAGGCGAGTGCATCCTCAAGCGGAGTCGGCGGAGAAAAGACACGGGGATGAGTGGAGACGCGAAGGAAACCGGATAGGATTGTCCGCGATAGGCCAAAGGGGGAAGGACCGTCAACTGCTTCTTCAAGAACCTTCTTGAACAAGGGATGCCCTGGCGAATCCTCCCGGAAGGCGCTGACGAGGATATTCACGTCGAAGAGCTTCACCCTTCTCCATCCATCGCATCGTTCAAGGAGCGAGAGTCCAGTAGGTCGATTCCAGGCAAGAGACCCTTCCCAGAAAATGTCAAGATGGGGCGATACTCAGGCTCCCGCCCGATTGTCTCGCTGGCCGAGAGCTTGTCCCTAAGCGCGCTTTCGATGAACGAAGCGAGCGAAACATGGGCTTCTAGGGCCCTTCGCTTCGCGGTAGCGAGGAGATCGTCATCGACTGCTATGGTCGTCCGCATGCATCAGAGCATAACGCGATTGCATCATGATGTCAAATTACAAGAACTGCAAAAAAGAACATTCACAAAGCGATAGTCCGTCGAGGCCGGCAATAGCAAGAAAACCAGAAAAGCCGCCATAGGAGACGGGCGACAAATTCGGGCCTTCCATGCCGCAGAGTCTGCCCACACCGCTGAAGCAGAGGGAGTCGATAGCCGGTGCGCCTGAAATAGATCGAATTGACGAAGCCTTTGTTTTCATGCGAAGGGAATGTCGATCCCGGCGAAACGGGCTCGGAGAATTGTGCTTCCATTTGCCGGATTTCTTGGCTTCCTGCATTCGCCCTGCATAAAATCGTCATAAAAATTTGCGGGAGAGAAGAGTGCTGCATTATACCTGCATGAAGAGATTTCCATCCTATGTCTCTATTCGGTAGGAGGTTCGCATGAAAAGGATACTGGTGGGTCTGGCTTTCTTCTCGATCTTGTTGGCTCCCGCGTTCAGTTTCGGCTATATCTCGCTTTTGCAGAACGACAACAAGGTGATCGTGAGTCCGGACGCCTATGTGGGCACATTTTTCTTTGCCAATTACTATGGCTTGGGCGCGAACGGCGAGGTCAACCTTTTCATTCCCAATCTCTATGTCGGCGGTGGCCTTCATTACAACAATTTATCCTACCCCAGCCTTACGGCCTCCTTTTCCGACATCAGCGTGGACGCCTATGGCAAGTACTATATCTTGACCCCCGATGCTGCTAAGAAACTCTTCGGCGTGCCACTGGCGCTAGGGGCTGCCGGTGGGTTGGGCGCCAATATTTGGTTTGCGAGCTTTTCCGGGTATGACTTGGGCAGCTATAACGATTTGGCCAATCCGGTGGACGTTCTCGCGGTGGGCATCGTCGGGTATCAGATCCAACTCTTCGGCAAGCCGGTCCTTGCCGAGGCATCGCTCGGCTACATAGACACCAGACTCGATTACAACATCGATCTGTACTACCCCGTGACCGAGAAGTCATCCTTCCATCTTTACTGGGTGCCGCTCATCG
>Ga0187814_10000062_pt1 | contig 24659 bp, 16 predicted proteins | sample NC_S_4_FD_132450 | JGI IMG/M metagenome (GOLD analysis project Ga0187814, IMG submission 132450) | Wetland sediment microbial communities from Neuse River Estuary, North Carolina, USA - ASW-S_4 | ecosystem: Environmental > Aquatic > Freshwater > Wetlands > Sediment | place: USA: North Carolina... | reverse complement strand
CGCGACCGGCTCCCGACTACAGTTGGCCCGAGATGGCGAAGGACACGGAGAAGCTGATCCGCCAGCTTTCGTTGATCTCATACCTGATGGCCGAGCGCCGACCGGTCACAGCTAACGAGATCAGGCGGGACGTGGAGGGGTACAGCGTCATGAACGAGGACGCGTTCGCGCGGCGCTTCTATGCGGACCGCTCCGAACTCGAGTCGCTGGGGATCGTGCTGTCGGTCGAGAAGCCGGTCGACGGACAGGTCGAGCAGGAGACGTACTCGCTTCCCCCGGAGAACTTCCATCTTCCTCCGATCGAGTTCACCGATGAGGAGCTCGCCGCCCTCAACACGGCTTTGCAACTGCTCGACGGCGAGTTCGCCTACGCGGAGCCACTGCGACTGGCGCTTCAACAGATCTCCTGGGGCCGACCGAGCCCGTTGAGCGCCCCGGAGCAGCACACCGTGGCGCTCGGGATCACCGGGTCAGCCGGCGGCCATGAGACCTCCCACCGCCTCGCCAAGATCGAGACCGCGATCTTCCGGCGCAAGACGATCGTCTTCGACTACTACACGATGGAGCGCGACGAGGTGGGAACGCGACGGGTCGATCCCTACCAGCTGCTCTACCAGGGCAGCCAGTTCTACATGGTGGGCCGCTCCCACGAGCGGAAGGCGATCCGGGTCTTCAGGCTCTCACGGATGCGCGGCAAGGTCGGCTACGCCACCAAGGCCGAGCACGACTTCCAGCGCCCGACGGACTTCGACCCTCGCGCCTATGCCAACCGGATCGACTGGCAGTTCGGCGATCCGATCGGGACCGCGGAGCTGTGGATCGGCAGGCGGATCGCGTGGCAGATTGAGCGGCACTTCGGGCGCTACGGAGAGATGCGGCAGCCGGATGACTCGGGCGCGGCCGATTCCAGCGAGGCTGGATGCCGAGCAGGCCGCTGGCCCGAGGGCGAGGACGGGGATCGCGTGTTCACGACCCAGTACGCCAATGCCCGGCAGCTGATCGCGTGGGTGTTGGGGCTGGGCGAGCATGCTCGAATCCTCGGCCCCCCGGAGCTCGCCGCCGAGCTCGAGGAGCGACTGGAGCTCCTGATCGATCGCCACACCGGCGAACCGCAGGTCGCGGACGAGGCGACGGGCGCGGCTCCATCCGAGCGCGTCGAGATTCGCGACGCAGCCGATCGCGACCGCGACTCCAACGGCCACCACCCGGACGCAGCGATCCGTCCTGAGCGCTTCGCCCGGCTGGTCACCCTCGCGAGCATCCTGATCGACGCGGGGCGCGCCGGTCGGCGCCTGCAAGTCGCTGACCTGCTGCGATCGCTCAAGATCTCCGAGCAGGAGCTTCGAGAGGACATCTCGGTGCTGAACGTCGTGAACTTCGGCGCCGGGACCTACGTTCTGTACGCGGAGATCGCGGGAGACGGAACGATCGAGGTCGACCCCGAGCCTTACGGCGACTCCTTCGCCCGCCCCGCGCGGCTGCTGCCCGTCGAGGCCAAGGCGCTGGTGGCGGCGATCGACCTGATCGGGGAGCACATCCCCGAGGGATCCCTCAGCTCGGTACGCGCGAAAGTCGTCGCCGCGCTCGGCGAGGACCCGATCGAAGAGGGACTGCAGGTCGCCCCGGTGGGAGGCGATGACCGGGAGATCGCCGCGGAGGTCTCGCGGGCGATCTCGGAGCGGCGGCTGCTGTCGTTCGAGTACTACAAGGAGAACGAGGACGAGTTCTCCACCCGGGTCGTCGAGCCGTACGCGCTGATCAACGGGCGCGAGGGCTGGTACCTGGCCAGCTTCGATCCCTCCCGCGACAGCGTGCGCCACTTCCGGCTTGACCGGATCAAGTCGGCCACCGTCACCGACGAGCGCTTCCAGCCCCGCTCCGACGTTGATCCGGCCGCGGACGTGGACGGTTGGCCCCGGACCGGGGAGGTCCCCTCCTCGAGCCGCGCCCGAATCTGGATCTCGTCGGTACGGGCGCGCTGGGCGCGCGAGGAGCGCACCGTTGTCGCCGAGCTAGAGGACGGTGCGGTGATTGTGGAGCTCGGCTTCGCGGGCGTCGACTGGCTGGTGCGCGAGGTGCTGAAGGAGGCCGGCGACGCGGTCGTGCTCGAGCCGGTGGATGCTCGCGCCGCGGTCAGGACTGCGGCCGAGGCGATTCGCGCGGCTTCCGCGCCGGCCGAGGGAAGAGGACGGCACACGAAGGCTCGGGACAGCAGGACTGGCGGGCGCAAGCCTCGCGCGGTCGCCACGTAGAGCCGGTTACGCTGCCCGTCATGCAAGAGCTCAAGGGCCTGATCCTCTCGGGCGGGAGGGGGACGCGGCTTCGGCCGATCACGCACACCAGCGCCAAGCAGCTGGTGCCGGTCGCCAACAAGCCGGTGCTGTTCTACGGGATCGAGGCGATGGCCGAGGCCGGCATCGAGGACGTGGGGATCATCATCGCGCCCGAGACGGGCAAGGAGATCCAGGCCGCGGCCGGGGACGGCTCGGAGTTCGGGATTCGCCTGCACTACATCGTCCAGGACGAACCCCTTGGACTCGCGCACGCGGTGCTGACGGCCGAGCCGTTCCTTGGCGACTCGCCGTTCGTGATGTATCTGGGGGACAACCTCCTCCAAGGCGGCATCCAGGACCTGGTGCAGGCGTTTCGTGCCCACGGCCCGGACGCGCTGATCCTCCTGACCCCGGTCCCCGACCCCGAGCACTACGGGGTCGCCGAGCTGTCCGACGGAGCGGTGGTGCGGTTGATCGAGAAGCCGGCCGAGCCGAAGACGGACCTCGCGCTGGTGGGGGTGTACATGTTCACCCCGGCCGTGCACGGGGCCGCCAGGGCGATCCAGCCGTCGGGGCGTGGGGAGCTCGAGATCACCGACGCGATCCAGCGCCTGGTCGATCAGGGCCTGAGGGTGGAGCCCCACATCGTCAGGGGATGGTGGAAGGACACCGGGCGGCTGGAGGACATGCTCGCCGCGAACCGGCTCGTCCTCGACACGATCCAGGCCCGCGTGGAGGGAACGCTGGTCGACTCCCAGGTGGACGGGCGGGTCGTCATCGAGCCCGAGGCACGGCTCGAGCGCTCCACGGTGAGGGGGCCGGCGATCATCGGCGCGGGCACCCTGTTGACGGACGCCTACGTCGGGCCCTACACCGCTGTCGGCGAGGGCTGCTCGATCCAGAACGCAGAGGTGGAGCACTCGATCCTGCTCGCGGGCTCCGTCGTCCGGGACCTGGCGGGACGGATGGAGTCCTCACTGCTCGGCCGCAACGTGAAGATCGGCCGCGATCAACGCCAACCTCGTGCTTACAGATTCCTCATCGGCGACAACTCTGAGGTGGGCATCCTGTAGCAACGAGTGGCCGGTCGTGACCGTCCGGCTTGCCAGCGGAGCGGTCTGACGGGCGGATTCCGGGCGGGCTCGGATTCTGGCTCCTGCGTCCCGGCGGGGGCGGATTCCGGTCGGCTCCTGGACAAAAGCCCCGCATAATCGCCCAAAACGCGAATTGCTCCGTGGACGGTTGTTCCATCAGCACGCTGACCCGTAACGGATGCGCTCCGCGACGCCGAACCTTGATCGTGCGGGACGCCAACGATGTCTGCGGATACCCCAACGATCGCCAACCATTTGGAGAGCTCCGATGCCCGGAGGGGTGCGGCCGTGTTCGCAATCGACCACCACGCCGTGGACGAGCGAACCACCGTCGTCGCCGTCGAGGGGGACCTCGATCTGGCCTCGGCTCCGATGCTCAAGCGAGTCCTCGTCGAGCGGCTCGGCTCCGGTGCTCGTAGCCTCGTCGTAGACCTCAGTCGGGTCCGGTTCCTTGACTCGACCGCCCTCGGAGTTCTAGTCGGCGTGCACCGGAAGCTCCAGTCCGATGAGCGGGTGGCGATCGCGGGCGCGCCGACACCGGTGCAGAAGGTCCTCGAGGTGAGCGGGCTCTCGCCGAGCTTCCAGGTCTTCCCGGCGCTCGACGACGCGCTCGACTACATGCGTGGAGAGGTCCCGCACGACACGCCCGCGGGTCCGCCGCTGACCGGTGACGTGACGCTGATGCTCGGCATCGCGTCGACCGCGATGCCGTTCGCCGAGTCCGTCGAGGATGAGGCCGAGCGTTGGCTGCGGCTGCTACGCCGCCACGGGGAGGCGGGCTTCCTGCTCGCGTCCCTCGGGGTCAGCGAAGCGCGGCTGAAGGGACCGAACGAGCTGCTTCCCGGCGCGCGTCCCAAGCTCGGTGTCTCGCACGTGATCGAGAACGTGATCGCGGGCGCCGGTCAGATCGCGACTCGGAGGGAGGCAGCGAAGGTCTCGACCACCGACGTCCTGCTCGCGGTCATCGAGGTTTACGGGGACGTCTTCGACCGAGTGCTACAAGCTCACGGCGGCAACGTCGACGAGCTCACCGGCCGGCTGCTCGACTAGTCCTGGGTCTGGGCGGCGCGGCCTATGAGGGCGCGGGTCTACTAGCCCTGGGTCTGGGCGGCGCGGCCTCATGAGGGCGCGGGTCTACTAGCCCTGGGTCTGGGCGGCGCGGCCTCATGAGGGCGCGGGTCTACTAGCGGGCGCGGAGCGCCGAGAGCTCCTCGCGAAGGGCGGCGACCTCCGCCTCCAGCGCACTCACCCGAGCTGCCAGGTCGCCGCCGTCAGGCGAGTCAGGCTGGAGCATGGCTGCCGAGGTCGGTGCCTCGGCCGGACTCGGTTGCGCCGCCGGGGTCGGCTCCTCCTGCGGTGGGGTGGGTTCCGCTCCCGGGGCGGGTTCGACTGCGGGGGCGGGTTCGACTGCGGGGGTCGCTTCCCGTGTGAGGGTCTGTGACCCCTCCTTGCCGGACCCCTCCTCGCCGCCCAGGAGGTGCTCGAAGCGATCCTCCTTCTGACCGGGCCTGCGGACCAGGCGGCGAACGTACCCGCGCTCGCCGAGCACGCCGAGCACCTCCTCCATCTCGGCCAGGGTGCCGATGCGGGCCATGCGCTCCGTCCGCGCCTTGAGCTCACCGGGAGTCTGGGCGCCGCGCAGGAGAAGCACCGCGAGAACCGCCAGCTCCTCCCTTCCCAGCGAGAGCGCCTCCTCGGCGAGGTGGCGGTACTTGACCGCCCGGCTGTTGTGGCCGCTTGCCAGCCGGGCAAGGCCGTAACGGGAGAGCCTCTCGGCAGCCGTCCTGACGGTCGCCTCGTCGTAGTCGGTAACCGGCTCCCGATTGGTCGCCTGGTTGCACGCAAGGCGAAGCGCGTTGAGCGACAGTGGATACTGGTCAGGCGTGGTCCAACGCTTTTCGATCAGGCAGCCGAGCACCCGTTGCTCGGGGGGCGTGAGCTCAGCGAAGTGCATGCGCGCCGAGGATAAAGCCCGGGCGTGCAGCGCATCTGGGAAGCTCTGGGCGCGGGAGGCGTCCTTGTTCTAGACATGCGAATGAACCGGATACCGAAACTCTCAACGCTGGCAGTACTCCTCACGATCGCGGCCGCAGGCTGCGGGTCCTCGTCCTCGAGCTCGAGTACGACAACCACCACCAAGGCGACTCCCGTCGCCGCCGCGACCACGGCTACCGCGCCCGTGAAGCCGGCGCAGCCCAAGCGCCACGTGACCCACCACGCGACTCACCACGCCAAGGCGAAGCCGGCGAGCAGCTCAGCGGCCGCGAGCGCCCCCGTGGCGGTCGCCACCACAACGGCAGCCCCGCCTCCGACCACGACTCAATCCTCCACGCCGGCCCCCGCCCCGGCTCCCGTAACGACCACGCACTCGACGCCTCCGCCAACTACGACGCACTCCCCCCCGCCACCGACAACGACTCAGTCCAGCCCGCCTCCCACCACGACCGGCAGCTCGGGAACCAGCTGCATCCCGCAGGGTGCGGGCGCGGGCGACGACGACTCCGACAACCACGGCGGCCCCAGCGACGGAGACGGCTGTATCTGAGGCGCCGGCCCTCGTCGCTGCGTGGGAGCGCAAGGCTCCGGCGCGACTGGTCGGGGAACGAGTCGAGGAGCGCCCGCGGCCGCGGGGCTCGCGCGGAGGAGCTGGTCGGGTTACCGACGCATAGAGGCGTTCCCCGGCCTTGACAGATATGCCGGTGCGATATATCTTGGCGAGATATGGCACCTCTGGATCCCCAGATGCCATCGGAGGTCGCAACGGGTGGGCCCGCGTCGAATAGGCCCGCCATTCGACCCACCGCCGCCACGGGCGGCCCCGCCCTCGACCCCGCGTCGGGCGACCCGACCACGGACGACAGCGCAACGGACGGCCGCCCGCTCGGCCCCCTCACCCCCACCGGCCGGGTGATCCTGGGGCTGATCGCCAGCGGGAAGCAGACCGGCTATGACATGAAGCAGCTCGTCGACAAGGCGACGAGGCATTTCTGGGCGGCGAGCTATGGGCAGATCTATCCGGAGCTGCGGCGGCTAGAGCAGGAGGGCTTGGTCAGGGGACGGCCGGAGCCGTCCGGTGGCCGGGCCCGGACCGTGTACGAGCTGACCGAGCGGGGGGAGCAGGCGCTCCGCGGCTGGCTCTCCTCGGACGGCGAGCTGCTGTACGAGATCCGCGACGAGGGCCTGCTCAAGCTGTTCTTCTCCGAGACCGCGCCGGAGACGAAGCTCGAGACGGTCCGGGCGATGCGGGCTCTTTACGAGAGCAAGCGCGCCCAGCTTCAGGCCATCGAGGCAAACGCGAAGGGAATGCCCCAAGGCCCGCGGCTGACGCTGGAGCTCGGGCTGGGGCTGACCGGCTGGCTGATCGACTGGTGCGAGTCGACGGAGCGGCGCCTGATGTCGCAGACGGCGAACGACAGCGAGGAGTGAACGATGCTGGCGAGACTCGCGGGCTTCCTGTACGCAAACGGCCGCCGGGTGCTGATCGTCGCAGTGGTGATCGCCGTCGTCGCGGGCGTGTTCGGCGCGACCGTCTCGCAGAACCTGTGGCCGTACGCTGCCAAGGATCCGGCGACGCAGAGCGTCAAGGCGACCAACCGCTTCCAAGCGGCTGCGGGCAGGCAGATCGACGCGGGCGTGGTCGCGCTGGTCAGGTCGGGCGACGTGAGGACCTCAGCCGCCCGCGGGCGCGTAGAGCAGGTCGCCGCCGAGCTGCGCGCCGAGCCGGGCGTCGCAAGCGTGCAGTCGTTCTACACGACGCACGACCGCGCGATGGTCTCACGCGATGGTCGCTCGACGTACGTGCTCGTGTACTTCCGCCCGCTCTCGGACAAGGCGCTCAAGAACGTGGCCCAACAGATCGAGAACCACTTCGCCGGCCAGCGCGACGTGATGCTCGGCGGCCCGGCCGTGGCCAACGCGCAGGTAAACACGAAGGTCAGCCACGACCTGGAGCGCGGCGAGCTGCTCGCGTTCCCGTTCATCTTCCTGCTCTCGCTGCTGTTCTTCCGCTCCCTGCTCGCGGCGTTGCTGCCGCCGCTGCTGGGCGGCCTGGCGATCATTGCGACGTTCTTCGTCCTGCGGATCGTCTCGAGCTTCGTCGACGTGTCGGTGTTCGCGCTGAACTTCGTCACCGGCTTGGGACTCGGGCTGGCGATCGACTACAGCCTGTTCATGGTCTCCCGCTACCGCGAGGAGACGGCCAAGGCTGGGTTCGGACCCGAGGCGCTGACGCGCACCCTCCAGACGGCCGGTCGCACGATCATGTTCAGCTCGCTGACAATCGCGGCGGCGATCGCGTCGCTGATCATCTTCCCGCAGAACTTCCTGTACTCGATGGGCATCGCCGGCGCGGTGGTGGCGCTACTCGCGGCCACGCTGGCGCTGACGGTGCTGCCAGCGCTCCTCACCGTCCTCGGACCGCGGGTCAACTCGCTTGGCCCGAAGTGGCTCCAGCGCAGCGCCGAGCGAGAGGCCCGACCTGCCCAGCGCGGCTTCTGGTACCGGCTCTCCCAGGTGGTGATGCGCCGCCCGGCGCCGATCGCGATCGCGGCCGCCGCATTCCTGATCGCGCTCGGAATCCCCTTCACGCACATCAAGTTCGTCCAGGCCGACGCCCGCGTGCTTCCGGTCACCGCGAGCGCACGGCAAGTCAACGACGCGCTCGACTCGCAGTTCCCGCCAAACCGGACCTCGCCGCTGGAGGTGGCCGTCGGGCAGCCCGCAGGCTCGCCACAGGTGAACGCGCTGGCAGCGCGGATCTCCCGCCTGCCTGACGTCTCCGCCGTCGCCCCGGCCCAGCCCGCGGGCCCCGCCAACTCACTGCTCGCGGTCGCTCCGACCGACGGACCGTTGACCGCAACCACCGAGCAGCTGGTGCGGAACGTCCGCGCGATCCATGAGCCGTTCTACGTCGGGGTCGCGGGAGAGACGGCCTCGTTCGTCGACCTCGAGCACAGCCTCGCCGCTCATCTCCCGGTCGTGCTCGGCATCGTGATCGGCGCGACCCTGATCATCCTGTTCCTGTTCACCGGGTCGGTGGTGCTGCCGGTCAAGGCCGTGCTGATGAACTTCCTCAGCCTGAGCGCGATGCTCGGGATCCTGGTGTTCATCTTCCAGGACGGCCACCTCCAGGGGCTCCTCTCGTTCAAGAGCGAGGGGGCGCTCGATGCGACGCAGCCGATCTTCCTGTTCGCGGTCGGGTTCGGCCTCGCCACCGACTACGGGGTGTTCCTGCTGTCGCGGATCAAGGAGGCACGCGACGCGGGCGCCTCCAACTCGGACGCGGTCGCGATCGGCCTCGAGCGCAGCGGGCGGATCGTGACCGCTGCGGCGCTGCTGTTCGCGGTGGCGATCGGCGCGTTTGCCACCTCGCAGATCGTGTTCCTGAAGGAGCTCGGCCTGGGCGCGGCACTCGCGGTCCTGATCGACGCGTCGATCATCCGGGCGCTGCTCGTCCCGTCACTGATGGCGCTGCTCGGCTCGGTCAACTGGTGGGCACCGCGTCCACTCCGGCGACTGCACGAGCGAATCGGGCTGCGGGAGACCGGGCCGCCAGCGCTCGCGCCCGTGCAGGAGAGCGGGCCGCCGATCATGGCGCGGTCGTAGGGCGGCCCGGGCTTCAGCTCACGGCGATCTCCCGGAACTCGATCTCCCGCTCGGGCCAGACCGACCACCGGCCGCGCCGCCACCTCACCCGTGTCCCGTCCGCCAGCCCGGCCATCGCGCTGCCCCGCCGCGGCCTGCCCCACAGCGTTGCGACCAGCGGCCGCTCGGATTCCGGGACGTCGCCCAGCCCGGACGCCACGTGCTCCGCGGGATACGTGACCAGCAGAGAGCCCGACCTCACCCAAACCGGGATCCGATGCAGGGGCGCGGGCACCACGATCTCGACTCCACCCCGGACCTCCGATCCCGACCACGTCTCGATCCACTCTCCGCGCGGGAGAGAGACCTCGCGCTCGCGGGCGCCGTCGTCCAGCACGGGCGCGACCCACAGGGCCGGTCCATACCCGTAGGCGTCCGCGATCGACCAGCCCCGCGGATCCTCGGGATCGACGAGGCACAGAGGCCGGACGATCGGCAACCCGGTGCGCGAGGCGGTGGCCGCCGCGGCCCGGACGTACGGAACGAGCTGCTCGTGCAGGAGAACGTATGCCCGATACAGCTGGAGCACCTGCTCGGAGTAGCACCACGGCTCCTGGGGCATGCGACCGTGCGCGTGCATCAGTGGGGTGAAGCATCCGAACTGGAGCCAGCGGACGAGCAGCTCGGGCGGGCAGCGCTCGACCAACCGGTGCCCGAGGTACCCGCCGACGTCGTGGGACCAGTTGGAGAAGCCAGTGCAGGCCGCGCTCAGCGTCGCGGCCACGAGCGAGCGCAGGGACCAGAAATCCGAAGCCTGGTCGCCACCCCAGGTGATCCCGGTGGCGTGCTGGCCTGTCCAGCCGCTGCGCCCGAACAGGACGCCGCAGCCGGGATGGACCTCGTCGAGCGCGCGCTGGATGCAACGCCGATGCAGGCCGCCGAGCGCCCACGCCGCCTGGGCTCCGGTACGCCCGTCCGCGAGCAGCGCGTGATCGGAGATGTAATAGCCCTCGCCGTCGTCCGCCTTGACCCCCTCCACCCCCAGCTCCAGGATCTGCTTGACCTGTCCGCGCCACCACGCCTCGGCCCTGGCGCTCGTGAAGTCGACCGGGGAGCCGGTCCCCATCCACCACTCGGTCACGAATGGCGCGCCGTCGCCGTCGCGAACGAAGTGACCCGCTGCTGTGCCGGTTGAGTAGTTCGGCGCAGGCTCACGGTGAAGGCGCTCGGATCCCGGCTGTGGGGGGATCTGCCCGTCGCGCGAGTCGAGGTTGACCCACGGGGTGGCCCACACCACGGTGCGGACCCCCTGCGCCCGCATCGTGGAGATCATCGCGCGCGCATCGGGAAACTGGTGAGGGTTGAACTTCCACGTGTTGTACTGCGTTGCCCACGGGGAATCGATCACGATCGCGTCGAGTGCAATCGCACTCGCGCGAAATCTCTCGAAGTCCTCGAGCACGTCGTCCTGGTGCTCGTAGACGTCGCGGCTCTTCCAGAAGCCGTAGCCCCATTCCGGCAGCAGAGCCGGAAAGCCGGTGAGCCTGCACAGCTCGCGGAGCCGAGCGGCGGGGGTCCGATCGCAGAGCAGCTGGACGAGCAGCGGACCCCCGGACCCGCGGGTCGAGACCGAGATCCGCTCGCCGAGTTCGAAGCGCGCGCCGTTTGCCTCCGTCACGAGCCACACCGAATAGCCACGGCTGGAGTGCAGCCACGGAGCCGGCGCGCAATCCCCCTGTGGGATTCCGCCATCGGCGAGGAGCTCGGGCGGGCAGTCGGGTCCGGTGTACCGGCGGTCCGCACCTAGCTGCACCGTCCGCCCCCGCTGGTCCAGCTGCGTCCCGTGCCGCGCTCCGAGGCCGACGAAATGCTCCTCCGAGCGCCGGTCCCATGCGAGCGCGGCCCGCAACGGCTCGCCCTCGGCCTCGAGCTCCAAAACGAGCCGGCGATCGTCCGGGAGGCTTGCCGACAGGCGGATGCGGCGACCGCCCTGCAGCGTCACCCCCAGCTCGAGTCCGTCGTGGGAGGTGGCGAGCACCTCGGCGCGCCGCGAGTGCTCGGCAGGCTCGAGTCGCTCATGCGCAACCACGCCCTCCGTGAAGCGGATGAAGCGATCCTCGACGCGACCGTCTGCGACCCACGCTCCGCCATCCCTCAGCAGCCTCCTGCCGGCCCGCCTGAGCGTGAACGCGAACGGGTGCAGCGCGACCTCGAGGCGCAGGTCGCCGCGCTCCAGCGTTACGTGCTCGGGACCCGTCGAGATCGACGGCGGACTGAGCGACATAGGCGCAAGGTTCTCGGACCGCGTCGCCCGAGCCCTCCCCTGTTCACGAAAAGGTCACACGACGTGTGCAGGTTCTTCACGGGAATCCGCGATTTGCAGGCCAATTTTATGTCCATGAACGAAAACAGTCGCGTCGACATGCATGTGCACTCGACGGCATCCGAGCTGTCGAAGCTGGGAGTTCAGCGCTCCCTGTCGCTTCCGGAGTGCGCCACACCTTCCGAAGAGGTGTACGAGCTGGCCAAGCGTCGCGGGATGGACTTCGTGACGATCACCGACCACGACACGATCGCCGGCGTGCAGACGCTGGGCGACCTTCCCGACACATTCATCTCCGAGGAGCTCACGGTCTCCTTCAAGGGAGAGCCGCAGGCGGTTCACGTCCTCTGCTACGGAATCGACCCCGATGACCACGATTGGCTCCAGGCCCACAACGACGACGTCGAGGCCTGCGCGGAGTACCTCCATTCCAGGGAGCTCACAGCGGCCCTCGCGCACCCCTTCTACGCGGTCCAGGCGCCGCTCACTGCCGCACACCGGCGTCGCTTGGCCGAGCTGTTCCCGATCTGGGAGACGCGCAATGGCTCCCGAGCCAAAGAACTGAACTTGCCGGCGTTCGTCTACATCGAGACCCACGGGGGCACCGCCATCGGGGGCTCTGACGATCACGCCGGAATCGATATCGGGCGGACGTTCACCGAGACTCCACGAGCCTCGACGCCCGAGGAGTTCCTTGCGCACATCCGTGCGGGCCGCGCGGGCGCGCATGGCGCGCAGGGAAGCGCCGCCAAGTGGACCCATGCCGCTATCGCGCTCGCAATCCGCTCGCTCCGCGACGGCGCTGGGACCGGCGGGCGTCCCGACCCGGGCGCCGTCCTAAGGATCGTCGAGCGGGTGATGCGGGAGGGCGACGCCCGTCACGGCGCGGCCGCGGGAGACCTCGGCCAGGAGGACGCCCGCGCCCTGCTTGGAGCGTGGCTCGCCGCCATGGACCTGGGAATCGACGCGCGGAGCCTGCTCGAGCTCCTGCAGGAGGGCGAGATCAGCCATCCCGACCTGTACCGCCGGGGCCGGCGGATCCACGAGCGAAAGCTCGCGGGAGCGGTCGAGGAGATCGTGGCGATGACCGACGGGCGCTCCGGGCTCGATCCTGCGGGCGCGGCGCTGGGGCTGTTCGACGCCTGCATTCCCGCAATCCCGTACGCCGCGGCTACCGCCTTCCTCGGTCGCGAGAAGCTGAAGCTCACACGCTCGGACGGCGACCGCCCGCGTGTCGCCCTCGTCGCGGACGGGCTCGGCTCGATGCACGGGGTCACGAACACGATCCAGCAGATCCGCGAGCGCGGCGTACCGGGCTTCGACGTCGAGGTGATCGGCACCGACGCCGGGGTGGACAGGCGACTGAGCGCTGTCGCCGAGATCGACGTTCCCTTCTATCGTGGAATGAAGATCGGCATCCCGAGCCTTCCGGCGATCGTCGACGCGCTCGCGGAAGGGCGCTACGACCTCGTTCACCTGTGCTCGCCGGGGCCCGCGGGGATCGGCGCCTGGCTGCTCGCCCGCGTGCTGGAGCTGCCGGTGGTGGGCAGCTACCACACCGAGCTTGCCGCCTACACCGGCCTGCGCACGGGGCGGGCCGAGCTCGAGAGCCTGATGACGATCGCGCTGTCGACCTTCTACGGCGCATGCGACGTGGTGCTCTCGCCGAGCCCGGCCACCGACGAGCGCCTGCGCGGGCTCGGGATCGGCGCCGAGCGGATCGGGCGTTGGGACCGCGGCGTGGATCTGATGTTCGACCCCGAGCTGCGATCGCGTGACCGGGTCGACGACGGCACGGTCAAGGTTCTCTATGCAGGCAGGCTCACCAAGGAGAAGGGTGTCGAGCTCCTGGCGGATGCGTTCCTGGCCGCTCACGAGCGCGACCCGCGGCTTCACCTGGTGCTCGCGGGCGGCGGTCCCGAGGAGGAGCACCTGCGGGAGCGGCTGGGCGAGCGCACGACGTTCCTCGGATGGCTGGCGGGCGAGGAACTGGCACGCGCCTACGCGAGCGCCGACGTGTTCCTGTTCGCCAGCCGGACTGACACCTACGGGCAGGTGATCGTCGAAGCGCAGGCGAGCGGCGTGCCGGTGGTAGCGGTGGCGGAGGGCGGGCCGGTCTCGCTGATCGAGCACGGCGAGACGGGGCTGCTGGCCCCCGCCGATGCGGACGCGCTGGCGGGCGAGGTGCTGCGCCTGGCGAGCGAAACCCTGCTGCACGAGCGCATCCGCCGGAACGCCCTGGCGGCGGTTAAGGGGCGGACGTGGGAGGCCGCACTTGCGCAGCTTGCGGACGGCTACCGGACCGCTCTCGGAGAGCGGACACCGGGCTTCGATCGCAAAGTCGCGTAGCGTCTGGTAGGTGACGGCGGCACAGCGCGGCCGCGGCGTCGCGCTGGCGCGCGCGGCGCTGGCCGGCAATCCATCGGACGGCTACGGCGGCGCGGTGCTCGCAGTGACGCTCGAGGCCTGGAGCGCTCAGGCGCAGGCGGATCCGTCGACGGAGCTGTTCGTGGAGCCCTCGAGCTCGCTCGTCCGGGCAACGGTCGACCGGTTCGCGGGCGAGCTGGAGCCCGCGGCGAGCGCGACCGCGGTTAGGTGGAGCACCTCGATCCCGGCCGGCGTGGGGCTCGGAGGGTCGAGCGCGCTCGTGATCGCCACCACCAGGGCCTTGTGCGAGCTGTACGGCGCGAAGCTGGGGGAGGAGCGGCTGGCGAGCTTCGCGCTGGCGGTCGAGACCGAGGACCTCGGGATCGTCGCGGGGCTTCAGGACCGGGTGACGCAGGCGTTCGGCGGGCTCGTGTTCATGGACTTCGCCGACCGAGGATCGAAGGGATCAGGCGAGCCGGCCCGTCACGGCCTCTACGAGCAGCTGCGCCGCGAGCTCCTGCCGCCGCTGTTGATCGCCTGGCGGGCGGACGCCGGCGGGCACTCCGGAGAGGTTCACGCCTCGCTGCGCGAGCGCCATCGTCGGGGCGAGGAAGTCGTGCACCAGACGATCGGCGAGCTTGCGAGAGCTGCTCGGGAGGCCCGGGCGGCGCTGCTGACAGGTGACGTGAAGCGCTTCTGCGGCTGCGTCGATCAGAGCTTCGACCTGCGTCGCCGGATGCTCGACCTCGACGGGCGCTGTGTCGAGATGATCGAGACGGCGCGTGCGAGCGGCGCGAGCGCGAACTACACCGGCTCGGGCGGCGCGATCGTCGCGGTCTGCCCGCAACCGAGACGGCTCGCGACGGTCGAACAGGCGCTGCGCTGCACCGGCTGCGACGTCCGTCAGTACCCGTAGCCGTAGCCGGGCGGGCCGTACCCGTCGGGGGGCGGGGAGTAGCCGCCGTAGCCGTAGCCGCCGTAGCCGTAACCGTAGCCATACCCTGCGCCGCCGCCATACGCCGCGCCGTCTGCGGCTCCCTGCCAGCTGACCGAAAACGACGTCCCGTCGCTCGACAGTGCGCCCGGCTGGGCGCCGCCGTTCGTGCCGTTCAACTGGACCGCCTGGACGTTCCACCCGGGGTCGAAGATCGCACCCGCGTGTCCACCCGCGGTCGCGGACGCCGCGGTGAAGTTCACGCTTCCGAAGTCGGCGAGCGGGACGGGCTGCATGTTGCCGTTGCCGTCCTCGGCGGAGGGCGCCTCGGCGATCCACTCCGCGCTCGAGGTGTCGGGATTGCTCATCTGGAGCGTATGTGTGAAGGACGATCCGGTGGTCTGGTCGGACAGCGAGACCGTGACGTTGGTTCCGCTCACCGACACGCTGGCCGAGATGTGGTCACCCGGATTTATGGCGAGGGCGAGCGTCACCGGCGCCGACGGCACCAGCTCGTACCACGCGTAGTAGATCGTCTGGCCGCCGCTGACGTCCGCCTGCGTGCCGATCTGCTCGAGCGACTGCGACTGGCCTGCCCCACCCAGCCCGACCCAGAACGCCGAATACCCGTCGCCGGCGTTCGGATCTGCCGACGGCTGCACCCAGCTCCCGGACACGCGGGAGAACGAGCCGGCGCTAGCGTCGCCCGCCACGTATCCGGCCCAGTTCTCGCTCGTCGCCTCCGGCACGCTCGTGGCGGCCAGGGTGGACGGCGCTGCGACGAACAGCGCGGCGAGTGCGAGCACGGCGCCGGTGGAGAGCAGGCTGAGGAGCTTCATGACCTGCGACCACTATCACTCCGACCGCTAAGAGAATCGCTCGCGTTCGCGAAGAGCCGGGTAGGAGCTGGCGAAGAACTCCGTAACAGGGCCGGAGCGCCCGCCGCGCGCGCCTGAGTAAACCCAGGATCGCGCAAGAGCGCGTCAGCGTAGAGCCGCTTCGAGCGCCTGCCGTGCCTCGTCGACGCCGAAGGCGCCCTCCAGCCGCGCCGCGATCACGCCCTGACGGTTGATCGTGAACAGCCAGGGCTCGGTCTCGATGTGGAACGCCGCCAGCTGCGGCCTCAAGCCCTTCGTCGGATCGTTGTCCACGTAGATCTCCTGGTGGATGAACGTGATCCGGTTGGCGAACTGGTGCTGGAGCTCGACCACGATGTCAGTGACCGGCCCGCACACCCTCGAGGTGCACAGCTCGGGCGTGGAGAACAAGAGCGCGATCGGGCGCTTGCCGAGCACCTGGTTGAACGAGACCGAGTGCATCTGCTCGGGCGGCAGGCGGGTCGTGAGCAGGCCGACGTCGCCGTGGACCGAGGCGAGGGTCTCGGTCGTGATCGCGGGGGGGCGCTGGCCGACGCCCGGAATCGGGGTGCTCACCGCGGCCGCGATCTCGCCGGTGGAGCCGATCAGCTTGGAGCCGGCTCGAGTCAGCGCGAGCAGATCGAACACACCCGAGCGCGCCACGGGAAGCTCGGTCCAGTAGATCGCCTGGATTCCGCCGGGGCCTGCGTTCTGCTGGCTGCGGTACTGGGGTGCAACGCTCATCGAGTCGGCGGGAGCGAGGAACGGGCCCTGCGCCGGTGAGGTCGGTGAAGGCGCCAGGTACACGGCCGTCGGCGCATAGATGTAGCGCTCGGCCTTGTCGGTCAGCGCGAATGCCAGCCGGCGTATCCCCGGGGTGAAGGTGCCGGTCGCGGCGCCGAGCGTCGCGGTCGCGTTCACGAGCCGAGCGAGCTGGACGAGGGAGCGCCCGTTCGCGCGGGGAAACTCCGACGCTCGCGGGTCTGCGGCCGCCGCCAGCTCGTTGACCGCGGGCGGCTGGGCTGCGGTTGAGACGGTCGAGGTCGGGGCGGGCGCTGCACTCGCCGTCGACGACGTGGACGGCGTGCTCGACGAACCCGTCTTGCTCGCGCCGCCGCAGCCCGCGAGCACGACGACACACGCGGCCGCGAGCGCGACTCGGGCCGGGAGGGACGCGCTTGAGTTCAAGCGGCTATCCCAGGATCCGGAAGACACCCCGCATCCAGGGGTGGATCCGGCAGAAGAAGGTGTAGGTCCCCGGCGAAAGGCTCGTCGGCGTGCTCCACGTGAGCCGGCCCACGCCGGGCAGGGCCACGCCGAGCTGTCCCGAGTCGAAGTCCCCGGCCCCGTCTGCGAGCGGGTACGCGATCCCGTAGTTCAGTCCACAGGGGTCCTTGCACGATGTGACGGTGTGGAAGATCGACGCCATGTAGAACGGATTGGGGGCGAAGATGTTGAACGTCCCGAGCGGGCTGGCGTCCTCGTTGACGAACGTGATCGACTGTCCGCGCCTGATCGTGGGCACGCAGTTCTTGTTCCCCGACGTCGCGGGGATGTACTTGAACCCCGCGATTAGGACCCGGTCGGTGTAGCAGGGGGGCAGCGTGGTGGGATTGACTCCGACCCACTGCGTGCCCCCGGGGTAGTTGTTCTCGGGCAGGTGGCCGTGGGTGACGTGCCCGCTCTCGTCGAGGCGCTGCGTGAACGGGTTGACTCCGCGAGGGTCGTTCCAGGCCTCCCACACCACCATGATCCCCATCACCTCGTACCAGGAAGCGAGCCGAGTCTCGTACGTCGAGCTGATGCGAAGGATGTCACCGGGCTGCACCTCGGCCCGCCAGTCCGCGGGAGTGGCGGTCATCGCGAAGTCCCACGAGATCGGCTGCCCCTTGTCGAAGTAGACAGCCTTCGAGCGGAACAGCCGAACCGAGTCCGGAACGTCTCCCGGGATCGTGCCCCTGCCCGGCTTGACACCGGGACGGACCAGGTCGAGGTCGTCGTAGAGACCGCCCGGGTGCAGGTGGCCAGCGGCCCCGATCAGCGTCCCGGGGTGGTCGATCGTGAACTCGTTCAGGGGTGCGCCCGAGCCGTACGGGTCCTTTGCCATGTCGGGGAAGGTGAACTTCCCGTCGCGGCCGCTGCCCCGTTTGACGTTGAAGATGGGGTAGATGTGGTGGTCCTCGACGTCCATCCAGATCGGATGAACCGGGGTGATCTCCGACGCGAGCGGCGAGGTGGCTGGGACGAAGTCGAGGTCGTAGGTCACGTACACGTGCTTGGGCGTGTTCGTGAGGTTGTGGATCATGTAGTTCAGGACCCAGATGTCGTTTGCTCCGATTGGATAGCCGTACCCGGGCGGGAACTCGTAGATCGTCTTCTCCTCGCCTGACGCCATGAACGGGTAGAAGCTTGCGAGCGAGTTGCCCTCGCCCTGACCCGCCGCCCCGTTGCTCAACCAGACGCCGTGGTGGAGGTGCACGATGCTCGTCGGCGGAACCTTCCCGCAGCACTTTCCGTCTGGGAGCGCGTACCGCAGGTTCGGGACCATCCTGATCATGAAGCCGTTGACGGTCGGCTTGGGGACGCGGTTGAACTGCGCGAGGATCAGATTTGCGCCCGGCGTCACCAGGTACGGGCCGGCGGCGTAGTCGAGGTGCTCGATCCCGTTCGAGGAGCCCGCGCCGCTCGCGGTCGAGGAACCGCCCGACGCCGATGCGATCGACGGCGCGCATATCAGCGCGGTCGCCACCACCACAACCGCTCGCACTACTGCTCGCTTCAAGTCTCCTCCGGAGCTTGCGCGCCTCCATCCGGTATTGAAGCAGGCCTACCAGGTCGAGAGGTGAATCAGGCCCACCAGGTCGAGAGATCGGACCCGATGCTTGACAGGCTCGCCCACGCGTGGGACCGTCCACGACGATGGGAGCTCCGCCCAGACGCATCTTGAGGATTTTCGGCTCGACCTCGCTGGCGATCCTCGGCTTGACCTCGCTCGCGCTGCTCGGCTCGGCCTCGATCGTCGCCGGACTGGCCGCCGCGGCGACCGCGGGCAAGAGCAGCGGAGGCGCAGTGCTCGAGCTCCACAGCACCAAACTCGGAGCGATCCTCGTAAACAGCCGGGGCTACACGATCTACGCCTTCACCAAGGACGCGCGCAACAGCGATCAGTGCGCCCGCATTGCCGACTGCCTCACCGTCTGGCCGGCGGTGACCACCTCCGGCAGGCCGATCGCCGGCCGCGGCGTGCGCTCCTCGCTGATCGGGACAATCACGCTGAAGGGCCGCAAGCAGGTGACCTACGCGGGCCATCCGCTGTACACGTACGTCGCCGATACTCATCCGGCTCAGACCACGTACGTGAACATCCTCCAGTTCGGGGGTCGCTGGCCGGCGCTGAACTCTGCCGGCCAGGAGATCAAGTAGCGGCGGGCAGCAGGGCATCCACGGGCGGACCGGTGGTCAGCGGCGCAGGCGCGACCTCGGTTCGGCCGCCGCCGCCTGCCTTCGCCGCATACAGCGCCAGGTCGGCCCGCCGGAGCAGCTCCTGAAGATCCTCCCGGTGATCCCACAGCGCCACCCCTGCGGAGAACGACAGCCGCTCCGGGAGCGTTCTGCGCAGCCGGCTCACAGCCGAAAGCGCTCCGGCCAGCGACGCGCTCGTCAACAGCGCGAGGAACTCGTCGCCTCCCAGCCGGGCAACCACGTCGCCAGCCCGCAACGTGGTGCGAAGGCCCTCGGCGAGGTCCTGGAGGACGCGGTCTCCCTGATCATGCCCCTCCTGATCGTTGAGGGCCTTGAAGTTGTCCAGGTCGAGCATCACGAGCGCCGTCGGCGCGCCCGTCCGGGAGGACCTCGCCAGCTCGCGTGGCGCGGCGTATCTCCAGCCCCGCCGGTTGAGCAGGCCCGTCAGGTCGTCGATCACGGCCTCCTCGCGCAGGCGCTGGGTCAGCCTCTGCGTCTCGCGCATCACCATTCGCAGCGATCCCGCGACCGTGCAGCCGATCAGGAACAGCAGCGTCGCGTGACCCCAGCTGACGTCGAAGGCAGGTGGACCGATCGCGAGCATCGGCACGTAGCAGCACAGCCCCAGCACGACCATCGCGACGAGCAGCTCCCGATCGGTCGCCTGGAGCCCGAACCAGATCATCGCCATCATCAGCAGAATCGAGTAACCGGACGCGACGCCACCCGTGTATGACTGCATCGCGGTCAGGGCCGGAAGACCGCCGAAGGCCGCCCCGTAGAAGAGGATGCGATGGTCACGGGAGGCGAGGTTGACGATCAGCGGAGCGACGCAACCACATGCCGCTCCGATGAAGAACAGCGCGTGATGCGAGCGCAGTCCGGTGTCGGTCGCGATCGCCACCGGGAGCGTGCTGCCCAGGAAGGCGAACCGGACGGCCCAGGCCCGGTTGGCGCCGCTGAATCGGATCCCTCCCATCGTGTCCAGAACATCGGGCGACCGAGGGCGAAACTTGATATCCGGCAGCGAGGACAGCCCGCTCCGACGCCGAACCCAAAGAACGTGAGCACCGGGCGGCTCGAGTCCTTCTCAGACGGCGTGATCGCGGTCGCGGCCACGCTGCTGGTGCTGAACATCACCCCTCCTCTGCTCAAAGGACACGAGAGCCTGCTGCATGCCCTCCTGCAGCAATGGCCGAAGTACGCCGCGTATGCGATCTCGTTCGTGACCATCGGGATCATCTGGATCAACCATCACGCGATGATCAGCCGGTTGCGGGTCGCCGATCACCCGATCCTGATCCTCAACCTGCTGTTGCTGCTCTGGATCGCCGTGCTTCCGTTCGCAACGTCTCTGCTGGCCGCCTACCTCAAAGAGGGACACGGGCAGAACCTCGCCGCGGGGGTCTACGCGGGAAGCTTCCTGGCGATGTCGATTGCGTTCGCCAGCCTGAACAGGCACATCCTGCTGCGCAAGTCCCATCTGCTGGAGGTGGAGCTCCCGCCGGAGCTCCGACGCCGGATCCTCTTGCGGACCATCACCGGCCTGGCTCCGTACACGGTCGCGACCGCGCTCGCCGTGGTATCGCCATATGTCACGCTCGCGATCTGCGCCGCGGTGGCGGTGTTCTACGCGCTGCCGATCGCGAGCGGCGTCTAGCTTCCCCACCACTCGCCGAGCACGCGGCGCCAGTTTCCCCAGGCGATCGCGTCGAGCTCGTGCTCACTGAATCCCTCGGTGGCGAGCGCCGCCAGCACGCGCGGCATGCCCGCCACATCGCCCACCGCCGCCGGGATCGTGGCACCGTCGAAGTCGGACCCGAGCGCGACGTGCTCGACGCCGATCCGATCGGCGACGTAACGCGCGTGCCTGGCGATCAGGTCGAGCGGCGTGTCCGGATCGTCGGCGAAATCCGGCCGCAGAAACGGGCACGCGAACACGATCCCGACGAGCCCACCCGAGGCTCCGATCGCGTCGAGCTGCGCGTCGGTCAGGTTCCGTGAGGCCGCGCACAACGAATGAACCGCCGAATGCGTGGCGACGATCGGCCCCACACCCAGCCGTTCGAGATCCCAGAAGCCGGCCTCGTTCAGGTGACTGACGTCGACCAGGATCCCGAGCTCGGCGCATGCCTGCACGAGCGCGCGTCCGGCGTCGGTCAGGCCGGGCCCGATGTCGGGCGACGACGGGGAGATGAACGGGACTCCGTGGGCGAATGCGTTCGGCCGGCTCCACACTGGGCCGAGCGAGCGTAGACCAGCGCGATACCAGAGCTCCAATGACTCGAGTCCCGGGTCGATCGCCTCCGCCCCCTCCAGGTGCAGCACCGCAAGCGGCGGGCCATCGTCTGCACGTGCGGCATCGAGATCGCCGGCGACGCGGGCGACTCGAACATGGCCGGCGCGCTCCAGTCCGAGCAGCCGACCCGCGACGGCGGCCGCGTGCGCTGCGGCCGTCTCGTGGCCAAGCGGCGCGGCGTACGCAAACTCGATCACGCCGTCCTGGCGCGGGACCAGCTGGTCGTGAGCCACGTCATCGTCGGTGAACACCGAGAAGATCGCGCCTCGCACGCCCCCGGCGCGCATTCGCGGAAGGTCCAGATGCCCCTCGGGACGGCCTTCCACGATCATCGCATGGTCCTCGCGCGTCAGCGCATCGTTGTGTCCGTCGAAGACGGGCCGCATGACGGTGAACCTAGCGCGGCGCGGGTGGCCGGCGATAGGGTTGATGCCGCGGTGGTGTGGCTGTCGGCGCGCCGGTCACGCATTCGCGTGAAGCAACGACGCACATAGCTGGCTCGGGGCGCGAGGTCGCTCCCCGCACCGTGGCGAATCCGACGCTCAATCCTCCGCTCCCCATGGCGAACCGGTCTCGGACCGGAGCTGTGAGCTGGACCGCGCTCCCGGTGGCGGCGGTCGGCGCGTTCACGATCGTCGCGGCATCCCTGCGGTGGGCCTGCATCCATCAGAGCCTGTTCGGCGACGAGCTGTTCCTCTATTCGGAGGTGCACATGCGCTCGCTGGGGCAGATGCTCTCGCTCGTGCGCACGATGGAGAACACGCCACCGCTGTTCTTCCTCGTCACATGGGTGCTAGCGAAGGGCCGCAACCCGATGGTGCTGGTCCGCGTGCCCTCGCTGGTCGCGAACGTGGCGATCGTGCCGCTGATCTACGTACTTGGCCGGCGCGTGGGCGGAAGGTGGGCCGCCGTCGTGGCCGCCGCCTGGTTCGCGCTCAGCCCGTTCCAGATCTTCTACGGCACCGACGACCGCGCGTACTCGGCCGTAGCGGCGCTGGTCCTGGTCTCGACGATCGCGCTCCTCCGCGCGCTGGAGGAGGAGCGCAAGATCGGCTGGTGGCTGCTGTACGCCGTCGCCGCGATCGCAGCGATGTACACCCACTACATCGCGGCTCTGGTCCTCGCGCCGCAGGCGGCATGGGCGCTCTGGACCCACCGTGAGCTCGCGCGCCGCCAGCTCCTTTGGCATGGCTTGGTGATCGCTGCGCTGCTTCCCTGGATCCCATGGTTCGTCGGCCAGGCTCGCCACAGCGCCCACGAGTCGGTGAGGCTCAGCTCACTCTCTCCGCTGACGTTCGGCAACGCTGCCAAGACCGAGCTGCAGTCGCTCGTCGGGCATCCGTATGTGGCGCCCGGAACGGTGCCCGGCCTGGCACCGATGCTGGTGCTGGCTTTCGTGTTCGGTGGGGTGTTGATCGCGCTCGGGTCCCGCGCAAGATGGAGGCGGCCCGCGCTTACGAGGGCGCTCGCCGGAGAGCGCGGCCTGATCGCGCTGCTCGCGATCTTCCCGATCGTCGCGATCGTGATCTACAGCCTGCGGCCGCACACGAGCCTGCTGCTTCCCCGGAACATCGAGGTGGGGGTGCCGTACGCGCTGCTCGTGATCGGGTGGCTCCTGACTCGCTGGCGGCTGCCCGTGGCGATCGCGCTCTCGGTGATCGCGCTGGCGGCTGTCGCCGTGGGCTCGGCCCAGATGCTGAGCCCCGGCTATCAGCGCCCGGACGGGGCGGCCGCCGCACGCTTCATCGACGCCCGCGCTCCCGTGGGTGCGCCGGTCATCGACTTTCCCGGACCCCAGGGAACCCAGTTCTACTTCCGGCGCATACATCGGGTTCTGACCCCCGCCCAGTTCGGCTCGTCCGGCTGGAGCGCCGCGGCCGCCAAGCACCTCCCGGTCTTCATCTCCCTGCTGCATTCCGGAGGTTGCGGACGAGACGCACCCCATTACCGGCTGCTCGTCGAACGGGTCTGGCGGAGCATCCCGCTGCCGCTCACGGTCTGTGAATACGTCCCGGACCGCGGGCGCGCCCTGACCTGATCACGTCAGGTGCAGTCGGTGCGCCACGGCCGCCGCCTGAGTGCGGCTGTGCACGCCCAGCTTGCCGAGGATCCGTGATACATGGACGCTCGCGGTCTTCTCCGCCATGAACAGGGCAGCGCCGATCTGGCGGTTGGTCGCGCCCTCCGCGATCAGCGCGAGCACCTGCCGCTCGCGCGGCGTCAACCCGAACGGGTCCTCGGCGCCGTCGCGGTCCGCATCTTCCCGGGGCTCATCCGTCTCTCCCTCGATGCGGAGGCGGGCGCGCTGCGTGAGCGCCTGAACCTCATCCGCGAGCCACCGTGACCCGAGCCGCTCGGCGGTCTCGAGCGCGGCGCCGGCCGCCCTCGCCGCTGACGGGCGATCGCCGGCTTCGGCGGCCGCCTCGGCCTCGCGCCAGTGCATGATCGCGGTCTCGAACGGGCGCTCGATCTCCTCCCACCGGCGCGCCGCCTGACGCCACAGGTTTGGGTCACTGCGTCCCCGCGCGCGGGCCAGCTCCGCCTTCCCGGTCGCCTGCCAGGCCCGCTCGACCGGGCCTCCCTCCTGGGCGGCGGCGGCGAGCCGGCTGCAATGGATCCGCAGCCGAGCGATCGCGTCGCGCTCGTCGGCCCGCTCGCGAAGAGCCCTGGCACGCTCCGCGACGTCCGCCTCCACCCGCGCGCCGACCGCGCTGGCCCGGGCGATCCGGATCACGTCGTCGGTGCAGACCTCGAGCCGGCCGAGCGCGTGCTCGACCGTGGCGCGCGCCTCCAGCAGCTCGTACCGGCGGCGCTGAAGCTCGCCCCGCAGCGCACCGAACCAGCCGATCCACTGCGGCTCGGCCGAGGCCTCGACGAGCGGCTCCGCGTCATCGAGCCGCCGGCCGGCCAGCTCGTCCCTTCCCTCACCGAGCGCGACCTCGGCCTCGACGAGCAACCGGAACATCGAGACCCGATCAAGCGGCATTGCCGGTGATCCGAGACGCTCCCTCGTGATCGACCACTCCCCGGCCTCGAAGGAGAGCTGGGCGACGGTGAGCGTTATCCAGTCGTACATCCGGCTGGCCCGGCGGGGTATGAGCGCGTCCCCTTCCAACGCCACCTCCAGGGCCTCCCGGGTGCGCCCGGCGATATTGAGCATGTCGGCGAGGTTCGAGTACGCGGAACCAAGGTCGTCGAGGTCGCCGTCCGCTCGCGCCAGCTCGATCGCACGCCGCAGACACCGGATTCCGTCCTCGACCTGGCCGAGCGCGATCTTTGCCATCCCCAGCGTATTCAGCACCTCGCTCTCGGCGTGCTTGTCGCCGGCCTCGAGCGCGGCGGTAAGCGCCGCCTCGCCGTCCCGGATCGCGTCGCGAAACCGGCCTCGTAAGAACTGCGTGCGGGCCAGCCACCCGACCAGGCCGGCGCGCTCGGCCGATTGCCCCGGCGGAAGCATCGCCAGGGCG
>Ga0187814_10000061_pt1 | contig 24789 bp, 22 predicted proteins | sample NC_S_4_FD_132450 | JGI IMG/M metagenome (GOLD analysis project Ga0187814, IMG submission 132450) | Wetland sediment microbial communities from Neuse River Estuary, North Carolina, USA - ASW-S_4 | ecosystem: Environmental > Aquatic > Freshwater > Wetlands > Sediment | place: USA: North Carolina... | reverse complement strand
CTCGGGATGGGGCGCCGGCCAGCTGGACTCCGAGCTCGAGCGTGGGGACTGGATCCTCGAAGCCGCTCGGCTCGAGGACGCGTTCTCCACCGAGCCCCGCGATCTGTGGCACGACGTTCTCACGCGTAAGGGCGGCAGCTACGCGCTGGTCGCCCGGATGCCTCCGGACCCCTCGCTCAACTGATCGATGTCCATGCACGAGCATCGTCGCGAGGCAGACCGGCGCGCACTCACTGCAGCGCTTGTCCTGGTTGGGGGATTCACCGCGGTCGAGGTCGTCGCGGGCCTGCTCGCATCGTCGCTGGCGGTGCTGTCCGATGCCGCCCACATGCTGACCGATGCAGCTGCGCTCGCCCTCTCGCTCCTCGCCGCTCGGCTCGCGAGCCGGCCCGCACAGGGATCCTGGACATACGGCCTCGGCCGTTCGGAGGTCCTGAGCGCGCAGGCCAACGGCGTGACCCTGCTGATCCTGGCCCTGTTCATCGTCTACGAGGCAATCGTCCGGCTCGTCTCGCCTCCGGCTGTGACCGCGACGACCGTGCTGGCGATCGCCGGCGCGGGCATCGTGGTCAATGTCGCTGCAGCTCGGATCCTTGCTCGCGGCTCGGGGGCCGAGCGCAGCCTCAACGTCGAGGGCTCCTACCGGCACATCGTCACCGACCTCTACGGGTTTGTCGCTACCGCGGTAGCGGCGATTGTGATCCTCACGACCGGGTTCGAGCGCGCCGACCCGATCGCGTCGCTGCTGATCGCCGGGCTGATGCTGCGTGCCGCCTACGACCTGCTGAAGGCCTCGGGGCGGGTGTTCATGGAGGCGGCGCCGGCCGGGCTGGATCCCGATCAGATCGGGCATGAGCTCGCTGCCGCGCCCGACGTGATCGAGGTGCATGATCTGCACGTGTGGGAGGTCACCTCGGGGTTTCCGGCGCTCTCGGCGCACGTGATCGTCCGCTCCGGGGCGGACTGCCACGAGGCGCGGCGGCGCCTGCAGCAGCTGCTCGCCGACCGCTTCGGCCTGCGCCACACGACGCTCCAGGTCGACCACGAGGCGGCGCCGCAGGCACCGCTCCAGATCGAGGTCGGAGGTCGAGACCGGCAGTAGCCGGCCGTGGCCTTAGAGACCCCCACCGCTTAGACTCGTGTCCCCCATGAAGGTCGTCAAGCCGGGAGAGGACCGCGACGTGCCCCGCGGGGTGGTGGGCGGCTCGGAGATCTCCCAAGCCACCACCGGCGCCCGCAACATCTACATGGCGGTGTTTCGCGTCCCGCCGGGTGCCCAGTCCCGTCCGCACTACCACGAAGGCTGTGAGAGCGCCGTCTACATGCTCTCGGGCTCGCTGCGGGTGAAGTGGGGCGACCACCTCGAGCAACAGCTCACACTGGAGCCACGGGACCTCGTCTACGTCCCGCCGCGGGAGACGCACGTGCTCGAGAACGTCTCCAGCACCGAGCCGGCCGAGTACGTGGTCGCCCGCGACTCGCCACACGAGGACGCTGTCGTCGTTCCGTGGGCGGAGGCCCCGTCGTGACTCGTATATCCGTCTAGTTTCGGCCCGTCACGGCCCCGGGGACGGTCCCGACGGCCGATCTCGATCAGAGCCGGTCGATACAACCCTGCCGAAAAGTTGGCAAACCCGGCGTGAGCCGGGGACGCAAAGCCAGAGGTCTCACTATCGCGAGATAGCTCGGTTGCCGGTTTCACCCCGGAAGGTGGGACGAATTTGCGCCGGAAGCGCAGCGCTGTGAAATCGGTAACCGTGAGCAAGAGTGGCAGTGTCGTCGCCGACGCCGCTACGGGGTGGACTCGGGTGGGCCTGCGTGGCCGGCCGCGCCGCTGGCTCATCAGCGGGACCGTTCTGGCGCTGATCGGGATCTGGGTGCTCGTCCTGACCGTGAGCTTTGGGAGCGCCAGCCGCCAGCGGCAGCAGACATATGTTGCCAGCAACGCGACGGGCGATGCGCTCATCGCGATGCTCTCCCAGGAGGCAGCGATGCGCGGCTACGAGGCCACCGGCTCAGACCAGCTGCTGAACCCGGTGTTCGCCGGAACCACTCGCGTGGACCAGGCCGAGGCCACGGCGCGCGCCGCGATCAGCTCCGATCGTGCGCTCGTATCCAGCATCCAGACGCAGCTCGCCCTGGCGGGCCAGTGGGAGAACCTGGCGCGGTCGGAGATCGCCGCCCCCAACCCTCGCGCCTACGCCGCCGCGACGCACGCGAGCCTGGCCCGAGGCCACCTGCTGGCGCAGTTCCAGGCCGCCAACACCCAGTTCCAGGCGCTGCTGGTCGTCGATCGCGCGCACATCCAGTCGGTGGCGCGTGAGCACGCGCTGCTGATCGCAGGCATCTTCAGCCTGCTCGTTCTGCTCGCCGCGGCCGGGGTATTGCGCGGGCTCGGACGTGCTGACGCGCGGATGCGCGCCCTGATCGACAGCTCGCCTGACCTGATCACGGTCGTGGATTCCGACAGCCGGATCGTGTACCAGAGCCCGGCGATCGCGCGGATGCTCGGCTACCAGGCCAAGGCGCCGCTGGGGACACCGATCGGCCACCTGGTGCACCCGGACGACGCGGTGCTGATGGAAAAGAGCCTACGACGTGCCGACGCCGGACAGGCGGCCAAGCCGGTGGAGTGCCGGTGGCGCCACGCCGACGGGTCGTTGCGCTGGCTGGAGACCGTGTGCAACAACCTCCTCAGCGACCCCAAGGTCGCCGGGATCGTCCTCAACAGCCGCGACGTGACCGAACGTCACCAGCTCAGCGAGCAGCTGCGCAGGCGTGCCTTCCACGACCCGCTCACCGGCCTGGCCAACAGGGCCAAGTTCGAGGAGCGCCTGGAGCAGGCACTGGGCCGGGCCGGTGCCGCGCTTGCCGTCCTGTTCCTCGACCTCGACAACTTCAAGATGGTCAACGACAGCCTCGGGCACTCCGCGGGCGACCACGTCCTGGGGGAAATTGCTCACCGGCTCCGGGCATGCGTTCGCGTCGGCGACACGGTCGCTCGGATGGGCGGCGACGAGTTCGCGGTCCTGCTTGTGGGGCTCGACGCGAGCATCCGCGCGCCGCGCATCGCGGAGCGGATCCTGCGTGAGCTGGCCATGCCCCTCGAGCTCGAGCGGCGGCCGATAACGCTGAGCGCCAGCATCGGGATCGCGTGCGGCGGTTCGATCCAGAGCGCCCAGGAGATCCTGCGCGACTCCGACCTCGCCCTGTATGCAGCCAAGCGCGCCGGCAAGGGCCAGGCGCAGCTCTACCGCCCCTTCATGCACGCAGCGGCGCTCGAGCAGCTCGAACTCGAGGCGGATCTGCGGCTGGCACTGGATCGAGAGGAGCTGGTGCTGCACTACCAACCGCTGTTCCGGCTGGCCGACGGAGAGCTGGCTGGATATGAGGCGCTGGTGCGCTGGCAGCATCCCACGCGCGGCCTGCTGCTTCCGGACTCGTTCATCGAGCTCGCCGAGCAAACCGGCCTGATCGTCCCGCTGACGCGCTGGGCCCTGCGCTCCGCCTGCGACCAGACCGCGGCATGGCAGCTGCGCGCGCAGCACCAACTCGAGGTCGCGGTCAACCTCTCGTTCGTGAACCTCAAGGACGACACGATCCTCGGCGATGTGTCCTCCGCCCTGTCCGCGTCGGCGATCGCTCCCGAGGAGCTGGTGCTCGAGATCACGGAGGGCACCGTGATGCGGGATCACGACAAGAGCCGCCGGATCCTGGGCGAGCTCAAGGGGCTGGGCGTGCGGCTCGCGCTGGACGACTTCGGAACCGGTCACTCCTCTCTAAGCCGCCTCAGCCAGCTGCCGTTTGACAGCCTCAAGATCCCCCGGCCGTTCGTCGAGCGCATCACTCACAACGACACGAACTTCGCGCTCACCCAGGGGATCGTCGATCTCGGCCACAGGCTCGACCTGAGCATCGTCGCCGAGGGCATCGAGACGCCCAAGCAGCTGGCCCGCGTCCGGGCCATCGGCTGTGAGCTGGGGCAGGGCTTCCACCTGGCCACACCGGCTCCCAGCGCGAGCACCGACCCCGAGAAGGATCGCTCGCTGCGCGATACGATCGCGCCAGGGCCGGCGCCAAAGGCGGGCAAGGCGCCGCTCAAGCTCGTAGGGCTCGAGCAGGAGGACGACACCGGGGGCGAGACTGCCGTCCTCGACGGCGCCTCCGCGGCGGGCTGATCAGATGGCGGTCACGCGAGCCACTTCGGCCAGCGTGGTCATCCCCTGCTTGACCTTCTCCAGCCCGTCCTGGCGCATCGTCCGCATCCCCCCCGAGGTCGCGCTTGCGGCGATTTCGGTGACGCCGCGGCGCTCCAGGGTGAGCTTGCGGATCTCCTCGCTCATCGGCATCACCTCGTAGAGGCCGACGCGCCCCTGGTAGCCGCTGTTGCCGCAGCGGATGCATCCGACGGGCTCGAAAAGTTGGGCGTCCTCGAGTCCCTGCTTGGCGGCAACGGACTTCGGCAGCTCGATGGGGTGCTTGCAGTGACCGCAGAGCGTCCGCGCGAGCCGCTGCGCGACCACGCAGTCGATCGCGTCGGCGATCATGAACGGCTCGACCCCCATGTCGATCAGGCGGGTGATCGCGCTGGGGGCGTCGCGGGTGTGAAGCGTGGAGAGGACCAGGTGGCCGGTGAGGGCGGCCTGGACGGCGATCTCGGCCGTCTCGCGGTCGCGGATCTCGCCGACCATGATCACGTCCGGATCGGCACGCAGCATCGCGCGCAGCCCGCTGGCAAACGTGACGCCGGCCTTCGGTGCGACCTGCATCTGCTTGATCCCCGCGATCGGCGACTCGACCGGATCCTCGATCGTGATGATGCTGCGCTCGCCGTCGTTGATCTTTCCCAGCGCGCCGTAGAGCGTCGTCGATTTCCCCGAGCCGGTCGGGCCGGTCACGAGCACGGCGCCGAACGGCCTTGCGATCGCCGAGGAGAAGCGATGTCGCTCCTCTTCGAGCATCCCCAACGATTCCATGTCGCGGACAACGGCGCCCTGGTCCAGGATCCGCATCACCACGCCCTCGCCCTTGATCAGCGGAAGCGTGACCACGCGCACATCGATGCGACGGCCCTCGATCATGATTGCGAGCCGCCCGTCCTGCGATATGCGCCGCTCGGAGATGTCGATGTTGGCCATGATCTTGATTCGCGAGATCACGCTACCCGCCATCGAGCGTGAGATCGTGGCGGCCGGCGTGAGGACGCCGTCGACCCGGAACATCACCCTCATGTCTCCGGACTCCGGGTCGCAGTGGATGTCGGAGGCACCCTGCTCCACGGACTTGGCGAGCAGCGAGTGCACGAGCTTGATGATCGGCGCCTCGTTGTCCGGACCATCGAGCTGGCTCGGGTCGAAGGCGGGCTCCTCCTCATCTACCTCGGAGATGTTCTCCTCGAGCCGGTTGAGCCGGCCGATCAGCGCGACGATGTCCTCCGCAGCGGCCGCCGCGGGGCGCAGCTTGCGCCCCGTGATCATCGAGATCTCGTCGAGCGTCAGAACGTTGGTAGGGTCAACCATCGCCAGAAGCACGCTCCGGTCGGGCAGGAAGCCGACTGGAACCGCCTGATAGCGCTTGGCCACCTCGACGTCCATGAGGTTCGCGGCCCCCATGTCGATGTCGAACATCGACAGGTCGACGTAGTCGACGCCGAACCGCTCGGCCAGGGCGCGGGCCAGCTGGTCGTGGCGAAGAGCGCCCATCTCGACGAGCAGCTGACCGGTGGGACGTCCCTGCTCGCGCGCGAGCTTCACGACCTCCTCGACCGTCTCGCGACGCACGAAGCCGAGGTCGACGATCACGTCACCGATCAGACGCTCAGATCGGCCTCTCTGCGACGGCGGGATCAGGCCCCGGGGGTAACCGTCCTCATCAGACGGCTGGACGGGTGCCCCTGCCGTAACCACACTCATGCATCCAGCATCGGCACAACGGGGGGACAGCTTTATGGCGTGCCCGCAGGGATTTCGCGCCCCGCGAGGCGCCTGAAGCGACCCTTTCTACGCGCTCGTCAGCCGAGGTCCATTCCGAGCACCGACTCCAGCCACGCGATCAGGTGGGGCCCGCCCGTGAGGGGCGGTTCGGTCCGGCCTCTGAGGCGGAGCGTCACAAGGCCGCAGCCGCTCCCATCCGCGGTCGCGATCGCGAGCGGCGTGGCAGATGCGGCGCCTCGAAAATCGAGCTGAACCAGCGGTCCCAGGTCCGCCGGACAAGCCCTCACGCCGGGCTGCGCGAGTGGCAGGCGATTGACGAACGCGACGATCTTGTGGACCTGCACGGAGCTGGTCACCGTGTACGTCGCGGACGGAGGCTTCCCCAGCCGGTGGGAGGTGATGCCGATCGTCTTTACGCTGTCGGGAACCCGCTCCGCGGAGGATCTGACGACCACCCATACGACCTCGGCATCGGCACGCAGCGCGGTGCCTCCGCTGGTGGCCTGGGCCACCTCCACGGTCAGTTCGCGATAGGAGAGGATCCCCGCCAGTGGTCCGAACCCGTACCCGTCCCAGGTGGCCGTAACACCCCCCGGTCTGGCCGATGCCCCGGACATGTCGTGCTTGGAGCCCGCCGGCGGATGCGCCTCGATCCATGCGAGAACCGCCGAGGGGCGGCCCGGCACTCGCCAGAAGGCGTGCCGATCGACCAGGGTGGGTGTGGCCGGAGCAGCGGGCGGGCGCGAGAGAAGCGCTGACCCGAGCGGATCGACGCGCGTGGGAATCGCTCCGGGCGGCAGGTTCAGCGCCGCCATCATCCGTGCCGCGGCGGTGTGGGCGTGGCGCTCGTTGGCGGCCGTCCTGGCGTTCGACCCCAGCGCGCTCTGCGCTGCGAGCAGCGCGGCGAGCGCCAGCGCCATAGCTGCACCCTTCCTCACGGGCTCATTGTCCCACCGCGCCCAGGTCCAGCCGGCAACCGCTCAGGTAGGCCCCCGCGGGCGAGACCAGGAAGCACACCAGCTCGGCGAGGTCTCGCTGCGTCGTCGCGGGTCCCGGCGCGATCATCGCCGCGGTGATCTCGTGCCTGGCCCACTCAACCGAGAGCGTGCGGACGAGATTCTCCAGCGCGGCGCGCGCAGAGTCCGCGAGCGCCCCCGCGTCGGGCGGCGGTCCCACGAGGATCACCCTCCCGCCGGCTCCGGCGGGTAGGAGCGCCCCGCTCACAACTTCGCGAATCGCCCCCCAGCCCCCGTCGAGCGCGGCGCTGAGACCCGCCAGGCCCCCCTGCGCAAAGCCTCCGCTTGCGTCGTACACGACCGCGTGCAGCGGCGCGTGCGCCGCGGCCCACTCGCCCACCCGCTCCTCGTCCTGGAGATCGATGCCGGACGGCATTGGCTCGACCCGCGCGCCCAGCGCCTCGAGGGCGTCCCGGATGTGATCGCCGGGCCCGCCCGCCAGCACGATCGCTCGCCCGGCGAGCAGGTCCTCACGCAGGACGGTCATCAACGGCGACACGGTACAGGGGGTACGCTTCGCCAGCGGACGGCAAGGAGGGAGAAAGGGCTCGCACTTCGTTGCGATGGTCGACCCGATCAGCGCGCGGCTACCCGAGCTCGAGCGGACGATCTTCTCTTCAAGGTCCCGCACTACGTGAAGTTCGTCGACGGCTTCCCGATGACGGTCACGGGCAAAGTCCAGAAATTCAAGCTTCGCGAGGCCGCGATCGAGGAGCTCGGCCTCCAGGAGGCGGCGGCGATCGTGACCGCGTAGCGCGGTCGCGATCGCCCGTCACGCGGTCCGACTACGCGCCTCCTTCTTGCGCCTGTCACGAGCGGCCATCAGTGCACCGTGGTGTCCCAGCAGCTCCAGGCCGGCGTGGAGCTCCCTGATCCGATCGAGGATGTAGTCGGCCACCTCCTGCTGCGCCTCCCGGGAGGGATCCTTGACCCGCTCGAACTTGAACGGCCGCCCGAACTGCACCGTGACCGTCGGGAACTGAAGGCGCTTCCAGTTGCGCACCCTGTGCGATCCGAGGATTGCGATCGGCACGACCGGGACACCGGATTGGAGCGCCAGGCGCCCGATTCCCGGCTTGGCCTGGTGGGCGATCTTGCCCGTTCGCGACCGTCCCCCCTCTGGGTACATGACGACAGCCTCGCCACGGCCGAGCAGCTGGAAGGCGGTCTCGAACGCGTCCTCGTCGTGATGCCCGCGTCGCACGGGGAACACCCCGCCGTGGCTGAAGATGTAGTTCGCAAGCCCCGGCTGGAAGAGCTGTGACTTCGCCATGAAGCGGACGCGGCGGCGGGTGAACGCGCCTGTGAAGAAGTGGTCCATGAACGAGCCGTGATTTGGAGCGAGGATCACCGGGCCGTTGGGGACGTTCTCGGTGCCGAGCCCGCGTGCGCGGAACGCGAGCAGCAAGTACGGAACGACGAACAGCCGGGTCAGCCCGTACGTCCATCCGGCCGGCGAGCGCCGCGCCCGCTCGTGGAACTGGTCGAAATACTCCTTCGGCCGAGGGTCTCGGTAGACCTGCGGCTTGAGCTCGACGTCGGGCATCCGGCTCACCCGGTGAGCGGCAGCATCAGCGATGGCCGCTCGATCTCGTGGGTCTCGCTCGTCGCCACCACCGCGGTCCCGATCGCGAAGAACTCGATCACGTGCGAGCCCCACCCGTGGCTGCGCTCCACGATCCTCGCGCCAACGATCCCGCCGGCCTGGGTCTCGTCGGCTTCGCGCTGCATCCGTTCCATCGCCAGCTCCCTCGCCTGGTAGAGCGCCTGCGTGTAGTTCGGCATCTCGACGTTACGTCCCAGCTGCCGCAGCGAGGCAAGCATTCCCTGACGGCCCACGTGATAGACGCAGTTGCCCATCACCAGCCCCACCGGCCGGTAGCCGGCGCGAAGCAGCGTGGCGAAGTCCTGACCGCTGAGGTCGGATGTGAACGGCCTCCCGTTGGGCGCTCGGTGGAGCTCGCCTCCGCGGTGCTTGACCGCGGTTCCCACCGCGATGAACTCGGCGAGGTCGGCTCCCCACTCGTAACGGCCGATGTCCAGCCGCACGCCGACGATGCCGTCCGCGCCGAGCTGGTCTGCCTCCTCCTCCATTCGGGTCATCGCCAGTTCCCGGGCGTGGTACATGGCCTGGGTCAGGACCCCCAGCTCCTGGCTCTGGTTCCACATCGCCTGCTGGAAGCCGATGTGGTAGATCGAGCTGCCGAGGACGAGCCCCAGCGGCTCGAATCCTGCCTGCTTGACCAGCAGGAACTCGTTGATCGAGAGGTCGCTGGTGAAGAACCCCCGCGAGACCTCCTGCTTCATCCGCTCGATTCGCTCGCGCCCCGATTCGGGGATGCCGGCCATCGACCCGGGGTGGTAGGCCTCCGGATGCGGCGCCTCCGCGGTTGTCCCAGCGGGCACCTCGCCGGCCTGTGCCTCCTCGGGCCGGTCCGAGCCCCCTTCATCGCGCTTCAAGAAGCCCATTGATGCCTCCTATCCGGTGAGCAGGCGCTCCAGCGCCTGCCGGGTTGTGTCACTGCGTCGTGCCTCCGTTGCGAGCGCCTCGCCCAGCGCCGCGACCCATGCCTCCATGTCCATCGACCGGCGCTTGAGCACGATGCCACCCGAGACGCGCGAGCAGCTCGTTTCGACGAGACCGTTCCGCGTCTCGAGCTCGAGCCGCTGCTCGGCACCGTCGACGACGATCCGCCGCACGAGCTTGGGGCCGAACATGCCGTTTCGGCGGCGCTCGACGCGCACCAGTTGCGGGATCGCGTCCTCGAGCTTGACGGCCAGACTCTCCACGAACGCCGTGGCATCGCTGGTGTCAGCCCTCAGGGAAGCGCTGAGCAGATCGATGTCGAGGGCGGCCTGATCGGGCTCCACGGCTTCAGGCTACGCCTCCGCCCAACCGCGCGAGCGCTGCAGCGCCCGGTGCCATCCGCGCAACAGGGTCTGGCGCTCGTCTTCGCCCATCGTAGGCTCGTAGCGACGCTTCTCGCGCCAGCTCGTCCGCACCTGCTCGATCGTCAGCATCCCGGTGCCCACACCCGCCAGGTAGGCAGCTCCCAGCGCGGTCGTCTCAGAGATCTCCGGCACGAGGACCGGGACCCCTAGGACGTCGGCCTGGAACTGCATCAGCCAGTCGTTCGCGCTCGCGCCGCCGTCGGCACGGAGCTCGGCGAGCTGCACGCCGCAGGCCTCCTCGATCGCACGCACCGCGTCGACGGTCTGGTAGGCAATCGACTCGAGCGCCGCGCGCGCGAGGTGGGCTCTCGTGGCGCCGCGTGTCAGGCCGACGATCGTCCCGCGGGCGTAAGGGTCCCAGTGGGGCGAGCCCAGCCCCGTGAGCGCCGGGACGAAGTAGATCCCGTCGTTGGCCTCGAGCGACCGGGCGAGCGCCTCGGTCTCCCCCGCCGAGTCGATGATCCCCAGCCCGTCACGCAGCCACTGCACGGCCGCGCCGGTCACGAAGATCGCGGCCTCGAGCGCGTAGCACAGCCTTCCCTCGCCGATCCCCCATGCCACCGTGCCAAGCAGCCCCTCGACCGGATCGGGGGCGCTGTAGCCGGTGTTCTGGAGGACGAAGGATCCCGTCCCGTATGTGTTCTTCCCGAGGCCAGGGTCCACGCAGGCCTGGCCGAACAGCGCTGCCTGCTGGTCTCCCGCGACCCCCGCCACCGGCACCGCGTGGCCATGCAGCGCCTCGGCCCGCGTGACGCCGATCCGCCCGCTGCTCGGTCCGACCTTTGGCAGCGCTTGCTCGGGGACACCGAACAGCTCCAGCAGCTCCGCGTCCCAGGCGCCCTTGCGGATGTCGTAGAGCATCGTGCGAGAGGCATTCGACGGGTCCGTCACCAACTCGCCGCAAAGCTTGAAGACCAGCCACGAGTCGACCGTGCCGAACACCGCGCCCCCGCTCCGCGCACGCTCGCGCAAGCCCTCCACGTTCTCCATGAGCCACTCGATCTTCGTGGCCGAGAAGTACGGGTCGAGCACCAATCCGGTCCGCTCGCGAATCACCTCCTGACGGCCCTGGTCGCGCAGCTCGGCGCAGCGCGCCGCGGTCCTGCGGTCCTGCCAGACGATCGCGTGGTGCAGCGGCTCCCCCGTCCGCGGGTCCCACACGCACACGGTCTCCCGCTGGTTGGTGATCCCCACCGCCTCGAGCTCCCCGGGAAGGACGCTCCCATCGTCCAGCGCCTCTCCCGCCACCGCCTGGGTCACCTCCCAGATCTCGCCCGCGTCGTGCTCCACCCATCCCGGCCGGGGGAAGTGCTGCTCGAACTCCCTGTACGCCCTCCCCACGACCTCCGCGTCGCCGTCGAACAGCAGGCAAGTCGTCCCGGTCGTGCCCTGATCGATCGCGAGGATCATGGGCGGAATCTATTTGGTCGCGGCCGCCTTTCCCTTCGCCCTCCTCGTGGCAGGATGAAATGGCCTCGGGGCATTTCGCCGCGTACCCGGTGACGGCGACGCTGGCCGGCCCCAGGCGCTGCCCCCACATCCGCGACGAGGTCTTCCGGCACTTCGCCCTGACATACGGAAGCGCGCACCCCGGGCCGGGGCGTACGGACAGCGGTCCCCTGCCCTGCCCGCCGTGGGGCCGAAAGGGCGCGCGCGCGACTATCCTGCCCGCCGATGCCGCCGAGGCGGCGGCAGCCGCCCCCGAGAGCACAGGAGCGTCGTTCGTTTGCCTGACGTCGAGGCCCACATCACCGGAACGGTCTGGAAGATCGAGGTCGGCGTCGGCGATCGCGTCGAGGAGGGCGACACCGTCGTGATCCTCGAGTCGATGAAGATGGAGATGCCGGTCGAGGCTGAGGACCCGGGCGTGGTCAAGGAGATCCTGTGCGAGGAGGGGCAGTCGGTGTCCGAGGGCGACACGCTCGTTGTCCTCGAGTAGCGCAGGGACCCGCTCCACCGGGGGAGGGGGACGGCTGCTCGTCGACGAGCCGGCGCCGGGAGTCGCCAGGCTCACGATCTCCAACCCTGAGCGCCGCGGTGCGCTTGACCACGCGATCCTCGACGCCTTCGCGACGACGATGCCCTCGCTTGATGCGCGCTGCGTGATCGTCACGGGCGAGGGCGGCTCATTCTCGGCGGGATACGACCTGGGTGGCCTGCCCGAGGGAGTGCTCGCCGACGAGGCGGAGAAGCTTATCGCCCACCCGTTCGCGGCCGCGATCGATGCGGTCGAAGCATACCCCTACCCCACGCTCGCCGCGCTGAACGGCCACGCGATCGGTGGCGGTCTGGAGCTCGCGCTGGCCTGCGACCTGCGCATCGCCGCAGCGACGATCGCGCTGGGGATGCCGCCCGCGAAGCTGGGACTCGTCTACTCGCACAGCGGCATTCGCAAGTTCATCGACACGATCGGCGCGGCTCGCACACGCGAGCTGTTCCTGGTTGGCGACCGAATCGACGCGCGAACGGCTCGTGCGTGGGGCTTGGTCAACAAAGTGGCGGAGGACGGTCGCCTCGCGGAGGAGGCGATCGAGCTGGCCAAGGAGATCGCGGGCAACGCGCCCCTCGCCCAGCGCGGGAACAAGCGCGTGATCGGAGCGATCCTCGCATCTCAGGCCGCGCTCGAGCCCGATGTGGAGCACGAGCTGCTCGAGCTTCGCCGCGCCTGCTTCTCCTCCGAAGACTTCCGCGAGGCGGTCCGCGCGTTCGCGGAGAAGCGCCAGCCGAGGTGGCAGGGCCGCTGAGCCGTCCGCTGCGGCTCGTATCTTCCGCCGCGTGCCGCCGCTGATAATCCGCGACCAGGCGCTGCGCCTCGGCGAACCGGAGGATCGCACCGCGTGATCGAGATCGAGGCGCGGCTGGGGGAGCTCGAGGCGCTGGGACTTCGCCGCCGGACCCGGCTGGTCAGCGGACCACAGGGACCACACGTGCTCCTGGACGGCAAGCCGGTGCTGATGCTCTGCTCCAACAACTACCTCGGCCTCGCCGACCACCCGCGGGTTCGCGAGGCCGCGGCCGAGGCCGCGATGCGATGGGGAGTCGGAACCGGAGCGTCGCGGCTGGTGTCCGGCACGATGACGATCCACCGCCGCCTGGAGGAGCGCCTGGCCGACTTCGAGCGTCGGCAGAGCGCGCTGCTGTTCGGCTCGGGCTTTCTGGCCAACGCCGGCGTGATTGCCGCTCTCGCCCGGCCGGGCGACGTGGTCTTCTCCGACGAGCGCAACCATGCCTCGATCGTCGACGGGTGCAGGCTCTCCCGAGCCGAGGTGTTCGTGTACGACCACGGCGACATCGAGCATCTGGAGTGGGGCATCGCGAAGTCCGAGGGCCGCGGCGCCCTCGTGGTCACCGACAGCGTGTTCTCGATGGACGGCGACGTCGCGCCCCTCGATGACATCGTCGAGCTCGCGCGCCGTCGCCGGATCCGGGTGATGGTCGACGAGGCCCACGCGATCGGCGCGCTCGGTCCCGGCGGGCGAGGCGCGCTTGCCGAGGCAGGACTCGAGAATGAGGTCGACGTGATCGTCGGAACGCTGGGAAAGGCGCTCGGTTCCTATGGGGCGTTCGTCGCATGCGACCGCCAGATGGCCGACTACCTCGTCAACTCGGTGCGGACGTTCATCTTCTCGACGGCACCCGCGCCCCCCGCGGTCGCCGGCGCGCTCGCTGCGCTGGCGCTGCTGGAGGCGCGTCCGGACCTCGTGGCGAAGCTGAATGCGAACGCGGCGGCGCTGCGCGAGGAGCTCGGACGGGAGGGGTTCGAAGTGCGAGGCTGCCGTGCCCAGATCGTTCCGATCGCGATCGGGGACCCCGCCCTCGCGGTGCAGGTATGCGAGGCGAGTCTGGAGCGAGGGGTTTTCGCCCAGCCGATCCTGCCTCCAACCGTCCCGCCGATGAGCTCGCGGCTGCGGCTGGCCGTGATGGCGTCCCACCGCGCCAATGAGCTGCGCGCCGCCGCGCAGGTGATCGCGCGCGCGGTGCGTGCGGCCGGCCTCGATCCCAGAGAGCTCGCGGGCGAGCCGCGGCTCGCCGAGGTCGACGACTTCGGAGCGGAGCCGCCGTACGAGGCCGTCGAGTCCGCCGGCCTGCCCGATTCTGGCGGACCCTCCCGCAGGATCTTCGACATCGAGGCATCCGAACGGCTCGCCGCGTAGGCGGCGCTCGTTAACACTAGCTGCCGTGGCCGAGCAGCGCGCCGAGAAGGTGCGGCGCGACGTACACCTCCCACAGTGCCGTGATCAGGAGCGTGGGCAGGGCGAACGCAACGGTGACCATGGTGGCAGCGAGAAGGTTGTCCCACTGACCCCGGCGGCTGGCGATGATCCACGCCGCGAGCGGCAGGAACAGGGCCACCAGCTCGGGCACGGCGTGCGGGAGCAAGCCGATCAGCAGCAGGGCCGAGCTCACATGCAGGACGGCCGAGACACGCGCCACCGTGCGGCCGAGCGCGTAGGCCTGCCAGCTGAGCGAGAACGAGGTGGCGCACACGACGAACACGATCGCCCCGCGACGGCTGCCCTCGTAGATCGCGCGCATCAGTCCCGTTCGATAGCGCGCCTGCAGCGGCAGCGAGCTTCCCGCGATGAAGCCAGCGACACAGGCCATCGCGTGCAGTGCGAGCACCAGGACGTTGCTCGCGAGTATCCGCACAACGTCGAGCCGATCCCCGACCACGAACGGCGGGCGCTCCAGCGCGACGACTCCGCGCGCGCTTGACAGGAGCGAGATCACCCAGATCGCGACCAGCAGGAGCAGCGCGGCGCACAGGCTGCCCGCGAGCCAGCTCCTCAGGACCGGCCACGGCTCCTCGCGCCAGGAGGCAAGCGCGCCTCGGGTTTGGCGAATCCCGTGCACAAGCGCATACGCAGATGGATCCACCCCCAGAACATCGGCCGTGCCGGCCGATCTGTTGAACCATCGCTCGACCGGTAGCCGGCGGCCAAGCCGCCTCCCAGGCCTAGCCGATCGCCTGGATCAGCCGCTCCCGGACCCGCTGGACCACCGCGCGACGCAGGCCCGCCAAGGTCCTGCCATACGCGCGCGCGATCTGACGCAGTGTTTTGCCCGACGCCAGCTGCACTCGCAGCTGCGCGGGGGTGATCCCTAGGTACGCCGCGACCGCGTTGCGGACGAGCGCCCTACGCCTGATCGCGCCTCTCAGCGACCTGGCCGCAGTCACTGCGCCCACCGACGGCATGATCAGATCCGTGTGCGGCTTGACGGACAGGATCACGGGGGCGAGCGGGGGCTGGGAGAAATCAAAGTCCTGCGCGATGTTCCCCAGCTGCGGAGCGTCCTCGCGGACGTCGGGCCGTGGGTCGGGACGGCCGTCCGTCCTCGGATCCAGCCGCTGGGAGGCGAGGAAATCGTCCTCGATGAACTTCAGGTAGGCGTCGAAGCTGAGCGTCTGATGGTCGATATAGCCGCGGCGGGCATATGGGCTGATCACCAGGGCCGGAACGCGCAGCCCATAGCCGTTCTGATCGACCTTCGGCGGCGAGACGTGGTCATAGAAGCCGCCCCAGTCGTCCCACGCGAGGAAGATCGCGGTGCTGTCCCAGTCCGGGCTGCGCATGACCGCGTTGATCAACCCGGTGACGTAGGTCTGGCCCGCGCTCACGAGCGACGGGGGGTGCTCGGAGACCGTGCCGTTCGGGACGATCCACGAGACGGCGGGCAGGGTTCCCGTCCTCGCCGCGGTGAAGAAGCTCGACAGCGACTGGATGTTGCCCTCCTGGCCGTCCTGATGGACGTCCTCGAAGTACGGCAGGGGATTCCAGATTCCCGGCGTCTTGGGCTGCTGGCCGACGGGGGCACACGACATCGCGGCGTCGTCTTCGCAGTCGGGCTCCGTGCCCTGGAAGACGTAGTACGCCCAGCTCACGTGGGCCGCGTGCAGCAGGTAGGTCAAATCGGTCCACGCATAAATCGGGGTGGTTGGTGAGGTGATCCCCAGCCTGGTCTGGAAGTCCGGCGGAAACCCGGGGTCTTGGTCTTCGTTGACGCAGCTCATCGGGTCGCCGGACGCACAGTGCGCCGACCACGCGGACAGCATGTAGAGATGGGCGGGCAGGCTCCAGGAGGCGTCGGACTGGAACATGTGGTCGTCGAGGACGAAGTCCTTCGCATACGTCCAGTAGTTCGGGATGTCCGCGCCGGTGTGATAGCCCATGGCGTCGGGCGTCTTGCTCGCGGCGCCGCACGCCGGGTTGAACGTCTGCGAACAGCTCCGCTGCCCCTGCTCCTGCTGGGCCACGAACCCGTCCATGCGCCCGCCGTCGATGTCGGCGAGCGCGTCTCCCTGTGAATGAGGCCCGCCCGCGTTCAGGTCGAGGCGGTCGTGAAACGGACGGATGCAGCGGCCGGCGAGGGGGTCGGGAACACAGGGGACCGGCCCCGCGTTGCCGGCAAGACCGGGGATCCCGTCGGCGCCCGGGTAGGTCCCGAAATAGGAGTCGAAGGAGCGGTTCTCCTGCATGATCACGATCACGTGCTCGATCTTGTGGATCCCGCCCGCGGGCACAGTCGTGGTTGTGGTCGACGGCGTCACGGGGGTGACCGCCGCCTGGTGGTGAGCGGCGCTCTGGCCGCCACAGCCCGCGAGGACCAGCGCGGCGGCCAGGCAGCCGAACGCGAGCAATCGGGCTAGCACGGTGGCCTGGCGCTACTCCTCGTAGGGCGTGAAGTCTTGCTTGCGGGCTCCACACACCGGACAGAACCACGTCTCCGGTATGTCCTCGAAGGCCGTGCCAGGAGGGATTCCGCCGTCCGGATCTCCCTCGGCGGGGTCGTAGATGAACCCGCACGACTCGCACATCCACTTCACGCGCGAAGCGTACCGCCGGGCCCCTCGCGTTCGTCGCGACAAGGCGGTGCTCGACGGCGAGGCGCTGCTGCGCTGCGCGCGGGGCGAGTCGCTAGGGTCAGCCCGTGGAGATCGACCGGCCAGGGCCCGGCGAGGAGCTCAACTCCGGCGAGGCGACTGTGCCCCGGCCGGCGGCTACCGTCATCGTCCTGCGCGGAGGCGCCGACGCGCTCGAGGTCCTACTCGTCAAGCGCAACCCCGCCGCGAGATTCATGGGCGGAGCGTGGGTCTTTCCAGGCGGAGCCGTCGACGATCGCGAAGGAGATCGGGAGGACGCACTGCGCGCGGCTGCCCTCCGCGAGCTAGGCGAGGAGGCCGGCATCCGGCTCCGGTCAGGCGGTGAACTCGTTCCGTTCTCGCGCTGGATCACCCCACCCCAGGTGAAGACCCGGTTCGATACGTGGTTCTACCTGGCGCCACTTCCCGACGGCGCGGCGGCCCGGGTCGACGGCAGCGAGGTGGTCGACGCTCGCTGGTACGCGCCCTCCGCCGCGCTCGAGGCCTACGGACGCGGTGAGCTGCTGCTCGTGTTTCCGACGATCAAGCATCTCGAGCAGCTCTCGGGCTTCAACAATGCGGAGCAGCTGCTCGCGCACGCGCGTACGCGGGAGATCAGGCCCGTGGAGCCTCACGTGGTGCTCTCGGGTGAGCACGCTCGCATCGTGCTTCCGGGGGAGCCCGGATACCAGGGATAGCTTGCGCGCCGCCTCGCTGCGCCGCTCATATACTCGCGCCGTGACGGCCTCGCTTCCAGCCGACGTGCAGGCGGTCTTCGATCGCTTCGTCACCACCGAGCTGACGACGATCGATCGCACCGGTCAGCCGATCACCTGGCCGGTCACTCCGTACTACACGCCGGGCGCGCCGTGCATCGACGTGACCACCGGGCTCGGATACCCGAAGAAGGCCAACGACGCCCGGGCCAACCCTCTGGTCGCGTTGCTGTTCTCCGATCCGACCGGCAGCGGCCTCGCCGACGCGCCGATGGTTCTCGTGCAGGGCTCGGCCGATGTCGATGACACCGACCTCGCGGCGAATCGCGACCGATACATGCGCGAGTCGATCGAGAAGCTGCCCGGCACGGCGAAGCTCGCGCCGCCCGAACCGGTCCGCCGGCTCCTCGACTGGTACTACGACCGGATCTACATCCACATCCGGCCAGAGCGGGTGTTTGTGTGGGAGGGAGGCGACGTCGCCGGCGAGCCGCAGCTCTACGGAAGCCACATGGAGGAGGTCAGGTCCGGTCACTCCGAGGAGCCCGACCGGTTCCATGCCGATCCGGGCGGGGGTGCGAGCGCCTGGGATCGAAGGATCGGAGAGCTCGGCACCGTCTACCCCGCCGCCGTTGTGTCGATCGTGTGCCCCGACGGCTTCCCGTTCGCCGTTCGCGTCCCGGTTCGCGTCGACGGAGCGGCTCGATGGATCCGGATCGAGGGCGAGCTCGCGGGCATCCCGCTCCAGCCGGGACTGGCGTGCCTGACTGCTCACGTTCACGGCGAGCAGTTCACCTGGCAGCAGAACTTCCAGGTTCGGGGGGACCTCGTGTTCCGCGAGGGGAAGTGGGCCCTGATCCCGCACAAGCTCGTCGCGGGCTTCGAGGTTCCGCGCTCCCGGCTGGCGATGGTGCGTGCCAACGCTGCCAAGGCGCGCCGCTACCGCCGGACCGCGAAGCGCGAGCGGGCTCGGCGAGGATCAGGTGGACACGGCTCCTCGCCCTGATCGGGAACGCGGGCTCGCCGTCGCGGTCACGGGGCCGACCGGCGACATCGGACGGTCGCTCCTCCGAACGCTCGACCGACACGAGGAGGTCGGCCGGATCGTGGGCATGGCCCGCGGCCCCTTCGATCCCGCCGAGCATAGGCTTCGCAAGACCGAGTACCTGCGCGGCGACGTCCTCGACCGAGTGGCCGTCGAGGAGCTGGTGGCGGGCGCCGACGTGGTGGTCCACCTCGCGTTCATGATCGTCGGCGACCTCCAGGAGACCGAGCGGGTCAACGTGGAAGGGACGCGGACCGTGTTCGAAGCGAGCGTCTCCGCGGGTGCGGCTCGCCTGGTGTACGCCTCGTCGGTCGCGGCGTACGGCTTTCATGCCGACAACCGACCGGTCCTGACCGAGGACATGCCCGTGCGGGAAGATGCGCGCCACTACTACTCGGCGCAGAAGGTGCGGCTGGAGCGCCTCCTAGCCGAGGTGACCGAGGGAACCAAGACCCTCCCGTACGTCTTCCGGCCATGCATCGTGGCCGGCGTCGACGCCCTGGCGCTGATCGCCAACATCCCCTACGTACAGCTGTTCCAACGGGTGCGCGGTCTGGGCGGGGGGATTGCCGATGCGCTTGCCGGCCTGCTCCAGAGCGCGCCCGCGCTCAAGCCGGTGCTGCCCGATCCGGGCGTCCGCTTCCAGCTCGTGCATCACGACGACGTTGCCGAGGCGTTCGGCTCCGCGGTGCTGGGCCGCGGGTCGGCCGGCGTCTACAACCTGGCCGCCCCCGGCGAGCTCACGATGTCCGACCTGGCGCACACTCTGGGCTGGTACAGCGTGCCCGTGCCCGAGTCAGCGCTCGACGGCGTCGCGGACCTGATCGCCCGGATGCCGCTGATGCCTGCCCAGGCGCAGTGGATCGAGAGCCTCCGCGCATCGGTGCTCGTGGACACCGCGAAGGCGCGACGGGAGCTGGGATGGCAACCGCGGTACGACGCACTGCAGACGATGCGAGAGACGGTGGAGGGGGCCCGCTCGCGCGGGCTGCTGGGGCTCCGCTAGTGTCGCGAGTCAATTTTGACTCGCGACACACTAACTGCGGCCGAGGGCGCGGACGCGCCTGCCGCGACCCGGAGCCATCCGCGTCTCGGCTGGCCGACCGGCCTGACTCTCCTCCTGGGATATCACATGCATCACCGCGTTCAGCAGCGCAAGGTGGGTGAATGCCTGGGGGAAGTTGCCGAGGTGCCGGCCCGTGCGGGCGTCGAGCTCCTCGGCGTAGAGCCCCAGCGCCGAGCCGTGCGCCAGCAGCCGCTCACACATCGCGCAAGCCCGCTCGCGCTCTCCTATCTCCGAGAGGGCTGAGACGAGCCAGAACGAGCAGATCAGGAACGTCCCCTCCTCTCCCTCCAGGCCATCATCGGTCTCATCGACCCTGTAACGCAGGATGAACCCGTTCTCCTGGAGCTCATCTGGTATGGCAAGGACTGTCGCGCGCACCCGCTCGTCGTCGGGCGGCAGGAAGCGCACCAGCGGGATCAGCAGCGTCGATGCGTCGAGCGCATCGGTCTCGTAGTGCTGGCGGAAGACTCCGCGCGGGGACACCCCGTGCTCGAGGATATCGGCGCGGATCTCCTGTGCGACCGCCTGATACTGCGCGCCGAGCTCAGGCTCGCCCTCGAACACGGCCAGCCTCGAAGCCCGGTCCATGGCCACCCAGCACATCAGCTTCGAGGAGACGTAGTGCTTGGGCGCCCCGCGCGCCTCCCAGATTCCCTGATCGGGATCGCGCCAGACGGCGGTCGTGCACCGGACCTGATCCTGGAGCACGGACCACAGCCGCTGTGGCAGGTGTCCGCCCATCTTCGTGTGCAGATAGACGGAGTCGAGAATCGAGCCGAAGACGTCGTTCTGGTGCTGGGTGAAAGCTCCGTTCCCCACCCTCACCGGCACCGACCCCTCGTATCCGGTGAGGTGCTCCAGCACGCGCTCGCTCAGGTCGCGCTCTCCTCCCAGGCCGTACATGATCTGCAGCGCCCCGTCCTCTCCGCGGTCGAGATCCGACACAAACTGCATGAAGTCGTCGGCTTCCCAGTCCAGCCCCAGAGCGTGCAGGCCCCACAACGTGAACGTCGCATCACGCATCCAGCAGTAGCGGTAGTCCCAGTTGCGCTCGCCTCCCGGTGTCTCAGGCAGCGAGGTCGTGGCGGCCGCCACCGTCGCACCCGTCGGGGCGTATGTGAGCGCCTTGAGCGTCAGCGCGGAGCGCTGCAGGTGGGTGCGCCACCGGTGGTCCGGGAACCGTCCGCCCGCAAGCCAATCGCGCCAGTAGTGCGAGGTGGCGCGCACGCGCGCCTCGGCATCCTCCAGGCCACTCGGACACTCCAGCCCGTGCGACCACCCGAGCGCGACGTAGCGCCGCTCGCCTTCGGCCATGGTGTGTCTGGCGCGCACCCGGTTGCCCTCGATCCCGATCCGCAGGTCGGACCTGAGCCGAATCGTCGTGTCGCCGTCGGTCGCCTCCGCCGCGCTCCAGTCCTCGTCGTGCATCTCCCACTGTGCGGGCGTCCGGCCGTAGTCGAACATCGGCTCGCAGACGGCCTCGACCTGGACGTGGCCCTGAGTGCACTCCAGCACGCGCACGATCATGTGATCGGCGTCCTGATCGGTGGGCGGACGGGTGTGCGAGGTCTCATCCGAGTGGCCGTGGTGCCATGGCCCGACCGTGAGCACGTCGTGGACGACGAGCCAGCCCGACGGCGTCATCCACGTCGTCTCGACGATCATCGTTCCCGGTACGTACCTGACCGACAGCGGAACCACCAGGCCGTACGGGCCGACCCTGAACGAGCCCGCGCGCCGGTCCAGCAGCGCGCCGAAGATGCTCGGCGAGTCGAACCGCGGGACGCACATCCACTCCACGCTTCCGTCCGGCGCGATCAGCGCCCCGGTGTGGCAGTCAGATACGAACGCGTAGTCGGCGATCGGCGGAAACGGCGATCCACCGATCAGCGGCTGGTCGGCCGGGGGTATCGGGATACTCGGGCTCACGTCCCGCGGGGAGCCTAACCATCGCCACGGTGCGGCCGCTGCGGCGTCGCGGGGAACGCGTCAGTTCCGGAGACCCAGGTACCGGTCAAGCACCAGGAAACCGGCCAGGCAGGCGAGGCCGTCCGCGAGTCCGCGCAAGGCGGGCGGCCGCTTACACCTAGCGTTGCTAGGTATCAACCCCCGCCGTACGTGATCACCAGGTCGGTCACGACGCCGAGCAGGAAGCCGGCACTCAGCATCAGCAGCCCAAGCTCGCGGTACCCGTACCGGCGCATCCCGTTCCAGATCTCCCCGATCACGTAGATGATCGCTCCGCCCGCCGCCGCGTAGAACGCCAGCTCAAGCGGATGGCTCGTCACCGCAAAGCCGACCATCGTGCCCAGGAACGTGGGGCCGCCCCCGATCAGACCTGCCAGACCGAGCCATGCCCACGACGGCTTGACGTCGCCCAGGGGCCCGACGATCCCGAAGCCCTCGGTGGCGTTGTGCAGGCCGAAGCCGATGATCAGCACCGTCGCCAGGCTGATCGCCCCGGCACGAGCCGAGACTCCGATCGCTAGGCCCTCCGCGAAGTTGTGCACCCCGATCGCGGCAGCGATCGTCAGGCCGGTTCGTAGCGCCCGCCGCCGGGCGACGTCCAGCTCGCGCGCGAGCGCGTCGGCTTCCGAGGGAGTCACCGTCGCCGTGCTCGACCCGCCTGCGATCGGAGGGGTTCGAGGACCGACCGGCCGCATGCGCCGCTCGATCCACGGCAGCCCGGAGCTGCCGGCCAGGAAGCCCGCCATCAGCAGGACCACGAGCGAGATGAGATACCCCACCGATGCGGTGTGGTGCTTGACCTGATCGAGCGCGGTGTGGACGATCGCCAGCGCGTTGGACAGGACGTCCACGAAGATGAACGCCAGAATCCCCACGGAGAACATCGCCAGCGCCACCCGCGCCCGGCTGTCGAGCAGCTGCATGCGCCCCGCGGGCAGACCCAGGTAGATCGTGAAGCCCGCAAGCGCTCCCAGCGCGACTGTCTCTCCGAAGGACATTATGTGTTAGGGGACCCTAATGAGTTGGGGCTCGTCCAACATACCAAGTTAGGGTTCCCTAAGTCCCACCATGTCAGTCGGAGTTTCTTTCGAGGACGTGCGAGCACTCCCTCCTCGCCGCCCCTCCGAACCGGGACGCGGGCTAGGTGTCGGAGTTGAAGTTCGGAAGGTGCAGGCTCTGGAGCCAGTGGCTGACGGTGACGTTCAGCTGCGTGAACTCCCCGGTCCAGATCAGCACGCCCATGCCGATCAGGATCGCCCCTCCGGCCCCGATCACGATCGGGTAGTGGCGTTTTACGATCGTCAGCGCCGATGTCGCGGTGCCGAAGGCGAGCCCGGTCACGAGGAACGGCACGCCAAGGCCCGCGCAGTACACGGCCAGCAGGAGAGCGCCGTGCGCCGCCGAACTCGAGGCGCCGGCGGCCGTGATGATCGCTCCGAGCGTAGGGCCCGTGCACGGCGTCCACGCCAGCGCGAACGCCGCGCCCGCGATGACCGGGCCGCCGCGACCGGCACGCTGCATCAGACTGCCAACGTGCCACTCACGGGACAGGCGCGGCACGAACGGAGCTGCCAGGAAGAGCAACCCCATCACCACGATTAGCGCGCCGCACACCTTGAGCGCGGTGGGTCCCGTCAACGAGCTCCTCAGCGCCTGCTGCCCGAGCAACCCGAGCGCAATGAAGATCATCGAGAAGCTCGCCACGAAGGCCGCGCTCGGCAGGAGCACTCGCCTTGGACGTATCTCTTCGGGGGTGATGCCCGCGACCGCCGAGATGTATCCCGGGACGAGCGGCAGCACGCAGGGTGAGAGGAACGAGATCAGCCCTGCGCCGAAAGCGACTGGAATTCCGATTCCCGAGGCGGGGTCCATCTTCCTCAGCCGCAGGGTACCGCCCCGCAGCCCCGCAGCGAGCGCCGGAGGATGCTTAAGGCGCCCTTATGGGTGGACGCCAGCGGTGGTAGCGTTGGAGCGCCATGACCGCAACAGACACCATCCAGAACTTCATCGACGGCGAGTTCGTGGACCCCGTCGAGGGCCGGACGGAGCCGATTCTCAACCCTGCGACGGGCGAGACGATCGCGCAGGCCCCCTTGTCGTCCCCAACCGATGTGGACCGGGCCGTTAGCGCGGCGCGGCGGGCCTTCCCGGGCTGGTCGGCAACCACACCTGGCGAGCGCTCGCTGGCCCTGCTGCGGCTTGCCGACACCATCGAGGAGCACGCCGAGGAGCTCTCGGAGCTCGAGTCCGACAACGCGGGCAAGCCGATCTCGGCCTTCCGTGACGACGAGATTCCCTTCATGGTCGACAACCTGCGCTACTTCGCCGGCGCGGCCAGGAATCTGGAAGGTCGCGCCGCCGGCGAGTACGTAAGCGGCTACACGTCGATCATCCGCCGGGAGGCCGTGGGCGTCGTTGGTCAGATCACGCCCTGGAACTACCCGCTGATGATGGCGGTGTGGAAGATCGGCCCCGCCCTCGCGACCGGGAACACGATCGTCCTGAAGCCCGCCGAGACGACGCCTCTGACGACGCTGAAGCTCGCCGAGTACTCGGCGGAGATCCTGCCCAAGGGCGTGCTCAACGTGATCACGGGTCATGGCGATCCCGCGGGCCAGGCGCTGGTCACGCATGCCGATGTCGACATGGTCTCGCTCACGGGCTCGGTCGAGACGGGCAAGTGGATCGCTCGTCACGCCGCCGACACGCTGAAGCGCGTCCACCTCGAGCTCGGGGGCAAGGCGCCGGTCGTGGTGTTCGACGACGTCGATATGGAGACCGCGCTGGAGACGATCGCCGCCACCGGCTACTACAACGCCGGCCAGGACTGCACCGCGGCGACCCGCGTGCTGGCCGGTGCGCGGATCCACGACGAGGTGGTCGCGGGGCTTGCCGAGCAGGCGAACTCGCTGGTGCTCGGCGACACTCGCTCCCCTGACACCACTCTCGGCCCCCTCAACTCCTCAAGGCAGCGCGAGCGGGTCGAGGGATTCCTGGAGCGCCGCCCCACCCACGCGGAGGTAGCCACAGGCGGGCGCGAGCCGGATGGGCCGGGGTTCTTCCTCGAGCCGACCGTGGTGGCCGGCCTGCGACAGGACGACGAGATGATCCAGCGTGAGATCTTCGGGCCGGTCATCACCGTCCAGCCGTTCTCCGACGAGGAGGAGGCGATCGCGTGGGCCAACGGAACCCCGTACGGACTCGCGAGCTCGGTCTGGACGCGCGATGTGG
>Ga0187814_10000060_pt1 | contig 24799 bp, 24 predicted proteins | sample NC_S_4_FD_132450 | JGI IMG/M metagenome (GOLD analysis project Ga0187814, IMG submission 132450) | Wetland sediment microbial communities from Neuse River Estuary, North Carolina, USA - ASW-S_4 | ecosystem: Environmental > Aquatic > Freshwater > Wetlands > Sediment | place: USA: North Carolina... | reverse complement strand
TCGCCGCTTGGTGCCTGGCTGCTGCTCGCCCTGGCCGGTCCGGCGACCGCCGGCGCACATCGCGACACGGTGACCGAGGTGCTCGGCTGCGACGTCGATACCGCGGCGCACGCAGCAGCCGCCCTGCTCGCAGTGCCGCACCCGCTCGTCGCCAGCGCGGTCGCCGTGTGGACCGCCAGCAGTTTCGAGGGGACCCGTGATTTCCAGCGATGGCGTGGCGGCCTCCCGGGTGCGGTCACCACTGGTGAGCTACCGGGACAGGCGGACCTGGACGTCTGGGCGCAGGACCACACGTTCGGCCTAATCGACAGCTTCCCGGTTGACACCCGCGAGGCATACCTGGTGCTCGCCTCGGCGCTGGCGACCAAGGTGTCCTGGAAGGTCCCGTTTCAGCTCGCACCCGCTGCGCGCCTCGGCGGCGCCAGCCCGTGGGCCCATCAGGTCAGCCAGGTGCTGCGGACGCCTGCCGGGCCGAGCTTCGGCGCGCACGTGCAGTTCGTCGCCGCTGCTCCGGCCGCAGGCGATGTGATTGTGCACATGGCAACCGCGGCGGGCGGCCTGGTCGTCGTCTCGGTTGCCGCGCTGCCGGACGTGCCAGCTGACCGGGTTCTCGCAACAGCGCACGACATCGGCCGGGCCCTCGCGGTCGGCGCGCGCGTCGAGCGGCGGGACTTGGCCAGTCTGCCGCGCGGTGAGGCTCCGCTGTGGGTCATCCGTGACGTGACGGCCGAGGCCGACACGTACATTGCTGTGCTGCCCGCCTGGTCTGCTTCCTCGCGGCACGACCTGAGCGACCCGAGGCTCGGTTTCGCCGCGGCCAAGCGCAGCCTCGTTCCCGACTCAGACCCGTGGCAGGCCCGGCAGGCGGCGATGGCGCGGTATACGCGGACCGGCTTTGAGGCGGCGGCTGTGACCGCGCTCGCCGTCACGCTCGGAATGCGGATCCCTTCCCAGCACCGGGAGGCTGAACTGCGGTTCGGTCACCCGTACGCGGTCGTAGCGCTCACCACCGACCACGCTGCTGACGGCCGGCCGCAGCCGGAGCTGAGCGCCTGGCGTGGGCTGCCAGTGTTCTCGGCGTGGGTCGCCGAGCCGGAAGACGCCCCCGACGATGAGCAGCGGGGGGCCGCGGACCGCGAGCGGGGCAAGGCGGTGTGACGACTGCCTACACCGCGGGCTCGTGGACCGGGTTCGGGACCGCGTCGGCGACCGCCGCTGGAGGGCTCGCGGGTCTGCTGTTCATCGCGGTCTCGATCAACCTGAAACAGATCCTCGAAATCCCCGGCCTGCCGAGCCGAGCGGCACAGACGCTGATCCTCTTCGGCACGCCGCTGGTCGGTGCCCTGCTGCTGGTCGTGCCCGGCCAGGCCAGGGTCGCGCTGGGCCTGGAGCTGCTGGCGACCGCGCTGGTCGTTGGCGGCGTCCAGGTGTGGCTCGACCGCACCACCGAGCGCGGGCCCGAAGAGACGGTCTGGCGCCGCATGGTCGGTCGCGTCTTCCCCGCCGTGACGAGCTGCGCATCCATGGCGCTCGCGGGCATCACGCTGATCGCCGCTGCGGGCGGCGGGCTGTACTGGCTCGTGCCCAGCGTGCTCGCGGCGTTGATCTTCGGTCTTGTCAATGTCTGGGTACTTCTGGTCGAGATTCTGCGCTAGCTTGCCTCAATCAACTCGGACCACAGGAGGCGGCCATCAGCACCGAGCCATCGGGTATCCAGACCGGCGCCATACGCCGGCGTGTCGCCGCAGCCACGCTGCGGTCGCTCGGCGTGCCGAACGCGGCAGTGCGCCAGTTCGACTTCTGGGACACCAGCTATGAGTGGCGGCGGCTGTTCAGCGAACTCTTCGGCACGTTCCTGCTCGTCACGGTAGGAGTCGGCGGGGGAATGGTTAACGCTCGCTTCGGCGGTGACGTGGTGCCCGGCCCGGTTCGCGCCGTCGGTCCCGGGCTGATGGTCACGGCGATCATCCTGTTCATGGGCGCGGTGTCCGGCGCGCACCTCAATCCGGTGGTGAGCGTGGCGTTCGCGATCCGGGGCAACTTCCCGTGGCGGCGGGTGGGTGCCTACGTGATCGCCCAGTTCGCCGGCGCGATCCTCGCGACGCTGGTGCTGATCGGCCTGCTCGGCAAGCAGGACAGCGCGGGCCTGACCCTGCCGGGACCGGGCATCTCGACGGCGACGGCGATGGCCTGGGAGGTGCTGCTCACAACCGGGCTGGTGAGCGTGATCCTCGGGACCGCGTCCGGGGCGCAGCAACTCGGACCGATAGCCGCGCTCGGCGTCGGCAGTTACATCGTGCTCGCGGGCCTGTTCGGCGGCCCGGTCAGCGGCGCATCGATGAACCCCGCTCGCTCGCTGGGACCCGCTCTCGTGGTCGGCAACTGGACCGCCTGGTGGGCCTATCTGCTCGGACCGCTGATCGGCGCCGTCATCGCCGTCGGATTCGCGTACATCCTGCGTGGTGCAGGCGGCGGCGTCGCCGGAACCCGCGCCGCGCAGGGCACGCTAGGCACCCTCTGGCGGCCCGGCCGGATCGGCGCGCCGGAGAACGCGCCCGCCCGGCCGGAGGGCGGGCCGTCAGACGGCCCGGGTTCTGATGGCTCGCCGCCCGGCCCGCCCGGCTCCGGCTAGCGGTATCCGGCCCGCGCCAGTGGGGGTCGCCGTGGCAGGCCCCGGGCTGGTGTGCACAGCCGCGGCAGATGCGGCAGGCTTGAGCCATGGCAGCTGACACCCTCACTCTCATGGCCGTGCACGCGCATCCCGACGACGAGGCTTCCAGCACCGGAGGCGTGCTCGCCAGCTACGGCGACCAGGGCGTTCGCACAGTGGTGGTGACGTGCACGAACGGCGAGTTCGGCGACGCCCCTGGGCAGATCAAGCCGGGAGACGACGGGCACGAGGAGCAGGCGGTCGCGCAGCTTCGGCTGGCGGAGCTGCGGCAATCCTGCAAGATCCTCGGTGTCAGCCAGCTCGAATTGCTCGGTTACCGCGACTCCGGGATGCCGGACTGGGAGTACAAGGACCGGCCAGACGCCTTCTGCAACGTGCCGCTGGATGTGGTAGCGGGCCGGATCAGCGCCCTGATCGAGGCCTATCGGCCGCAGGTGGTCATCTCCTACGACGACAAGGGGATGTACCAGCACCCGGATCACGTGCATGCGGCCCGGGCAGCCGCCGCGGCGGCGGCGCAGACGGGCATCCCGGCGAAGTACTACCAGATCGCTATGCGCCCCAGCTCTTGGCGCAAGGTGTGGGAGGCCCTGCGCGAGCTCGGCGCGGAGGTGCCGGACCCGCGTGAGTTCACCCCCGACCAGCTGCGGCAGGCAGCGGAGGCCGAAGCGCGGATCACTACCACCGTGGATATCACCGCGGTGCTGGATCGCAAGCGGGAAGCGCTGATGGCCCACGCCAGTCAGATTCAGGATTCCTGGTTCAGCAAGCTCCCGCCGGAGGTTGGCCTGGCCGCCTTCGGTCAGGAGACGTTCGTCCGGCTGACCGATGCCACCGGAGCCCCGCTGCCGGAGACCGACTTGTTCGCAGGCCTGCGGTAACGCCGATTGGCACCGGATGCGTGCGCGGCGTCAGTGCGCGTCCGGGCCGAGGGCCGAGCCGGTCGCGCGGGCGACCGTCCCCGCACCGCTGGCCATCGCCCGACGCCAGGGCGGCGCGCCCTCGATCTCGGTCTCCAGCGAGAACGACAAGAATGTCCGGATAACCACGATCAGGCCGAGAGACAGCACGTTCGACAGACTCGGCGCCACGGCGACAGTCCGGAGCAGGTCCGCCGCGACCAGGATCTCCAAGCTGAGCAGCAGCGCGCCGCCGAAGGTTTGCCGCAGCACCGCGTAGACGCGGCTGCCCTTGCCGGAGCGCCGCCACACGATGACTGCGAGGACTAGCGACCAGAACACGCCCACGATCAAGACAACCGCCCCCAGGGCCTCGAAGCCCTGGGCGACATGCTCCATCACCGTCGGGAACGTCGTGCTCGCCTCGGCGCTCGCGACCGCCGCGAGCACCGTCATCGCCAGGCCTCCTCCAGCCGCATGACCGCGGTTGTACCCGCTGGCTGTCGCGAGGTAGCGCGCGGCCGGGCGATCGCCACGACGCCCGACCTGTTGGCAACCCGGTTACGGCCGCGGCAGCGGCGGTTAGTCCGGGCCGCCCCTCGGCCGGGAGGCTCTACGCTGGCCAATATGGCGACAGCTAGGACAGCGCGACCGAAGGCCCGCAAGCGGCAGCAGGAGACCCGGCTCGGGCTGGTCCGGCGGGCCAGGCAGATGAACAGGATCCTGGCCGAGACCTACCCGGACGCGCACGCGGAGCTGAATTTCGAGAGCCCCTATCAGCTCTTGATCGCCACCGTCCTGTCGGCCCAGACGACCGACAAGCGGGTCAACATGACGACCCCGGCGCTGTTCGCCAAGTACCCGACGCCGGATGACCTGGCGGCGGCCAACCCGGACGATGTCGAGGAGATGCTCAAGCCCACCGGGTTCTACCGGGCCAAGGCCAAGTCGATCATCGGGCTGTCGGCGGCCATCAGGGACCGGTTCGGCGGCGAGGTCCCGGCCCGGCTGGCCGACCTGGATTCGCTGCCTGGCGTAGGCCGCAAGACCGCCAATGTGGTACTCGGCAACGCGTTCGGCGTGCCTGGAATCACCGTGGACACGCACTTCCAGCGGCTGGCGCGCCGGTTCGGGTGGACGACGCAGAGCGATCCGGACAAGATCGAGCGCGAAGTCGGCGCGCTGTTCCCCAAGTCGGACTGGACGCTGCTGTCGCACCATCTCATCTGGCACGGTCGCCGGGTCTGCCACGCTCGCCGCCCGGCCTGCGGCGCCTGCACGGTTGCAGGCCTGTGCCCGTCCTTTGGCATCGGTCCGGTGGACGAGCCGACCGCACGCAAGCTCGTCAAGCCCGGGCCGTTCTCGTGAGCCGACAGGAGCAACCGGACCAGGAGGGGAACGAGCGGTCCGGCGCCGATGCGCTGGACGGTGACGCAGCCGATCAGCTTCCGCCCTGGCTCGCCGGGCTGGCCGCGGCGGCCGCGCAGATGACGGTGCCGCCCCAGCTTCGTCCCCCACCCGGCGGCGGCCGGGCGGCCGCGGTGCTGATCCTGTTCGGCGCGGGCCAGGGCGGACCGGACCTGCTGCTCATCGAGCGAGCCGCCGAGCTGCGCAACCATGCCGGCCAGCCGGCGTTTCCCGGCGGCGCTATCGACCACGCGGATGGCGGACCGGTGCGCGCTGCCCTGCGTGAGGCTGCCGAGGAAACGGGCCTCGATCCGGCCGGGGTGCAAGTGGTGGCGGTACTGCCGGAGTTCTACATCTGGCGCAGCGACTACCGGGTCACGCCGGTCCTCGGCTGGTGGCGAACTCCGGTACCGGTGGCACCAGGAGATCCCGGCGAGATCGCCGCCGTCGTCCGGGTACCTGTTGCGGATCTCGCGGAACCGGCGAACCGGATCGTGATCAGGTATCCAAGTGGCCAGTCCGGCCCCGCGTTCCGGGTCGCTGGCCTCATCGTCTGGGGGTTCACGGCGGCACTGCTCGACCGCGTGCTGGCGCTGGCCGGGCTGGAGCAGCCGTGGGACGCCGGCCGGCTGACGATCCTGACGCCAGCCGAGCAGCCGATCGGGTGGCCGCCGCTCGGCTCCTGAGTGCGTGGCGGGTCAGACAATGGCCGCAGCGCGGTCGGTGGCCTTATACCTTGTTGACGTGCCCGGTGATTTCCTGGACCTGATCCTGCTCGCGGTGATCGCCGCCTTCGCGGTGGCGGGCTACCGGCAGGGGTTCATTATTGGCGTGCTCAGCCTGGCCGGTTTCGTTGCTGGCGTGGGCGCGGGCGCGTTCATCGCGCCGGGCATCTCCCGTGGGCTGGCCAGGAGCGCGTCCTGGCAGGCGTTTCTCGCGATCCTGGTGGTCTTCGGGATGGCGGTAGTCGGCATGCTGATCTTCTCCGGGATCGGCGTGGCCATCAGGTCCCGGCTGACAGGCCGCACCACGACGGTGGTCGACTCGGTCGGCGGCGCGGCGGTGAACGTCATCGCAGTCGTGATCGTCGCGTGGCTGATCGGCTCGTTTGTCGTCAACGCATCGGCGTTCCCGGCGGTCGCCCGCCAGGTCAACAACTCCGTCGTGCTGCGCGCGATTGACCGCGTGATGCCGCAGAGTGCCTTGTACCTGCCCGTGTTCCCGCAGCTCCGCAGCCTGCTGAACAGCGGCATCTACTCGCCGGTCTTCAGCGCCATCGGCGCCGAATCCGGCATCGCCTTGCCGGCGCCGGACCCATCGCTGGTGAACTCGGCCGCCCTGACCAGGGTAGAGCCGAGCATCGTCAAGATCTCCGGGACGGCCACGTCGTGTTCCCAGACGATCGAGGGCTCGGGCTTTGTCATCTCTCGCGACCACGTGCTGACCAACGCGCACGTCGTCGCTGGCGTGAACCTCGACCTGACCGTGTATACCGAGGACGGCGCGCACTTCCGGGCCACGGTAGTCCTGTATGACCCGGAGCGCGACCTCGCCGTGCTAGACGTGCCCGGCCTGACCGCGGCGGCGTTGCAGTTCGCCGGGCCCGCGGCGGACGGCACGTCGGCCACCGTAGTCGGCTACCCGGAGAATCATCCCCTCACCGTGGTCGCCGCCCGGATCGGCGAGGCCCTGCCTGTGACCGGCCCGGATATCTACCAGACCGGCTCGGTCAATCGGCAGATCTACCCGATCAGGGCCCAGGTGCTGCCCGGCAACTCCGGCGGGCCGCTGCTGTCGACCAGCGGTGAGGTCTACGGCGTCGTCTTCGCCGCGTCTACGTACTACCAGGGCGTCGGCTACGCGCTAACCGCTGCGGAGGTCGCGAGTGACGCGTTGGCCGGGGGCTCCAAGTACAGCCCGGTCTCCACGCAGACCTGCCAGGGCGGCTAGGCGCCATCGGGGGAGGTGCCGGACACCCGCAGCCGCAGCCGCGGCGGGTCCAGCCCGGCGAGCCCCGAGGACTCAATGCGCGCCGCCAGCTCGGCACTGCTGGCCCGCAGTCCGGCCACGTCGATCCCGTGCGGTCCGGCGGCCGGGTACCGGTCCAGCCTGGCCGCCCCGCGGCGGAGCAGGGCGGCGGCGCCGCTGGCGTTCCCCCGCAGTGCGTGCGTCAGCCCGACGGCAAGCTGCGCGAGCCCCTGCCAGAGGTCGCGCTCGGCCTGCGGCGCCGCTTTCCAGACGGCCTCGAGCACCTCATGCGCGTGAAACGGCCGTCCGGAGTCCAGCAGGCGCTGTGCCTCAGCCAGCGCTTCGTCAGGCGGGAGCGTCTGGTCGCTGGTCAGCGGCTCGCCGCGGGCGGTCCTGGGCAGCGGCCGCCCGAGTTCGTCGCGTGGCCGGGCGTTCCGTGCGCGCCCGCCGGCGTCCCGGTCCCGCGCGGCACCAGGGTCACGCACGGTCGCCACCGCTGCTAGCGCTCAGGCTCAGGATCAGCCAGCCAGTTGCGCAGCTCCAGGTCGAACCGATCCGGTGCTTCCTCGTGCGGGAAGTGGCCGACGCCGTCCAGCAGCCGCCACCGGTAGGGTGCCTCGACGTAGCTGCCCGAGCCGCGCGCGGCGGCCGGCAGCACGCACGGGTCGAGCGCACCGTGCAGGTGGAGCGTCGGCACCTGGATCGGGGCGCGCATCGCCCGGCTGTAGCGGATGCCGTCCGGGCGGAACCGGGACCGCAGGTACCACCGCTGGTACTCCAGGGCGGTGTGCGCAACCGATGGCACGCACATCGCGTCCTGGTAGCGGCGCACGGTGTCGGCGTCCGGCCAACCCGGGCCGGACCACGCAGTCAGCAGCCTGCCCACTCGCTCCGCCCCGTCGGCCACCAGCCGGCGCTCTGGCAGCAGCGGCAGCTGGAAGCCGAGCGCATAGCCCATGCTTTTGGCCTGCGCGAAGGGCGCGGAAATAAAGGCTGGCCGCAACCGGAGCGGATGCGGCATCGAGACCACTGCTAGCCGGCGGACGACCTTCGGGAAGTAGGCCGCCATCGTCCAGGCAATCAGTCCGCCCCAGTCGTGGCCGACCACGACGGCGTTGGCCTCGCCGAGCGAGCGAACTAGCCCGGCAGCATCCGACGCGGCGGTCACCAGGTCGTAACCACGAGGCGGCTTGTCACTGGCACCGTAGCCGCGCAGATCCGGGGCGGCGGCCCGGAACCCGGCCTGGCTCAGCGAGCTGAGCTGCTGCCGCCACGCCCACCAGAACTCGGGAAAGCCGTGCAGCAGCAGCACGAGCGGTCCGTCGCCGCTCTCCGCGACGTGGAATCGGGTGCCGTTCGCGCTGACCGACCGGTGCGACCACGGGCCGCTGAGATAGATGGCTGCGTTGCCGCCGGCCACGGCTAGCTCGCTTTGGCCGGAGCCTTGGTGGCGGACCGAGCGTGGCGCAGCATCGTGGCATCTTCGGCCAGGGTGCGCCTGGTATCACGCATGCCGGTCAGGCGCCGCACCAGCCGCCACGCGATGAGCCCGGCGATGGCGATGAGCACCACGCATGTCAGCGCGACCCACAGGAAGGCGCCCCAGAGCCCGCCCGGAGCGCCGATGGCGCTGAGGCCGAAGGCAAAGGCGAAGCACAGCAACATCAGCACCAGGCAGGCCGCGAAGACCGCGATCCCCAGCAGTGCCGCGCCGGCGCCGGCCCGCTTGACGTCGGACTTGAGCTCGAGCTTGGCAAGGTCAAGCTCGTACCGGACGAGCTGCGAGATGTCCCTGGCCGCCACCGACACGAGATCGCCGATGGACTGATCGGGCACGCTGGCTCGCCTGACCGCGGGCTCGGCCATGAGGTCCCTCCCTCTCTTCACGCTGTGAACTCAAAGTCTTGCTTATGCCCAATGGCAACAGGAGCCGGCATCCGTTATTTAGCACACAGACAATGGCCACGGGCAGCTTATACGCGGTATTGCGATGTATCGCAGCGCAGCGTCCGGCGCTGCGGCGTTTTGCGGTATCCCAGCTGCTATTGCCCGCGGCGGCGGCACAGCAAACGGCGCCCCTGTGCTCAGGGGCGCCGTCGCGACGAAACACGTCGAGCCCGGTTACCAAGCGTGCACCTTCACTGCCGTGGTAGGCGGACTATGGTCAGCGCCAGACGGCGCTCCTGCGGCCACTATTCGCCTGCCACGGCACGCCTCCCGCGGCTGGTCGCGCGTGGGTACCTGGCTGCCGTGTACGGACCAGCGGTCCGTAGTTCTTTTCTACTGGGCTTGCTCGGGTTTGGAAAGCCCTCGAGCGTGATCGATTCGTTATCTGAATCGATCAGCAGACTTCTATGCTCTAGCGTGCCTGCCTGGCGCGTGTCACAGACGGTAACCACGCGTGACGATCCGCTTGTTCCGGTCAGAAAACCCCAAGCCGGACTGAAATCCTGTTCATAACGTCGGAGTGCGCCAACCCGGCGAAAGGGTCCGCCCAAAAGAATGCGTGCAGTTGCCCGTCGGCTCTCGACGGAGGCGCCGGTGGTCCGGCAGCATAGGGTTTGACCAGATAGCCTTTGGGTTCGGTTGACTGGGTGGTAACTTGCCCCAAATACAACTAGGCTTTCCTGAGTAACGGAACCGGCTCTGCCCCCCCGGAGCCGGACCGTATGGCGACCCCCGTTCTCCCCCCCGACGGGGGTCGCCCCATCTCCGGACACAGTCGGCCTAGGCCGGCCGCGGGGTGCGTGCATCGCGCCGCTGGAGTCAGCCCGCTCTAGTACGCAGCTCGTCGGTGCAGCTGCTGTCGGGCTTTGCCGCAGCGGCTGGCGCATCGGCCAGCAGGCGGCGCAGCAGCGCCACGGCGCCGTGCTTGGCTAGCGGATGATTGCCGTTTCCGCATTTTGGCGACTGGATGCACGACGGGCACCCGGCCGTGCACTCACAGCCCTCGATCGCGTCCGCGGTGGCGCTCAACCAGTCCGCCGCGGCGGCGTAGCCGCGCTCAGCGAACCCGGCGCCGCCGGCGTGGCCGTCATAGACAAAGACCGTGAGCCGCCCGGTCGCCGGGTGCAGATCCGCAGACACGCCGCCCACGTCCCATCGATCGCAGGCCGCGACTAGCGGAAGCAGCCCGATCGCGGCGTGCTCGGCGGCGTGCGCGGCGCCGGGCAGGTCGACGCCGTCTCCGGCGAGATCGGCGCGCTGGGCCGCCGAGATCGTCCACCAGACCGCCCGCGTATGCAACCGCCGCTCGGGCAGATCGAGGATGTCCTCGCCGACGATCAGCCCGGTCTCGGCGCTGCGCCGTGCATAGGAGACCACCTGCCGGCTGACGTGAACATCGCCGAAGCACACGGTCGCCTGACCCCAGTCAGCCCGGGTCAGCTCCGCGGCCACCTCTATGCTCGTGATCTCGCGGGCGATGGTGGCGTAACCGGGATCACCCGGCTCGACCAGCGCGATCCGCTCGCCGAGGTCCAGCGTGGTCACCAGGTAAACCTCGCCCTGGTGGCTGTAGACCGCGCCGTCGTGCGCGAGAAAGTGTGCCGACGGCTCGTCCACGGTGCCGACGAGCCTGCCCGTCGCGCGCTCGACGATCCGGACTGGCCAGTCGCCGGTGCCGCGCAGGCCGGCCCGGAGCCCGAGGCCCTGCCGGGTGCAGAACCAGCGGCCGCCGCGCTCGCGCAGCAGGTCGTCGGCGACCATGCTGTCCGCCAGCGGCCGGGCGGTCGCGCTGAAGTTGTCAAGATCGCGGACAGTCAGCGGCAGTTCGGCGGCCGCGGCGGCCAGGTGCGGTGCCAGCACATAGGGGTTGTCCGGGTCCAGCACGGTTGCCTCGACCGGTGCCCCGAGCAGCGCCGCAGGGTGATGGATTAGGTAGGTGTCCAGCGGATCGTCGCGTGCGATCAGCACCGCCACGGCATCCCGTCCGTCCCGGCCGGCCCGGCCCGCCTGCTGCCAGAGCGCAGCCCGCGTTCCCGGCCACCCGGCCATGAGCACGGCATCCAGACCGGTCACGTTGACACCGAGTTCCAGCGCCGTCGTCGCAGCTAGGCCGGTGATCGCGCCGCTGCGCAGGGCATCCTCCAGCGCGCGACGCTCTGCTGGCAGGTAGCCAGACCGGTATGCGGCGACCCGGTCGGCGAGGTCCGCCGCGCCGGCGTCGGCCAGCAGCCGGCGTGCGGTCTGCGCCACCGACTCCGCGCCGCGGCGGGACCGCACGAACGCCAGCGCGGCGACGCCGCCATGGACCAGATCAGCCAGCATCTCGGCGGCCTCGCTAGTGGCGGCGCGCCGGACCGGCGCGCCGCCTTCGCCGCGGGCACTGGTGAGCGGTGGTTCCCACAGCGCGAAGGTCATCGGTGCCCGTGGCGCGCCGTCGGTGCTGACCGCGTGCACGGCCCGGCCGGTCAGCAGTTCGCCGCACCGGCCCGGCTCGCTGATGGTCGCCGATGCCAGCACGAACACCGGCTCAGCGGCACTGTGTTGGTAGGCCACCCGACGGAGCCGACGCAGCACGTGCGCGACGTGCGAGCCGAACACGCCGCTATAGGTATGGCATTCATCCACGACCACGTAGCGCAACCGCCGAAAGAACCCGTTCCACCTGGCGTGCGCGGGAAGCAGCGAATGGTGCAGCAAATCAGGCGTGGTCAGCAGATAGTTCGCGTGCGAGCGGGCCCTCGTCCGCTCGGCCCACGGCGTGTCGCCGTCCACGACGGCGGCCCGTACCCGCTGCAGTTTGAGTGATCGCACCAGCTTGACTTGATCGGCGGCGAGTGCCCTGGTTGGCGCGATGTAGAGGACCGTGCCTCCGGCCAGCACGCCGGTCAGGGCAGGTAGCAGGTAGCCGAGTGACTTTCCGGAGGCGGTGCCGGTTGAGATGATCACGCTGCGCCCCGAGGCGGCTAGCTCCGCCGCCTCCGCCTGATGCTGCCACGGGGCCGCGATTCCGGCTGCGGCCAGCGCTGCGGTGAGCTCCGCCGGGACCCACGCAGGCCACGTCGCTGGCTGGCCCGGCCGCCCACCAAGCCTCGTGAGGTAGGTAAGGCGACCACTGCTGGCGCCGGCCGTCAAGATGCTGGCCGCGGTCGCGAAGCCAGCCGCGCGAGTATGGCCGGGGTCGGCGCGCCGCCCGGGCAGCGACTGCTCGCCGGGGGCGAGCGGCGGCAGGTGAGGCATCGGATCCCAGTGTGTCGCACTGCCATGGATGCCAGCGAGGGAGATCTGGTATAGGAATGACGTCAGGGCGTGGTTGAATGCGGGAGGGGATCCCCTACGCCTGCCCATATGTGCTGGCCCGGTGGGACGACCCGCGGACCCCGCGCGGCGGGCGGGCTCGGCGTATCCGGCGGGTCGTGCGCCGTGGCAACGGGAGGCGCGCAGAATGGTCCGTGCGGACAGGACGGGCGCGGCCGCGCTGGATTCTTACCGCCGTATGGCGATGGAGGTTTTGTGGACCTGAAGCTGGACCACCACAGCAAGGACGGCATTGAGATCGTCGACGTTGAGGGTGAGATCGACGTCTACACCGCTCCGAGGCTGCGGGAACTGCTCATCGAGCTGGTGAATAACCGCTTCTACCAGCTTGTGGTCAACATGGAGAAGGTCGAGTTCCTCGACTCCACCGGGCTTGGCGTGCTGGTGGGCGGGCTGAAGCGGGTGCGGGCGCACGATGGATCGCTCGATCTGGTCTGCACCCAGGAGCGGATCCTGAAGATCTTCCGGATCACCGGGCTGACCAAGGTCTTCGGTATCCATGACACCGTAGACGAGGCCATCGCGGCTCGCCGGGCCGAGAAGTAGGCTGCGGCCAGCGCAAATGGCAACAGTCGAGCTGAGCTTCACCGCGCTGCCCGCCCATGTCCGGACCGCGAGGCTGGTCGCGACTGCCGTCGCGCGCCGCAGCGGTGTCGACGAGTCGCTGCTCGACGAGGTGCGGCTGGCGGTTGGCGAGGCCTGCTCACGGGCCGTCGAGGGCCACCAGCTCTACTGCCCGGCCGAGCCCGTCCGGCTTGCGCTGACAGACCTGGCGGGCCGGTTCGAGGTTGAGGTCACCGACAACTTGTCCGGCGGTCCGGCCGGGATCGCCGGGCCGCAGGGCATCGCTGACGGGCACGACGAGGCTGTTCTGCCGGCCGGGCTCGGTATAGCCGTCATCGAGAGCCTGGCAGATGACGTGCAGATCAGCGCGACGCCGGACGGCACGAGCATTCGGATGAGCTGGCCATCAGCCGGAGCTTCCCGGTAACCGCGCGCCATGAGCTGTCCGCCTCGGGGGGTTTCGGGGGGTCGTCCCCCCGGGCCAGCACAACCACTAGGCATAGCGCGTCTCAGGTCAGGTATTATTTCATAACAAAACAGCTGTAACTGGGCAAGTAACCGCACCCGGTTTACGATCCGCTTACCCGGCTGCATAGAATCCGCACGTCGCTGGTCAGGTTGGGCGTGCCTTCTGTCGGCAACCATGGCCCCGCCCTGTGCTTAGCCACTGGGACTTTGCCAGCGCGCACCGGCCCGGTACTAGCGTGGAATCCCCTGTCAAGGAGGACGGATGTTGCACAAGCTCGCCTTGGCGGGAGGCGCCGCCACGGTGACCGGCGGCAACCTGACCTGGGTAGTCGTGGTGGCCGTGATCGCGCTCCTGGCGCTCGCGGTCGCGGGCTATCTGGTCAGGGACGTACTCGCGGCCAGCCAAGGCTCAGCGAAGATGCAGGAGATCGCGCGGGCGGTCCAGGAGGGCGCGGCAGCCTACCTGCGGCGCCAGTTCCGCACCCTGGGTGCCTTCGTCGTGGTGATCTTCTTCGTACTGCTGGTGCTCCCTGCCGACACCTCCGGGATCCGTTGGGGCAGATCCGCGTTCTTCCTGGTCGGCGCCCTGTTCTCCGCACTGACCGGCTTCAACGGCATGTCCTTGACCGTGCGCGGGAATGTCCGGGTAGCCGCGGCGGCCAAGGAGTCGGGCGAGCGCTCGGCCATGCGGATCGCGTTCCGAACCGGTGGCGTGGCCGGCATGTTCACCGTCGGCCTCGGGCTGTTCGGCGCGGCGCTCGTCGTGCTCATCTATAAGGGCAACGCACCCCAAGTGCTCGAAGGCTTCGGCTTTGGCGCGGCGCTGCTTGCCATGTTCATGCGGGTTGGCGGCGGCATCTACACGAAGGCCGCCGACGTGGGCGCCGACCTGGTCGGCAAGGTAGAGAAGGGCATCCCGGAGGATGACCCGCGCAACGCCGCCACCATCGCCGACAACGTCGGCGACAACGTGGGCGACTGCGCCGGGATGGCGGCCGACCTGTTCGAGTCCTACTCGGTGACCCTGGTCGCGGCGCTCATCCTGGGCAAGGTGGCGTTCGGCAACGCCGGCCTGGTTTTCCCGCTGATCGTTCCCATGATCGGGGTGATCACCGCGGTCATCGGCATCTTCGCGGTCGCGCCGAGGCAGCGCGACCGCAGCGGGATGAGCGCGATCAACCGGGGATTCTTCATCTCCGCGATCATCTCGATGGTGCTGGTGATCGGCGCGGCGTTCTTGTACCTGCCGTCAAAGTTCAGCGACCTCAAGGGCGTGACCGACGCGTCGATCCTGCACCACAGCGGCGACCCGAGGGTGCTGGCAATCCTGGCGGTGCTGATCGGCCTCGTGCTGGCCAGCGCGATCCAGCTGCTGACCGGGTACTTCACCGAGACCACCCGCAAGCCGGTGCGTGAGATCGGCGACAGCTCAGAGACCGGGGCGGCCACCGTGATTTTGTCCGGCGTGTCGACGGGCATGGAGTCGGCCGTCTACGCGGCCCTGCTCATCGGCGGGGCCGTCTACCTCGCGTTCCTGCTCGGCACTGGCAACGCCACCATCGCCCTGTTCGCGGTCGCGCTGGCCGGCACCGGCCTGCTCACCACTGTTGGCGTCATCGTCTCGATGGACTCGTTCGGCCCCGTAACCGACAACGCCCAGGGCATCGCCGAGATGTCCGGCGAGGTCGAGGGCGAGGCAGCGGTGGTGCTCACCCATCTAGACGCGGTCGGGAACACGACCAAGGCGATCACCAAGGGCATCGCGATCGCGACCGCGGTGCTGGCCGCGACGGCGCTGTTCGGCGCGTTCCGCACCTCGGTCGTGCTCGCGCTCGGGAAGACGGCCGGAACCTTCAACCTGTCCATCGACCACCCGAACGACCTGGTTGGGCTCATAGTCGGCGCGTCCGTGGTGTTTATGTTCGCGAGCCTGCTCATCAGGGCGGTCGGCCGCGCGGCCGGCCGGGTGGTGCTGGAGGTCCGCGAGCAGTTCCGGATCCACCCCGGCATCATGGACTTCACCGAGAAGCCGGACTACGGCCGCGTGGTTGACATCTGCACCAAGGACTCGCTGCGTGAGCTGGCGACCCCTGGGCTGCTGGCCGTGCTCACGCCCATCGCCGTCGGCTTCGCTTTCGGCTACGGTCCGCTTGGCTCGTACCTGGCGGGTGCGATCGCGGCCGGCGTGCTGATGGCGGTGTTCCTGGCGAACTCTGGCGGCGCCTGGGACAACGCCAAGAAGCTGGTGGAGGACGGGCATCATGGCGGGAAGGGCTCCGAGGCGCACGCGGCCACGGTGATCGGCGACACGGTCGGCGACCCGTTCAAGGACACCGCCGGGCCGGCCATCAACCCGCTGCTCAAGGTCATGAACCTGGTTTCGCTGCTGATCGCGACCAGTGTGGTCCGGTACAGCAGCAACGTGGGGCTGCGTACCGGAGTGGCTATCGCCGCGGTCGCGATCGTCGTCGGCGCGATCATCGTCTCCAAGCGCCGCTCCACCAGCATCGCGGCCGGTGGCACGGCGGAGAAGGAGTCGGTGGACGTCACCGCCTGACGGCTCGGCCTGCCTCGCCCGCGCGGGTAGGGCGGGCAGCCACCTCGACCGGGCGGCGGCGCGCGGGCAGGCGCACGATAGAGCCATGCGGGACAGGCACACGCTGATCGTCATGCGCCACGCCAAGGCCGGCGAGCTGCCGGGTGGCCCGGATTTCGAGCGGGCGCTGCGGCCGCGCGGACAGCGCGACAGTGCCGCTGCCGGACGCTGGCTGGCGGCCAGCGGATTCCAGCCGGATCTGGTCCTCTGCTCGGCGGCCAGGCGGACCAGGCAGACCTGGCGGCACCTGTCCGAGGAACTCGGCGGCAAGCCGGAGTTCTCCGCTGAACGGCAGCTGTACCAGGCCGACGGCGACGGCGTCGCCGAGCTCGTCCGGCAGACGGACGAACACATTCGGACACTCCTGTACATCGGACACAATCCCGCGGCTGCCGAGCTTGTCGGCTCGCTGACCGGCACCGAGCCGGAGTTCCCCACGGCTGCCGTCGCGGTGATCGGGCTGACCGGGACCTGGGCGGACACGGCACCGGGAACGGGCGAGCTCATCGCTTCCTGGACGCCCCGGTCCGCTGGCTAGCCGGGTCGCGACGCCAGGCCGTCGGCCACCAGTAGCTGGTCTTCGGCGTCAGCCGCCTCAACGTCGTCCCTGCTTATGCCGAGCAGGTACAGGATCGCGTCGAGGTGCGGCACGCTGACCGAGGTATCCGCCGCGCTCCGGACCGCGGGCTTGGCATTGAAGGCAATGCCAAGGCCCGCCGCGGAGATCATGTCCAGGTCGTTCGCCCCGTCGCCCACGGCGATCGTCTGGCTGAGCGGAACACCTGCCGCCGCCGCGAACCGGCGGAGCGCGCGCTCCTTGCCGGGCCGGTCAACCACCTGCCCGATGAGCCTGCCGGTGAGCTTCCCGGCCGCTATCTCCAGCGTGTTCGCCTCGGCGAAGTCAAGACCAAGCTCGAGGGTGAGCCAGTCGGTGACCTGCGTGACCCCGCCACTGACCACCCCGCACCGGTAGCCGAGTCGTTTCAGCGTCCGGATCAGCGTGCGGGCGCCTGGCGCCAGCCTGGTACCGGTCAGCACGTCGTCGATGGCTGACGCGTCCAGTCCGGCTAGCAGCGCTACGCGCCGGTGCAGCGATTCGGCGAAGTCGAGCTCGCCGCGCATCGCGGCGGCGGTCACGTCTTCGACCTCGGCCGCGCAGCCCGCCCGGGCGGCTAGCAGCTCGATGGCTTCGTCCCGCAGCAGCGTCGAATCGACGTCCATCACGACCAGGCGCATAGCGCGCCGATGCAGGCCGCCGCGCTGCACGGCGACATCCACCCCCAGGTCTGCCGACTCGCGCGCCAGCGCGGTGCGCAGCCCTGCCGGGTCAGCGCCAGAGACCTCGAATTCAATGCAGGTGACGGGCCGGTCCGCCAGTCGGCCGATCCGGTCGATATTCGCTCCGCTCGCGGCGATCTTGCCAGCGATCGCGGCGATGGCCGACGGCAGGAGCGGCCGCCCCAGCACGGTGACGTGCAGCCGTCCGCCAGGGCGGCGGGACGGCTCCCTGGAGCCCATGGTGATCTCGGCCTCCATGTCCATGTCGGCCGCCAGGGTCGTGACCTGCTCATGAATCGAGGTCAGATCCGGTGCCCGGTCGGCGGATAGCAGCACGCCGAGGACGAGGCGGCCGCGTATCACCACCTGCTCGACGTCGGCCACGGTCAGCTCGTGCCTGGCCAGCACGGTGAACAGGCGCGATGTCACACCCGGCCGATCCCGGCCGGTGAGCGTGACAAGCAAGGTGATCTGCGAACCGGACATACGCCTCAACGCTATCGGCACCGTCGCAGCGCGACGCTATCGGCACCGCCGTTGCGGCGGCGCGCGAGTGGGCTCGGCCGGCTCGCCGGGCTATGGCAGCAGCAGATGCACGTCGCCAAACTCGTGCCACCGGTAGCCGTGATCGGCGGCAGCCTGATAACACCGGCCGAGCAGCGCCTCGTCGGCGAAAGCGGCGAGCATCCACAGGTGCGTCGAGTGTGGCTCGTGCAAGCCGGTCAGCAGGCCGTCCACCACCGCGACGCCGGTCTGCCTGGTCACGACGTGCGCTGTCCAGCCCGCTGCAGCCGCGACCGGCCCGTCGGCGCCGCAGCAGGCGTGCGCCCCCGCATGCTCGCTGCGCAGCGCCGCGCTTTCCAGTGCGCGAACCACCGTCGTCCCGGCCGCTATGACTCGGCCGCCGACCTGCCTGGTCAGGCTGACCAGCCGTGCCGTCGTGGCCGGCACGTCGTACGACTCCGGGTACGGATCCTCGCCGCCTTCCAGCGACGACACGCCCGTGTGCAGCGTGACCGGCGCGATGCTCACCCCGCGGCTGACCAGCCTGGTCACTATCTCCGGGGTGAACGGCCTGGCCGCGCTCGGCATCTCGGCGCTGCCCGGCCACGTCGCGAAGACCGTCTGGTAGGTCTCGATGGGCCACGGCTGCGGGACGTAGGAGTACCTGATCGGCCTACCGTGCCGGATCAGGTAGGGAATGACGGCGGTGGACAGCCTGGCCCGCCAGAGCCGCTGGCTGAACCGGGCGGCCAGCGTCAGGACCGCCGCGCCGGGCAGTTCGACCCGCAGCCCGGCCGCACCGCCGCCGAACGGGACGGTCGTGTGCCCGTGACCGCACCGCAGCTCCACCAGCCAGTGCCCGTCTGGCATCGCGGTCGAGAAGTGCACGGTCAACTGGCCGACCGCGGCGAGCGGGCCCGGCTGGGCTGGAGCGGCGACTGCGGCGGGCAGCGTGGCGGAGTTGTTCACCACGACCAGGTCGCCTGGCAGCAGCAAGTCGGGCAGCTCGGCGAACGCGTGGTGGCTGATCGCCCCGGTGGCGGTCCGGCTGACCATGAGACGAACCGCGTCGCGACCGCCGCCGCGGGCCTCCGGTGGCTCGTGCGCCTCGAGTTCCGGTGCCAGCTCAGCCTTCAGTGCGGCGGTCTGATTCCGCTCGGTCCGCAGCCGCGCCGGCGCGCTGGTCGGCGGCAGTGGAGTGGTCATGCTGGCACTCCCGTCAGCCGGAGGTCGGCTGCCCGGTACCGGCCGCTCGGCATCCGCTCGGTCACGAGCCGGAGGAACGCCGGCGTGACGGTCTCCGGCAGCGGCCGGTCGGAGATGTCCTCGCCCGGGTAGGCCTGCTGATGCATCTGCGTGCGCAGGTCACCGGGATCGACCCACCAGACCCGGACGGCTGGTTCCTCAGCGGCCAGCACGTGGCACGCCTGCTCGAGTGCGGCCTTCGCCGCGCCGTAGCCGCCCCAGCCCGCATAAGCCTCGATGGCTGCGTCCGAGGTGACGCTGAGCACCGCGCCACCGAGCCGGCGCAGGTCCGGCAGCAGCAGCTGAGTGAGCGCTATCGGCGCGACGACGTTGATCTCGAACGCGGCCAGCAGATCAGCGGGCGGGTAGTCGGCGAGCGCCGGTAGCGGGCTCACGCCGAGGGTCCCGGCGTTGTTGACGAGCAGGCTGACGCCGCCCGCGGCGCGCGCAGCGGCCGCCAGGTCGGCACGGTGCGCCGCATCGGTGATGTCGCCGGCGATCGGGTGCACCCGGCTGGCCGGCAGGTCGTAACGGGCGCGGAGTTCGGCCGCAGTCGCCCGCAGCGCCGCGCCGTCACGGGCGTCAACGATCAGCTGGTAGCCGGCGGCCGCCAGCGCGTCCGCCAGGGCACGGCCTAGGCCGCGGGAGGCTCCGGTGACGATTGCTACTGGTGACGTGCTCATGCGTCCGACGCTAGGCAGCCAGCCTGCGCGGCGCATCGGCCGCCGGGCGGCCGGGGGCTCGGACCATGGTCCTAGGACCTGCGCCTGATCCACTCGGGCCGCCGCGCCGGTAACGTCGGGGTATGGGCCAGCAGGGTAACGGCCGGCCCGGGCCGGCGAGTGTTGCCGGACCGGACGAGATCTTCCAGCATGTCAGCCAGGTGGTGCTGGCAGTCTCCAGCCAGGTGTCGGTCCGGGACGTGCTGCAGATGATCGTGCGCTCGGCGCGCTCGCTGGCCGGCGCCCGATACGCGGCGCTCGGCGTGCCGGACGACGTCGGCTCGTTTGCCGAGTTCGTGGTGGATGGCCTGAGTGCCCGTGAGCGGGCCGCCATCGGACCGCTCCCGCGGCAGCACGGCATGCTCGCCGTCATGCTGCGGGAGGGCAGGCCACTGCGGCTTGATGACATCCGCAAGGACCCGCGGTTCTGGGGCTGGCCAGCCGCGCACCCGGTGCTCACCGATGTGCTCGCGGTGCCGATCAAGGAGGGCCCCCAGATCCTCGGGTTCATCTTCGCCGCGTGCAAGACCGACCCCGGCGGCTTCACCCAACGAGACGAGCAACTGCTGAGCCTGTTCGCCGCGCACGCCGCGATCGCACTGACGAACGCCAGGCTGTACGAGCGCGGCCGGGAGCTGTCGGTGCTGGAGGAGCGGGCCAGGCTCGCGCGGGACCTGCATGACGCGGTCTCGCAGAAGCTGTTCAGCGTCCGCGCCAAGGCCCGAGCCGCCGCGGTGCTGGTCGAGCGCGATCCAGCCAGGGCAGTCGAGGAGATGAGCAGCGTCGCCGCCCTAGCCGGCGAGGCACACGCTGAGCTCCGCGCGGTCATCGACGGTCTGGCGCCGCCTGAACTCGCCGCCGACGGCCTAGTGGGATCGATCCGCGGCTACGCGCTGCTGGCCGGGCGCACGCACGGGGCAGAGGTGCTGGTACAAGCGGGCGACCTCCCTTCGCTTGGCCCGGAGCGAGAGACCGCGCTTTATCGCGTGGCGCAGGAGGCGATCAGCAACGCGCTGCGCCACTCTGGCAGCCGGCAGGTCTGTGTTTGCCTGTACCGTCGCCAGCGCAGCATCGTGCTGGAGGTGAGCGATGCAGGCGGCGGCTTCGACCCGCGGGCGCCGCTGACCGGCGTGGGCCTGGCGTCCATGCGGGAACGGGCCGCCTCGGCCGGCGGGCGTCTCAGCATCACCGCAGCGCCCGGCTCGGGAACGCGCGTGCGGCTCAGCGTCCCGGTCGGCGCGGCGAAGGCGGCGACGGCAACCGATGGCAGTGCGAGGGCACGGCGATGACCGGAAACGGGCCCGGCGGCCAGCTGTCCGGTGCCAGCGTCCGTGCGCCAGGTACCGTCGCCCGCCCGCCTATCACGGTGGTGATTGCCGACGACCACCCGGTAGTGCGCCAAGGGCTGGCAGTGCTGTTCGAGGTTCAGGACGACATCGCGCTGGTCGGCCAGGCGAGCGATGGTGCCGAGGCGGTCGCGATGACCCTGGAACGCGACCCTGATGTGCTCCTCCTCGATCTCAAGCTGCCAGGGCTCGACGGGATGGGGGTGCTGGCCGAGCTACGCGCGCACGGCGGGCGGACCAGGGTCCTAGTTCTGACCAGCACAGCCGGCTCGAGCGGTCCTGCCCTCGCGCTCCAGGCTGGAGCAGCCGGCTTCTTGTACAAGGACGTCGACCCCGACGCGCTGGTGCGCGCGATCCGCTCGGTGCACGACGGCCACACCGTGCTTGCACCCGAGGCGGCTGGGCTGATGGCCGCCCGGCCAGGCGGCGGCGCCCGCGGCATGGCCGCGCTCACCGGGCGGGAGCGCGAAGTGCTCGCGCTGCTCGCCGCCGGCCGGTCGAACCGGGAGATTGCCCGGTCCCTGCGGGTCGCGGAAAAGACCGTCAAGTCGCATGTCAGCAACGTGCTCGCCAAGCTCGGCGTCGCTGACCGAACCCAGGCGGCGCTGCTGGCGGTGCGCCAGTCCAGCGGGGACCTCTGACCGGCCGGGGACGACCCCCCGTACCCCCCGCTGCTGTCCGCCCTGCGTCAGCGCCGCTCAGCCCGCGAGGCCGCCGTCATGCCGTAAGTTCAAGCTGACAGGGCGGCGCTCGGAGGGAGCCGGATGGCGGCTGAAGTACTCAGGCTGCGCGGGGTAGGGGTGCGATTCGACAGGTCGATGCTGCTGCGAGACGTGGACTGGACCGTCCACAGCGACGAGAGCTGGGTCATCATCGGCCCGAACGGAGCCGGCAAGACAACCCTGCTCCAGGTGGCGGCGACGCTGCTGAGGCCGACCCACGGCACGGTGGAGGTACTCGGCCAGCCCCTGCACCGCGCCGACATCGATGACCTGCGGACCAGGATCGGCTTGTCGAGCGCGGCAGTCGCCGACCGAGTCCCGCCGCAGGAGAAAGTGATCGACCTGGTGCTGACGGCGTCCTACGGCATACTCGGCCGGGACGTCGAAGACTACGATTCCGACGACGTGACCAGGGCAGTAGAACTGCTGGACGCACTTGGCTGCGCGCACCTGATCCGGCGGCGGTTCGTCTCGCTGTCGGAGGGCGAGCGCAAGCGGGTCCAGATCGCTCGGTCGCTGATGGCGGACCCGGAGCTGCTGCTGCTAGACGAGCCTGCCGCCGGGCTCGATCTCAGTGGCCGGGAGGAACTGCTGCAGCGGATATCCGGGCTGCTGCGCGATCCGCGGTCGCCGATGATGGTGCTGGTCACTCATCACGTCGAGGAAGTACCAGACGGCTTCACGCACGCGATGCTGATGCGCAAGGGGGCGGTGCTAGCGGCTGGGCCGCTGGCCGAGGTTTTCACCGAGCGGAACCTGTCCCGCTGCTTCGGCGTGCCGCTCCAGGTCGAGCGGCGGGCGGCGCGCTGGTCGGCGCGGCTGGTCTCACTGCCCTGACGTGCCGCCGGTGTGCGACTGCTCACATCCCTGCTGGCCCGACTCGCCCGGTATGCCGCTCGCTTACGATCATCGCTATGCGAGGAACTCGTGGGCCCGGCTGAGGCGCTCGCGATCTTCGGGGCGGGCGTGGCCGCCGGCGCGGTCAACGCGATTGTCGGATCAGGGTCGCTGATCACCTTCCCTACGCTGCTCGCCTTCGGCTTCCCGCCGGTTCTCGCCAACGTGTCGAACAATGTCGGCCTGGTGCCCGGCAACATCAGCGGAACGCTCGGCTACCGACGCGAGCTTGCGGGCCAGCGGAGCAGGCTGATCCGGCTGGGCGTGATCGCGGCGGCAGGCTCGGTGGGCGGCGCGGCGGCACTGCTGACCCTGCCGTCGGCCTCGTTCCGATTCATCGTGCCGGTCCTGATCCTCATCGCCTGCGTACTCGTGCTCGCGCAGCCCTGGCTGAGCGGCCGGATCATCGCCCGGCGGAAGCGCCGCGCCGCGGCTGACGGCGCCGGCGCCAACGGCGGGGAGCGGATCAGCCCGGTGCTCGGGGGCGGCATCCTGGCGTCCGCTGCCTACGGCGGCTACTTCGGCGCGGCTCAGGGCGTCCTCGTGATCGGGCTGCTCGGCACGTTCCTCGACGAGAGCTTGCAGCGGGTGAACGGGGGCAAGAACGCCCTGGTGGCCGTCGTCAACGGCGTCGCGGCGATTGTCTACATCGCCTTCGCCCACGTTGCCTGGCTGGTTGTGCTGCTCATCGCCGTTGGCTCAGCCTCGGGCGGGCTGGCCGGAGCGCGGTTCGGCAGGCGGCTGCCGTCGGTGGCGCTGCGCATCTTTGTCGTGCTGATCGGCGTTATCTCGGCGGCCAAGCTCATCTTCTTCTGACCGCGCTGACTATTGCTGCTGCTGGCCCGGAGCCAGCATGCCGTCCCTAACCGCCTGCACCACCAGGGCCCTGGCGAACCGGCCGAGCGCCGCCGAGCCGTCCTCGATCAGCGCGACGTTGGCCAGCACGCGGTCCGCGGTGACGCCGTGCTCCCGCCACGTGCCGCCCCCGGCCCGCACGTTTTCCAGCATCGGCGCCAGCCGGTCGAGGGCGCGGGCGAACCTCGCCTCCGGGCTGCGGCGTTCCTCGAAATCTCGCCACAGCTCGCGCATACTGGCGGACTGGTCGGCCGGCAGCAAGCCAAAGACGCGCTCGGCGGCCGCCTGCTCGGCGGCCTGCTGGCGGGCGTGCTCCGCGTGACCGGCATAGACGAACAGGTCGCCGGCGTCGACCTCGACGATGTCGTGCACCGCCAGCATCGCGACCACCCTCGACACGTTGGTGCCCGGCGGCGCGTGCTCGGCCAGAGCCAGCGCCATGACGGTCAAATGCCAGGAGTGCTCGGCTGAGTTCTCCCTCCTAGCCGGGTCGGTCAGCATCGTCTGGCGCTGCACGCCGCGCAGCCGACCGGCGTCGGCGAGGAATTCCAGCTGCTGTGCGAGGCGATCCATGAGGCCATTGCATCAGGTACCGGGATGCAGACAGCTCAGACCGCCATGTCATGATGTGCAGCGGGGGACCCATCAAGATGAATCCGGGGGGACCGGTCATCATGCTCGCCCTGGCGTGGTTTCGACTGCGCCAGGGCGAGTTCTTAACGTCCGCGCCTAGCCGCCGGTCCGGATCTGGTCACGGCCTCAGCCATGCCGCGGTTGGCGAGCGCGTCGGCTCGCTCGTTGCCAGGATCACCCGCGTGCCCCCTGACCCACAGCCACTGCACCTGGTGCCGGGTCGCCGCTGCGTCGAGCCGCCGCCACAGGTCCTCGTTCTTGACTGGCTGTCTGCTCGCCGTACGCCAGTTGTTGCGCTTCCAGTTCGCGAGCCAGCTCATGATGCCATTACGCAGGTAGACGCTGTCGGTGTGCAGCCGCACTCGCGACGGCCGGGTCAGGCTCTCCAGCGCCTGGATGGCAGCCATCAGCTCCATCCGGTTGTTGGTCGTCGGCGTCGCCTCGCCGCCAGACAGTTCCTTTACGCGGCCGCCGTACGTCAGCACGGCGCCCCATCCGCCCGGCCCCGGATTGCCGCTGCACGCCCCGTCGGTGTAGATCTCCACGAGGCCCTGCTCCGGCGGTGCGGTCATAGCCGAAACCTATCGTGATCTTGTTACCGGCTAGCCCTCGTTGCCGGACTGGCCGGCTATCAAGTCCCGGTACCAGCCGAATGACGCCTTCGGGGTGCGACGCTGGGTCTGGTAGTCCACATACACCAGACCGAAGCGCTGGTGGTAGCCCTCCGCCCACTCGAAGTTGTCTAGCAACGACCAGACAAGG
>Ga0187814_10000059_pt1 | contig 25311 bp, 20 predicted proteins | sample NC_S_4_FD_132450 | JGI IMG/M metagenome (GOLD analysis project Ga0187814, IMG submission 132450) | Wetland sediment microbial communities from Neuse River Estuary, North Carolina, USA - ASW-S_4 | ecosystem: Environmental > Aquatic > Freshwater > Wetlands > Sediment | place: USA: North Carolina... | reverse complement strand
CCGGCGGCGGGGTTCTGCGGTTATAGACCGTGGGTTCACGAGTGAAGGCGGGATCGGGCCGTTTCCCCCGTTCATGCGGCCGTGAGCGCGGCGCAGGCGTTGGCGGGGATGACGGCCTGGCCGTCAGGGAGCAGTGCCCCGCCGTCGTCAAACAGCACCACGCCGTTGCACAGCAGGCTCCACCCCTGCCCGGGATGGCTTGCCACGGCCCTGGCTGCACTGCGATCTGGCGCCAGGGCATCTGGGCACTGCGGCCGATGCCGGCATGCCTGCTTCCCTGGCCGGCGTGCTGTTTGTGTCGGCTTCTGGTCTGCCATAGCTTCTCCGATCGATCAGGAAGCGCGGTACGCGGTGCTGCCTGAGGCAGTGACGACTGGGTCCTATGTACGGGTCTGTGATCTGTACGCTATGGAGGCACAGCCGGGTCTGGCGTCACCCGAAGGTGCCCGTGGCGGTGGAATCTCAGGCAGGCGGCGGAGAGCACCAAAGTGCCGCCGCGTGCGGGAGGCCGGGCTCAACGACGCCCCCGTGGACGACCTGCACCACTGGCCGCCGGGACCCTCAACCCGCCGGGCTCGCTCTCGAGCAGCCGCCGGGGTGCCGTCGGGTCGTGGGCGGGCAGCACGACCAGGCCCGGGTGCCGCCCGGCCAGGCCGAGGACCTTGTGCGTGCTGGCGGCGAGTTGCCGCCGGCGGCCGACACCGGGGAGCAGGCCGCGGCACATGAGCTCGGCGCCGTAGGTCAGGTCCCCAGTCAATAGCAGCGGAGGTCCGTCGACCCGGCGGACTCATGGCCGGCCGCTTTCCACCCGGTCGTCTGCGCCCGAGTGGACCAGGGTCCTGGGTTCCGGGTGGGAGTCGCGCTGCTGCACGTACAGCCGGGTTGACCGTCTCAGGTGAGCCGACGGCCGGTGCCGCTGGACGCGGCGCGCCTCGCGGGCCCGGCCCGCGGCACCGGCCTGGGTGATCAGCTCGCGGATGTGGTCGGTGGCGAGCTGGCGGAGCATGTCTGGATGCATGGTGTCCTCCTGACGGGGTCGATCTGGGTTAATCGGGTTCGAGCCGGCGGACGCAGATCAGGACCAGGCCGAGATCGCGGACCTTGTTCAGCAGTCCGTGCAGGGCGGCCTGGTCGGTTACCGGACCGGAGATGACCGTCTGGCTGTGATCGCTGTCGATCTGCAGGCCCTCGAACCAGGTTGTCCAGCGCTGGTCGAGGATCCCTTCGACGCGGATCTCATAGCGCGTCGGCCGCGCCGGGCCGTTCACGCCCGCACGCTCCCTGACGGTCGGCCTCGGCTCGCGCCGGTCGGCCAGCGTTCCAGGGTGAGTTCAGCCATCTGTACCGTCCTTCTGTCGGGTGTCGTGATCTGCACGCTACGAAGCGGCGCGGGGGCGTGCCGTCACTCGAAGGTGCCGATCGGGTGGAATCTTTCTGCGCCAGCACCGGGCATCAAGGTGCCCCGGACCGGGCGGCGGGTTGTTTGCGGCCGAAGATCACGGGGAAGTGGAGGAAAGCAGGCCGCCAGGGCCATGGAATGGCCGGATCAGGGCCGCACCCAGGGAAGCGGCGGGTCGGCTTGCGATAGGTCCTTCCAGCGCCGATATGGAGGTTCGCGGAGGCGCAGAGCGTGCAGGGTAGCGATGGTTGAGTCGCCAGTGGCGGCGGAGCGGGATGACCTGCTGGCCACCAAGCTGTACATGCCCGCGCCGCGCCCGGACCTGGTACCGCGGCCGCGGCTGACGACCCGCCTCGATAAGGGCCTGGCCCGGGGGCTGGTCTTGGTCTGCGCCCCGGCCGGGTACGGCAAGACGGTCCTACTGGCCGAATGGGCCCGGCACGGCGGGCACCCGACTGGGTGGCTGTCGCTGGACGCGGGGGACAACGACCCGGCCCGCTTCTGGCGCCATGCGGTGGCCGCACTCGACCGGGCCCGGCCCGGGATCGGCGAACGGCTGGCTCCGCTGCTCGGCCCGCCCGCGCCCTCGTCGTTCCAGGGCCTGGTCACGGCGCTGATCAACGAGCTGGCCGCCCAGTCCGGCGACGACGAGGCCCTGCTGGTCCTCGACGACTACCACGTGATCGGATCGCAGCAGCTGCACGAGTCGCTCGCGTTCCTGCTCGAGCACCTGCCCGCCGGGATGTGCATACTGCTAGCCAGCCGCAGCGACCCGCCGCTGCCACTGCCGCGGCTGCGAGCGCGCGGCCAGCTGACCGAAGTGCGCGAGGCCGAGCTGCGGTTCACGCCCGCCGAAGCCGGAGAGCTGCTCCAGCACGCGGCGTCGGCCCTCCCGTATGCCTCTGTAGCGGCGCTGGCGGCCCGGACCGAGGGGTGGGCGGCCGGACTACAGCTGGCCGCACTGTCGCTGCGCGGACACGATGATGCCGCCGCCTTCGTGGCCGCGTTCACCGGCAGCCACCGGTATGTCCTGGACTACCTGGCCGAGGAGGTGCTCGACCGGCAGGACACGCAACTGCGCACGTTCCTGCGGGAAACCTCGGTCCTGGAGCGGCTCAGCGGCCCATTGTGCGACGCCGTCACCGGCCGCGAGGGCAGCCAGGCGCTGCTCGAGGAGGCGGAGCGGGCGGGCCTGTTCCTGATCCCGCTGGATGAGGTGCGCGGCTGGTGGCGCTACCACCACCTGTTCGCCGACCTGCTCCGCGCCCGCCTGCAGGAAAAGCAGCCCGGCCGCGTAGCACAGCTGCACCGCAACGCCGCAGCCTGGTACTCCGAACACGAGCTGGCCGACGACGCCATCGGGCACGCGGCCGCGGCCGGGGAGATGCTCTGGGGGGCCCGGATCATCGAGCAGCACTTCGACATGGTCTACAACATCCTCGGGGAGGCGGCCACCATCCACCGCTGGCTGTCCGCCCTGCCCGCCGACGTGGTCAGGTCCCGCCCCCGGCTGCTGCTGGCGCAGGCGCTCATGGCCGCCACCAGTGGCCACATCCAGGAGGTGGAACCGCTCCTTGACGCGGTCGAATGCGTGCCCCCCGGCTGGGCCGGTGAGCCGTTCGAGCCAGTCGGCGGCGCGGCGGCCAGCAACCTGATCAATGTCCCGGCCCTTACCACGCTGCACCGCGGCTATCTCGCCCAGCTCCGCGGCGACGCCGAGGCCACGGTCGCGTTCGCCGCGCAGACCCTGGCCGAGATCAAACCCGGAGAACGGCTGCTCAGCGCCGCCGCGCACGGATTCCTGGCCGTGGCCGAATGGCTGCGTGGCCGGCTCGCGGAGGCCGAACGCGCCTTCGCGTCCAGCGTTACTGGGTGGCGCGAGACCGGCCAGCTCACGGTGACCGCGTGGGGCTGGTATGAGCTGGTGCTGCTCCGGCGCGCCCAGGGCCGCCTGGACGCGGCCCTGCTGACCTGCGAGCAGGCCCTGGACAGCCTGGTCACCTCCGGCCGGCCGCTGCCCGCCGCGGGTCCGAGCTACGCGGCCCTGGCCGAGATCGCCTACCAGCGGGACGACCTCGAACTCGCCCTGCAGCATGCGAGCGAGGGCATCGCGCTGTGCCGCCAGTTCGTCTACACACCCCCGCTGGCCAACGGCCTGGCCACACTGGCGATGATCCGGCAAGCCACCGGCGATTCGGCCGGGGCGCTCGAGGCGATCACCGAGGCCGGACAGGCCTCACCAGGCCCAGCCGGCTTGCTCAACCCGGTCCCGGCCACGCGGGGCCCGGCTGCTGCTGGCCCAGGGTGACCTGGCCGCCGCGGCCCGTTTCGCGCAGGACAACGGCCTCGGCCCGGACGACGAGCCAGACTACGCCCGCGAATCCGGGCACCTGGTCCTGGCTAGGATCCTTCTCGCCCAGGACCGGGCCGGCCAGGCCCTCGCGCTGCTCGACCGGCTGCACGCCGCCGCCGAAGCCCAGAATCGGGGCGACGGCCTTATCGAGGCGGGTGCGCTGCGGGCGCTGGCGCGGGCGGCCGCCGGCGACGAGGCAGGCGCGCTCGCGGCCCTGGCCGAGGCGCTGATGCTCGCCTGCCCGCAGGGCTACGTCCGGGTCTTCGCCGACGAGGGGCCGCCGATGGCCGCGCTGCTCGGCCGGCTGATCGCGGCCCAGCGCAGCGGCCAGGCGGCTGCCGACGTTCCGCTTGGTTACCTGACCCGGCTCCAGCGGGCCTTCGGTGCCGGGCTGCCCGCGACTGATCGTTGCCGGGACACTGCCGCGGTGCCGGGCCTGGTCGATCCGCTGACCAGCCGTGAGCTTGAGGTGCTGGGGATGATAGCGGCGGGCCGGTCGAATCAGGCCATCGCCCGTGAGCTCGTGGTCACCCTGGACACGGTCAAGAAGCACGTCGGCCACGTGCTGGGCAAGCTCGGCGCGGGCAACCGCACCGAGGCGGTCGCCCGGGCCCGCGAGCTGAGCCTGATCCCCTGATCCAGGCGCGTTCCACCGGCGGCCGCTGAAGATTCCACCTGACCTGTCCACTTTCGGGTGACGCCCGCCGGGCCGTCGCCTCATACCTTCCTCACCAGGAACGACCCAAAGGAGGGTGAGCACGATGAGTCCGAGACCGGCAGGCCCAGCGCCCGTCGTTTCGTTCGAGGACGTCAGCAAGGTATACGGCAGGCTCCGCGCGGTCGACGGGCTGTCGCTGCAGCTGCGGCGCGGGGAAACGGTAGCCTTCCTCGGGCCCAACGGGGCGGGCAAGTCCACGTCATTGGACATGCTGCTGGCGCTGCGCAAGCCGACCAGCGGCCGGATCCGCATGTTCGGCTCCGACCCCTACCACGCGGTCAAGTCCGGGCGGGTCGGCGCGATGCTCCAATCCGGCGGGCTGATGCCCGGGGTAACCGTGCGCGAGCTGGTGACACTGGTGACCGGGTTCCATCCCCGGCCGCTGCCGGTGGACCAGACCCTGCGCCGGGCCGGCATCACCGGCATCGCCGGCCGCAGGGTGGACAAGCTGTCCGGCGGCCAGACCCAGCGGGTCCGGTTCGCGCTGGCCATCGTCGGGGACTCGGACCTGATCGTGCTGGACGAGCCGACCACCGCGATGGACGTGGAATCCCGGCAGGCGTTCTGGGCGAACATGAACGCCGAGGTCGCCAGGGGACGCACGTTGCCGTTCGCCACCCACTACCTGGAAGAAGCCGACCAGGCCGCCGACCGGATCCTGGTCCTCAACCAGGGGCGCCTGCTAGCCGACGGCACCCCGGCCCAGATCAAGGCCCGGGCCGGAGCCAAGCGGATCTCCTTCCGCCTGGACCACCCCGACGAGCCCACCCTGCGCAGGCTACCCGCGCTAGTGCACCTGGAGCTCCGGAACGACCTGGTGCAGATCCAGTCCGCTGATTCCGACCGGACCCTGTACGCCCTGCTCAACGCCGGCTACCGGCCGCGGGAGATCGAAGTGTCCAGCCTTGGGCTGGAGCAGGCGTTCCTGGCCATCACCGCAGCAGACAACGACCACACCGCGGCGTCGGCCCAAGCCACGTACGCGCATGCCGGGGAGGCGATCTGATGAACGACACGTTGGCGCTGGCCGCCGCCGAGGTGCGGCGGCTGGGCCGCAACAAGCGGTACAGCATCTTCTCGGTGGCGCTCCCGGTGGTGCTGTACCTGGTGGTCGCGCCTCAGGTCAAGCAGGCCTCGGCCTACGGGGTGAGCTACGCGGCGTATTACATGGTCGCGATGGCCTCGATCGGCGCGTTCAGCGGGGCGCTGACGGGCAACGCCCAGCGCATCTCCCAAGAGCGCAAGGACGGCTGGATCCGGCAGCTGCGGCTCACCTCGCTGCCCGCCAACGCCTACGTGCTGGCCAAGGTCATCGCGTCCATGGTTACCACCATCCCGTCGGTGGCGATCGTGCTGGTGCTCGGCCGTTTTTACGGCGGCGTCCACCTGGCGGCCTGGAAGTGGCTGGCCATCGCGGGCGTGATCTGGCTGGGCGCGCTCACCTTCGCCGCGCTGGCGGTGGCGATCGGCTACCGGTTCGCCCCGGACACGGTCCAGCCCGTGGCCATGTTGGTGTACTTCGTCATGTCGATCCTGGGCGGCCTGTGGTTCGCGCTGGCCGGCTGGATGCAGAAGGTCGGGCAGGGGCTGCCCACCTACCAGATCACCAGGGCCGGCACCGGCCTGATCAGCGGCGGCACCGTGTCCATGACATCGATCGGGGTCATCCTGGCCTGGCTCGCCGCGTTCACTCTCCTCGCCGTGCTCGCCGTGCGCAGTACGGCCGAGACGCTATAAGCCATCCCAGCTTCCTCAGGCATCCGAGGGGAAGGGAAACCTTGCCCTCCATCGGCTTCCCTGTCGACAGGAGAATCGGTTGAAACTAGGCGTAAATATCCTCAACTTCGGCCCTGGCGGCTCGCCCGATTCGCTGCGCGGCTGGGCCCGGTTCGCTGAGCAGGCAGGCTTCTCGATCGCGATGATTTCCGACCGCGGGCCGCTCACCCCCGACGTCCAGGCCCGCTACCCAGCCCCGTTCTACGATCCTTTCGTCACCCTGGCCTGGCTGGCCGGGCAGACCGAGCACATCGAACTCGGCACGACAGTGGCGCTCCTGCCGTACCGGAGCCCGCTGCTGACCGCGCGGATGGCCGCGAACGTCGACCAGTTCAGCCGGGGCCGGCTCGTGCTCGGCGTCGGCGTCGGCTGGTCGGAGCCGGAGTATGCCGCGCTCGGGGTGCCATTCGGTCAGCGCGGCGCGATCACCAACGAATATCTCGCGGCCATCAAGAAGCTGTGGACTAACGAGGTCGCCTCGATGAACGGCCGGTTCGTGTCGTTCCGCGAGGTGCGGACCGGCCCGGGACCGGCGCGGCGCCCGCACCCGCCGATCTGGGTCGGGGGCTCCAGCGCGGCGGCGATCCGGCGTGCCGCCCGGTTCGGCGACGCCTGGCATCCGATCGATCCCCGCCTGGACTGGCTGCGCGAGAGCGGCCTGCCCAGCCTGCGGGCAGCCGCGAAGGCGGCCGGCCGTCCGCCGTCGGCCTTGTGCCCGCGGATCAACCTGCACCTCGAGGCGGGTGACCTCGACCAGGACCGGCGCCGGACCGGCGTCGGCAGCCTGCCGCAGGTGCTGCGGGATCTGGAGGAGCTGGCCACCCTCGGCTCGGAGTACGTCGTGTTCGACACCTACCGGGGTCGGCCCGAGGACTACCGCCCCGCCGAGGAGGACTGGCGCATGCTCGAAGCGGTGGCCGCACGCTGCCTGCAGTGAGATTGAGGACGGTGACCTCGCCCGGCCGCAGGCCGGGCCCGATTCCGGCTGATCTGCGAATATCGCCGTGAGCGGGACAGCGCCCGCCGCGGACCGCTTCGGTCGGCCCCGGCCCCGTCCCGCTCGGCACCAGCGCTTCCGCCGCCACGATGAAGATCATCGCGGCGACCAGCGGAACACCCAGCGCTGCAAGGTGCGGTCTGGCCCGGCGTTTGCCGCTGGCGATCAGGGGGAATAGAGGGGTCCGGCCCGCTTTCGATGGGTCCTTCCAGCAGCGAGGCGGAGGATCGCCGAAGACGCAGAACGTGCAGGTTCGCGATGGCTGAGCCGCCCGTGGCGGCCCCGTCCGGGATGGCCGCGGCCGAGCGCGATGCCCTGCTGGCTACCAAGCTGCATATCCCCGCACCGCGGCCGGGCCTGGTGCCGCGGCCGCGGCTAGCCGAACAGCTCGATGAGGGCCTGACGCGTGGGGTGATCCTGGTCTGCGCGCCGGCCGGGTACGGCAAGACGGTCGTGCTGGCGGACTGGGCCCGGCGCGGCGAGCACCAGGCCGGGTGGCTGTCGCTGGACGCAGGAGATAACGACCCGGCCCGGTTCTGGCGGCACGCTGTCGCTGCGCTGGACCGGGTCCGCCCCGGGGTCGGCGACCGGGTTGCGCCGCTGCTGGGCCCGCCGACGCCGTCGTCGTTCCAGGGCGTGGTGACGGCCCTGATCAACGAGCTGGCCGGCCAACCGGATGCGGACGAGGCGCTGCTGGTCCTCGACGATTACCACGTGATCGGCTCCCAGCTGGTGCACGACTCGCTCGGGTTCTTGGTGCAGCACCGGCCGGACGCGATCTGCGTGGTGCTGGCCAGCCGAAACGACCCGCCGCTGGGACTGGCCCGGCTGCGGGCCCTCGGCCAGCTGGCCGAGGTCCGCGCCGCCGAGCTGCGGTTCACCCCGGGCGAGGCAGCGGCGCTGCTGCAGCAGGTGGCCGCGGGATCCGGCCTGGCCCTGCCCGATCAGGCCGTGAGGGCGCTGGCCGAACGGACCGAAGGGTGGGCGGCGGGGTTGCAGCTGGCCGGCCTGTCCTTGCGCGGGCAGGACGATGTGGCCGCCTTCGTGGCGGCGTTCACCGGCAGCCACCGCTATGTGCTGGACTACCTGGCCGAGGAAGTGCTTGAGCGGCAAAGCGAGCAGGTACGCACGTTCTTGCTGGAGACCTCCGTACTGGAGCGGCTGTCCGGCCCGCTGTGTGACGCGGTGACCGGCCGGGCGGGCAGCCAGGCGCTGCTGGATCAGGTGGAGCGGGCGGGCTTGTTCTTGGTGCCGCTGGATGAGGTCCGCGGCTGGTGGCGTTACCATCACCTGTTCGCCGACCTGCTCCGCGCCCGCCTGCAGGCCGAACAGCCCGGCCGGGTGGCGCAGTTGCACCGCAACGCCGCGGCCTGGTGCCAGGAGCACGGACTGGCCGATGACGCCATCCGGCACGCGGTAGCCGCCGGAGAGATGACGTGGGCCGCCGAGCTGGTAGAGCAGCATTTCGACGCGGTTCTGTATCTGCACGGCGAAGGTGCGACGACTCAGCGCTGGATTTCGGCGCTCCCCGGTGAGCTTGTCCGGAGTCGGCCCCGGCTGTTGCTGGCGCAGTCTTTTCTGGCGTCCTACAGTGGCCAGCTCGAGGCGGTGGAGCCGCTGCTCGATGCGGCCGAGCGAGCGTCCCCAGGCGGGGCTGATGCGCCATTTGAGCCCACTGTGGGCCGGGCCCGCAGCTTGCTCGTGAACGTACCCGCGCTGATTGCGCTGCAACGGAGCTATCTCGGCCAGCTTCGCGGTGACCCCGAGGCCACGATGGCGTTCGCTTCCCGGGCGCTCGTCGAGTTCGGTGAGGACGAGTGGCTGCTGGGATTGGTCACGCGGTTGAATCTAGGTATAGGTGAGTGGCTCCGTGGCCGAGCGGCGGAGGCTGAGAGCGTTTTGGTGGCCACCATCCCCGGGTGGCGGACACTGGGCCAGCCTACGTTGACTGCGTGGGTCGTCCATCTTCTCGGCCAGGTTCAGCGCGCCCAGGGCCGCCTGGACACGTCCGCCCAGACCTACCGGCAGGCACTGGAGATGACCGCAGTGCCCGGTCGGCCGCCTCCGCCGACCGCGGGCCCGCCGTACGTGGGCCTGGGGGAGGTGGCCTACCAGCGCGATGACCTTAACCCGGCGCTGCTGTACGCCACCGAGGGCATCGCGCTGTGCCGCCAGTTCGTTTACAAGACGCCGCTGGCCGCCGGCCTGGCCACGCTGGCGTGGATCCGGCAGGTGACGGGCGATCCGGCCGGGGCGCTGCAGGCCATCGATGAGGCCAAGCAGGCCTCACCGGGCACGGCGGGCCCGCTCAACCCGGTCCCGGCGCAGCGGGCCCGGCTGCTGCTGGCCCAGGGCGACCTGGCCGCAGCCGCCCGCTGGACACAGGAGAACGGCCTCAACGAGGACGACGAGCCGGACTACCCCAGCGAGCAGGAGTATCTGGTGCTGGCGCGCGTCCTGCTGGCCCAGGCCCGGCCCGGTCCGGCGCTGGCGCTGCTGGACCGGCTGCACGCCGCGGCGGCCGCCCAAGACCGGATCGGCAGCCTGATCGAAATCGGCGCGCTGCGGGCGCTCGCGGTGGCCGCCAGCGGTGATGCAGACCGCGCGGTGGACGCGCTGGCCGAAGCGCTCACCCTGGCCTGCCCGCAGGGCTACGTGCGGGTCTTCGCCGACGAGGGGCCGCCGATGGCCGCGCTGCTCGGGCACCTTATCGCGGCCCAGCGCACCGGCCAGGCACCCGCCGGAGTCCCGCTCGGCTACCTGGCCCGGCTCCAGCGAGCCTTCGGCGCCGGGCCTCCCGCGCCGGAACCAGGCCGGGACACCGTCGCGGTGCCCGGCATCGTTGACCCGCTGACCAGCCGCGAGCTGGAAGTCGTGGAGATGCTGGCCGCGGGCAGGTCGAACCAGTCCATCGCCGCCGAGCTCGTCGTCACCCTCGACACGGTCAAGAAGCATGTCAGCCACGTCCTGGCTAAGCTCGGGGCCGCGAACCGGACCGAGGCGGTCGCCCGGGCCCGGGAGTTGAGCTTGATCTCCTGACGGGACAGTACGACCGCACCCTGCAGACACGGCTCGATGCCGGCTGCCGCTCTTAGGAGATCGAGGTGTCCAGCTTTGGCCCGGAGCAAGCGCAGCCGCCGAGCGCCACGCCCCGCCGGGCCCGCACGTCGGCCTGGTGCGCGCACTACGGCAGTCAGCGGCTCGACAGGTCCGCCAGCGCTGAGCGGCCTTGCCCGCACCCGGTCTGGCTTGATCCGTCTCGCAGGCGCGCCGCAGCCGAGCCCCCCGCAAGCGGACCGGCCACTGCATCCCCACGACGGCCCGGCGCAGGCGCCGGGCCTGACTGCACTTTGGTGCCCGGCGCCGCCTCGCAGGATTCCACCATGCATGTCCACTTTCGGGTGACGCCTGGTCCGCCGGATCGCCCTAGCGTGCGGAGGACGAAACGCACACCCGACAGGAGGAAACGCCATGGCCACTGTCAAGCCCCACCCGGTCACCGGCGGCACGGCCGACGCCGCGGGCAGCTCGCCCGCGGCGCTCGCGGTTCCCGCTGCCATGAGAAGTTCGGCGATTGCAGTCTCAGGGCTGCGGAAGGCCTATGGAGACAAGATCGTCCTCGACGGCATCGACCTGGATGTCCAGGCGGGTACGGTTTTCTCCCTGCTCGGCCCGAATGGGGCGGGGAAGACGACGACGGTGAACGTGCTGACCACGCTGATCAAGGCCGACAGCGGGACGGTACGGGTTGCCGGGCACGATGTCGCGACCGAGGCCAGGCACGTGCGCGCGGCAATCGGGGTCACCGGCCAGTTCGCGGCGGTGGACGACCTGCTGACAGGGGAAGAGAACCTGCAGCTGATGGCGGATCTGCACCATCTGCGGGTCGGCGAAGGCAGGCGCGTGGTCATCTCGCTGCTGGAACGGTTCGATCTGGCCGAGTCGGCGCAAAAGCTGGTGTCGACCTATTCCGGCGGTATGCGCCGCAAGCTGGACCTGGCGATGACGCTGGTCACCAGGCCGCAGATCATCTTCCTGGACGAGCCGACAACGGGACTGGATCCGCGCAGCCGCCGCACGATGTGGGATATCGTCCGCGAGCTGGTGGCCGATGGCGTGACCATCTTCCTGACCACCCAGTACCTCGAGGAAGCCGATCAGCTGGCCGACCAGATCGCGGTACTCGACCAGGGCCACCTGGTTGCCCAGGGCACTCCCGGCGAGCTCAAGCGCCAGGTACCCGGCAGCCACGTCCAGTTCCGGTTCACCGACGTCGCAGCGCTGGACGCGGCGGCGCGGATCCTGCCCGGCTCCACCCGGGACGACGAGGCCCTGACCCTGCGGGTTCCGGGCAATGGCGGGACGAAGCCGTTGCGGGACCTGCTGGACCGGCTCGACGAACACTCGATCGAGGCCGAGGACCTCTCGGTCCACACACCGGACCTCGATGACGTTTTCCTGGCCCTGACGGGTCACCCGAGCACGGAGGCCATCGCACCATGAGCGCCATTTCAGCATCGCTGGCCGATTCGCGGATCATGCTGCGCCGCAACTTCAAGCACATCCTCCGGAATCCGGTCACGATATTCAACGGGGCCGTGATGCCGGTCGTGGTCATGTTGTTGTTCGTGTACGTGCTCGGCAACGCATTTAGTGTCGGCGAACGCTACATCGAATACGTGACACCAGGCATGATCCTGCTGGCCATCACCTACGGGCTGTCGGGCACCGCGGTGTCCGTGAACTCCGACATGACGAAGGGCATCATCAACCGGTTCAAGGTCATGAATGTCTCCCGTGGCGCCGTCCTGAACGGTCACGTGGCGGCCACCATGCTGGGCACTTCGATAGCCATCACCGCCATCATCGGAGTGGCCTTCGGGCTGGGGTTCCGGTCGTCCGCGACCGCCGGCGACTGGCTCGGCGCGATCGGCATCATCGCGGCGACAGCTCTCGCGGCCGCCTGGCTCACGGTCGCGCTGGGAATGGCCGCGAAAACTCCGGAGTCCGCGGGCATGGCCATCGTGCCGCTGATCCTGCTGCCGTTCCTGAGCAGCGCGATCGTGCCGGCGGCCAAGATGGGACAGGGTGTCAGGCAATTTGCGCAGTACCAGCCCTTCACCCCGATTATCGAATCGGTGCGCGGGCTGCTCGCCGGCACCCCGTCGGGCGGCTACGCGGCCGCCGCTCTGGCCTGGTGCGCTGGGATCGCCCTCGTCGGGTACCTGTGGTCGCGTGCCACGCTCAGCAAGCGAGCGTAGTTTCGGCCAGCTCACGCCAGCTCGACTGCGCCTACTTCCGGCGTCGCCGCGCGGCCTGTTCGATGCGGGCCACATCCATCTGTGTGGTACCGAGCGCGGAAGCGCCCGAGCCGCGCTGTGTAGAGCCGAAAGCCCGGACGACTTCCCGTCCCGGTGGTCTTGGTCCCGGCCCTGACAGCCAGGCGTCTCTACCGCTAGCCTGCCGGAAACGCTGTGACCTGCACGCTACGAAGCGCACGTGGCATGGCGCCACCCGAAGGTGCCGAAGGTGGAATCTTCGGCCTCCGGCACGGGCACCAAGGTGCCCCAGGCCCGCGTGCCGGGTTGTTTGCGCCAGAGACCACCGGGGAAGTGGAGGTAGGCAGGCCGGCCGGAGCAATGGAATGGCCGGATCAGGGCCGCGCCCAGGAGAGCAGCAGGTCGGCCACGGCAGGTTCTTCCATGCGGCGATGCGGAGGATCGCGGAGGCGCACAGCGTGCAGGTGAGCGATGGCTGAGTCGCCAGCGGTGGCGGCGGAGCGCGATGTCCTGCTGGCCACCAAGCTGCACATGCCCGCCTCGCGCCCCGGCCAGGTGCGACGGCCGCGGCTGACGGCACGCTTGGATGAGGGCGCGGCGCGGGGGCTGGTCCTGGTCTGCGCCCCGGCCGGGTACGGCAAGACGGTGCTGCTGGCCGACTGGGCCCGCCGGGGCGAGCACCCGGCCGCGTGGCTGTCGCTGGACGCGGGGGACAATGACCCGGCCCGGTTCTGGCGGCACGCGGTGGCCGCACTAGACCGGGCGCGTCCCGGGATCGGCGACCGGGTGTCGCCGCTGCTCGGCCCGCCCGCGCCCGCCTCGTTCCAGGGCCTGGTCACGGCACTCATCAACGACCTGGCCGGGGAGGAGGCCCTGCTGGTCCTCGATGACTACCACGTGATCGGATCGCAGCAGGTCCACGAGTCGCTCGCGTTCCTGCTGGAACACCGGTCAGCGGGTCTGCGCGTAGGGCTGGCCAGCCGCAGCGACCCGCCGCTGGGACTGGCGCGGCTGCGGGTACGCGGCCAGCTGACCGAGATACGCGAGGCCGAGCTGCGGTTCACACCCGCGGAGGCAGCGGAGTTGCTCCAGCACATGGCGTCGGGCCTGCCGGAGACGTCGGTGGCGGCGCTTGCGGCCCGGACCGAGGGCTGGGCGGCCGGCCTGCAGCTGGCCGCGCTGTCACTGCGCGGCCAGGCCGATGCCGCCGCGTTCGTGGCCGCGTTCACCGGCAGCCACCGGTACGTGCTGGACTACCTGGCCGAGGAGGTGCTCGAGGCGCAGCCCGAGCAGCTGCGCGCCTTCCTGCTGGAGACGTCGGTGCTGGAGCGGCTCAGCGGTCCGTTGTGCGACGCGGTCACCGGCCGCGAGGGCAGCCAGGCGCTGCTGGAGGCGGCCGAACGGGCGGGACTGTTCCTGGTCCCGCTCGATGAGGTGCGCGGCTGGTGGCGCTACCACCACCTGTTCGCCGACCTGCTCCAGGCCCGCCTGCGGCAAGAACAACCTGGCAGACTGCCAGGGCTGAACCATGCGGCGGCCGTGTGGTGTGACGCTCACGGGCTGGCTGACGAGACGATCCGCTACGCCCTGGCCGCTGGTGATGCCGCCTGGGCCGCCCGCCTGATCGAGCGGCATTATGACGCGGTCTTCCTGCGAGGTGAAAGCGCGACGATTCAGCGGTGGATCTCGCCGCTGCCCGCCGAGCTGGCCCGGTCCCGCCCCCGGCTGTTGCTGGCGCAGGCGTGGATGGCGCTCGTCGGCGGCGATGTGGAAGCGGCCGGGGCGCCGCTGGAGGCCGCCGAGCGCGCGTTCGCCGATGTAGCCAACGAGTCGTTCGAGCCTTCCGTCGGCCAGGCGGCGAGCCTGCTGGCGAACGTTCCCGCGGCGATCGCGATCGCGCGCGCCTATCTTGCCGTGCTTCACGGCGATGCTGAGGGGACGGCCGCGTCCGCTTCGCGGGCCCTGCCTGCTCTGGGCGAAGGAGAGTGGGTTTTGCACTCGGCTAGCTTGTGGATTCTGGCTATAGCCGAGTGGGTGCGCGGTCGGCTCGAAGACGCCGAACGCGGCTTCGCCGCCAGCGTCGCCGGATGGCGCGCGGCCGGTCAGCGTCCCTTGGCGGCATGGGCGTGCTTTGACCTCGGCCGGGTGCAGCGGGCCCGGGGGCGGCTGGATGCGCCGCTCGCCACCTACCAGCAGGTGGTTGAGATCACCGCGCCGCCGGGCCGGGCGGCGATGCCCAGTGCCGGCATCGGGTATGTGGGCATGGCCGAGGTCGCCTACCAGCGGGGCGAGCTCGATACCGCGCTGCAGCATGTCACCAAGGGCATTGAGCTGTGCCGGCAGCTGAACTGGAAGACCCAGCCGCTGGTGGCGGGCCTGGTGACGCTGGCGTGGATCCGGCAGGCCAACGGTGATCCGGGCGGGGCTCGGGAGGCTATCGCCGAGGCCGGGCGGATCGCGCCGAGCCCGTCGCTAGCCAACCTGTTCAACCCCGTCCCGGCGCAGCGGGCGCGCCTGCTGCTGGCCCAGGGCGACATCGCAGCGGCAGCCCGCTGGGCACAAGAAGGCGGCCTTCGCGCCGACGACGAGCCGATGTACCAGACGGAGCGGGAGCATCTGGTCCTGGCGCGCGTCCTGCTGGCCCAGGACCGGCCCGCCGAGGCGCTGGCGCTGCTGGATAGGCTGCACGTGGCGGCGGCCGCCCAGGACCGGGCCGGCAGCCTGATCGAGATCGGCGCGCTGCGGGCGCTGGCGCTGGCCGCCCGCGGTGATGCAGACCGCGCGGTGGACGCGCTGGCCGAAGCGCTCACCCTGGCCTGCCCGCAGGGCTATGTCCGGGTCTTCGCCGACGAGGGCCCGCCGATGGCCGTGCTGCTGGCCCGGCTGATCGCGGCCCAGCGCACCGACCGGGCGGCTGCCAGGGTCCCGCTCGGCTGCCTGGCCCGGCTGCACCGCGCGCTTGGCGCGCAGGACATCGTTCCGGAGGCCGACCGGGACGGTGTCACGGCGGTGCCGGGCCTGGTCGAGCAGCTGACCAGCCGGGAGCTTGAGGTGCTGGCGATGCTGGCGGGCGGCCGGTCGAACCAGGCCATCGCGGGCCAGCTCGTGGTCACCCTGGACACCGTGAAGAAGCACGTCAGCCACGTCCTGGGCAAGCTCGGCGCGGCCAACCGCACCGAGGCCGTTGCTCGCGCGCGCGAGCTCAGCCTGATCCCCTGACCAGGAGTGGCGCTACCCGGGCGCTCCCAGCTGGACAGGCGCACGCGTCCCTGTCGTCCGGAGAAGACATCCCTTAATCCCCGACTGGCTGGCTGCTACGGTCCCTCCCCCGGCGCCTCGCCAGCGTCTCGCGCACGCCGGCACGTTAGTGCCACCGGCGCCGACGCAGATTCCACCGGTCATGTCCACTTTCGGGTGACGACCGCCGCGAGCGGCCCGCATAACGTCCTCGCATGATTTGCCGCCCGCCGGTGCGTCATTACCGGGCAGCGCGGCGGCGGCTACCAGCCCGGCAAGTTCGGGTAATGCGGATTCTCCTGTGTGGAAGGAACCTCATGAGCTCAGCGCTTGAAACGCTTCGCCGTGACTTCGGCGGCGACATCATCGAACCCGGCACAGCGGAGTACCAATCGGCAAGCCGCTCGCGACTGGCCTCGGGTCATCCGGCTCATGTCCTACGGCCCGGGAGCGTCAGGGACGTGCAAGCAGGTGTCAGGTTCGCTGCCCGTGCGGGGCTTGTGCTGTCGGTACGCAGCGGCGGCCATGGCTTTGCGGGCTTTGGCACCAATGACGGAGGCGTCGTGATCGACCTCAGCAAGATCGCCAACGTGGAGGTCATCGACAAGGAACGTCATCTGGTGCGGATCGGCGGCGGCGCCACCTGGGGCCAGGTAGCGGCCGCCTTGGCCCCGCATGGCCTGGCGATCTCCTCAGGCGACACCAAGAGCGTCGGCGTCGGCGGGCTGACCTTGACCGGCGGCATCGGCTGGAAGGTCAGGAAGCACGGCCTGGCCCTGGACAACGTGGCCGCCGCGCAGGTGGTCACGGCTAGCGCAAAGGTCGTGTCTGCCAGCGCGCAGCGGAACCCGGAGCTGTTCTGGGCGATCCGCGGTGGCGGCGGCAATTTCGGGATCGTGACCGCCTTCGAGTTCACGGCCCACCCGACCACCGACGTCTTCTTCGGTAAGATCGCTTTCCCGGCATCGCAGGCGGCCACCGTGCTGCAGGGCTGGGCGGACTACCTGCGCACCGCCCCCGACGAGCTCACATCGGTTGTGGCCTTCGCCAACCCATTCACCGGCGGACCCCAAGCGCCGGTCGAGATCTACGTCGCCTATGACGGTGATGACCCGCAGCTAGCCGCGAAGGCCATCGGCCCGATCCGCCGGCTCGGCACGGTAACCGGCGACGATATCGCGCTGAAACCCTATGCGGACACGCTTGAGGATGGCACGGCCCCGCCGCCTGGGATCCAGTTCGTGCCTCGCAGCGCCTTCATCGACAAGGAATCGGTACCCGAGGTCGTGCAGATCCTGGCTGAGGTCAGGGCATCGGAGCGGTCACCGATCATCGCCGTCCGCAGTCTCGGCGGTGCGGTGTCCCGCGTCCCCGCCTACGCCACCGCCTACGCCCATCGCCGGGCGGAGCTGATGGTCGTGACTGTCAGCGCGGGTCCGGAGCCGGCCGTCGAGGCCGCTCGTCCTGCCCTGGACGCGATCTGGGGCAGACTCGCACCTCACGTCAACGGCGCGTACGCCAACTTCCTCACTTCTGCCACCGAGCAAGATGTCGCCGCGATCTACCCAACTCAGACCTATGACCGGCTCGTCGCGGTCAAGCGCTGGTACGACCCCGGCAACCTGTTCGCCCGCAACCACAACATCCGGCCCGAGTAAGCCATGGCGGACAAGCAAAGACGACGGCCCACGACCTGGGTTGTTCCTGATTTCGGTCCGCCACAACGATCCAGATTGACCATCGCGTCGCCGACCTCCCGGCCGGCCGGCGGCGCAGGAAACACCAGGAGGAGATCATGCATCCGGTGATCACGCGACAGCTCGCCGCCGCCCGCCCGCGGCATCACCGATCAAGAACACCGGTCAAGGAGAGTGAGAAATGACCAGCAACGTGAGGATGACGCGAATAGATCCCGAGCTGGAAGCATTCATCCCGCTGTTCCCCCGGGACGACCTGACCGACCCGGTCACCGCGCGTAAGACCCTCGCCGGGCTGGCCGCCGCGGCGCCGACGCCGGACACCACAGGGATGGAGATCGAGGACCGCACGGTTCCCGCCGACCCGGAGGTGCCGGTGCGGATCTACCGCCCGCACCGGGCGCACGGCGCCATCGTCTGGCTGCACGGCGGCGGATTCGTCATGGGTGACCTGGATACCGAGCACCCGTGGGCCGTCCGGGTCGCCGGCGGCTCCGGCGCGGTGGTCGTCTCGGTAGGCTACCGCCGGGCGCCCGAGCACCGGTTCCCGGCCGCCCTGGATGACGCTTACGGCGTGCTGACCTGGGCGGCCGGGCACGCGGCCGAGCTCGGCATCGACCCGGGGCGGATCGCGGTCGGCGGCCACGCGGCCGGCGCGGGGCTCGCGGCCGCGGTGGCGTTGCGGGCCCGTGACCAGCAGGGGCCGCCGATCCGATACCAGCTGCTCAGCCAGCCCGAGCTCGATGACCGGCAGCAGACGTGGTCGGCCCGGCACTTCACCGGCACGCCCTTCATGACACGCGACAAGGTCACCGCATCGTGGCGGCACTACCTGGGCTCCGCGCCCGCCTCGCCGTACGCCGCCCCGGCGCGGGCCGGCGACCTGTCCGGCCTGCCCCCCGCCTACATCGCCACCGCGGAGTTCGATCCCAACCGCGACGAAGCCATCGACTACGCGCAGCGCCTGCTGCAGGCCGACGTGCCGGTCGAACTGCACCAGTGGCCCGGCACCTTCCACGGGTCGCAAGCCATCCTGTCCGCGGAGGTGTCCCGGCGGCAGATCGCCGAACTCGGCACCGCCTTGCGCCGTGCCCTCACCGGCTGAGATGGTCGCGGTCGGCCAGGCCGACCATGCCACAACCCGCCGATGTGTATAGCTCGTCACCTCGCAGGCCAATGCGGAAATGTCATGCGCTGACCCCGATCACTCGCCACGGCTCCGCAAGCAGCCCAGTACGCCCAAATCAGTGAGGAGATACCCCAGATGCCCCCGCCTGCCCGATCGGCCAACGCCCTGACTATGCTGCTCGCGCAGCAGCCACCGGCTATCCCATCACCGGCCGAGGTGATGATCGCCACCGTCGAACTGCCGCCCGGAGATCCCGGCACCCCACCGCACCGGCACTCCGGTCCCGTCTTCGGTTACATGCTCGAAGGCGAGATGATCTTCGAACTCGAGGGTGAACCCGCGCGGGTGATCCGCGCCGGGGAAGCCTTCTGGGAGCCGGGTGGCGACGTCATCCACTACCAGGCGGCGAACCACCTCAGCGACGCCTGGAGCAGGTTCGTCGTCGCCATGATCGGAATCCCTGGCGAGCCGATGCTGGCCCTGGTCTCCGCGCAAGAGCTTGAACAGCGCCGCAGCCGGCGCGCCCCTGCGCCGCCTGAGCTGCGCTGACCACGCTCATCCCAGCACCCTTAGAACATAAGACGGGTATTGACATGCACGTATTCCTAGCCGGCTCCACCGGAGTGCTCGGCCGCAGGATCATTCCCCTGCTTACCGGCGGCGGCCACCAGGTCACCGCCCTGACCCGGCGCAGCGACCGGACTGGGATGCTGCTGTCCCTGGGCGCGCACCCGGCCGTGGCGGACGCTCTGGATCAGGAATCGCTGGCCGCAGCCGTCAAGCTAGCCGCACCCGACGTGGTCATGCATCAGCTGACCGACCTGACCGCCGGCACCAGCACCTCCAATGCCGTCCTGCGCGCACGCGGGACCCGCAACCTCATGGACGCCGCTCGCGGCGCCGGCGTTGGCCGGGTGATCTCGCAGAGCATCGCGTGGGCCTACTCGGCCGGCTGCGAGCCGGCCGACGAGGAAACGCCGCTGGACCTCGGCGCCGCCGAGCCCAGGCTGACCACCATCCGCGGGGTCGCCGCCCTGGAGCAGATGACCCGGGAGGCGCCCGAATGGGTCGTGCTGCGTTACGGCATCTTCTACGGCCCGGACACCTGGTATGAGCCGCGGGGCAGCAAGGCAGCCGACGCGCGCGCCAGCCGGCTAGTCGCCGATGACAATGTCGCCAGCTTCGTCCACGTCGATGACGCGGCAGCGGCCGCGGTTCAGGCGCTGACCTGGCCATCGGGCCCGGTGAACATCTGCGATGATGAGCCGGCCACGGGCCGGCAGTGGGTGCCTGCGTTCTGTCAGGCCGTGGGCGCCCCGACGCCAGCCGCGAGCAGCCCGGGCACTCGTCAACCGTGGGCGCGCGGAGCCGACAATCACCATGCGCGCACCCACCTGGCCTGGTCACCCCGTTTCCCGTCCTGGTGCCAGGGTTTTCACGCGATGCGCTCAGGCCGCCACGCTTCGGAGGCCAGCCGATGACAGCCTCAGCCGGAACCGGTCAGCCCGGCACCGAAGCCACGATCGTGCTGCACAAGTACCTCAAGGCGCTGACCGCCGGCGACCCGGACGCGATCGCCGACAGCTTCGCCAAGCATGCGGGCCGGTGCGGTGTCGCGGTCGGGACGCGGTCCTTAGTTCCTGCGATCCCCTTGGAGCTGCTCGGTTGTTCGTCTGCTTGTCCGTGCCCGCACGCGCCCGTGCCCGCCGTGCACACTACCTGTCGGCTGCCAGCTTGTTCGGCATCCTCGGCTTCCACGTCGGTGTCTGGGCCGTCCAGCTCGCGCCGCTGTCCGCCTGCCTCGGCCTGCACCCCGCGGCGCTCGGCACCGCGGTCACCGTCGCCGCCGCGTCCGGCGTGATCACCCTGTTCGCCGGCGGGGCGCTGGCCGACCGGGCCGGCCGCCGCCCGGTCCTGGCGATCGGCTTCGCCGGTACCGGCACCGCCTTCGTGCTGCTCGCCCTGGCCGGCAGCCTCGCCGCTCTCCTTCCCGTCCTCATGCTCTACGGCCTGGCCATCAGCTTCGTCGACCTGGGCGCCAACACCGTCGGCTCGGCCTACGAGCAAGCCCACGCCACCACGGCCATGACCGGCCTGCACGCCTGGTTCAGCGTCGGCGCGCTCACCGGCGCGATCGGCAGCGCCGCCGCCCTGCACGCCGGGATGAGCTACCGCGGCGTCTACCTCGCACTGGCCGCCGTCATGGCGGCCGGGCTGGCCGCCGCGCTGCTCGCGCCCCTGCCCGCGCCGCCCGCTCCTGCGGGCACCGCACCCGGCCGCCGGCCGCCGCGCGCAGACCGCATCCGGGTCTGGCGGATCCCCGCCGTGCTGTTCGCCATCGCGCTGATCACCGTGACCTTCTTCGGCGATGGTGCGCTGGAAAGCTTCCTGTCCACCTACCTGCAACGCACCCTCGCCGGAGGCGTGCTGCTCAGCGGCATCGGCATCGCCAGCTACCACTTCGCCTCGCTGCTCGGACGGCTCACCGCCACGGCGGCGCTGCGCCGCTTCGGCGAGCAGCGCGTCGTGCGGGCCGCCGGGCTGCTCGCCGCCGCCGGGCTGCTGATCACCGTGACCGTCCCGGCCGCGGCCGGGGCTATCGGCGGCCTGCTACTGGTCGGGTTCGCCATCGCCCCGGTCGTCCCCACCGCGCTGTCGCTGGCCGGCCGCTCCGCACCCGGCCGCCCCGGCCAGGCCGTCGCCACCACCACCGCCGTCGGCTACAGCGCGTTCATCATCAGCCCGCTCACCATCGGCCTGCTCGCCCAAGCCACCAGCCTGCGGCTCGCCCTGGCCCTGCTCATCCTGACCAGCCTCGCCATCGCAGGCCTCGCGACCCGATGGCCCACACCACCGGCACCTGCTCCCGCAGCCGCCACCACACCCAACCGGCAGCCAACCAGAGCCGGATGCACTCAGGAAACCCGCTCGCAGCCAGAATCCGCCGAAGATGCATAGCTGAACCGCCGACGTCATGACGGACCCCGCAACACCACGCCCTACCCGGCAGCCCGGTAACGGCAACCCTCAGCCCTGAGAATTCACGCCGCCGTGTGAGCTGGCCGGTGCGGCAACCATAAGAAGTGCTCCTGACCTGGGACGATAAGGGTGTCGAAGTCCTTACGTGAACCCGGATCGAGGAGCACTTACAAGGTGAAGGCTACCGGCTGGATGAAGGGCCTGCAGGTCACCGTGGACGGCACGGGGATCGTGTCGCATGCCGGGGTGGCGCTGAGCCGGACGCTGGCGGACAACATGGACCTGACTGCGGGCCTGTCGAGGGCGCTGGCCTCGCCGAGGCTGCTGGTCCATGACCGGGCCGGGTGCTGGCCGACTTGGCCTGCGCGATCGCTGATGGCGCCGAGGCGATCAGCGACTTCCGGGTGATGGGCGACCAGGATGATCTGTTCGGGCTGGTCGCCTCGGTGCCCACCGCGTGGCGCACGCTGGATGAGATCGCCCACGGCGGGGAGCGGGCGCTGGGCAGGATGACCGCGGCGGTGAACGCGGCCCGGCGCCGGGCCTGGGCCGCAGCCGCTGTCCGACATGGCGCCCTGCCCGGCATCCGTGTCGCGGACAAGACGCTGGACGGGGTGACCTGCATCCGGCTGGCCGCCAGTTCGGTGACGTAGTGGCCGACCCCGCCAGAGGCGCCGGTGAGCAGGATGCGCCGCCCGATGATGTGGCCCGCGGTGCGCAGCAGGCGCAGCGCGGTGAGCCCGGCCAGCGGCAGTGCCGCCGCCTGGGTCACTGGCACGGTGTCCGGCAGCGGTGCGAGGGAAGCGGCCGGGACCGCCGCATATTCTGTCCACCCGCCTTGTTCGGGATGGTCGGCGACCCGCTGGCCCGCGGCCGGGCCGGTACCGTCGGCGGCCGGCTGCACGACCGCCCCGGCGAGGCCTTTGCCCGGCCGCGCGCCGGGGAAGGGGTCTTCCAACTGGAAGATCTCACCACGGTTGACCGAGAACGCCTCCACTTTCACCAGCGCTTCACCTGGCGCAGGGTCAGGGATGCCGACACCGGCCAGTTCGACCAGCGCTTCAGGTCGGCCAGTGGGAACGAGAGCCTTCATCGAGATCCTCCTTGCGAACGGGGCCGGTGTGGCCACATCGGCCAGACATGACCCACCAAACCCTGCTCCCGCCGGGCGATGCATCAGCACTGTGGCTGGCTTGACAGCCAGCGGTTTTGGCTCTGGGTTCGGGTCTGGCTCCGCGATAGACGCTACGATTGGCCGCTGCGGGCAGGCGTCACCCGGAAGTGCACACGCCGGGGGAATCTTCTGGCCGCCGGGCGCTGGCACGAAGGTGCCATCCGGGTTCGGCGGCAGGTCCGGGTCAGCGGATCAGGCCGAGCTGGCGCGCCCTGGAGACGGCTTCGGTGCGGTTGGCGGCGCCGAGCTTGCCGAGAACGTGGCTGACGTGTTTCTTGGCCGTGTCGAGGCTGGCCACGAGTTGCTCGGCGACGTCCCGGTTCGGGGAGCCCGCGGCCAGCAGCCGCAGCACCTCCAGCTCGCGGCCGGTCAGCTGGTCGGCCAGCCCGGGCACCGCCGCGGGGACGCCTGCGCGGGAGCGCGCCGCCGCGTCCGAGTCGGCGGACGCGAGCAGCAGCAGGGCCAGAGCGCCGCCGAGCAGCGAGAGATCGAAATTTCCAACGCCCAGCTGGCCGCCTCGATCGGCCGGCTGAGGCGGGCACTGGCGGCGCCCGTGGCGCGTCCGGCGTGCAGCGCGGCGCCGTCCGGGCCAGGTCACTGCTCCTCGCGTCTCCGCGGAAACGTCCCAAGCAATTGCGTCGGGCGTAGCGGGAACGCCAGGTCACGCCGTGGTGGGGAACGGACCTGGCGCCTATAGGCGCTCCCAGCTGGACAGGCGGGCGCAGAAGCGTCATTCGGGAAGAAGATCCTTCCATCCTGAACGGGCTGTGGTGCTACGGTCCCGCCCCCCGGGCGCTCGCGGGCGTCTCGCGCGCGTCGGCACCTTGGTGCCACCGCCGCCCGCGGAAATTCCACCGCGCATCTCCACTTTCGGGTGACGACCGCCGCGGGGCGCCCGCATACCGTCCTGGCATGACATGCGGCCCATGTCCGCGGGCGCGGTAACGAGGAGTCGGACATGTATCACTCGCCGGTCTCCCTCAGGCCGGGAACCACCCGGGACACACTAGGGCCGATACGGCCGGTCGTGGAGCGGATCGCCGGGTGGAGTTCCCGGCACAGGGAAACGGCGGTCTTCGGCTGGCTGCTGCTGGTCGCCGCGCTGTTCGCGGCCGCCCGCCCGCCGCACCTGGCGCCGGCCGGGGCCGCGGTAACGGCCGCACCCGCCGCAGCCGCATCCAGCTACCGACAGGAAGGAACAAGCCTCATGACGCGCACCCAGGTCACCAGCGGCAGGCTTCCGGCCCCGGCCGGGCCGTTCCCGCGGGCCGGCCGCAAGAGCCAGGTGCTGCTGTTCGTCCTGCTGGCGCTGTGCCTGGCCATCTCCGGGTTGCCGTCGCCGCTTTATGGGGCCTACCAGCGGGAGTGGGGGTTCAGCTCCTTGACGCTGACGGTGATCTTCGCGGTCTATGCGCTGGCCGCGCTGGCCGCGCTGCTGGTGGTGGGCAGGCTGTCGGACAGCATCGGCCGCAAGCCCGTGCTGCTGACCGCGCAGGTCATGCTGCTGGCGGGGCTGGGGCTGTTCGTGGCGGCACGGTCGGCTGGCTGGCTGATGGCCGCCCGCGCGCTGCACGGCGCGGCGATCGGTTCGATCGCGGCGACCGCCGGTGCGGCCTTGCTCGACCTGAGGCCGGCGCACGGGGCGGTGATCGGGCGGCTCACCGGCGTCGCATTGACGTTCGGCATGACCGCGGGGGTGCTCGGCGGTGCGCTACTCGGCCAGCTCGTCCCAGACCCGCTCGTCACCCCATACCTCGTGGCCGCCGCGGCGGTCGTGGTCAGCCTTTCCGGCACTGCGCTCATGCCGGAGCCGTTGCGGGCCCGGACGGCGCTGAACCTCCGCATCCGGCCGCGCGTGCCCGCGCAGATCCGCGGCCCGTTCTGGTTCGCCGCGGCGAGCACGGCCGTAACGTGGTCGGTACTGGGGCTGTACCTGTCGCTGGCGCCAGGGCTGGCCGACCAGGCGGTCGGCAGCCATAACCTGCTGGTGGGCGGCACGATCTCGGCCGCGCTGATCGGCACGGGCGCGGTGGCTCAGCTCATCACCCAGCGGGCGGGCGCCTTGCGGCTGGCCATCGGCGGCGACCTGGTGCTCGGGATCGCCCTGCTGCTGAGCGTGACCGCGGTGGCAGCGCACAGCGCCTGGGCCATGTACCTGACCGCGGTGGTGATGGGCGCGGGCCTCGGCCCCGCCTTCAACAGCTCGCTGCGGCACCTTGCCGCCGTTATCCCGGCCGCAGAGCGCGGTCAGGTCATGTCGGCCTACTACCTCACGGGCTATCTCTCACTCGCGATTCCCGCGGTACTCGCGGGTCTGGCCGCCACACGGTTCGGCCTGACTCACACATACGTGGTATTCGGTGCTGTCGTCGCGATCACCTGCGGTGCCGCGGGATGGCTGGGCAGCAGGCTCGCGGCGGAGCGCCACAGGCCTGATGCCGAGATGAGACCCGCGGTAGACGACACTTCCAGGAGGTGACCAATGACAGTGCGCACCTCGTGGCGCGCCAGCCAGGCGGCTGAAAAGGCAGATCCAGAGGATATGGAACGACCGGAAGAAAGGCCGCCGCCTT
>Ga0187814_10000058_pt1 | contig 25371 bp, 19 predicted proteins | sample NC_S_4_FD_132450 | JGI IMG/M metagenome (GOLD analysis project Ga0187814, IMG submission 132450) | Wetland sediment microbial communities from Neuse River Estuary, North Carolina, USA - ASW-S_4 | ecosystem: Environmental > Aquatic > Freshwater > Wetlands > Sediment | place: USA: North Carolina... | reverse complement strand
CCCTCGCCCTCTTCCGCCACGCCCGCGAGCTCTATGTCGAGGCACGGGAAGAGGGAAACGAGATCAACGCGATGAACGGGATCGCAGCCTGTCTCGCTTCCCGTTCCGAATACGATCTCGCGCTCGACGTCTACCGCGATGCGATGATCCTCGCCGAGCGCACGGACAACGAGGCGATGCGCAGCCGGATCACGGGCAATATCGGCATCACACTCCTCGAACTCGGGGCGGCGGATGAAGCGATCGAGTACCTCCGTTCCTCTCTCGCGGCCAGCCAACCTCCCTTGAACGAAGCCATCCTCGAGCTCAAGCTGGGAGAGGCGCTCGAGGAAATCGGCCGTCGCGTCGAAGGCGAGGCGGAGATGGAGGCCGCGTTGGCGATCTCGGAGCGGGAGGGAGCCGATCCGACGACGGCCGAAACGGAGGCGAGCCTCGGCCATCTGCGCCTTCATCGCGGAGACCTCGACCGGGCCGAGGCGAGCTTCGCGCGCGCCCTGCCTATGGCCAGGGCGGGAGGCCTGGCCCAGGTGGAGGGGACCATTTGCCACGGGCTCGGCAAGATCGCCGCTCGGAGGGGCGAGACCGAGAATGCCGCCCGCTGGTTCGAAGAGGGGATGAAAGCCGCGCGGCGCCAGAACTTCACGCCCCTCGAGGCCGACGTGGCCCGCTCTTACGGCGACTTGCTGAAGAACGCCGGTCGTTGGGATGAGGCCTTCCATCTCGCGGAGCGCCGGCACGCGATCGAGATGGAGCAGACGAGCGCGCGGCTGGGTCGGCAGCTGTCGCAGATAAAAGCCCTCGAGGCCAAGAAAGAGGCCGAACTTTATCGCGCTCTCTTCGACAAGATAAGCGCGATCGGCGAAATCGGTCGGATGATCACGGCGAGCCTCGACTTCGACGCCATGCTCCCTCATCTCTACGAGCATGTCCGCAAGGTGATGGCGTGCGATCTTTTCGGCATGGGCCTCTACGATCGCTCGAGGGACGAAATCGACTTCAGGCTCTCGGTCGAGGGCGGCAGGCTCATCCCGCCGAAGAGTCTTCCGCTCTCCGCCTCGAGTTTCTCGAGCCGCTGCATCAACACGGGCGCGGACATGATGATCAACGAGGTGGAGAGCGAGTATTCGCGGTATCTCCCGGTCAAACCTCCCGATATCGGCTTCGACGGGCGTTCGGCCAATTCGATGCTCTTCATTCCATTGCAAGCCGAAGGAGAGACTCTGGGAACCGCCTATGTCCAATCCTACGAGCCGAAGGCATACAAGGCCGACGACCTCGAGACGCTCAGGGCCCTGGGGGCCTATCTCTCCATCGCCCTTCGCAACTCCCGGCTCTTCTCGGAGGTTCGGCGGCTCGCCACGGAGGATACCCTGACCGGCGCGGTGAACAGGCGCCAGCTTTTCCTGTTGGGCGAGACGGCGTTCCAGGGATGGAAGCGCTATGGAGGCAAACTCGCCCTGATCATGATGGATCTGGACCGCTTCAAGCGAGTCAACGACAGTCATGGTCATCAGGTAGGCGATCAGGTCTTGAGAATGCTCGGCTCCCTGGTCCTCGAGAAAAAGCGGAGCACGGACGTTTTCGCCCGGTACGGAGGCGAGGAGTTCCTGATCGTCTCGCCGTCGACCGATCTGGATGGGGCGCTCCTGTTGGCGGAGAGGATCAGGGAGGCCTTTGCCGCCGTCGTCATCCCTGTGTCGACGTCCTTGCACTGCACCATCAGCCTCGGGGTCACCGACGCCAGGAAGGATGACGAGAGTTTCGAAGATCTGATAGGCCGGGCGGATCGGGCTCTTTACGAGGCGAAGCACAAGGGCCGGAACAAGTGCTGCGCTTCGTAGCGTTCGTTCCTTCCACGGTCTCGCCATCAAAATCGAGCGCGAAGGCGGGCTTCCGTCCGATTCGTGACCGGCGCTCCGGCGCGCGACGGGGCGGCCCCCGCTCTTCGATTGCCAGACTTTTCCCCCGCAGCCATACTTCGCGTGCATCGGTGAACGGGGGAATGGAGATTACATGGCCCGACGGAAAGTGATCGGCATCGACGCCGGTTCGGCATCGGTGGCCCTCGTCGCGATGGACGAGGACCGCACCGTATTGGCCGCCGCCTACGAATATCACAAGGGAAGGATCGCCGATTGCGTCGCGACTCTGCTCTCCGACCTCCTCCCGGGGGGGCAAGGGGCGGAGATCGAAGGAGTGGCGCGAACTTCCACGACCGCATCGTTCTCGTCTCCCGCGGGCGAGTCATTCATGGTGGACGGCCGTGTCGCCGAGATCGAGTCCCTCCATCGCTTCCACCCCGACACCAAAACCCTCCTCGTCGTCGGCGCGGAGCGATTTTCCAAGGTCGCCTTCGACGACACCGGGCGCTATCTCCGGATGCGCGCGAATTCCACCTGCGCCGCGGGCACCGGCAGCTTCCTCGATCAGCAGGCGGCCCGCCTCGGCCTGGCCGGAGGGAGCGCCGAACTCGCTTCGCTCGCCCTCGAGAACCGCGGCGAGAGACCGTCCATCGCCTCCCGCTGTTCCGTGTTCGCGAAAACCGATCTGATCAACGCGCAGGCCGAAGGCTGGAGCGTCGAGGCGATTTGCGACGGCCTTTGCCAGGGTCTGGCCCGCAATATCGCCGACACGCTTTTCCCGGGCGAAAGCCCCGGTGCGCCCATCCTGATGGCCGGAGGCGTGTCCCGCAACGCCGCGGTCGTCGGACATCTTTCGAAGCTCGCCGGATCCCCGATCGCCGCCGACGAGTTCTCCCACCTCTACGGGGCGATAGGCGCATGCCTGCGCTTCATCGACTCGTCGGCCTGGGCCTTGGAGCCATTCTCCATCGACGGCGTGCGCGGCTCCGGCGATGCTCAAAGAGATTACGCGACGACGCCCCTCGAATTCTCCACCGGCGATTATCCCGATTTCTCCTCGCTCGCGCGCTTTTTCCATGTCGCGCGGAAAAACGGACCTTCGAACCCCGTAGAGGTCGATATCTATCTCGATCCGGCCTCCGAGTCCGAAGGGACGCGCCAACTGTCTGTCCTCCTCGGAATCGACATCGGGTCGACGAGCACCAAGGCCGCAGTCCTCACCGAGGGAGGTCGGGTCGTCGCCGGACTTTACACTCGGACGGCGGGAAGGCCCCTCGAAGCCGTGCAGTCTGTTTTCGAAGCCATAGAGCGGATCGAAGGCGAGGCGAATGTTTCCTTCGTGGTTCGACTTTCCGCCACGACCGGCTCGGGCCGGAAGCTCGTCGCGGCGGTGATCGGCGCCGACGCCGTCATGGACGAGATCACGGCCCACGCGAGGGCGGCGGTCGAACTCGATCCCGAAGTCGACACGATCATCGAGATAGGCGGCCAGGATTCCAAGTTCACCCTGTTGAAGGGCGGCCTCGTCACCTTCAGCCAGATGAACGCTGTCTGCGCGGCCGGGACGGGCAGCTTCCTCGAAGAGCAGGCGGAGCGCCTCGGCGTGCCGCTCGCGGAATTCTCGGAGCGAGCGTTGGGTGTGCGGGCCCCCCTCACGAGCGATCGCTGCACCGTCTTCATGGAACGGGACCTCAATCACTTCCAGGGGCGGGGCTATGCCACCGACGAACTACTCGCGGCGTCGCTCTTCTCGGTCTGCGACAACTACCTGAGCAAGGTCGCCCGAGAGGGCTCCATAGGCAACCGCATCGCCTTCCAGGGAGCCACGGCGAAGAACCGGGCCCTCGTCGCCGCCTTCGAACGCAGGCTCGGACGGAAGATAAGGGTATCGAAATTCTGTCATCTCACCGGCGCGATCGGAGCGGCCCTCCAGTCGCGGGACGAGTTTCGGCGCGCGGACCCGGCCGGTTTCAGTCGATCCACGCCCTTCCGCGGCTTCGGCCTCCATCGCCTCGATCTCGTCTCTCGTTCGGAGCGTTGCGGACTGTGCGCCAACGACTGCCGTCTCCGCATCGTCGACGTCGGCGGCGAGGATGTCGCCTTCGGCTTCCTGTGCGGGCGCGACTACGAAACCAGACATTTTGTCCGATCCGGAGCGGAGGACGATCTTCTCGGGCGGCGCGCGAGCGCCATTCAGGCCGTCTGGCGCGAAACGCGGAAGGGAACCTTTCCCAGGCTCGGCTACCCGACCATCGGCGTTCCGACCGCCCTTTACCTCGCCGAGGACGCTCCCTTCTGGCGCGCGTTCTTCGAACTCCTCGGCTTCCCCACCCTCCTCGCCCCGGACGACGGTGCGACGCTCCGCGAGGGCAAACGCCTCGCCGGCGCCGAGTTCTGCGCGCCGATGGCCATGTTCCAAGGTCAAGCCCGCGCCCTCCTCGACGCGGCCGACTTCGTTTTCCTTCCGATCTACCTGGAAGAGGAGCCGGAACATCCCCCGCTCGCCGATTCGCGCGGCGGTGCGCGACGTTACTATTGCAACTACAGCCAATACGCCTCCGTCGTGACGAAAAACGCCGAATCGAAGGACAGGGTCAGGATGCTGACGCCCCTGCTCAAGGGCCGCCGCGGCGACACGTCTCGGGCGCTCGGGGAAATCAGGAAATCGCTCGGCGCCGCTCTCGCCCCCTGGGGCATCAGGGTCCCTTCGGAACGATCCTGCCGAGTCGCCTGGGACACCTGCGTGGAGGCGAAGCGACGGGCCGGAGACGCGGCGAAAAGAGTTTTCTCCGACGCGGCCGAGAGCGCCGATGGCGGCGATATCGGAGTAGTGCTTACGGGCAGGCCCTATGCGGCGCTCTCGGCCGCGATGGGGGCTTCGATAGCGGCGACCATCTCCAAGCACGGGGTGGAGCTCGCGTACGACGACATGCTGCCGACGGGGGGACCCTCGGCGATAGACCCCCTCCTCGCCGCCTTCCATTGGCGTTTTGCCTCCGAAGTTCTCGAGGCGGCCGATTTCTGCGCAAAGTCCCCACGCCACTACCCGGTCCTCGTCACCACCTTCAAGTGCTCGCCCGATTCCTTCGCCATCGAGTGGTTCAGGCGCATCCTCGACGGAGCCGGCAAGCCCTACCTCATCCTCCAGATCGACGAACACGACTCCGGCGCGGGCTACGAAACCCGCATCGAAGCCGGCCTCCGCTCTTTCCGGAACCACTTCGCGCGTTCGAAATCGGGAGGGGCCCGGACAGCCGCGATCGGCGCCGGCTCGGTGGCCGCGAATGGCCGCGGCGCCAACGATTCGCTCGTTCCGAAGCTGGCGGACGGACTCCGGGGAAAGACAGTACTATTTCCGAATTGGGATTCCTTCGTCTGCCGCCTCCTGTCGGCCAACCTGCGCGGCCTCGGCATCGATGCTCGGACCCTCGACGAGAGTCCCGACTCGATCCGCCGGGCGATGAGCGGCAACTCGGGACAATGCATCCCGATCAACATCATAGCGGGCGAATGCATCGAGCAGGTCGAGCGCGAGGGCCTCGACCCGGCCGACGTCGTCCTGTGGATCGGGTCGGGGATGTGGCCCTGCAACATCCCTATGTATCCGCACTTCATCAAGGCTTTCATGGAACGGCAGGGCCGACGAATGGACAAGATCGAAGTGTTCTCGGGGGACATCACCTTCCTCTATCTCGGCCCGAAGGCGATGATCGGCGCTTATCACGCCTTCCTCGCCGGCGGCATGTTGAGGCGGCTCGCCTGCAGGGTCAGGCCATACGAACTCGAGGTCGGGGCGACCCGGCGTCTCGTCGACCGCTCTTTGTCCGTCTTGGAAGAAGCCTTCGTCGGTGGCGGCTCGAAGGAGGCGGCCTATCGCGAGGCCTTCGGTCCCTTCGGGGCGATCCCGACGCGACCGAGGGACAGGCCCAAGGTCGCGATTTTCGGGGATCTGTATTCCCGCGACAACGACGTCCTCAACCAGGGGCTCGAACTCTCCATCGAGGCCGCGGGCGGGGAAGTGATCACGACGCCCTACATCGACTACATCAAGGCCAGCCTCGACGCCTATTTCCGGAGGCTCCTCATCGATCGATCCTGGGCGGAATGGGCGAAGATGAAGGCGGCGGTCGCCGTGCTCGCCGCGATCGAGAAGTCCCTTGCCATCGCCGATCATGCCACCTTCGGCAGCCTTCCGAGCTGGAGGAATCCCGGCTATCTCGAGAAGATCGAGCGACTCGGCCTGCGCGCGGAAATGGAAGGCGAATGCTTCGACAACGCGATCAAGATCTTCCGTATCCTCGAGGAGCATCCGGACACCGCCTTCTTCGTGCAGGCCAACCCGGCGTTTTGCTGTCCATCGCTGGTGACGGAAGCCATGGCGAAGGAGATCGAGCTGGTGACGGGCGTCCCCATCGTCACCATCACGTACGATGGCACGGGGGCGCCCAAGAACGACGCGATCGTGCCCTACCTCGCATTCCGCTCGGCGTTTCCGCGGCGACGCGGGCGTGGCGCATCGATCAACCCTTGAATCGATCCGAATTGACAACTTACGGCTCCCATAAGTAGTTTAGGCTTGCCTAAACTACGTGCCATGGGGGGTCTAAATGGGCAGTGAAGCAGAAGAGAATTACCTGAAGGAGACCTACGCCCTCCAATTGGATCATCATCAGGTGAGCACCTCCATGCTCGCCGACCGTATGGGGCATTCCGCCCCGACCGTGACCGAAATGGTGAAGAAGCTCGCCGATCGGAAGCTCGTGGTTTACGAGCCGTACCGGGGCATCACGCTCACCAAGGCCGGACGGGCGGTCGCCCTCGGAGTAATCCGGCGACACCGACTCTTGGAAACGTTCCTGACCCGAACGCTCGGCGTGCCGTGGGACAGGGTCCATGTCGAGGCCGAGAAGCTGGAGCACGCGATCTCGGAATACGTGGGAGGCCGGATCGACGAATTCCTCGGCCATCCCACCGTCGATCCCCACGGCTCGCCCATTCCGGGCTCCGACGGGTCGATCGACGAGCCGCCGCGCGTGCGGCTGGCCGACATCGCGGCGGGCGCTTGGGTGGAAATCGTCGAGGTGGACGACCGGGAACCCTCGCTGCTCGAGCATCTCTCGAAGTTGCGGATAGGCATCGGAACGCGGATACGGATCGCCGACATCGAGGCGGTCGACGGCCTGGTCACCGTAATCGTCGACGGACAGAGGCAGGTCCTCGGGCGGACGGCTGCGCGACGCATCGTCGTTCGGAATACGATAGGAGAGAGCGATGACAGAGCTTGAAACGCGTATCGAAAGTTCCCCTCTTCCGCACCCGAAACTTCAGACGGCGGCGCGAGAGTCGATCGGCGGAAAGCGCAGGGGATTGATGGCCGTGCTGCCCTTCATCGGGCCGGCCTTCATTGCTTCCATAGCCTATATCGACCCCGGCAACTTCGCGACGAACATCCAGGGTGGAGCGCAGTTCGGCTACGCGCTCCTCTGGGTGATACTCCTCGCCAACCTCATGGCGATGCTTCTGCAGAGCCTTTCGGCCAAACTGGGGATCGCCACGGGCCGAAACCTCGCCGAAATGTGCCGGATCCGGTTTCCGCGGTGGGTCTGCTACATTCTCTGGATAACGCAGGAGTTCACGGCCATGGCGACGGACTTGGCGGAGTTTCTCGGCGCCGCGATGGGGATCAACCTGCTTTTCCACCTTCCCTTGCTGGCAGCGGCGCTGATGACCGGTATCCTCGTTTTCGGCATTCTCGCGGTGACGCAACGCGGCTTTCGCGGGCTGGAGCTCTTCATCGGCGGTGCCGCCGGAGTCATCGCGCTGTGCTACGTGGCCGAGACCGTGATGGCGAAGCCGGACTGGGGACAGATATTCTTCCATACTTTCATTCCCAGCCTGCCGGGAAGCGACGCGGTGCTCCTTTCCGTCGGCATCATCGGGGCCACGGTCATGCCGCATGTCATCTATCTCCACTCCAGCCTCACGCAGAACCGCATCGTATCGCATAACGACCATGACAAGCGCAGGATCTTTCATTTCGAGACTATCGACGTGGTCGTGGCGATGGGCGTCGCCGGTTTCGTGAACATGGCGATGTTGTTCATGGCGGCCAAAGTCTTCAATCTCACGGGTCATGCCGACGTGGCCGAAATACAGACGGCGTATCGGACTCTCACCCCGTTGCTGGGCGGAGGTGCCGCAGTAGTCTTTCTCGTCTCGCTGATCGCCTCGGGAATTTCGAGCTCGCACGTCGGAACCATGGCCGGACAGGTGGTAATGCAGGGATTCGTCGGATTTCGCGTGCCGATCTGGATTCGGCGGATCGCCACGATGATTCCCGCCCTGGTCGCCATCGCCCTCGGGCTCGATCCCACCAGAACTCTGGTGCTGAGCCAGGTCATTCTCAGTTTCACCCTGCCGATACCCGTGATCACTCTCATCATGTTCACTTCGAACCGGAAGTTGATGGGAGCGCTCGCGAACCGGCGAATCACCACGGTTCTCGCAATCGCCAGCGCCGTGGTTATACTCTTCTTGAACGTCGTGCTTCTCTATCAAACCTTCGGCGGTCAGATTACCCTGGGGGGCCAAAATGGGGGGTGATACCGTGTTTCGCCATATTCTGGTTCCCTTGGACGGGTCGCGACTCGCCGAATCGGCCGTGACGACGGCCGGGTGGCTCGCCGGGAAGACCGGTGCCCTGGTGACGCTCGTGCATGTCATCGAGAAAAACGCGCCCTCGGAAGTCCACAGCGAAAGACATCTCGTCACGCCGGACGAGGCGGCGGTCTATCTGCGGGACGTGGCGCGACGACCGGCGCTGTCCGGTCTGCGCGTGGAGTCGCACGTCCACACGGTCGAAGTGAGCGACGTCGCCCGCAGCATCTTCGAACATTCCGCGGAACTGGCTCCCGACCTCATCGTCATGTGCGCGCATGGCAGGGGCGGCGTGAAGCGAATACTGTTCGGGGCCATAGCGCAGCAGGTGATCATGCTCGGATCGACCCCCGTGCTGATAGTCGGCCCGTCGACGGACGACACGAAAGAACCGGAGTTCCGGACCATCCTGGCTCCCGTCGACGGAGATCCCGGCCACGAGCTGGGATTGCCGATCGCGGCGAAGCTCGCAGAAACGCTTGCCTGCACGCTGCATCTTCTCATGGTCGTGCCCACGTTGCGCGATTTGTCCGGGTCCAGGTCGCCGGTCTCGATTCTGCTTCCGGGAGGCACGCGACAGGAACTCGAGATGGAAAGCGCCGCCGCGCGAGCCTACGTCGAAAAGCGGGCGTCGGAGCTGTCCAAAGGCGGGATCGCCGTCGAACGCGAAGCGCTTCGCGGAGATCCGGCGCATGTCATCATAAGGGCGGCGCGCAGGCTTTCCGCGGACCTGGTCGTCATGGGAACGCATGGACGCGCCGGCGCCGGAGCGTTCTGGGAAGGCAGCGTGGCCGCCGAGGTCGCCACCCGCATCCGCGCTCCGCTCCTCCTGGTGCCCTTGGGGAAGAGCCGATAGGCGTGAAGCCTCGGCCATGCCGGTAATTTCCCGATAACCCCGCGCCGAGCGCCGAACCGGTGGACGGTGGATGAATCCGGTCCATGGCGACGACGACAGTCCAAAAAACCGCGATTGACACCTAACGTGGATCGCGCTAGATTTATCGAAACGCCATGCTGAACACCAACCATACAGCCGCCGATTTTGTGCCGATCCTGATCACGCTCTTCCTGGCAGGAGCCGTGGTCATCCTGGTCCTCGCGCTCACGCATCTGCTCGGTCCCCGTCGCCACAACGCCAAGAAGGACGCGAACTTCGAATGCGGCATTCCCTCGAAGGGGGACGCCCGCTCACCGTTCAGCGTCAAATACTTCCTCGTGGCCATACTCTTCGTTATCTTCGATGTAGAGCTCGTCTTCATGTATCCGTGGGCCGTGAGCTTCCGAGACTTGGGCTGGTTCGGCATAGCCGAAATGGGCCTTTTTATAGCCTTCGTGCTGGTCGGATTCCGCTATATCATCAAGCGCGGGGCCCTCAAGTGGGAGTAAACCCGATGTCCAACCCTTCTCAACCCTTCCAGCCTCTGTCTGAGGCCAAGACTCTTTCTCCCGTCGAACCGCCTCCAGGTATCGGCGGAGAGGGTTTTTTTGCGACCACGCTCGATGCGGCGGTGGGCCTCGCCCGCAAGGGGAGCATGTGGCCTATGATCTACGCCACCTCCTGCTGCGGCATCGAGTTCATGGCGACGGCGGGTGCCCACTACGACATCGGCCGTTTCGGCATGGAGCGTTTCTCGTACTCGCCGCGTCAGGCGGACCTCCTTATGGTGATGGGTACCGTCGCCAAGAAGCTCGGACCGGCCCTGCGCGAGATATACCAGCAGATATCCGAACCTCGCTGGGTTCTCGCGGTCGGGGCCTGCGCATCGAGCGGCGGCATCTTCGACACCTACAGCGTTCTCCAGGGCATCGATCGCGTCATCCCCGTCGACGTTTTCGTACCGGGCTGCCCGCCGCGACCCGAGCAGATTCTTGACGGCATACTCCGCGTCCATTACCTCGCGAAACACGAGTCGCTGCGCCGCAGGGACAGCGCGGAATACAAAGCGCTCCTCGATCATTACGGGATTGAATAGAATGGAAGAAACCCTCCTCGCGGAATTGCGCCGCGTGCTCGGCGACAGGATTCTTTCGCACGAGGCCGACGACGTGCCGACTATCGTCGTCGACGCCCCCGCGCTCTACGACGTGGTCGACGCGCTGTACAGCGACGAGAACCTCGCATTCCGGTTCCTCACCACCCTTTTCGGCATGCATTATCCGGCCGAAGCCGGACAAGGCGAGCGGCTCGGCCTTCAGGTTTTGCTCTACAACATGAGGAAGGGCCAGCGACTTCGCGTGACCTGTTCCTTCCCCGTGGAAACTCCCGAGCTCCGCAGCCTCACGCCGATCTTTCCGGCGGCGAACTGGATGGAGCGCGAGTCCTACGATTTCTTCGGTATTCGCTTCGCGGGCCACCCCAACCTGAAGCGGATTCTCAACATCGAAACGATGACCGTCTTTCCGATGCGCAAGGACTTCCCCCTCGAGGATCAGTCCCGCGACGACAAGGATGACCGCATGTTCGGACGCTGAAGCATGGCAGAAACCACACCCGCATCGATCAAGCCCGCCCCGGGCACGAGCTCGAAAGAAACCGCCGTCTCGGGCACATCTCCGGGAGGCACGCCCGCTCCGGGCGCGCCCCCCGCAACCGAGTACCTGACACTCAACCTGGGACCGACCCACCCCGCCACCCATGGCGTTTTCCAGAACATCCTCAAGATGGACGGGGAAATCGTCATCGATTCCGAGCAGACTATCGGCTACATCCATCGGGCCTTCGAGAAGATCGCGGAGCGCCGGCCCTTCTATCAAATCACGACGCTCACCGACCGGTTGAATTACTGCTCCTCCCCTCTCAACAACATGGGCTGGCACATGACGGTGGAGAAGCTCCTCGACATCGAAGTGCCCCGCCGCGCCAAGCTCCTCCGCGTCATCATCATGGAGCTCTCGCGCATCGCCGACCATCTGATCTGCGATTCGATCATCGGCGCCGATACGGGGGCCCTGACCGGTTTCATGTACGTGATGGAGTGGCGCGAACTGATCTACGAGATCTTCGAAAGCGTCTGCGGCGCGCGCCTCACGACCAACATAGGTCGAATCGGCGGCTTCGAGCGAAACTTCACCCCGGAGACTTGGAAGAAGCTCGACACCTTCTTGAAGGACTTCCCCAAGGCCTTCGAGGAGTTCGACAGCCTCCTTTCGCGCAATCGCATCTTCATGGACCGGACGATGGGGGTGGGGAAGATTTCCGCGGAGCGCGCCCTCGCCTACGGCACCACCGGGCCAAATCTTCGCGCCACTGGCGTCGATTACGACGTGCGGGTCGCCCATCCCTACTCGGCCTACGAGGAATTCGATTTCGTCATCCCGGTGGGCGTCGAGGGCTCGTCGTACGACCGTTTCATGGTGCGGCAGGAGGAGATCCGCCAGTCGGTATCCATCATCCGGCAGGCCGTGGCAAAAATCGGGGAGGAAAACCCCGAAGTGTTCCGCGCGGAAGTGCCGGATTGGGTGCTGCCTCCCAAGGAAGCCGTCTATTCGAGCATGGAAGCCCTCATCTACCACTTCAAGATCGTGATGGGGGAGACCCGGGTGCCGGTGCGCCAAGTCTACCATCCCATCGAGGCCGCCAATGGCGAGCTCGGATTCTACCTTTTCACCGACGGCGGCAGGACGCCTTCCCGTCTCCACATGCGCCGTCCCGGTTTCATTTACTACCAGGCCTATCCGGAGATGATCCGCGGTTCTCTGCTCTCCGACGCCGTCATCACTCTCTCGAGCCTGAACGTCATCGCGGGAGAACTCGATGCCTGACACGCCTGCGTTCTCGGCCGCGGCCCTCGAGGAGCTCCGCGGCATCGTCGCGCGCTATCCGGAAGGCCGGCAGAAGTCGGCCCTCATTCCGGCCCTCCATCTCGCCCAACGCGAACTCGGCGGATGGCTCTCGGTGCCGGTGATGGACTATGTGGCCTCGCTGTTGTCGCTGGCGCCGATCGAGGTCTACGAAGTCGCGACCTTCTATACGATGTTCAACACCAAGCCCGTCGGCCGCTTCAAGCTCGAGCCCTGTCGCACGGGCCCCTGCGCCCTGAACGGAGCCGAAGACCTCGTGGCCCATCTCGAATCGAGGCTCGGCGTGAGGGATGGAGAGACGACCCCGGACGGCCTGTTCACGCTCAGGAGCACCGAGTGCCTCGGCGCCTGCGGCATGGGGCCGGTCATCCAGGTCGGCGAGAAGTACCACGAGCGCATGACTCCCGAGAAGGTCGACGTCCTCCTCGACGAGCTGCGCAGCCAGGCGGGGGCGTGACGATGGGCCAGAAGAAGCTCCTTCTCGAGCATGCGGAAAATCCCGAGGCCCTCGGCCTCGAGGGCTGGAAGCGCCTCGGCGGCTACGCGAAGACCGAATCGATTCTGAAGAACAAGAGCCCCGATGTCATCCTCGGAGAGGTCAAGGAATCCGGTCTTCGCGGACGGGGCGGCGCCGGTTTCCCCGCGGGCCTCAAGTGGTCCTTCCTCGACAAGAAATCCGACAAGCCCCGCTACCTCGTGTGCAATGCCGACGAATCCGAGCCGGGGACCTTCAAGGACCGCTACATCATGGAGCGTATGCCCCACCAGCTCATCGAGGGCATGATCGTCGCGAGCTACGCGATCGGGGCCAAACGCTCCTACATTTACATTCGCGGGGAGTACATGTACGTGCTCCGGATCCTCGAAACGGCGATCGCCGAAGCCTACGCCGCCGGATATCTCGGCAAGGACATATTCGGAACAGGTTACGACTTGGAGCTTTCCGTGCATCCGGGGGCCGGCGCCTACATCTGCGGCGAAGAGACGGCCCTCCTCGAAAGCCTCGAGGGCAAGCGCGGCAATCCCCGGATCAAGCCGCCTTTCCCGGCCGCGCAGGGCCTCTATGCCTGCCCGACGGTTGTCAACAATGTCGAGACCATCGCCTCCGTCCCCTACATCCTCGCGATGGGCGGCGCCGCATACGCGGCCCTCGGCGTAAAGCCGAGCACGGGCACCAAGCTCATTTCGGCATCGGGCCACATCAGGAGGCCTGGCGTCTACGAGATCGAGCTCGGCAAGGTCAGTTGCGAGGAATTCCTCTATTCCGACGAGTTCTGCGGCGGCCCGAGCAATGGCCGCCCCCTGAAGGCCGTGATTCCCGGCGGCTCGAGCGTTCCTGTCCTGCCGCTCGATCTCTTCCTGAAGACCGCCTCGGGGCAGACGCGCATGATGAGCTACGAAAGCCTGGCAGACGGCGGCTTCGACACCGGCACGCAACTCGGCTCGGGCGGGCTCTTCGCGATGGACGACAGCACTTGCATGGTTCGCAACCTTTGGAACCTGACGCGCTTCTACCACCACGAATCCTGCGGCCAATGTTCACCCTGCCGCGAGGGAACGGGTTGGCTCGAAAAGATCCTCCACCGGCTCGAAGCCGGCGAGGGGAAGATGGAGGACATCGACCTCCTCGTAAATATAGCCAAACATATCGAAGGCAACACGATCTGTCCCCTCGGCGATGCCGCGGCCTGGCCGGTCGCGAGCCATGTCCGCCATTTCCGTCATGAATTCGAGTATCACGTGCGCTTCCCGGAGAAAGTGCGTGACCCGAAACACAACCTCGCCGCCCCAATCCAGCGGCCCTCCTGAGGAAGCCATGCCCAAGATCACCATCGACGGCCACGAGACCGAAGTAGCGCCCGGCACCTCGATCCTTAACGCGGCACGGCAGATCGGCGGGGACATCGTCCCGCCGGCCATGTGCTATTACTCGAAACTCGACGGCTCGGGCGGGAAGTGCCGCACCTGTCTCGTGAAGGTGGCGGCTCAGAGCGCCACGAATCCCAAGCCGATGCCCAAACTCCAGGCATCCTGCAGCACTCCCGTCGCCGACGGCATGGTCGTGGAAAACATCACGAGCCCCGAGGTCCTCGACGTGCGTAAGGGCGTCGTCGAGTTCCTCCTCATCAACCATCCCCTCGACTGCCCGATCTGCGACCAGGCCGGCGAGTGCGATCTCCAGGACCTCGCCTACGCCCACGGCCTCGCCGATTCGCGCTACGAGTTCCCGAAGCGGACCTTCGAGAAGATCGACATCGGCGAAAAGATCCAACTCCACATGACGCGCTGCATCATGTGCTTCCGCTGCGTCTATACCGCGGACCAGGTCAACGGCCGACGCGTCCACGGCATCCTCAAGCGGGGCGACGCCGCCGAGATCGGCACCTACATCCAGAACAGCATGGAGGGCGACTTCATCGGCAATGTCATCGATGTCTGTCCGGTCGGTGCCCTCACCGACAAGACGGCCCGCTTCAAGAGCCGCGTGTGGTTCCTCAAGCCGATGGATGTCCATCGCGGCTGCTCCAAGTGTTCCGGCAAGGCCGTCGCCTGGATGAAAGGCGACGAGGTGGTGCGCGTCACCGCCCGCCGCGACGCCTATGGCGAGGTCGAGGATTGGATCTGCGACGACTGCCGCTTCGAGCGCAAAGACAAATCGGACTGGACCTTCGAGGCGCCCCGCGCGATCGCTCGCCCTTCGGTCATCGGACAGAACCACTACACCGAGCTCCGCCAACTTCTCACCGTGACGGAGAAGCACCTCGCGGCGCGGGCCGAGTCGAAAGTCGCGGCAAGGGCCCGGGGCCTCGCCGAAGGCACGGAGGCCGATCCGGCGGCCCTCATTTCGGGGTGATGCGATGGATATTCTGTTCCTGCTGGAAAAGTTGATACTCGGCGTGGTGATCGTGGCCGTGAGCTTCCTCATCGGCATGTACGCGACACTCGCCGAGCGCAAGGTGGCCGGCTTCATCCAGGACCGCTTGGGACCCAACCGCAATGGGCCCTTCGGCATACTTCAGCCCGTCGCGGACGGCGGCAAGCTCTTTTTCAAGGAAGAGACGATACCGGCCGAGGCCAACCGCTTCCTCTTCGTCCTTGGCCCGGGCATCTCGATGGGCACGGCTCTCATCACGAGCGCGGTCATCCCCTGGGGACGACCCATCACGATCGCCGGGCACATGATCGCGCTCCAGATGGCCGATCTCAACGTCGCCATCCTCTACGTATTCGCGGCGGTGAGCCTCGGTGTCTACGGCATCATGGTCGGAGGCTGGGCGAGCAACAACAAGTACTCGCTGATGGGCGCGCTGCGCGCCTCGAGCCAGATGATCAGTTACGAGCTGGCCATGGGCATGTCCGCAATCGCGGTCGTGATGCTCTCGAACAGCTTGAGCCTCAAGGACATCGTGGCCGCCCAGTCCGGATGGCATTGGAACATCCTCATCGAGCCCCTGGGCTTTCTCGTGTTCCTCGTGACCGCCTTCGCGGAATGCAACCGGCATCCCTTCGACCTCGCCGAGTGCGAAGCGGAGCTCGTCGCCGGTTATCACACAGAATACTCGTCGATGAAGCTCGGCTTTTACCTCTTCTCCGAATACATCAACATGTTCGTGTCCTCCGCGATGATGGCGACCCTCTTTCTCGGCGGCTACCAGCTGCCCTTCGTCGACAGCCTCGGCCTCGGCCCGAATCTCCTGGCGCTGATCGGAATCGTCGCCCTCTTCGTGAAGATCTTCATACTCATGTTCTTTTTCATGTGGATCCGATGGACCCTGCCGCGCTTCCGCTACGACCAGCTCATGAATCTTGGGTGGAAGACACTCTTCCCCCTCGCCATAGTCAATATGCTCTGGACCGCCGGCGTCGTCGCGCTTCGCGGCTTCCACTAGGATCAAGCCCATGGCAATGCCCCCCTTGACGTCACGATCCAAGACGGTGGTGGACAAGCACCGGACCTTCGCCGAGCGCATCTACATCCCCGCCATCGTCTCCGGCCTCGGGGTGACCATCTCGCACTTTTTCAGGAAGAAGGTCACCTGGCGCTATCCCGAGGAAGTCCGTCCCCGGGCCCCTGTCTATCGCGGCATGCACGTGCTGAAGAGAGACGAGGCGGGAGCCGAGCGTTGTACCGCCTGCGGTCTCTGCGCCATCGCCTGCCCGGCCGAAGCCATAACGATGACGGCCGCCGAACGAAAGCCCGGCGAGGAGCGCCTCTACCGCGAGGAGAAATACGCCGCAGTCTACGAGATCAACATGCTCCGCTGCATCTTTTGCGGATTCTGCGAGGAGGCCTGCCCCAAGGAGGCAATATTTCTCACGAACCGACTGGTGCCCGCCGAGGATCTCCGGAAGAATTTCATCTATGGGAAGGACAAGCTTCTGGAACCGGCTCCGGGTGCCGTGGACGTGAGTCTGCGCCAGACCGGGGCCGTGGCAAAGTTCAAGTCCGAGACCGGCTTCGACCACAATCGCGTTTATGAAGCGGCGGATGCGGAGCGCTCGCCCCACGCGACCGACGGCCGCGTCGAAGGGAGCCGCGCATGATCGCGATCGCCTTCTATCTCCTCACCGGCCTCCTTTTCGTCGCCGCCCTCCTCGTGATCCTTTCGCGGAGCCCGATGTCGAGCGTACTCTGGATGGTCGTGGCCTTCTTCGCGATCACCGGCCATTACGTTCTCCTCAACGCCCAATTTCTCGTCGTGGTCAACCTTATCGTCTACGCGGGCGCCATCATGGTCCTCTTCATCTATACGATCATGTTGCTCGACCTGAGCAAGGGTCTCAAGCACAAGCGTTCGATCCTCGTGCGCCTGGCCGGCATCGTGAGCGGCGGACTCCTCCTCACCGTTCTCGTCGCCGCCATGCGGCGTTCCTCGGAGGCCGCCGTCGGCGACCTCGCCCTGGTAGGGCAGACTTCGTTCGTGGGTCTCGTGAAACCCCTGGGCCTCGCGCTGTTCCGGGATTTCCTCGTGCCCTTCGAACTCTCGAGCGCGCTCTTCCTGGCGGCCCTCGTCGGGGCCATCGCGCTCGGCAAAAAGGGAGGGACCGACTGACATGGGCACCATCACCCTCGACCATTACGTCTATCTCGCGACCGCCCTCTTCTCGGTGGGAGTCGCGGGCGTCCTCATCCGGAGGAACATCCTCGTGATGTTCATGGGCATCGAGCTCATGCTCAATGCGGTCAACATCCTTCTCGCGGCGACTTCGGCCTTCCGGGGCGACAGCTCGGGCCAGGTGTTCGTGTTCTTCATCATGCTGGTCGCGGCCGCCGAGATCGCGGTCGGTCTCGCCATACTGACGACCATCTATCGCAACACCCGCTCCATAGACATCAAGCATTACAATCGGCTTAAGGGCTGAAGGGGTAGCGCATGAACGATTTCGCAATCCTATGCCTGATCCCTGCCCTTCCCCTTTTGGGGTTCGTCGTGACGGGGTTGTTCGGCAAACACCTGGGGAGGATGCTTTCCGGCTGGCTCGCCACCCTCGCGACCGCCGCCTCTTTCGGCCTCGCCCTCGCCCTCTTCATCGCGCATCCGGACGGTTTCGGCGCCGGCGCGGGTTTCGATGGCAAGCTTTTCGACTGGCTCCCGGTCGCGGGCCTGAACCTCTCGTTCGGTCTCCAGCTCGACCCCCTCTCCCTCATGATGACCCTCGTCGTGACCGGCGTCGGCGCCCTGATCCATCTCTACAGCATCGGCTACATGCATGACGATTCGGGAGCCTCCCGCTTCTTCAGCTTTATGAACCTCTTCATCTTCTCGATGCTTGTCCTCGTGCTCGCCGACAACTACGCCGTCATGTTCGTGGGCTGGGAAGGCGTGGGCCTGTGCTCGTATCTCCTCATCGGCTTCTGGTTCACGCGCGACGAATACAACGCGGCCGCGGTCAAGGCCTTCGTGATGAACCGCATCGGCGACCTCGGCTTCCTTCTCGGGCTCTTCGCGATGTTCACCACATTCGGGAGCCTGTCCTTCGGGACGGTCTTCGGCAAGGCCGCCGGCATGGCCTCGGGTACCCCCGTCCTCACTCTGATCACCATCCTCCTCTTCGTCGGGGCAATGGGCAAGAGCGCCCAAATTCCCCTCTACACATGGCTACCCGACGCGATGGCCGGCCCGACGCCGGTTTCCGCCCTCATCCATGCCGCCACGATGGTGACTGCGGGCGTTTATATGGTGATCCGGTCCCATGTCCTCTACGACCTCGCGCCCGCCTCTCTGGCGCTCATCGCCATAGTCGGACTCGCGACCGCGGTCTGGGCCGCCCTCATCGCCCTCACCCAGCGCGATATAAAGAAGGTCCTCGCCTACTCCACGGTGAGCCAGCTCGGCTACATGTTTCTCGCGCTCGGGGTCGGCGCTTACAGCACGGGCTATTTCCATGTGTTCACCCACGCGTTCTTCAAGGCCCTCCTGTTTCTCGGGGCGGGCTCCGTCATTCATGCCCTCGCCGGGGAGCAGGATATCAGGAAGATGGGTGCCCTCAGGAAAAAGCTGCCGATCACCTACCTGACCTTCCTTGTCGCCACCCTGGCCATCTCGGGGATTCCGCCGTTCGCGGGATTCTTCTCGAAGGACTCGATCCTGGCGGCCGCATTCGAGCGCTCGCCGATCCTTTGGGCTATCGGCGTTTTCGCCGCCTTCCTCACGGCCTTCTATATGGGCAGGCTGCTCGTCCTCGTGTTCCACAGCTCCTCGAGGGTCAAGGAGGGGGTCCATCCCCATGAGTCGCCCTGGACGATGACGGTCCCCCTCGTCCTGCTCGCCGTCGGCTCGATCGGATCGGGTTTCCTCGGAATGCCCGCGGTTTTCGGCCTGCCGAATTTCATATCCGACTTCCTCGCTCCCGCCGCGGGCGCATACGAAAGCCATCTCGGATCCGGCACGGAATGGCTGTTGATGGCCATTTCCGTGGTCGTCGCCCTGGCGGGTTTCGGCCTCGCGGCCTGGCGATACGGGCCAAAGGCGGTGGTGCCCGGAGAGGACGTCGATATGAAGGGCCCCGCGCGCTGGTCCCTCGTGAAGTTCCGGGTCGATGAACTCTACGAGGCCGTCATCGTGAAGCCACTCTTCGCCCTCTCTTCCTGGGTCTCGGGAACGGCCAACGATCGCGGCGTCGACGGGCTCGTGCGCGGTGGAGCCGGACTTTTCAGCGGAATCGGCAGGCTGGTACGCCGGCTGCAGACCGGCAACACGGTCTTCTATCTATTCGCCATGACGCTCGGCGTCATCGTCATCGCCGCGATCGCGGCCCTGGGATAAGCCATGCTAACGCTCCTATTGATCCTGATCCCCCTGGCGGGCGGACTACTCGTGATGGCCTTCCGCGAGTCCGCGGCGCGCGCGATCTCCACCCTCGTCGCGGCCCTCACGATCCTCGTGGCATTCTGGGCATGCCTTTCCTGGGGCGGGGGCCCGGGTCTGCGCTTCGGCCTCTCTCTCGCATGGGTGCCGACCTGGGGGATCTCCTTCAGCATCGGCCTCGACGGCCTCAGCCTGCCCCTCGTCCTCCTCACCGTGCTGATCGCCCCGGTGGCCCTGATCCTCGCCTTCAGGCACGTCGATCGTCGAAGCTCCATTCTTTACGGCCTCATCCTCGCGATGGAGGCGGGATTGATAGGAGTCTTCGCGGCGCGTGACGCGGTGGTTTTCTACCTTTTCTGGGAACTCGCCTTGGTGCCGGTTTACTTCATCGCGGGTTTCTGGGGCGGGGAAAAGCGCGTCCCCGTGACGCTCAAGTTCCTGGTCTACACCGTCGCCGGCAGCCTTTTCATGCTCTTCGGCATCCTGTATGTCCATGCCTACACCTCCGCCCCCCAGGGATTTTCGCTGTCGAGTTTCTATACGGCACAGCTTCCGCCGGCGGCCGCGCCCTGGATACTCGCGGCATTCGCCGTCGCCTTCGCCATCAAAATGCCGATATTTCCCTTTCACACCTGGCAAAGCGATACCTATCACGAAGCCCCGGCCTCGGGCACCATCCTCCTCGCCGCGCTGATGGCCAAAATGGGTCTCTATGGGGTGATGCGCTGGATGCTGCCCATGTTTCCCGCCTCCTTCTACGCCTTGCAACCCGTTTTTCTCGCGCTCGGCGTCATCGGCGTGGTCTGGGGCTCGCTCGTCGCCCTCGCGCAGGATGACATGAAGCGCCTCCTCGCATGGTCGAGCTTTTCGCACACCGGGCTGATGGCCGCCGGCGTCTTTTCGCTCGGCATCATCGGATTCCAGGGCGGAGTGGTCCAAATGGTGGCCCACGGCCTCTCCATCGCCGGCCTCTTTCTCGCGGTCGACATTTTCGAAAGCCACGCGGGGACGAGGAGAATCGGAGCGATTTCGGGTATCGCGCATCGGAACGGCGCCTTTGCCGTCCTTTTCGTCCTTCTGGCGCTTTCGGCCATCGGACTTCCCCTCACCGCGGGTTTCGCGGGCGAATTCCTCCTCCTCCTTTCCCTCTCCAAAGTCGGCCTCTGGTGGGCCTTCGCCGGCGGCCTGGGAGTCATTCTCGGCGCCGTCCTGTATCTCCAATGGATTCGTCGGAGCTTCCTCGGCCCCGAGCCTGCCGCCGTGCCGGCCTTCAGGCTGAGACCGACCGAAGCCGGGGCCCTCGGAGTTCTCGCCGTCTCGGGTCTGGTATTGGGCGTCTATCCCAAGCCGCTCATCGAGCTTTCCAGGCCGGCTCTCGACGCGATCCTTCAACTCATCGGGGCGAGGTAAGCCATGAGCCTGTACCTGATCCTACCGATCCTTGCCGTCCTTGTGCTTTTCGCCAACCTCGGCCGGCTCAAGTCGGCGACCCTTCCGATCGCTCTTCTCGGCCTCGTCGTCGCGGCCGTGCTCGCGGTGTTCAGACTCGGGCTCGACCATCCGCTCCTCCGGGGAATGGCCGAGTTTGACGGCTACGCCTCGGCCTTCAGCCTCCTCCTGGTCGTATTGACCGCTCTGGCCGTGCTCCTCCTGGGCACTCCCTCGGGGAAGACCGATATCCCGCAGGGCGAGATGGCCGGCCTCCTCATCTTGTCGCTCACCGGCGCGGTGATGCTCGTGAGCTACACGAATCTCGTGATGCTCTTCCTGGGCATCGAGATCCTGAGCATCCCGATCTACGTTCTGGCCGGAGCGAAGAAAAGGGATGCCGGGAGCAACGAGGCGGCGTTGAAGTATTTCCTTAACGGCGCCTTCGCCACCGGCATCCTCCTGTTCGGCATCGGCCTCCTCTATGCCGGGACGGGGCAATTCACCTTGGAGGGCATCGCGAGTTGGGCGCAGGCGAATTCCTCCGGACTGCACCCCCTCTTCCACCTCGGCCTGCTCTTTCTCCTCTTCGGTCTCGGTTTCAAGGTTTCCGCGGCTCCCTTCCACTTCTGGACGCCCGACGTCTACGAGGGGGCGCCGAGCGTCGTCACCGCCTACATGAGCACCACGGTCAAGATCGCCGCCGTCGCCGCCTTTTTCCGACTCCTTTCCCGCGCCTTCCCCGGGGTCGCCGACCGCTGGGCTTGGGTTCTCATCCTCCTCGCGGTCCTCACCTTGCTCGTCGGAAACTTCGGGGCCCTTGCCCAAGGCGGCTTCAAGCGGCTCATGGCCTACTCGGGGATTTCGCACGCTGGCTACCTCCTCATCGCCCTCCTCGCGCAGGGCCGCATGGCGGCCGGCGCTCTGTGGATCTATGCCGCCGCATACGGCGCGGCGACGATGATCGCCTTCGCCGCCTGGGCTCGCCTCGAGGAGGAGGGAGAGGGCGACGCCATCGAAGCCTTCGCCGGCCTCCGCGCCCGCTCTCCCTTCCTCGCCGTCGCGCTGGGTGTATCCATGCTCTCCCTCGTGGGCGTTCCGCCGCTGGGAGGTTTCTTCGGCAAGCTTTTCGTCTTCGGGAACGCAGTGGGACAGGGACTGATCGCACTCGTTGTCTTCGGCGTCGTGATGAGCGCCATGGGCATGGCCTACTACATGCGGCCGGTGATCCAGGCATGGTTCCGCGAGCCGAAGAAGGAGGCGCACTTGCCGCTCCGAGCCCCCGAAATTGTCGTGCTGGCCATCTGCGTGGTCGCTCTCTTCGCCCTGGCCGCCGCGCCCACTTCGGTATTCGGAGCTTTCTGAAAAGCGTCACTGCAGGAAGCCGGAAGTCCGCAACAAAGTCGATATCTGATCGCGTTCCGCCTCTCAAAGAAAGGACGGAATTCGATCGGGTATTTCAGTATGCTTGGTCTCTCCCGTGGCGCCCGGGCATTTCGGAATTCCTATCGACCGGCACTTTTCGCGTCGTCCAGCAAGGCGACGGCCGGAGTGCCGTCACCGATCGACATCCGTTTCCCGGCAAGGCCAATTCGGCTCGGTTTCCCGGTTCGGGCGAGCATTTCGGGCGGAAGCTTGAAGTAGGTCAGCGTATCCGAGAGCTGTATGGCTTGGCTGCTCAACTCTTCGGCCATCGAGGCGAGTTCCTCCGAGGCGGCGGCATTCTGCTGGATGACCATGTCGAGCTGCGTCACCGCCCTGCCGATCTGTTCGACGCCTGAACTCTGTTCCGTGCTCGCCGAGGAAATCTCCTGGACCACCTCGGCCGTGCGCCTGATATCCGGAACCACAGTCTGGATCAGCTTGCCCGCGCTTTCGGCGAGAGACACGCTCCTGTTCGAAAGCTCGGAAATCTCCTTCGATGCCGTCTGCGAGCGCTCGGCGAGTTTGCGCACCTCGCTTGCCACGACCGCGAAACCCTTGCCCGCCTCGCCCGCGCGCGCCGCCTCGATCGCCGCGTTGAGGGCGAGCAGGTTCGTCTGACGTGCGATCTCTTCGATGATGCCGATCCTTCCGGCGATATCCTTCATCGCGGTGACGGTTTGGATGACCGAATCCCCGCCGGTTTGGGCATCGGCGGAGCTTTTCTTCGCGATGCCGTCGGCCGCCGAAGCGTTGTCCGCGTTCTGCTTGATGGTGGCGCTCATCTCCTCCACCGACGAACTTACCTCTTCGGCCGTCGATGCCTGCTCCGTCGCGCCCTGGGAAAGCTCCTGGGCAGTGCTGCTGATCTGCTGGCTCCCTGAGCTGACGTTGTCCGAAGAGCCCATGACCGAAACGACGATGTCCCGAAGGCTCGCCATCATATCGGCGAAGGAGCGGGCGAGAACGCCGAGTTCGTCCTTTCGAGCGAGGTGGAGCGCATCGATATCGGAACTGAGGTCCCCCTTGGAGATCGCGAGAGCGAGCTCCACGGTCTGGCCGAGGGGCACGGTGATGGAACGCGAGAGGAAAATACCGACGAGAATCGCGATCAGCAGACCCAAGGTCATGCCCACGATCGAAATCATCCGCACTTGGTCGCTTGTCGCGATGGCGCCACTGACGGAATCCGCCGCTTGCCTGTTGTTTTGGGCCTGTATCTGCTCGAGCAAGCTTATCACCGCATTGAACGAAGAATCGCTCGAAGACATTTGGTCGCTCATTTTCGCGTAAAGCGCGCTCGAGGGCGAATCGTCGTACGCCTTCGCCACGTTCACGAACAACTGATGATTGCCCCACCAGGTATTCCATGCCGCGATGAATCGGCTCCAGAGTTGACGCTCGCTTTCCGTCAAGGAAAGCGACTCGTAGGCCTTGATATCCTTGTCTGCCGAAGCCTTGGCGCCGTCGAAGGTGGCGTAATTGTCGGCCTGTTCCTGTCTGGTCAGCGTGGTCTGCATCAGGCCATTTTCGGCGCTGTCGATTTCGTGCATCGCTATCTCGGTGAGCAGGACATTTTCCACGCCGGGCATCGAATCCAGGCCGATTGTCTTGACATTCCCGGTCAGTCGATTCGTCCCCGACAGGCCGAGGGCGCCCACGACGACCACGATCAACGCGATCGCAAAGTATCCCCCGATGAGTTTCATCCCGATCTTCACACTTTACCCCCTGCTACGCAGAATTCGATAAAATGATTCGGTAGACGTGGTTGCGGGCTTCCGTCGCCTCAGACGCGATCGGCCCGAATCCATTTCCAAGACCTGAATGTACTCGATTGTAGTGCACCGGGGCGCTTTCCAGCACGACGAATTTGCGGCGTTCGCCTGTCCGTCCAGTCCAATTGCTACATTAGGGGCTGCCCACCAACTTGTCGATGGCCGCTCGCCAACTTGGGGACTGCCGCTCGCCAAGTTGGCGATGGCCGCTCGCCAACTTGGGGACATGCGAAAAACGTCTCGCTCGAGAATGAGTTTCTGCTTGTTCAGGAACGGAAAGACACTGAAGATCGCTCCCCGAACGGGCGTCTCAGACCTGTTCCTCTTCGCGCACCCGCCATTTACCCTCGGAATGCACGAAACGAGACGCGGGCATCTCGAGCACCCTGCCGTCTTCGCCTGCGACTTTGACGCTTCCGGCCAGGGCGTTCACTTCGATCACTCGAAACAGGATTCCATCATGAATGAAACGGATTCCCTCTCCCGGCAGTTCGCGGCGAGCGTCCCGGTAGAAGCCGTATTCGTAAGCCAGACAACAGAGCAGCCGACCGCAGGGGCCGGAGATTTTCATGCTGTTGAGCGACAGGTTCTGATCCTTCGCCATCTTGATGGAAACGGGCGTGAGCTTGTCGGAGACCCCATGACAACAGAGAATCCGCCCGCAGACTCCGCAGCCGCCGACCACCCGGGCCTCGTCGCGAACACCGATCTGCCTGAGCTCGATCCGGGTTTTGAACACCGAAACGAGGTCCTTAACGAGCTCTCGAAAATCCACCCGGGATTCGGCGCTGAAGAAAAAGAGGATCTTCGGCTCCTCGAGGAGGTAATGGGCCGAAACGAGCTTCATCGGAAGTCCGCGGGTTTCGATCTTTTGACGGCAGGTATCGAAAGCTTTCCGCTCCTTTTCGGCGTTCGCTTCGGCTTTCGCGAGATCTTCCTGGCTGGCCATACGATCGATCTTCACGAGCTCATCGGCGCCGAGACGACCGGGGCTGGCCACTCGACCCTGCACCAGGCAAAGGTCCTTGCCGTATCTCGTGGGAGCGATGACAATGTCGCCCACCGAGAGTTTGCCTTCGCCATCGATCCACGCGTACCACGTTTCGTTGGAGT